>Ga0179593_1384440_pt1 | contig 11787 bp, 11 predicted proteins | sample CZODoug2_1_08_16_FD_185931 | JGI IMG/M metagenome (GOLD analysis project Ga0179593, IMG submission 185931) | Vadose zone soil fungal communities from Angelo Coast Range Reserve, California, USA - CZODoug2_1_08_16fungal (PacBio error correction) | ecosystem: Environmental > Terrestrial > Soil >... | reverse complement strand
GCACCACAATCCTCGCATGGGAGCGAAGGAATGTCCCTCCCTTTCCACTGTCCTCCCGTCGAGTTTGCAATGCTATGCTTTTTTTCCCCGGCCTTGGAGCGGGATAAGGGCCTGATCCACACTCAGCGTGCGCCCTGAGAACCCAAAGTTTTTTTTTTTTTTTTTTGTGCCGCGTTCTTGGTTATTCCATTGATCATGTGGATTATTTTTCCAGAGACTTTAATTAAGAGGAGGTGCCATATTTTTCTCTCCCCCAGAGACCCCCTCCTGTCTTTATTCCGCTGCGCGCATTAGGAGTCATGTTTCCCCCTCCTCTCTTTTGCGTTTTCCTGGCACTTCGCTGCCCGTCTATTTTCGCCCACGGGTAACCCCTTGAGCTACCCTTGAGTCACAGAAAACGATAACGAATTAACCTGTACTTCTTCTCTGTTCTCCGCCTGCCTTGTCGCATCCCTGAGAAACGGCTTCTGAATATTGACTCTGAGGGAAAGTCGCCCAATTTGCTGCCCCAATTCACACCCAACGAAGAAGCTTTCCGGCCCTCTGTTTTCTGCTTTCATCGATTTTCCTCATTTTTTTTTTTCCTTGAAATGAACGCCGAACCCATGGTTGAGGTAAAGTGCTTCTCTTCTGGGTGTGAAATTGGCAGTCCAACAGACTCCTTTTCCCTCCCTCCTCCCACTTAATTCTATCCGTTTTGGCCCAGTGATTGAGATTCTTCTGGAGATCCCCCCTGAGTTTAGTGGTTGTATTTTCTTTTTTGCGGTGTCCTGCTATCTCTACTCCTGGAGCAAGAGACTGGTTCTCTCGACTGGGACAAAGAAACCTATCACTCTTCTTTTTCCCATTTCATCCCGCCCCCCCCTTCCACTTGAAGATTATAATCCCCTCTTTGCCTTCTTTTGAGGTTACCCCAACGTTGTAAGAATGCTTCCAGCCTGCGCCCAGCGTCGTTTTCTCTATTCAGTCGTTCTAGAATGCTTCCACAGGCACCCCAAAGCACGGCTTTTTTCCTCCTGGTGGGCTCCTTCCTGACTGCGCCGCTTTCCCAGCCTTAAGGATCATAATTAAAAAGAGGGTCGCCGTTGCCGTATCTGCCTTCCGCTTTTTAAATTCGAGGACGGGTTTCTGCCCTCCTTCTCTCCCAAGCCCTCCCTCACTTTCTTTTACCGAATTCCGATCCGACTTGACTCCCACCGCATAAGTGATTAGCCAATAAATTTGATCTGCACCCAGGTCCCTGACGCATTGTCATGATTGAATGCTGTATTAAGTTCCTCCCTTCCCTTCCCCTCTTTCTTCTTTTCCTACGGACAAGATCATTGTAGAAGTTTACTAAATGACGCCTTTTTTTCCGGGAGTGTCTGAACTCTTTTTCTTAATTCATCTTTTTTTTGGATTGGGTGGTCTCCGCAGTCCTTCTTGCCCCGATGCTCCGAATCTTTCTTTTCTGCGTCGGTTCCGTTTTTCTTCCCTATAGACGCAGCGTCCTATGAATTCACTCGTGACTTCACAAATTTTTGGTTTTCCTATCGAGAATAATTTGGCGGAGCGCTTCTCTGGCAGCTACCTCTTTCGTCCACCGCATCCCCTTTCCCTCTTCCCCTTCCATCTGGGCCTCGGAGGCAATTCCCCTTTTGTGGGATTTTCTCCTCTTATGAGGGATAAATGAAATGTTCGCGTATATCAGAGGAGATCCTCGTGAGTCTCTTTTTTTTTCCCTCGCCCCAGGTCTTCCTTTATTGCGAGTTCAAGGTTGGTCTCCTCTTCCGTCGTTACCACTTTCGATTTCCGTCTACTGCAGGGTTCTTCTGCCTTCCAGTGAAGGGATCCTTTTAGGACAAACCATTCAGGTGAGGATTCGTGCCTTTCCACGAGCCTTTCGATTTGCAGCGATATTCTTTCCGCTACGCTTCTTTTAGTGATTCCCCACCCCCCTCTTTTTACCCCCCCTCTTTTGGATCCCTTCGCCCGAGTTCCTCGAAGGTTTGGACCTCAAGGCAGGGACGTACGTCTTTTTCCCTCCGAAATTATGTCCCCCAACTCCCCCTCTACCGCACACGGATTTTTTTTTGATTCTCTCTCTTTTCCTTTTGTTGTTGTGACTTTCCTCTAGCCTTCCCCTACCCCCCACCTTCATTTTTTTTCGTTGATGTCGTGTTTTTCAGTTCCGGACGATAATTCTTGAGTACTCCTCCTGTGGTCGGATTGGCCCCTTTTAGGTGCACGCGGGGGCTATCATTCTGTTCCACCCTCTTTTTTCCTTCCCCTTTTGTTGTTCCTCCCGGAGGAAAAGTGAGTATTTCTCCTCTTATTTCGAAAGTAGCGGTTCCAGACGACTCCCTTGCCCGATTCCGTATTCATGTTTTTTCTTCCCTATTTGCCCCCTTTCCGCCGTGAAGTGTTTTGTTTCTAACTCCGTAGACCTCTTTTTTTTTTTTTCCTTTTTTTGTCTAACTGATCTGTTCACATTCCCGGCCAACTTTACAAACCTTAACTGGCCCGGAATTACAACCGTCCTTCTCTGTAGCGCCCCGTAGATTCCGTCGGGAATTTTCCACCTTGAGTTTTCTCCCGCATGTGCCTATCTGATCAAATGCCCCGATAAATCCGCGCCTAGATGGTTAGTGCGTCTTTCCGGTACTGTTTGGGCGAATCGCCTCGCTTTCCCTTCTACCTCAGACAAATTCTTCTCTCAAACTTTGTGCTACGACACCGATCTTTTGACCCTGGTGATGTTATCTAATTTCTTGCCGGCGAGCTGAAAACGAGTCCCTGATCCCTCCTCCTTTGTTTCAATGGCTGAGATCTGGGATTCAGAATTTGACCCCTCTTTCGCCCTCCCTTTCACCCCCCCCACATCCTCGGAATAAATACACCGCATTGCTGTGTTCCGTTTCCCTTCCCTCCTTTCTCTTTATGGGACCGGCGAAACGATTAGCGGTGCCGTCCGGGTCACTGTTTTAACTCGTGTGGAACCTTGCTTCTTCCTCCTTCCGCCCTCGTCACCATGGACCCCATGTTAGACCTGTGCAACGGTGTTGTCGCCAAGTGTACCCCCTGGTGGTCGGCAATTTCCCAGTACGTGACATGCCCGTTGCGTTACACCCCCGTTTTTTTTTGCACTTTTTTTTTTGGGCGCACCCTACAAAACTAGCCTAAATCACTAGAGATTCCACGTTAGGAGTTAACCGGAGGACAGGAGTTTTTCCCTTCTCTTTGGATCCTTGGTTCGTAGGGTCGGTTGTCGGCTTTCCCTTCTCCACACTTCAGTCCTCTGACGCTGACAAAATTGTGACTTCGTTGGGATGAATGGGACAGTGCGCGACGATCGATGCTCCCTTTCCGCCGGCGTGACTTGAATCCTTAAGCACCGGAATTTATCTAATGATCTACGCGTTTATTCTGATGCGCGCCGGTTTGAGGAAATGTGTTCACGATGAGTTATTTTGTTGCGTTTTCTCCCCGCTTTTGAGCCAGGGCTCATTATCGCCCCTGCTTACGGCAATGTTAGCTCCTTTTTTTACCGCCACCTTCGACTTTCCCCACTCTTTACCGTGTCTCGCGAATGCGCCCATACTGCCGCCCTCCGGATGAGAAGTTCAATTTTCCTTTCACGGTCTGCATCCCTGTTAGGGGTTGACCCTTTTTTTTTTTAACACTCTCTCGCTGTCCCCCCCTACCCGCTTGGCGGAGGTCATCCTCCTCTCATAAAATTTGTTGGTTGTTGAGGCTGATCCGATGAACGCCGCAAACAGCGTTTTTTTTTGTGTGCGGTTCCGGTCTTTTGTCCGTTTTTTTGAAATTGGCCCTTGCCTTTCCCACCCGGTATTTGCCTCGATTTGTCCACGTAATTTTTTATACGTAAGTCTCGGGAGCTTGAATTATCTGCCTGCGACCCTTCCCTGTTCGGCTTTTGATCGTACGCTTTTTGTGGCGGTTTCTATTGCTATTCCAGTTTTTGCCTCACTTTGCGCTTCCCCACCTATCTGGTCGATCTTTCAGGGCCACCTCCAAAAAAATCCAGTGAACTACAAAGAAAAAGCAATTTTTGCAGCTTTTCTAAATCATCGGTGTTTTTGAGGTACCTTCCCATTCGTTTGTCCAGCTGCGTCCTTCGGTTCTCTCATATTCCTACATTATGAAATGTTCCCAAGTCACGTGCAAATTGTGTTTCCGCCGCGTCCGTTAATGTTTTTTTTCTGAATTCGCGCCCCGATCCGTTTTCCCCTGACATTCATTCTCGTTCCCTGCCTCGTAGACCTTCAGCATCAGATTTTTCGTACATGAGGACAGGTTTATTTTGATGTGCCCCCCTCGTGAGTTTCCCGCCTTCCTCCCTCGTCTGATGCCCCCTCTCAACTCATGCTTTTTTTATGCATCCTTCCCCCCCAGGTTTCTGCAGAACTTTTTAGTATCCAGATTAAGCCCCTGAAGAAAATCTGCCGCTTCTCCTTTATGCCTCCGTTTTACCCGTCCCCCACCCCCCCCACCCACCACCCCCACCCACCACAAAACCAAAAACCCCACCCCCTACAGTACCTTTTTTTCCTTCTTTCCTTGACGCAGTTTTCCGCGACGCCCTTAAGCCAGCGAAATCTTTTTATCGTCCTTGGATTGGTGGGTTTTTCCGAGCATCCATCCGGCTTAATCATGCTCAGTATTTTTTACGCTGTTCTTGAGGCGGCTTTGGTTAAGCTCGCTACCTCCTTCCCAGACTTTACGACACCATGCTTGACGTCCCCCTGATGCTTCTCCGTCCAAGTTCGAGTGCTTGCCGGTATCCTTTACGGGCCTCTTTTTCTCTCAACTGAAGCCAACTCAAAGCACTCTACGGGAACTCCCTTGAGTACCTTTGCCTTTTTGTCCTTCCTTGTCACTCGTCCCTCCACTGTTTTCCTCTTTAACCGCTTCTCTTCGTGAGGATAGTTTTTTTAGTCTGCAAGGTCTTTCGAGGACGTTGGCGTGCGCCCCGTCGCTTTTAAGATCGATTGTCGTCTTTGCATTTATTCTGTACCCACTTCCCGTGATGACCTTGGCTAACTGCGGTCCACTCCTCGGCATATAAGGTCTGACTTTTCTTTGAAACCGCGACTGATCGACCTTTTTACTGGAGGCCCTTACGTCCCTCTGATTTCCTTTTTCCCCAACTCCTTGTTCACACCCTATTTGGCGCCATTCTTATAGTGGTGTTTTGCCTCAACAGGAGGGTCCCTAGTTAATTTCGTAGTGTTGCATTTTCCTCCATCGCCCTACCGCCAAATTTTTTTTTTTAGGATTTTTTCATCCCTGGTGTTCCTCATTTCTTTTCCCTTTCCCAAACCCTTTTTTTTTTTAGGCGTCGTTTAGACTTTTAGTTCAGAAGTCATCGCCTTTTTTTTTCCCCATGGATGGCCCTTCCGTTTTGGGTCTGACCCTCGGGCTATAATTGGCGACCACAATCTATTTTACCCTGCGGTTTTTTTTTTGCCTCAATCGGATTAGTATTTCCTCCCTATTCATACCGGGTTTCCCCCCCCTAGAAATGCCCGTATTCCTTCTGGTTTTGCACGAGGTTTCCGTTGGCCCATTTTTGTGATCCTAGGAGCCTTTTCTTTCCCCGATTTTTGTGCACTACGAGTCGGGCCCGTTTCGCGTCAAGAACTGGAACTGAATGGCCCTTACTTTTTCCTCCACGATCACCGCTTCTTTTTTGTGGTTAGCTCGAGGTCTTACCGGTCCCTTGCTGATAGCAGGTGAACCTAAACTCGCCCACCTGAAGACTAAAGAAGTTAGGCCTGACTGTAGTGATTTGGTCTTTGGGACTGTTTTCCTCGACCCGTCCATTTCTCGCAGGCGATCCTTTCCCCCCCACCTCTCTTACTTGGGTGCGTTAGTCCCCCTCTTCCTTGGTAACGTCAGGGTGAGTTTTCCCTAGACCCGCGGAGGCTCAGTTTTCTGTTTTTTTTACTTCCAGCCGAAGTTCAATTGTGTTCAGGAAATTTGAATCTGTCTTTTCTGGGACCCATTTCGCATCTGCCTCCAGGACACCTCCCCTTTTCCCTGAAAATTGGCGGTTCTAAACGGCTTAAGCCTTTTTTCTGGTCAAGACGTTCTCCGCTTACGCCGGTTTTATTTGCTTTCCCTCTCCCTTCTTGGCCTTTGGTCTCGATTTTTCTTTCTTTTTTCAAGTTTAGTCGTCAAACATGCTCGACCCTTGGTTTCAACGGTGATCATCGGCTGGGTCCCTTACGTTTTTTTTTTTTGTCCCGTCCGTCCGCCCTCCCGTCTTGCTACAATGAGTCTGGGTCCTTCTTTCCTTCCTCTGTTCGTCCCCCCATTCCCACTGAACCATAATGTCGAGATCTGTTCGGCGGCAATTTCAGACTTTTTTTTATGTTGAATCCCCTGCCTGCTGTTTTCAGCCGCCTTTTCATTACCTTTCTTCCCCCCCCTTCCTTCCAGTCCCGACAAAAAGCTTATTGGCCTTGGTTCTTCAGTGCGCCTTTTACTCATCGACATGGTTTCCCGCCCCTTCTTGAAGTCCTTACCCCCCTCAATTGAATTTCCCTGCCTTTCCACTCCCGTGATTTAAAGCTTCGTTTAGAATTGATGGTGTTAATTGGTTTGCACGATGAGATGGGTGCGTGGCTGAACTCCCTTGCCTGCTCTTTCTTCCATGTGACTTCCCCTTCTATCATCCCTCACTCACGTCTTCGAATTCACCCACCGACCCCAATGATTTTTCGAAGAAGAAGGAGAATAACGGGTCCGGATGAGACTTTACGTGGAAAGTCGAGGTCTTTTCCATTGTTATTTCTTTCATTTCCCCCTCGCTTTAATAAATCTCATCGTGTACCCCCCCCGACTTATTCCCTCTTAAGGCCTCTCTCTTTTTATTGGTGTTGTTGAGGAGAGATCCGATGAACTTCGCCCCCTTTTGCTTTTAGAGGCTCCCCCTCTTTTCATTTTTTTTTCCCCTTGGCATCCCCCAAAACAGTTCTTCTCTGCCCGACAATTAAAATAAGGATTTGATCCGTTCGCCTTCCTGCTGTGACAAGCTTCGTCAGCCGTTTTGTCCTCGTGCTGGTTGCCTTTCGTCCCGTGTTCCGAAGCCTTGTCAATGATACTTGGATCGAGCTTTCGGGCCCTCCCCCCCTCTCCGTTCCCCCCCTTTCTTCAAAGAACTGCCCATCGTTCTTATACATCCCCCGCCTGCGTTGTTCACTTGAAGTGAGGTCCGCGGAATGCCGGGCCGCGCTTTATATTTTTTTTTCGCGAACTGCCCCCTGCCCCCTCCCCACCCTCCGTCCCTTTTTTTTTTTCTCGCTATGTGTTTTCAATTGCTCCTCGAAGCCGCCGTGTCCCCTGGGCTTTCCCTCCTCCTGTGCCCCCCCCCCCCCCACTCCCGTTCTCCCCCTTTGCCTCTGACTCGTCTCCAGGGAAGGTTGTTATTGTGCCCAGCCCCCGTTTTCCGAACCCACCGTCTTTTCCTCACCCTATTTTAGCTTCCTTCCCTTTTGCCGGACCAATCCTTTTGCAGCGTTTATGCATCCAGCATTGTTTAGTTTGAGGATGTTCCTTCATTTCCCTCCCCAACTCTCCCCTCTCCCACCCCCCCCCCTTTTTTTACAGTTAAATTTCTCAGTGACTCCTACGCTTCACCTTTTAGACCCTTCTTCCCCTCCATTTCCTCCTTGCTTCCCTTTGAACGCGAATCTTTTTTCTTTAACCCTTGAACCCAAGGGCCGGTTGTTGTCCTCCTTGCTAGCACGAAGTAAGTTCTGAATCCAGTGTTCAGCAAACGATGTGTTATGTTCGTTCTTTTCCGCCTTGTTATTGTATGATGACGTCACCAGTGTGGCCGTTCCCCATACTTTTTCTCCCAACCGTGAGAGCGGATTGATCCCCCCCCTTCGAGACTGTCGCGCTTATTCTCGCGCCCCACGATACGAGAGGTCGGAGGACTTCTTGATGTTTTGCTCTTTCGGTACCTTCTCTCCTTCCCCCTGTTTTCCGCTTTACTCTCCCGGAGCTTTTTTTTCTTTCGTCCATTCGCCCGGTTCTTCCCCTTCTTTTCTCTCGTTTGAAATTCGTTTCGTAAGATCGGTCCGCTTCGTCTTCGGTCACCACACCTTCCCCCTTTCTTGAAGGGGTTCATCGTGCACGGATAACATTGAATTCTCCGTGGTTGCCTTGCCCCGCGACTTTTTCTCGTTAGACAGATAGTTCTAGCTACGCGGTAAGAGTGAGGAAACAACCCCTTCCTTGTACCCCCCAAATATTTGGCTCCCTTCCTCTCTGCTTCTATTCCGGGCTTGTTTGTCCAGAAAGCTTGGCCCCGCGCAGACTTATTTCGGCCCTCGACACTCACCACCTTTCCCCCCCATTCATTTTTCCCTCTATCTTCTTTTTTTTCATCCTCTCCGTTTTTTTTTGCTTCGCTCCGACCATAAAAAAAGTTTTTTGTCCTTGGAGCTTGATTCCCCTTCTTGCGCTTTTCCTACTACTCTACAATGGTTTTAAAACCTGCTTAGCCCGTCTTTCAAGATCGCAAAATTATAATGTTTTCTCCTCGGACATGGTCGTCTGCGCTCTTCTATGTTGTTCCCGAAAGTCCGGTTCCACTGTACCTTAGAAATTCGATCTTTCCCTAATGTTCCTTCCTTTTTTGCCCCTTTAAGCACGGTGTTGTAGTTTTTGAGGACGGCTGCGGAGGACCTCGATATTTTGCCGGAAGAGGTTCAGAAGCCACTTCTTCCCCCAATGCTCACGGGTCTCCTTTTTACGAAACGCTCCTCCCGGACTGCTTCTCTTCCCTTTCGAACTCCCGCCTTTCCCCGACGTGATTCCTCCTTTCCCCTAGGCGTCGATGGTGTTCTCTTGTGCGTTGGCGATATCGACGCTTCCCCCCCTTTTCTTCAATCGCTTCCGTCCAACGGCTCGAACTGGGGCGGTTTTCGGAACACTCTTTGTGCGCCCCGCTGGGCCGGAAGTTCCGTAAGGGTATCTGAAAACGTTTCTCAATAACCTGTTTCCGGTTTCAGCCGGAATTCTGTCGCAGCGCCCCCCCGGAACAACAAGTTTTGCTGTCTGCACCTGCGTGATGTCGACCGTCCCTCCTTTTCCTTCGGAGGGACTTAGGTCCTTTTTTCCTTTTTGCCTCGATTGTGAAGTGCGACAGAAAAACCCTTCTCCTTTATGTCTCATCACGTTTTCCCCATCAATCTGCTTTGGTCGGCCCATTCTTGCCTCTCTCCCTTTCGTCCAAGAGTTTGGTTCCTAGCTTCTTCTTTTGGTCCCCAACATTCCCTAGTAAGGGTCTCCCTATCGATTCGGAGGCCACCTTGCGATTTTGCTAGTTGCTATGATGTCCCCCCACATCGACGTTCTGGACTCGCCGCATTCAGTTTCCCTCAACCGTCAGTCTGACCACGGCAGTTTTGTCTGTTTGTGCCAGTGTCGATGAATATGCGCTTTTTGCCGCTGAATGCTGAGAACTTGTCTCATCAGCCTCGCAACCGCCTTATTTCTATCAGTGGTTTTTTATGCCTGCTTGGCCCGATTTGGGCCTTTTCATGTCGAGCACGATCTTCTCCCCATCCCTCCCTCAACACTTTTATTCCGGTGCTTCCCCCCTCCAACTTCTCACCTACAAAATTTTTGCTTTTAGAATAAGCACGGGCCCGCCGGATGAGAATATGGAAATTTGTCCTCCAAGGTCCTGGTTTTTTTTCTGCAATTTCCCCCGCATTTCCCCCTCCCCGACGTCAGATTTTTCGCACAGCTCGTTAACTGACTCTCTTTACAACAGTAGCTAGAGAATTTAACCCCTCCCAGAGAGTGCTTTTCCCAAGCTGGCTTCTATTTGAATCCGGTTTTCAATTTTCTAAACTTAGTGGCTAATGGGGTAATTCTCCAAGTAATTTTTATACTTCCGGTTGAGTAAATTATGTTGCTTTCTACCCTCCTCTTTTTTCCTCTCTCGGGTTTAATTCGTTCCTTGCGCGTTGCCGATGCTGGATCAGTTTTCAGTATACTGGTGAGACGATGGTCGAGCTTAAGAAAAAACTAATCGTTCCTTTTCACCAAGCCCAATTTCCTTCTCTCTCCTTTATAAATCAATCCTTTTGTTCTTCTTCTTCTCATTCCCGATTTTACATCCCGGAGATTTCTAGATAGTTCGCTGCTAAAAGCAAGTCAAAGAACTTTCTTTTTCTCTTTTTCGTCCTTTTTCCTTTTTGGGTGTTATACTTCACGAATTTTTCCGTATTCCCCTAGACTGGACCAGTTAACCATTAATAAGCTGACCCGGATTCCTCCCCGTTGTCCTCATCGAATCCCGCTCGATCCATTCCTCGGTACTTTTTTTTTTTCATTTTGGACGCGCAAGTGTCCCCCTCCTCTCCACAGCACCCTATATACGAGACTGTTCTTCCCTCCCCCCCTTTCACCTGCTCTTAGCGGTTTTCTGCATCGTGCACCAGGTTCCTCTGCCTGGTCCCTTTTTTCCTTATAGGGCCGATACACAAGATGCGCTTACCGGCATTCAGTCCGCGGACCGAAATCGTGTTCTATACCTCGAATCCTCCTTCTCCGCCTGCCCCTGTTGCCGGCCCGTTCCGACCATTTATTTTGATTTAATTACTCGTTTCTTTGGGGGTCAGATCCAGAAGGTCGTTTACCCGTCAAGTTACTTCACGCTGTCTTCTCTGCTTCGTTTTCTTTTCTCTTCCTCGGCGTGACCTCCCCCCTTTCCGCAACCTCCTCCCCGGCCCACTTTCCGCCGGCCTTGCCTCTTGAAGAAAGGTACGTATTTCTCCCCGCCCCGTCTCCCTTTTTTCATCCGCCATCCTGACGTCCCTTGATCTTATCATGATCTCTCGGGCATGCGTCTGCATTCCGAGTTTTCTTTCTTTGATTTTTTTTTTTGTTCTACCCTTTGAAGGTCTTCCCTTCTTTTTCGCGTCCCTGTTGTTTCGTCCCCCGCTCGTAGCCCAAATGGTCCCTTCCGCGTTTTCTGGCACCCTTCACCGTTCTTTCCTGTTCTCTTTGGCCGCCCCCCTTCTTCCCCCCGATCGTTTATGCAGGGTAATTTGAAATTTTTTTGCCTAGGTTGGAAGCGGTTACCTCTTCTGCCCCAACCCCCGTTTTTCCCCCCCCAAAGATATTTTTTGCATCTGTATCCGCGTCCCTCCTCGGGTGTTTGCCCCCTGTTTCCTTCTTCTTATAGTTTCTGAAATCGTTATGCCCGCAACGCCTTCTTTATTATTCTCTCATCTTTTCCTCCTCTCCGGTTTTTTTTCTTCTCTCTTTCTAATTCATACCCCCATCCGTTTGGGATGGGTAGTGGATTTTTTGATTTGACTAACTTTTTTCCGTTCTCTAATTATTGTTCTTTTCCCGATGGGGTGCACGCCTTTACTTGCGCTTGAGAAGTTGTCGCCAAACCCTTTTTTGCACCTTGGTTTTGTTGTCCCCCCCTCGGAAATTCCTCCCTTATTTTTTTTCCCTGCGAAAGTGCCGAGAATCGCCTTCCTCTCCTCCCCTTCAATGTTTTCCCTTCAGCCTGCCCCCTTCAGCATTTGGTGTTCACCGAAGACTGCGCGTGTGCACCTCGTTTTTTTGGTTAATTTCTCTTTTCCCACCGCCAACCTTTTTTACCGGGCCTTGGTGAATCATTGCGAATTTCCGAATCCCTCCGCCGGAGTTTTTTTTTATTCCGGGAAACAGCTGCAGTTCTCCCGCCTGTGCCGCTGCTCCATCCCACGATCAGAAGTGATTTTCTACTTTGTTCCTGGAGACATT
>Ga0179593_1292097_pt1 | contig 11787 bp, 15 predicted proteins | sample CZODoug2_1_08_16_FD_185931 | JGI IMG/M metagenome (GOLD analysis project Ga0179593, IMG submission 185931) | Vadose zone soil fungal communities from Angelo Coast Range Reserve, California, USA - CZODoug2_1_08_16fungal (PacBio error correction) | ecosystem: Environmental > Terrestrial > Soil >... | reverse complement strand
AGAACTTCCCGTGGAGTGTTCCGCGCATGTGTATTCCTGGACCCCCCTGCTTTTCTTTACCCGAGCCCTCCCCAAGTCCTCCGGCGTAAGACTCGACCTCCCTTTGGTTCTCTTCTAAAGGAGAATTCTGCTCCATCTTGAGAGCATTCCCCCCGCCCCCTTCTCCAGGTTATTAATCAATAGTCCACGGCCTCAACTCCCTCACCCTCTTCGGCTTTTCTCCATTCGGCTTTCCTAGTTTTTCTTTCGTGAATAAAAATAAACCATTGCACAGATGTGACTATTTAGCTTTGGGCCGTTCTTTTGAGCATTTGGTTTACTGGCCCAGTAGTAGTTAGCCTCCCCTCCTCCTTATGAATCCTTCTCATCAAGATTCTAAACTACAAAGAAAAGATTTCCATAGACTTTCTCGATGTCCTTCTTCCCTCTTGCTAATCATCTTCGGCTCCTCCCTTGCTTCCTCTGCTTATAATGGAATTCCTTTGTAAGAATTTTAGTACCCGTGGAGAAACCACCCCTAGGGGCCGTGTTCTGCCCCCCCCCTTCGATTCAGTCCTTCGTAATTCCTCCCCCGCACTATGAACAAGTTGCGCTCCGTCCCCCCCCTCTTCCCTTGTCTTTGGTGTCCGTCCGAGTGATTACTGCGATTCCGAGCTTCAAGCACGTACCCCCCGTGGATCCTTTTCCTGTGTACCGTACTCTTTCCCCCCCCTTCCCCTTCAGCAGCCACGCAGGAAGAAGATCTTGATTTTTCTCTCCCCCCCCCGGTTCGTGGGCCAGCGAAGAGTTAGGAACTCTCACTCTATTTTTGTTGCCGCAATGATAACCCTGGGTGGTGACAGTTTTTTCCCCATTTGTCACTTTTCGCGACTTCCTTCCTATCTGCTCCACTTTTCCTTTCCCCCTCTGTCTTCTGTGGGGAACCCTCGATCTTTGGTGAAGACTTCTTGCATCACTTCAGATTGAAGAAGTAAAAAGCCCCTCGTAGCAACACTCTGAAGTGAACTTTCTTTCCCCGCGGCCGTCTCCCCTTCCTGTCCTGCATTTGAAACAGTGATTTCTCCAGTCCTTCTCCTTCCATTATACTTCGTAGAGCAATGCATCCATTTCGGATTTTCAACCTATTAAGGCATACTATTCTCCCGGTCCCCTCCGGGGATCCGTTTCATCACTCATTCCCAGTTTCCCGGGAATCGGCTTTTTCCTTGTGTGGGCGATTTCAAAGCTCCCCCGGCCTTGCAGAACACCTTCATTCCCCATGTTTTCGCCCTGTTTTTGACTGTTATTGAGTTTTTTCGTTCTCATGAGCAGTTCCCGTCCGGGCTCTTCTGACTTCTCTCTTGCGGTCTCTCCTGTTTCTTCCTCTTTTTTTTTCCATTACACCCCCTGTTTCGATGAGATACTCTTTTTTTTAATTAACGATGAGTTCTTCTCTGGCAAGTGGTAGGAAGCTATTGGTCGTCCCCCTTTTGGCATCACCCCATCCCCCTTTTTGTCTCTTCTGCAACTCTCGTGAAGTTTCGCGATGAGATAAAGGTTCGAATCTGTTTTTTCCCCCCCTCCTGACCGTCACTTTCTAGTGAATCGGTAAACCCTGTGGGGTAATTCGATTAGTCCCTCCTCCTACGTTGCCTAGATTTCGAGTGCCAAGCCCAACCTTTTTTTCCCTTTTTTCCGAATTGTCTTTTCCCAGATTTCAAGAAAGGAGATCCCTCGCCGCTTCACACGTCCGCGTCGTGTCGCAGACGTGATTTTTTTGTCTGCACTTACGGTAACGAGGAGAAATAGTCTAAGACCCCCGGTCCATTTTCCCCCCTATTACTAATATTTGATCCTGCGCTAGATCCCCGCTGCAGCCCCTATGGATTTTTTTTGCCAGGAAATGCCTTTTCCCTATTCCGCCGCCCGTTCTCCTTGAGTGGCCCCAGGTCCCAAGGGAATCTTCTGCACTCCTTTTTCCCCGTCATCGAAACGCGTGCCTTGCTTAAGGTTTCAGGCAGTTTTTTGTTCGTCTTTTTTTTTTCTTTCTCCCCCCCGGACCCTCCCTTGCCTGACGTCCTTTTTAAGAGGAGCTTTTTTCTTTACCCGGTCCCTCTATTCCTTGAGAAATATCCTGTTCTTTTTTTTTTCATCCGTCGTTGGGTGTCATTTCGTCGATCGCCCCGTAATACGTAGCCTCCCCCCTTTTTCATTACCGATAAGGAGATGATGCCCGGGGCATCTTCCCATCCAGTTTTAATAGAGGTGGAGGTTCTTCGACCGCTGAGTGATTCCCCAGTTTCCTCCTTGAGTTGGGCCACCAGCACCGCCCCCCTTTGGTCAGGAACCCTTGTTAGTCCATTTCTTCTCTTCTCTGACCCCCTTTCCATTGGGAGCGGACCCGGAAAAACCTTTCCTTTCTTTACAGGCACTACAAATCTCATTCGACTTTCCGACTCCGTCGAAGGTCCCTCTCGTAAATAATCCAGTTTCAGTTAGCCTTCCTCTTTTTATTTTTTTTGGCCGTGAACGGTGTTTTTTTGACGAACCTCTCTCCCCTTGTTCGTCGGGTTGCGTTCAATCTCCTCGAAATCAACTGTCCCCTCAAGATCCCTGGCCTCATTCGTTTTTTTTTTGTGTTTTCTCTGCCGCTGCGGAATAGTTTTGCTTATGTTATGTCGTGTACTATTTTTACCCTTCTCTCTTTCTCAACTGCCCTATCCCGTACCCTTTAGGGTATTTTCCTTTCCCCTGCACACCCCATGAAAAGGATTTCTCCACAGATTCTTCTTGCACCCAGTTCATTTTCCAAGGCGCTTCCATCTGGTCACGCAATACGTGACAGGTTTTCCTCTCCTTCCTTCTTTTTACGCATTTTGGCTTTCCCCCTTCGATCCTATTCGGCAAGTCTTTCCCCTTCTTATCTGCTTTTCGCGCTCCTGAGTTGCCCTTCGATCTAGAGTTGACCCGACCGTCCCCCAGGAAATTATCCTTGCGGGCCTTCCTTTTTGGGGATGGGATCACGAGTCAAAACCCTCTTTCCTCCTCTCTTGTCCCTTCTTTCCCCCCGAGCGCGCCCAGTTGATGCGTTTGATGATGAATAGTCCTGGATATGGTCGCGAGTACCTCCTTCCTCAAGCTTTCTCACTATCCTGTTTCCCCTTGACCTTTGAAAGTCGATCTCTTCTTAAGTTGCCGAGTGACTTTTGATTCAGGCCTTGTACGACTCTGTTCCTTTTTGTACACGTCGGGAATGCCTTGAGGGGTCCTTTCTCCACCCCCGAAGAAGTATTACCCTATAGCCGACTAGTTGACTTGCTGACGCCCGGTGTTGAACTTTCGCGGGCGCCCCCTTTTGCAACGAAATTGCAGTACCCACACTATGCTATCCCACCATCAAGAAGAATTTTTCCAGATTTCATTCCTAGCTGTTTTTAAAAATAGTTTCCTGTTCTTCCCTTTTGACACAGTTTCCGTTGGTTTTTTCTCCGGGCTGGTATCCTCTATTACGGCTCGATTTCCGACGCAAGGCCTTGTCTGATCAATCTATCAATGATAGATAACCCTGGATAGATAACCACGGTATCTCTGTTCCAGTCTCCTCCGAACTACTCCCTAGTCTCTTCTTAACCCCCCCCCCCCCCCCCACCCCATGTTAGGTTATAGGCTTTTTCCTCCTCCCATGCCGATTCCACAACCAAAGTAGGTGAGATCTGATATTCAACACCCTCCTCAGTGGTGTCTTCTAGTAGTATTAAGAGCGCGGCCTTTTATGACTTCCCCTTCCGATCTCCGAAGTGACCATTTGCGGTCCCTTTTTCTTCCCACCTCCACCTCTGTTTTCTCTTTGCGTGTGCTTCACCTCTCTCCTAGATGACTGCAACATCACCGTCCATTGTTCACGTCTTTTAGTTTTTCTCGCGATACTGCCTCCCCTGACAAAAATAGAAGAAACTCCCATTGTTGTAAGAAGCAACACGCCCTTGTGCCGTGTAACATTGTCCTTCCTTTTTTTTTTTAATATTTTTTTCTTTCCGGCCGATGCGTTAGGGGTCTTTTCCTGCAGTCTGTTCGAGAACCTCCAGAGTCCCCGGCACGCTGGCACGATTCTGTATCAGACCTCGAGCGACATCTCCCCTCTCTGTCTCTTTCTGATTCCTGGAATCCTTTTTACACCCCCTCTTTTTGTTTGTTTTTGGGAGGAGGAAAGAAAGTCCTCCTCGACGGGGCTCTTGAATTTCCTTTCTGATGCAGTCTTTTTTTACCTGGGACTCTTTATGGGAGGAGAAAACAGACTTTTTAATCCGACAGTTAACCCCTAGCTTGTCTTCAGCCTAAATATCCATTTCCCTCCTCCGACCCTCTTGCTGACCACCCATACAGTGATTGATTTTGGTCCCCCCTTGGTGAAGGGTTACAGGTCCGTGGACTCCTTGTTTGGTGAGCAGCACCCTTCATCGCCGAGACGCGGAACTACTTTACAAAAGGTTTATCCTCCTTCTGGCTCCGTTTTTCTAGAAAGACGCCGATCTGTGACACCATCGGAGTGTGATGAAATAGTTCTGTTCTTTTCACGCTTCCCTCTAATTCCTTGAGCTCGGTCATGTCGTCATCCCTTCGAGCTTTTCTTCCTCTATCTTCCCCCCTGTTACCCTCAGGGTGTACCCTAATTTTTTTACTCATTTTCGACCCCTTCCTGCCCCCTGGGGTTTTAACCTGATTTTTCTTCTGCCTTCTTCGTAGACCCAAGAGAAGGTGAACTCCTCGTAACTCCGTTCTTGAGAGATCCTCTTTTCCTGGAACGTCTTTCCCCGGGTTGATGCGCTATACAGTCTTCATTTTTTCCCTAGCATCTCCGTACGCCGATCTGGCCCTTCTTTCCTACTTTTTTTTCTGATATGATACCCTGCCTCATACCTAAGGAAGAAGTCATTCTTTGTCCTCAGACGGCCTCCCACTTGTTGAGTAAAACCATGATAGTTTTATCCCTCTGTTTTCACTCGGTCGTTCTCTGGAATATTCATTCGTTGTTCCTTGCCCTCTGTTCTGCGGCGAGTTGAAGATAAGTAAAAACGTGTCTCTTTAGTTAACGGATATTTCCCGTCTTTCCTTAGCTTGGTGGTTGAAAAGCCGTAGGGCTGTTCCTTTCCTTGTGCCCCTTTCTCCCATGCGTTCCATTTTTTTTTTTATTCCGGTCTCCCAAGTCCTCTTCGTAAGAGTCCCGCCTTCGTATGATTTCTCCCCATTCTTCGAATTAGCCTCCTATATGCTCGACTTCCTCCCCTTCCCCGATAAAGGTCCCTCAGTTCATCAATCTACCGGCATAACGGACCTTTATGAGCAGGGCCCATCTCGTTTCCGGGGTGGAGAGGGGAACCCCTCCCCACCCGGCACCTGATTTTAAGTGATGCCTGGCTCGGTCCCCATCCTTTCGTTGATCTCCGACGGTCCCCTTAGATTCTTTCGACAAGCTCTTCCTTGTAAACGGGTCGGAGAACTTTTTCCTCGAATCCTTCCCATCCCAGCCCAATGCATTTTCCCCATAAGCCTAGAAAAATTATTTATGTTTTAAGATGCGACTTGATATCGCACGTGTACGGAAACTTCTTTTTTTCTTTTTCCCCCTCTTCAGCCATCCCTTTCGTTTGTGTGCTGCCTCAAAACACAAGAGCTGACGTTTCTCGGTGCATTTATGTCCCCAACCCTGATCTTTAAGTCGTCACCGACCATACTTCGCGCCCATGAGCCACCCTCTTCTTGACCCTTGACCCAAAATTCTGTTCTTTCTTGAAGTAGAAGTGAGTTAGATCGATTGCCCGAGCGGACGTTCCTTTGATGTCCTCAGTTTCCCGAAGACATCACCATTCCCCCTTCCATTAATTCTCTCCTTGCTCTTATTTCTGAGATTTTTTTCCTGACTCTTTTCGGTACTCTCGTACTGAGATTTTTTTTCGTGGGAGAGTCCCTCCTTGAGTTTTCCCTTCTGGTTTTTATTAAACCTGTCGTTTTTTTACAGCCTCGCTCTTCCCCCCCCCATTTTTTTCCCTTCCCCTTCCGGGGCCCCCTTTGGGACCCCCCCGATGGCTTTTTTTGCCTTCTTAGAAACCTCCCTTGGGTCTTGTAAAAGAAAATACGGTTTATTTCAAATGCTGTGGTGATTTTTTTATCCCGCTGTAAGAGCTCCTGTATTCCCCTCTTCCTTCCCCGTTTCTCTTTATCGATCTCTACTTCGTCTAGAAAGATTTCCCTTGGATTCCATACAGATGAACGTCATTTTCATTTTCAGATCTGATCGATTCATGCCGCTTTCCTCTTCCAGTTCGTAGAGGGCTGTTCCTGGTTTTTCGTTCCCCTCCCCAAAGAACTGATGTTCACACCTTCGCCCCCCCCCGCGGGCCCTGCCTCTCCTGTTATTTTTTTTTTTCCCGTAATAAGAGAAGTACGTTCCTTGGCCCCACTCGGCCTGAGGACGGTCTTTTTTTATCTCGGTTCTTCCTTTCCTTCTTACCTTCACTCGGTTTACCTTCGTGATCTCTCTTCCTTCCCCAACCTCTTTTTTTTCCTACAGAGTCCTATGTGCACCTTTTTTTCCAAGAGTTCCTTCTTCGTTTTGACCTTACGGGAATCCCCACCCCCCCATCAACTTTTTTTCTAGCTCTGAAGCTGTAACCGTTTACCCCCTATTAGCTCCCCGGTTGAATTGGGTCACACCGCCTCTTTCCCCTTCCGATCCCCTTTACCCTGGGTGTTCGTGGCTCCCTACATCTCTATTTTTTCCTCTTCTTTTTTTGAGTAGATTAGAGGAAACTTTTTCCCCCACACGTGGGGAACGTGAATCTTCCTCGGTTCCCTGATTATAACTCCCTTTATCTATCTACGCTTTACTGATTTTTTCTTGACTGAAGACTTTATCCCCCCCTCCTATGCTTTTTCTCGTACGGTCACCCGATACCGGCTAGCTTCGGACACCACTTCCATCGCCATAATAATCTTTCTTCCTGAGCTACTGCGACCTTCCTCGTGAAAGTTCGCAGGCAAGCCCCGGCTCTGTCCTCATTCGTCCTCAAGCAGACTCCCCCTCGAGCGCCGAGTTCCGTTCACGGTACGGCTATGCTAAAACCCCACCTCCCCTCCCATTTTAATCGAAAAAGCGTGGATTCCCGTTGCTTAAGGTTTTCCGCAGTTCTTTCGGCGTTGCCACACCCCCGGTGAACACCGAATTGACCTTACCTTTCCCTCTTTCTCTTTGAATACCTGCTCCCGCACGGACGACCGTGTTTTGGGGGGTTTCCTGTCTTTTTTCCCTTTTGTAACTGGCCCTTTTTTTTGACTAGTAGAGATTCTCCTCCTACTGTTCCTCGGTGAATTTCGATCTTCTTTGCTTTCCGAGGGATAACTTCTCCTCCTTTGCTACCGGTCGGTGGGGTTGCCCCCCCCCGACAGCTCTTCCTTCACCGTTGGTCCCCCCCCATCACCTCCCGTCTGGTCAGGTAACCTTTTTTTTCTTACGATCGGATTCGTTTTCACCAGTTGTCCCATGGGTGACTCACCACTTCCAAACCCCTTAGGCCTCCTTTTTCCAGTTTAAACTAAACATCGAGATTACTGACTTCGGCGCAGGTTGCGAATGTAACCCATCCTCTTTTTTTTGCTGACTTACCCCTGTGCTCCGTATTTCCTCACGTAATAAACTGTCTTCCCCGGCGTGATTGTCAGTTCCGGTGCATAGCCCTCTATCACTTCTTCACTTACCCGTCCCCCCTTCCTTAGGTGTTTTTTTCTATATGATTTTTTCCTTTTGTCTTGATTCGTTTATGCCCTAGCTTATGAGTTGCACCAACCGTTTTTCTTCCCGGTTGGTCCTTTAAGCAAGCCACACCGCGCCAATTCTTCTAGAAGTGCCCAATCGGAGTCATTACCCCTTGCGACTCCCCCCCCCTTCTTTTTCTCTCCTACGGGAGCAAGGTATAGCCCTTTAGGAGATTCCTCCTGTTCGTGGTGGAAGGATGATACGATTACCTTCGACACTTCTCTTTTAGACGCCTCCTTCGCTGCCGGTGTCCCCTCGTGAGAGCTACGGTCCCCTTACTTCTTCCTTCCGCTTTTGGTCTTTTTTTTTGGATGTTTTTTTTTTTCCGAGCTCCACCCCTTATGGTCCTCTCTTTCCTTCCAAGCCTAAGCGAATGTTGATTGAATGTGTCTTATGACACGTCCTGGCTTGGTTTAGAGCACGTCAAGTTTCTCTTTTCCTGTTTCCTGAATGAACCTCCCGTTTCTTTTTTTTGTCTTTTCAGATTGAATTTTGATTGCCGCGTACGTGCCCCTGACTGCGAAGGGCTATTAAAACTTCCCTTTCGAGGCCCTTCCCCTCCAGCCCTGGATGTCACGCTCCTCCTGTCTTTTCCCTATGCCTAGAGAGGACCGGTTCTCCCTAAGAATTTTTTGCGAGGTCCTCTTTCCGAAGTTTGGCAGGTCCAACTTTCCCCCATATAAAGCCCCGCCCCTTTTCTCCTCTTCTCTATTGCTGTTTTCCTCACCCTTCTTTTGGTGATGAAGTATGAGGTCAGGACCCAGTTCCGTCCCCTTTATGTCCCATGTATTCAGTGTGTTTTTTCTATTCGCCCGGGCGGAACTTCTTTTTCCCATTTTTTCTGATCTGAGACCTGAAAGACAGTATTCTTCGTTCTCAATCCCTTTTTCTTTCCCCTTTCTCTCGCGAAGCTCCCTGTGAAGTTTCTTTATGACTTCGTCAGGTCCTTTTTCTAGCCTTTATCTCGCCATGCCTATCTTCCCACACCCCCTTAAAGGGCGTCGATTCTCCCCCATTCCTTACCCACTTCTTGTGTTTTCTACTGAGGTAGTCTCAAAGGCCTCTCTCGGAAGTGATGAATCACCCACCCTATCACTTCTTTTCTCCAGTTTTACGCGACCCACTTTCTTCTTATCCCAAAATCCTCTGTTTTTTTCTTTTTTTGGTGGCTTTACCCCTAGATACTCCTTCTTTACCCTCGTATTAAAGTAGTTGAGAGTCTCCCCCTAACGTCTTCCTCCCCCATATCCTTGACCCTTAACAGAGTTAGCATCAAACAAGTTAGTTGTCGCTTGTCCCCCTTTTTAGGTATTGGTCGATATTTTTTTTCTTCCCGCTTATGTTATTTTCTTATTCCGATTAGGGTCTGAGACACACTTTTTCCTCCCCCGTTGCCTGCTGTTCCTAATATGCGTCCATCCCCTCCCCCTGATAGTCCTTTTTCTGCCCTTTTTTTAATCTATTACCCCTCCGTTGTTCTGTTCGAGAGGGATCCCCACAAATTTCAGCCGGAGCGATCTCCCTGGTTGTTGCGACGTCCCAAGAGATCAGGTATTCTTGTTTGCGCCGGGTGATTTTCTCGACCACTTTACCTTTCTCATCCCCCCTTACATCTCGGTTTCGACACTAAACTCTTTCAACTACATGCAGAAAAGGTCCCGTGCGACCCCCCCCGAAATTGAGCTTACAAACGCTTTTCTTTTCCTTTGAGTCGATTTTGTTTGCCCTAAGTATCGGATCCGCTAAGGGAAAAGTACCCCTCCTTTCTTCCCGTCGATTAGGAGATAGTCTTGAAGCCTTACTGCCCTCCCCCGATAGGACACCCATCGTGTCTTTTCTTCAATATTCCTAGTTTAGGGCTCCGCTGTTCCTACGGCGAGATCGGAATTTCATTCAACCTCCTTCTTTTTTCCTATAGGAATCTCCAAAATTTCATCCTTTCATTCGACTCATCTCCTCTCCGCGGTGTGTGGCATCTTTTTCTCTTTGTCTTCCACGAGCTCCCCCCTCGCCCACCAATGAAGAATAGAACCTTTCCCCCCTTCCCAGACCATCGCGAAGACTGGCACTACTTACAGGGCGTTGCTGATCCCTTTCCCTGAGTATTGATGATTATTCAGCAGAGTTTTCCATTTTCTCTTCCTTCGCTTTCAAGATAGTTTTCTTCAAAGAAATAATTACCCAGGTCAGTCCTTTCTTTTTTCTGGCCACACGCCATACGGCCCTCCCTCCCCTGATTTGAGGAAACCAGCTTCGTCATTTCTTCCGCTGCCGGAATGTCTTTCTCTTCTGTATTTTTTTTTCCTTTCCTTGTTCTCCCTTGTGAACCGACTATCAAGTTCAGTTCTTCCCCCCCCTCGATCGAGGCATCTCAGGAGTTTTTGGAATTAAGTCAGTTGGCTTGCGTTCATTCCCCCTCTCCGTTTTATCGACTTGCGACCCCTGCGTTTCTTTTCCCTCCTTCAAGACCAACTTTTCGGTCTCTTCTAAGATCTTTTCCCCTTTTTTCAAAGGACTCCCCCTCTCCCTTCTTATTACAGAGTAATAGAAATGATACTTTCTTCTTCATCCAACAACGCATCCCATGCTTTCCTTTTCTTCCCTTTTCTTAGGACCCCCTCTCCGGCGTCATTTTTTTTAGCTCTGTGAATTTCCTCCCCCACCTGCACCTGCGACATCGTGTGATTCCTTTTTTCCCCTTTCCTCTTCAGTCTATAGAAGGTTGAAATTTTAGCTTCTTCTTCTCTCCGTCCCTTAGTCTGCTTGCTCTGGAACTTTCGTTCTCTCCTCCCCGTACTACCCGCAACCGCTTTTCCCCCTTGGAGAGTATAACTTCCCTTTATTGCGTTTCAAGGGACCCTCCCCTTGATTTATAGAAGTGAATGAAGTTCTCCCCTTGGGTCTTTTTCTGCAGTTCAGCCCTTCCTTTCTGTTTTTTTTCCTTCCTTCCCTGGAAACTTCTCTGTCTTTTTCTTCCCGTTTCGGCACAATAGACGTACTACTTCTTCCCCCCAATAACTTCGCTGCCCCCCCGGTATGAAACCCCTCTCCAGAGAGGAAGTTCCAAAGCTTTTCCCTTTTTGGCGTTCAGGATTCTTTAGCGCTGACTTTCCGCTAGGAGCACGACGCCCCGTGTGTCTCTCTTTTTTTTTCCCCGTCTATCACACCGGCAGCAGTCCTGAATGAGAGCCCTTTATGTTTCTATTGAGAGTATTGGACCCTGCCTCCGATTCTTGACTTAATTATTGTGGTTTTTTGCGCTGTACGCCCTTGTCAGCACTCGTGTCTTCTCCCTTGTCCCTTTAACAGTCGACCTCCTCCCGATCACCTTCAACAGTTTCCTTGACCCTCGTTCGGTCCCCTTTTTTTACAACCCAAATCGATTCTTTTTGTTGACCCGTCCTCGATTCCCACTCTCCTTCACACCCTCCCTTTACAACTCCTTTCTCTTCTACCGCGGCAGAATCTGATAGCTTTCCTTCCCCTGATGCTTCCATAATGTCTTCTCCTCTTCTTCTCCCCTTTCAGACATTGAACCTTTACCTTCAGGCTTAGCGGTCCTCTTCTTTTCCTTTCCCTTTCCTCTTCCTTTTTCCAGTTTCGGAATTAGGGTGTCTATGGTGTTTCCGATCACAGAAACCCTTTCTGCCCCTAAGTCACCCGTTTTTCCGATTTTCTCATGAATTTTTATTCTCTTTCAGAGACCTTAAGGTAGGTCGCTTCTCCCTCTTGCGGGGTTTCCTCCTCGTCCATTTCCGGAAGGACTTCATGCGGAATTAAATTAGTATTCTTTTCTCCTTTTCGCTCTTGGAATGCATTCTTTCTCGGTCTCTCCTACGATTTTTTTCCTTTCGCTTCTTCTGGCTGGTGACCGTTCACTTTCTCCCCATCCCTTCTTCTCCTCAGCCTCTTATGAACGATCTTTGAATCTTCCTCTCGCACCGTTTGAGTTCCTCGCTCGCCCCAGAAGCGTTCCACAAATTTTTTTTTTGCTCGAA
>Ga0179593_1731013_pt1 | contig 11788 bp, 15 predicted proteins | sample CZODoug2_1_08_16_FD_185931 | JGI IMG/M metagenome (GOLD analysis project Ga0179593, IMG submission 185931) | Vadose zone soil fungal communities from Angelo Coast Range Reserve, California, USA - CZODoug2_1_08_16fungal (PacBio error correction) | ecosystem: Environmental > Terrestrial > Soil >... | reverse complement strand
CTTCCGGAGACAAAACATTCCTCCTTTTTTTTCTCTTTTGCACACCATCCGCTTCAGATGCCCTTCTGTCGATCCCCCGTGCCTCAAATATCTGCTTCACCCCAAACAAAGACAAGTCTTCACATACGACTTCCGCGAGAGCCCAATAAGACCCAACACAACGTTAGACGGCCTCTATTTTCTTCCATGGCCCTTGCTCTCCCTTGAGGATTGAGATTATATCCTTTTCCTCAAAGATGCCAATTTTCCGGCGGAAAAATTAAAACCCGCCTTCGCGTTTTCTAGATGAGACGTGAAGACCCCCGGCGTCCCCTTGTGCAGCCGTTTTCCCCCTGGAGCGGCGTCCAGGGGGTCCATTGAGAAGGCGCCGGCCCCAAACTGCGTCTTCCCTTTTTGTTCAAGCTTTTCTTCTGCTTTCCTTCAGGGGTATTCCCCACGCTGACCCCCTCACTGAGGCAAAGAGCGCGGTTTCACGAGTCCTGCATTGTTCTTCTTCTTCGCCGGAACACCTATAAATCAGCCCCCCGTCCCACTCACCCCGTTCCCCATTGGCGGGTTTTAGTCGTCCCATTTTTCCAGGCATTCCCATTCCTGAATGATGTGGCGGTTTGCGAGGGGTGGTTTCCCCCCCCCTTCTCTCTCTCAGGATCATTTCCCATCGGTGGCGTTCTGACGTCGTCTTTTTTTTTCCTCCCCAAGAACCGGCCTGTCGCAGGTAAGCCTCCTGGACAATGCTTGCGCGTCTTTCGAATGCTTTTCTCTCAGGATGGTCCGGTTTTTCGGCTTAGGAGAAACCTTTCCGCTTTTATGGCCGCGACATGGTTCTCAGGCCAGCTGGCCTCCGTGGCCGCCGGCATTTACCTCCAATATCTTTCGTGCCGTGGCCGCGATCGTCAGCGAAACCCATGCCCTTACGCAGCTCCACTTCTTCGACTGACGATTTTCGTGGTCCTGTCTTGCATCCATGGAAGCGGCCCCCCCAAAGGACAGGTTTTTTTGCGGCGATGTGCGAAAAGGAATAGTCTTTGAGTTTTCAGATGTTCGACCGGTGTTCCGCTTTCGGTGGATCCAGTCCAGAGCAACTTAGTCCCTCTGCGCCTCTTACGGTTTTTGAGACTGAACATTTCTTATTTCGTTTGGATCGCGCCGCCTCTACCGATCTTTTTTCCTTTCTAAGAAGAAGCTAGACTAGGATCGCGCTTCTGGCCGCTCAGCAAGTTTTATTTCAGTCACTCAAACAAGCGTGCGTTACTTACGGAAGATTGACATCTTCCTTCTCTCCCACCTCCATTTTAGCTTCCTCCCTGAACCCCTTCGCCCAAATTGTAAGACCACTGCAAGTAGTCCCAGCAACGGCTTTCACGTACCGCCCACGCTTTTTTAAAGATCTTCTCGATTTCAGCGAAGCCCCAGCCTGTTTCCTTAAGATATCTAGAGGTTTGTTTAATCCCCCATGGCTCTTGGCTCTTTTGCGTTAACATTAGGAATTTATTCGTCATCTTGGTTGCCTCCCTATATTTTTCAAAGAAGCCCCTTTTGATAATGGCGCCTACTTGGAGCCATTTGACTCTTGAGACAAGGACCTTCAGAGATTCGAGGGATAGCCATATGAAAAGTTTTTCCGCCCTGAGTAGACAACATCTCAATTTTCCATCCACGGTTGTCTATTCCATTTTCCCTGATAAGTCCTCGGGAATCAGGAAGGGAACTCCCTTGCCTCTCAAGAGGCGCCCCTTCAAGCGTTGTACCTCTGTCCTTAACACTTTTTCCTTCTTGCCATCAAACTACGGATTAATCCCCGATTTGATCGGTACCTGTGTCCCCTCGGAATCTCTTCTCCCCTCCTAATACTTTGGTTGTTGACCGATCCCCGTCCCCTGTGCCCCGGTCCATCCTACTCTGTGCTTGAGATTTTTCTGGCGCAGCTCTTTTTCCTTTAAATTGGACCTCTTTTTCCTTGCTGGCTCTCTCCCCATTTTGGTAGCCAAATTCCCCGGCATGATGGCCGTTCAGACAAACCGCGCCGTCAGTTCTTTTCACCCCTATTTGTTATCGCGCCCTCCTCCAAAGCCTTAGCTGAAGCTCCCTTTCCCTGCGAATGCAGGCGGCAGTATTCCTGTTCTTTTTAAAGTTCCTCCGGTCTCGTGCACCAGTCCTTTTTAGAGTCTTGACCTCTCCGTCATCGCAACTCCTACACTCGACAGAATGACCTCTCCTCTCCGGCTTTGCTCGCTCCCCCATGCGTGGTTTTCACATTCCCCCTTCTCATCGGCAATTCCAGAGATTCCGCCGTCCCCCGGTCTTCTTCGCCGGTTTATTAAAAGCCTTTTTCGCCTTGCGGGCTGGGTTGCCTTTTGTGCGTTGGTGTTTTTCGTGATTCCCTTTGCTTACGGCTATATTTCATGTCACTTCGGCGACCTTCTGACCTTTGAGGAAATGATGGAGTAAACCCTCGTCAGGTTGGTATGAATTCACTCTCCATTTTGCTGTAGGCTTCCTTTCTTATCCATTCACCTCAAGATTTTTCCCCGGTCAAGCCAGACAGAAGAAGCGGGTAGATTAGACTCTTCGAAATTTTTTTACGCATTCTCTCTACGCTACAGAGGGAAGACTATTCGGGGACTTAGAGACTCGCCCCCACCGGATGCCCCTCTCGCCATCTCATCACGGCCCCCCCCGTCCCCTCGCCGAATCGACCCAAGTAATCCAGGATTTAAGATGACCACTTCATGTGGAGGCACACCCCAAACAAGTCGCCGCGCCGTCCCCCGAAAGGATTGAGTTGGTCTTTTTTAGAAGGTTTGTAATTGCCTCGATTGGCCGATGAATTAGATGTAATCTTCCTGGCCTTCGACAGCTTTCCCTCCTTCCCCCCCTCTTTTCCCATCGGCCATGAAGTAGGCGCGGGTTTTGAATGAAAACGTCCAGGTACGAGCCAACCAAGATTAAGCCTTTCCCTCAGAATTGATCATCTCCCGGATTTTCCCTTGTACTTTTCAGTACCCAAGGACGGAAGCCCTCTTTTCGAGTTTTCAGCGACCCTACCTCTTTCCTTTTTTTTTTCGTCCGACGAGCTTTCCCCCCCTCCCCCCCTGAGAAAATGGACCCCTTTACCAATTGAAGCACCTTTCCTTGATTCCCCCTTTTTTGACACTACCCCGGAGAGCGGTTTGTGTTCTTCCTTCTGTTCCTTTTTCCTTTTTTTCAGTTGATTCTCGAAGAGTTTTTCCTGCATCGGTTCTTCCCTTTGCCATCCCTTGTCTCCCAATCGTCTCTGACGGCACCCGTGCCCTTCCGCCCCCCACGCTTCAAAGCGCTGGTAACAGGCTCACGCTCACCGTGCCCCTGCCTTCAGTCGAGGAGCACCCGGTTTCGGACACGGGAGTTTTTCTTGAAAAAAATACTCGGTCAGAGCGAAACGTTCGGTTGGAGGGGGCAAAGAAATCACGCGTGGCCGGAAATCTTTTAACGTGACCTCTGTTCTCCCCCATCCAGGGCGCTCCATGCCCTGGAAGAACAAAGCGCCGTTTTTTTTCTATGGGTTAGCGCACACCGCGATCAAAGAAGAGGCTCTTAGCCCCCGAAGTCTTGTTCGACGAGCCCTCTTCTGCGTAGCGCACTTCTTCTTCGATCAGCGTAGGCCAGGGATTTTTTTGTGTCCCTCCGCCCCCGGCCACGTAGTAATGTGTCTACCCTTGAATATCTTTTTTCCCCTGACTCTCACTTCCCTGGTCCCCCACCACCTTCCTTGGGACCGGAGAGGCCCCCCCAAGGCCATTCCCGCTCTTAGGCTATCTAATACTTTCCTTTTTTCCCTCTCTCGCGGAAAAATCCCGATAGAAACACCCTGGCCGTGATATCTCGTTCGGTGCTCCCTTCTACCATCAAGACACCCCCCTTATTCTTCCGACCGGAGACACACTTGATTTATGTTTTTTCTTTACAGAGGTCCCACGTAGATCTTAAAGGATAAAGTTCCCCCCCCCCCCTGCCTCTCTGCCTGAAAGTATCAGACGGAGAACCGTTTCCGCCCATGTGGCCCATAATCAGCCTCAGGAGGGCTGACCTGAAGTGTCTGAGTCGCGGCCACGCCTTCTTCCCTCTCGTGAGTCGGACTGTGTTTCCTCCATACAGGGATAGTCCTCCTCCCAGCCCCATTTGATCTTTTGATTGGCCAAAGCGCGCGTCCACCCGATCATCGGTCTCGTCCTCTCTCGGCTCCCCAAACAACGTGCTCGTCCCCCCCTCCCCCCCCAGTCTCCACCAGCCCCTGCATTGGGGGTTTTTCTTGTCGTTAATTGGCGTCATTGGCCCCCCGGCCCTTCGCCTTCTTTGCTTCGGATTTTTCACTTTTCGATACGATCTGGATCAACCTGCCCTCGGTGGCGGGGCGCGGGCGACCTTTCTTTCTCACCGCCAACAAGGCCGCCTTTTTCTTCATTACTCGACCTCTTTGCCCTCGTGCGCTGACACTCTTGTGATTTTTTTCTTTTCTTTTTTCCTGACCTGTCCTTGTCCTGCGGTACAACCCTTTTTTCCTTTTCCGCCCTTCGGATAGGAAGCCTCGTTTCTCCGGAAGGGGGCCCAATACCATTTCCCGTTGAGAGATGGAAGTAGAGTTCTCCAATCACCGTTTTTTTTCTTCGCCGTTTCCCCCTCAATCGTCTTCCTGATTTTCGGCTGGGCCCCCTTTTGTCGTTTTTTTTCTCCCTCCTGCTGGAAGCGAACAACGGCCCGGGAAATTTGTCCCCTCTCGCCGCTGTTCGACGGCGCGGGGGTTTGGCTCCTTTTGTCCCCTTTTTTTTTTGCCGCGGGTTTTTCCCGCCCCACGCTTCGCCCCCGGCCGGCCTCTGCATTTCTACGGCTAGAAGCTCTGCAAATTTTTTATTCGGTCTCCCTTCTCCTCCTTTCTACGCCCCCGATGCCTTTCTCGCTTGGACCCTTGCATCTCCTAAGATGGAGAGAATGGAGGTGCTTACGAAAAAGCTTGCTACGTTTATAAATACCATTTACAGAGAAGAGTGTGTCGCCCCTTTTTTTTGAAGCCTCCCGATGGAGCAGCTTATAATGACGCGGACGGACCCATCCCCTTTCATGAACGACCCCCTTGTCACTCCCCCCGTTTCACCCATAACTCTGCCCCCCGATTTTCCACCCCCCGCGAGTACTGCTGACGCCCGAAGGTTCTCAGCTGACTTCTAGAATTGGCATGTTGAGGTCCCATGCCTCTTCATCAGGCGATCCCCACTAGAGCAGTGGTATTCAACGCCCTGGACCTTTTTTTTCTTTTTCTATTTCCAGTGCCGCGCCCATGTCTCATGGCGATGACAAGGCAGCCCCTGCGAATCTTCTTAAAGCCTGCCGCTTCATTCCTGACGTCGCTTATCCTAGCCTGCACCTCTTGGTCCTGGTTTATCCTAAATTTTTGCCCGAATCCGGGGATTTTGTGACCGTCATATCAGGCCGGCGAGGCCTGGGGAAACCCTTTTTCGACCAGACTGTGACATGATGTCCATTCTTCCATGACCACTCTGCGCCTCGTCCCTCATTCCGGTACCGAAATTATTTTTCCCCTTGACATTTTGACGCACCAAATCCTTGGACCCGAATATATTTTCTATCTCTGGGTTCATTCTCTGATCAGAACCTTTGCCCTTTTCCACATCACATTTCTTTCCTCTTTTAAATGAGTGGCGCGGGAGCTCATGTTGTCGTGACTCTTACCCCCGAAAAGATGGACCGTTGCCGAGTTGGCCTCTTTCATCATTCCCCCGGCTTGCCCCCCCCTACCCTGAGCCTGTCTAAGGACCCAACCACACACTTTCCTCACGCAGAGCCCATGTTTCTTTCTGACGAAGCGAAGTTCCTAGTTCCGCCCGACGCGCTTACAGGCGTCCTGGATTCTTTTTCAAAGTTTCCTTGCCTGTAGCGCCATTCCTTTTTTTTCTTGAGAGGCTCATCTTCCCATCCCCCCCTTTTATTGACGCCCGGTCTCCTTTCAGACCGTAAGAAGATTGGCTTTATCCTCCCTCGACAAGATTCGCAAGCTACCTATTATAAGCCCCTCTTAGAGGGCGAGCGGATCAAGACTGGGTGACAAAGATTGTACCCCCGATGGGATGTGCATCAGTGATGTACGAAGTTTTCTTGTTTGATTCCGGCCTTCTTTCCTTTCCTCCCCCCGAAGAAGTGACCTCATCCATGATCCCCAACTGTCGGTCTGAAGTCCTCTCCAGTTTTTGCGTTGCGCCTTGGTCTTTCCCCGAGAATAGATTATTTTTTATAGAAAAGGGCAAAGATCGCTCTTGCGCCGTAGCCATGCGGCTATAGATCGCTCCCTAACACTGGGTATGATTGATTTTTGCCCAGTAGTACAGAGCTCCCCTTTCAGGTTTACATTGTCCCTAGTTTATGGTTCGCCTTGAAAGAGTTCCACCCTCGCGAAGAACAAGACCCACATCTAGCGGCGCCTCCCCCCACCGCCCAAATAGCCGAATATTTTTTTCATTCCCTTCATTTTTAGCTTCAAGCAGGAGGCTAAGTCCCGACTCCAGATCCCTCCCCCGCCCTCTTCCTCAAAATAGACGACTCTCCCCGTCGGAGGACTTGTGTTGTTCTCCCTCCCTGATCGCGGCCATCGCCTACAGTCGATTTTTAGGATGATCCAGTTCTTCCCTTCATTAAAAAGCATTTTTTTAATTAGGAAATTTTAACGAGTTTCGTTCCGCTTGCAACCCCAACTACGAAGCCCCTCATACCTACAGTGATTATTCCTTCATCTTCAGTGGACCCGAGTTTTAGAGTCCTTAGTCTTACCCCCTTCCCTTCTTCTTGAGGTCGAGTACCTTTTTCTAACCCCCCATTCAGGCTCCTAGCCAGAAGATATAGGATTGAAAATTATCCCATGCCCGCCAGTCACATGCCTTTCCCAGTTGACGGCTGCGGTCAAATTCTACTCCCCTAACAAACCCCCGAAAATGCGGTGAGTTGGAAGGCTGTTTTTTCTGTCGCGCACAGTTCTTAACCTTTTTTTAAGTCCCTTTCCAGGGCTTTTTTCCCCAAGCGCCCTCCCGACAGGTTTTGCTTTTGCCACAATCCCTTGCGCATTTTCGTTGAAGATACCTGAATGTCCAGCATTCAGGCGAAAGACCCTTCCGATGTCAAGCGTTATGGCGACCCAGTTTCCTTCAGACCTCCTTCAATGGCCCGGAACGCTAGTTTGATGCCCGGTTTCCCCGGCCCCTCGAAGATTTTTTCTGACCACAAATACCGTCACGCGAACACGCGTCGTCTTTTCTGTGAAACGTGGACATCCTGGAAGGTTCTTTTGGACTTTAAATTGTGATAATCCGCATCCCAGGATGTAGCGACCCTCCCCTGGAAGAATCGTCGCAGCTTGTGTTCTTTTCTTTTCGCCTCGCTTCACGGCAGATCGTTGTTGGCCCGCTTCACTCAATGGTGACGCATACGAGACCGGAGGTCCCTGAGAGGAGAGATAGTGTTATCTCGGGACTTCCTTTTGTGCAACTCCTCCCGAGTAATTTTAGCGGTCTTTAATCTCTTCCTCACTTCTTTGAGAGATGTACTACCCCCGGCGCCCCCCCCCCCTCCTTGACGTTTCGAGAGGAGTCAACCGGAAATTCATGAGAAGTATAGACTATTTTAGTCTCCCGCGTGCGCTCTCGCGGCACTCGGCGGTCGATCCGCAAACTCCTTCGGCGGTCCAGAGCCCTTAGAGCTTGTTTTGACCCCTCCCTAACACAAACAGTTAGATCCTCCCCGATGTGATTACAGGATTCGGAAAGTGTTTCGGATGTCGAGATTATCACAGAGTTCAAGGTCTTCCTCTGTCCTCCAGTTCCCCATTTTGGAGTTAGCGCTGCCCCCCTCCTTTTTTGTCAAGACCAGGTTTAACGATCGTTCGAGAACGGGCATCTGGCTGGTTGCGGGTGGCCATTTAGCTTCTTCATCCACCTGTTCAGCCGTAGTTCCCCCTGCCCCATCCTTAGGAGGGCCAGGATTCAGACCCATTCAGGGATCCCTAATAAAGCGCAATTTTGATCAAGTTATGGAAATCCACTCTTCGCCGATCTTCACGGAACAAGCACCTTTCGTACCCCATCAGCCCAAAGTCCTCCACCATCATTCAATGGGCGGTTTGTAGTTATTCTGAAAGTCCCGTCCTTGCCTGATGCTGGCGGACATGGCGTGACCTTCGGATCGTTTTCTCCTGCCTGACACTGAACTCTTCTTCCCGTCTTTTTCCCCCCGCCCTCAAGAAAAAAGGCCTCGTCTAGAAGGTTCCTTCCTCTTGTTTTTAAGCCGATCCGCTGATCGAAGGCTTTCGAGGGGAGCCTTTGGGAGCTATTTCCCCCCCGGCCAGCAAAACGCGACCTCTGGACGAACGTTCCCGTTTTCCGCCTTCCTGGCGGCAGGCCAGCCATGACATCAATCCTCTTCCGTCTTGGTAGTTAGGAAACCGGCTCCCCTGCGCCAATCTCGTCGGCGCCTATTCTGACTTTCCGCTTTTCCCACCCCCTGGCGTGCTCTTCCGCCCTGTTGAAGCCAACTCGTCATGGTTTTGATCACTTCTTCGTCGGACTAGATGATGCGTATGTCTTCGGACATGGTTTTCGGTCTTGTTTTTTTACGACCAGGCTCCTCCTTTTTTAATCGCAGGTGCTTTAGGTCTTCCCCTTGCTTCTTCTAATTAGAAGGCAAAGTTGGAATTATCGTCTCCTTCTCGCCTGAGTTCCTCGCGTTTTTTTTTTTCGCCACGCCGAATCGCTTCAGCTGGTTCTTTCCCATTTTTCCTTGCTCAGCCCAAATTTTTGTCGCCTTTTACTGCTTCTTTCTTGGGTCATTTCAGGCCCTAAATCGGCTCTGCCCCTTTTAACATTTTCCCAAGCTTTCGACCCGGAACAATCCGCAGTCCCACCCAGTTTTTACCTGCCTCTCAAACCGCAAGCGTAACAACTGCCATCTCAGTTTTTTTTCCCCATCCTCCCTCAAAGTAGAGACCTCTAATCAGAAGTTTTATCTAGATGGGAGAGCGTGGCCGGCGGGAGGTTACTCCCATCGCCCATATAGGGGCTCGTGAGAAAAGAGCTCATACGGTGGTTCCTGCCTCTCTGGAACCTGTCTTTTCTTATCGGCCTAGCCCCTTTCCGGTAAATCTAGATGTTTTCCTCCCCCTTCTTCAGGCGCCGGCAATGAGTCAAGCTGGCTGATTAACCTTTATTTTTGAATGACTGTGAAATGATGAGACCCCCTTCACCCAGAACTTTGTCGCGGTTCCTCCCGCAGGACGACTCGGCGTTATTTGATGCTTTCTGTTCTATCGGTAATCCCTTCGACATCGTCGCGTGTTCCCCCTTTTCTTTCCGTCCCCTACGGAGACTTCCCCCTCCGTAATATTCCGCCTCTTCTATTCCCCTGGTGCAACCGTCATTGGGGATTCTCCCTCTTTTATCAGTGTTGAGATCTTCCCCCTTTGATGACTTGAAGGTAACTTCTCCTCTTTTTTATTCATGATTGGGCTCGTTCTCGTCGTTCGTTGCATTTCCCCCTGACCATTTATGGACACTGTAAGGGGTTTTCAGCTCCTCGACCGGAGCATTGACTCCCATCCCCCTTTTTCCGGAATGATCTGCCCTGTCCCTCCAACCAACCCGCCGCCAGCAGAACAATTTTGGAGCTTTTCTTCCTCAGTAAGCCCACGAACCCCCCTTACTAGATTCCCCTGCTCTGCGCTTCCAGAGTCTGAGTTGGAATAGGTCATTTTTCGAACCATATTCGCAGTCGGCCGAGTTGAAGAGACTGATCCTTTCTCTTATGGTCGGGTAGATCTCCCCCCAATCCGTAAAATTAGACTGTCCAGATACCACTTTCTATTTGATCCTTCTGCGGAATGACGATGGGGATGGGATACTCCCTTTCCACTCGCAAGATTTTCCCTCCCCCGATATCCGGACGAGGATTAGATTCCTTTTCGCCGATGTGCTGGCAAATCTTCTGCTCCCCGGAGCGTTCTGGTTACGCCGTGGGTTTTGACGAACCTTTTGTCTTTTCCTGGTTTTCTCCCGACGGAGAAATGTTTGCGAAGAGCTTTTTTGACCGCCCTGTCGCACCACTTTTCGTATGTCAACTTCCCGCCCCCCCTCCCTTTTTTTGAGAGCCCTTCTTCCCTTTCGTCCCTATGCGCCGGCAGTCCCTGTTCCTGTCCCGTCCCTCCCAGATTCGCATTTTGAACTTCCCCTTCGGCGATCGAGTCCCCTATACCTCACTTTCCGGCTTTCCACCCTAGAGCCGTACTAAAAGAGCGCCGAGTATTGGCTCTTTTTCTGGTCGGTAAAACTGACGAGGACACACTTCCTCCCTTTCCATCGAGAGTCCGCGCAGTACATCGACCACCCCTTCCCCCCCTTAGGATTTAAGATTAAAGACGGCCAGTTTCTTCCGAGAACAAATTCTATAAAGGACGAAAGCACGGAGCCTCTTTTCTTCAGACGGTTTAATTGCACTGCCCCTCTCTCCTTCCTCCCCGCTCCTAGAACCTTCTGATTGATTGTTATGAAACCCTGCTTCCCTTCTCACCGGCCTTCCTGAAAAGGTTTCATGCGTCCGCGACGAGGGGTATCCTTTTCCTGAAACACGTGTCTCTCCCCCTTTTCTCCCCATCTCAATCTTCTCTAGTTATTGGTTAAGATTTGACCTGCGCGACTGGGCTGTTCTGATACCCTCTTCCCTATCTTCCGCCGCGCACGCTTTGGTTTTTTTCTACGACTCGAGCGAGGGCCAAAGATCCCCCCCTTTCCCCCTCCCCCCCCCTCAGACAGGCGAAGGTTCCTGTAAAATGATGCCCAAATTAGACCGTCCACTTGAAACCCCATGGGCCGGAGGTGCTTTGGAGAGGTCTTCTTCTTCTTCCGTTGATTTGCGTTGCTGTCCTGATTCCCTCCTCAGCTAGGCCGGCCTCTACCTCGAGGATGCTCTTGATCAAACTTTTTGCCGCTGGTCAGCCGGCGTCCCTTTGTTAAAAGTTAAGTCAGACATTTGAGATTTTACTTCTGCTTCGAAAGGTTGGTTAGCTTTTTTTTCCTTGACCCCTGCCCTTCCGAGAGGGATTCATTTAGGCTCCAAGGACCGGCCAGAATTGGTCTTTCCCACCCAAATACTTTTTTTCCTGTCCCTTAAACGCGCTTGCGTGTAATATCCCCTTTTTTTCCGGGACTTAATATCGCCCCCCCCCCCCTCCTCCCCGGGGGCTGTCGCGACCCATGTCGAAATCTCCCTTTTTCCCGACCGTTTTTTCTGAGTTCGTTTGCCAAGCGGCTGACCCCTCCCCTCTTCTAGTCTCGGAGGTTGGCATGATAGTGGCAGCCCTCTTTTCGAGATAGCGAACCTTGGGATAGACGATAATGGGCCTGTATCTTGAGCGACGGGCATTTGCTTTTGGCCACTCCGCCCGTAATTGTGTCCGCCGCCTTCTCCTTCTTTTATTTGACCCCGATGGATCGATTTCCCTTCCTTCCCTACCCCTTCCTCAGTGAGCGGGAGAGTCTAACCCCCCAAGACGAGCTCCTCTCCAGTATCCCGGCCCCCCTCTTCCGCCGTCGCTTTGCTTTCACCTCTTCTTCCCTACTACACCGTCGGCTATCCGGCTTCGTGCTCAGCTGGGCGCGTTCTTTCAAGCAAAACCATTCGATCTTCAGAAGCTTCTCCCCTTTTTTTCCCTTTTTTCGCGGACAGCCCTGAGCGGATTATCACAGATTCCCTCCTATTCCTG
>Ga0179593_1714818_pt1 | contig 11788 bp, 9 predicted proteins | sample CZODoug2_1_08_16_FD_185931 | JGI IMG/M metagenome (GOLD analysis project Ga0179593, IMG submission 185931) | Vadose zone soil fungal communities from Angelo Coast Range Reserve, California, USA - CZODoug2_1_08_16fungal (PacBio error correction) | ecosystem: Environmental > Terrestrial > Soil >... | reverse complement strand
GACGCTCTGTACCTCCACGTTTGAGCGATTCTTCTTCTTCAAACTGGCTTGAGACAATTGGAGATGAACATTTTCTCACCCCATCGCCCAATCCGTATTTTCCTTTCCCCTCCTGGAGTTATTGAACATCGCTTTCTTCGATCGGCGCTTCGTGCCAACAACGGGGAAATCGACCTAGCTAGGTCCAACTCTTTCTGCACCGAGATGTTGTGCTCGGAGAACGTTTTTTTCCCCTCCTTCCCTTTTGGCCCAAAATAAACTCGCTCTAGGGCTTAGTTGCCACAGTTTTTTTCGGTTTTTCACAGTCCCCAACGCCCGCCCTAAAGGGCGCCACTCCCGGCCACTACTTGAAGGCTTTTTACGCGGAGGGGCCCCGTTCCAGTTGTTGCAAAAGTTACCAAGTTAAATGGTCAATCCCCAAAACCAGAGATCCCCCTTTTCAGGACACGTCATTTGTACCAACCCCTTAACACCCTTTAACTTCATGATGCTCTGAGCAACATTCGTCTATGACGGGGGAGATTTTGAAACGATCCAATCCGGCCGTCGTAATCATACCCCCCTGACCCCGCAGGAGAAGACGCTGTTTAAACACGGTATGCGACTACCGCATTTGATCGTCCACCCAACCTCTAACAGATCACTTTCTGGCAGGTTTTTTTCACCTTCGGACTGGAGGTCCTTCCCGGTCCGTTCTTCCCGTGCACGAAGCGGCCCCTCCCGTTGCTTGAGATATAAACTTCGCTGCGGCGGCCCACCTGAATCATGGCTGCAACTCTATGTCCCCCCTTAAAGCTTCCGTAATAAAAGGGTTCTTCTCTTGGGGGAAACCCTTCTTTCGTCATCCCTCCCGCAGATTCGACGCCGTCCTCCCCTGATATATCCCCGGAGCCGGTTCGTGGATTTCCTTTTTGAGGCTAACCGATTGTCAGGTTGTGGGAAAAGTGTGATTGTCATGCTTGAGAACCCACTTCGCCAACTCGTTTTCCTTCTCGGTATCTTTTTCATTTTTTTTGACAAGTGATTTTTCGTAACGACCCGCTCTGTCACGGGGGCTCGCATTGGGCTTCGGCACGAGGAAAGACTTGGGCTCCAACATTCGCCTCAAAAAACTTGTTTTTGGGAGAATCCTTAAACCGAAGACTTCTGGACGCGGGTCTTTTCACCTATTACGTTTTCATTTACTCATTAATTTTCTTTTCCCCACCCCCCCCCCCCGATGTTGCCTGGAAATCTTTCGAAGTTTTTCCTGTCCACTGATTGCCAGTCACATGCACGCCTCGAATGCACATCCCGCCATTGCGAATATGAATGGGTTCGGTTAACACGGCTACAGATCTCCTTCTTCCATCCCAGCTGTCCTTCCTAATCTATTACTGGCGTATTTTATTGGTGGGACATCCCGGTCCCTGAATTCTGTGCGGCCGTTTTGTCCTCTGAAGCTGTTACTGTTCCAACGCCCCCGGAGACATAGCCTGTCCCCGCCAGTTCCCATCAAGTCACCCGGGAATTTGTATGAGTTTTCTTGCTAAATTATGGAATTATGGCCCACATCAGTCGTGAAACAACCTCCGACTGGTAGGGGGTGCTACTAAGACCCGCGACCAGCAATGATTATTATTATCTAAGGATTTTCTCGATGTTCCCCGACTGAGCGTTTTATCTGCGTATGGTATCTATCTGGCGGGACCTCGCGCTAAGTTTTGTTACTGCAACAGCGGGCTGGTATGTTTTCAAGTTTGTCCACCTTACGAGCCGGCCGACGTCTAACACTGTGAGAGTTTTTGGCACGATCACGGTAACATCGGTCGTGGAACTCATTTAATTGACACCTTAATTCCCTCTTTAAACCTGCCCCCCAACGTCTTGAACTACGCCTGCGCTGTTTTGAGAATAAATTTTATGCGCGGAACTACCAAACTATCTTCCTTTTTCCTCATATCCCACCTTTCTTTGTTCAGTCTATTTTCTTTTTATTTAGCGCTCCCCTTTTATTCTCCAGCAGAATGTCTTTCTCACGATTTGGCTTTTCTTTCTATCTGGTTCAATTTTTAGTTTTAGTCGTAGGGGATCAATTTTAGCATTGCAGCGTAAAATCGACGCCGGCTATTAATTGAACTACACCCCGACCCTTCATTTTGAAACGATCCAGCGCGTCCTTTTTTCTATTTTGCGCTTCCCGATTCTCTTCTTCCCTGGCTCAGACTTTGAGAGCGCCATAGAATAGGATCTTCGATCAGACCCGAGATTTTCTCTAATCCCCCTCGACCTGTCCTCGTCAAATTCGACAGTCGAAATCACACAGACCCTTTTAGGCAGGTTGGGGTACCTTGGTTAGCCATTTTTTTACGACCCCTTACCAGACCGCCGAAAAGCCAATCCCCTGGCGGACCTGTAGGCTGCACCCTTTGCCGCAGTAGCGTTTCCAAACGGAAGTTCTTTTTCTCGAACATGCTGCCCACTGCCCTTCAACCGACCCATCTCCCGCTTGAATGATCTGTCCCCCAATATAAAAGATCTCCCAGTCACTCTCGTCGTCAAACATGCTATTGCTGGAGTTAGTCCCATTAGCTTTTTTTTTGAGACCCTGTTTTTGAGCTTATTCGCTACGTTTCCGGATATGTTGACATCTTGCGCATTCCCCTCGCATGAAATCCCACCTCTCCCCATGAAGATTTTCAATTGTCCTTGAAACACCCCTACTTGAAAAAACCCTTTCGGCAAGTAACTTCTAGTCTTAACGGATTATGACTTTCCTTTTCGTTGCGCCTGCAAGTTTTTTATCGTAGCGGGGTGATCAACGATACTGCGTCGTTCACAGCTCCTCGTCCTGGCGAAACAGCCGACTGTTCGGTTTTGTCCGCCAGTGTCCCACCGAATCCCTCGGGTCGAGATTCCCGGTGCCTTTAAAATGGTTTGATCCCGGGCACCCCCCAACACAACTTTCCCCCCTAAGTCTTCCTTTTGAGAAACTCCTTCTGTTTGATCTCACCCTCCGATCACTTGCTTTCTTGTCACTCATTTTCTACCCGACGAAAAAAACCAGGTCTGTCAATCCCTAAAATACTCCCGTCTACTGACTCCTCAAAAGTGATAATGCAATCTTATCCGTCTTGCGACAATGCCCGCCTCCTTGGTTTAAGCGACTCTCAGGACCCCTGATCGAGATAATTAGAGTCGCCGTGAAAGGCCCTCGCAACGACTTATAGATTGGCCTACTTTGTCCTCCCTAAGTTCAAGGGTCCTGCCGCAACAGACACATCCCCTTCTCATCGTGAGATTAGTTCGATTCAAAATTCATAGTTATGTTCTGATACCACAGTTTTTCCAAGATTTTTTCCAATGGGTGTTATTTTTAATGACACCTCACGGCCGGTCTTTCCTCCGTTGAACCTCTCTGCTTTCCCTGTCGGCCGTATGAGGCGCCTTTTTTTTTTTTTCTCCTTTGAATTCTTTCCAGTTTTTAAATTGTTAAACCTTCTTAGCCAGTTTGACTAGTTTGGTTTAACCATCTTTATTCCCTTTACACCGTGACCATCTCTTAAGGAGGACGTCCCCTTCCCTTCTCTCCGTTGCGTTCTTTCCTGCCAACCTGCAAAGGTTTTAGGGGACACCCGGGCAGGAACACTCCCCTTATTCTTTTGGTCAGATGGCGCCACGTTCCGGCAGATTGTCTTTTTTGACGGGCCCTTTTGCGCTACGTTCTAGCGAGGCCTTTTTGGCCTTGGTATCGCTCTTCCCGAGAACCAATGATGTCCCCTCCTTCCTTCTTGCCGCTGAATCGGATTTTTGGATTGCTGCCCCTTCATAAAGGGTTTTGACTCACGTCAGGTTTTTAGGGCAGCCAAGGGTTATTCGCTCATCTGTATTCTCCGTCAGAGCTCCATTCCCTCCTTTTTTTTTTTTAGATTCGCTGACTGCGCCCCTGCTGAAAGTGTGACTCTAACCATTGGAGCACACATGCGCAAAATAGTCGTTTGCCCCGCTTCACTGGATCATTTCCCCCATTATGTCAACTGCCGATGATTATTTAAAGAATCGTCTAGTATAGAGCCCCCCAAAACGGGACCGAGGCAGGTATCTCTCCCCTTCGGGTTCAAAAGTGCCGATCCCTCAAAGCGATGGATGGCAGAGAATTTTGAGAGACCCATTCTATCTCTCGCCTTTTCCTCCCGTCCCACCTTAGTGCCCCAGTTTGCCAACGACCCTTTCACAGTGCAAACGAAGGAAACTTCTGTCCCTTTTCGGACCCTTCTTTTGAAGTTGGCACGCCCTTTGTCCCCCTTTAAAAAGTTAAATGGTTACACCCCAACCGCCAAACGACTATCACCCCCTGTCCCTTATTTAGTTACCCCCCAAAACCTTCCATCAGGCGCCAACTTGCGGGGTAGAATCGTGGTTTTGAAAGCTCATTCAAAATCCCTTCAGGTCCAAAAATCCTGTTTTGAACCCCGGCTCTCTTTTGCCACACCCCTCTCGTGTTGTACGCGATAAAATAACTATCTGGTCCCAAAACGCCTCTCAGCTTCTCATTTATTATGGTGCTAATAGGATTCAGGTAAGGATGTGACGTTTAGCCACGATTTCTTTTTCGTAAAGTTAACCCGCAGGACCTAGTTGATACTATCATCGGACTTTATCTCGGATATGATTCGGATGCATTGTTGAAACAATACGGTCCTTAACTCGACGCCCGTGTCGTTTTCTCGATCGGCTACCCCAAGGCTTTGTTTACCCTACGCTGTGCTCGACCGACAGGGTACGGGGAGCCCCAAGGCAGGGTTTGGTGTGTCAATCGGTCTAGATTTTTATTGGGAAACTTGTTTTCGGCGGAGTATCCCCCAACGTTCAGCTAACCTGGCGAAATTCTGACAGTTGAGTTTACCTTTTCCACCCCACGTGTTTGTGTTCTCTACTGCCCGGGCTGTTATCGTCGACGAGGCGAGATCGGCTGCTGCCCCGAGGGTTGATCACATCGACATCGAAACGAGTTTGTTTTCTTGCTGCAGAAACACTTTCCACTGAGCAGTGGATCGCCTTAAATTATACTTGATTTTAAGAGATATCTTGAGGTTTGTTAAATTTTGGCTTCATTCGATTTTCTCCTAACTTGCCACGCCATAATTCCACAGCGTTCCCCCAACTGGCGGACTTGGAAACACATGGTTCGGTTTTTTTCAACCCCTGCCGATTACCGTCGTTTCTGCAATAAGAATTAGGGCTCACGATATATTTACTGGCTTATTTGAAATCTCTTTCCCCAGCCTAGACCTTCGGTACGGTGTAGTCAAGTTGCCAGGTTTCTTTTCCCCACCCAACGTCAGGCGGGGCTTGAGATCTGGTTTCGGTTATTGCACCCTGGATTGCCGGAGATGTTATAAAAGTTCATCCTAATTACCCCAACACTCAGAAAGGATGGGGCTTGCCGCAGGGATGACGCCCGCGGTCTCATTTCTCTCGGAAATCTCTTTCCGCCTCTTTCCTCGAAGCGTACACGCTTCTCTCTGCCTGCCCTAGGCCCGAGCTACGTAGGGTCTTCTCTCCAAAGAGCTTGTCCTTATTGCTTTCATCCCTCCGGGTTAAGAGCCTGCGACCTCGAACATCGCGCTTAAAGGTCCGTCCCCCCGGTCCTCCTTTTAAACTCCTTAGATGCCCCCCGATTAACTAATTCTTCCACCCCCGCCAAGCCCCTCCGAGCCCTTTCCTTTTTTTTTTGTCAACCAAACGTTGGACTGCCTCCCACAGAGAAATCTCCTCCTTGTTTTTTAGCTCTTTTTTCTTCCGCGCCCCCGGTGCCAGGGCCGCTCGGCCAGGCTGTTGGCCGTTTCAGATTCTTCCTTCTGGTTTCCCACGTCTGCTTTCCCAGGTCGCCAGCGTCTTAAGATTTTCGCTTAACCATGTTAGTCCCGGCTCCCATTCATCCCGAACTTCTTTGAACGTTTCTCGTCCCCCAAGATTTTTGCTTCGACCTTCGTCATTCCAGCTTTTTCTCTTTACTTTGCACACGATATTAGCTCAATATGATTTTATGAAGAATTTTCCCTCCTCGTATGGTTCCTCGTATCCTGAATCTGAACTTCCCACTAACATATTGGTTGTTTTTTTTATCTCCACCCTTTCCATAATTCCCCCCCCACCGCCGTCCGTCCAGCCTACATTGTGGCCCCAATTTATCTGCAAACTTTTTTTCGCATCCCCTAATTCTTCGTGACCCGCCAAATTGCTGGAAAAGTGACGCAACACAGAGTCCGCAGCCTGCCGTAGAAGGGAAAACCCCATCCTATAAGCCATTAAATATCTTCCTCCTTTCCGACAATGTCGAGATATAAAAGACAGTTTAGAGGGTGTTGGGTTTTTCCCCGAACCCTTTTTGGATCCCTTCTTCCTACAGTAAGTTTCCTCGTGCATTCAGGGCTCAGTTTTCTGACCCTATCGAGGCAGTACGCCAAAATTTCCAGGTCAACATAAAGTCACTTCCTGCTGTTTCCCTGTAAATCGCGTTCCCGGAGTTTTCCTGTCCCTTTCCTCCTGTAGTTTCTGCCTTTAAAAAGTTGTGCACTGTCGAGTATACAACTACGGAAAGTAACGATCTACTCCCCCCGAAAGGGGGGGATCCCCAGTTAAGAGGTTCTCACTACCAAGTGTTCACCAATAAACGAGATCCAAGGAGCTTTGATTAAAAATCCCCTAAATCATTTAAAAACATTTTGTTTCCACTTGACCTCATCGGTGTATCCCTCCCCCTTGCTCCCTTTATCCCTGCTGGATTTACTATTGACATCCTTCCAATCCCGTATGAATAGCCCCTTCTTGCGTAAGTTTCAGAGTCCCAGACCCTTTTTTGATTCGTCGAATTCTTAAATCCGTTCTTGTTAGCCCTTTACTCCTTGCCTCCCCGTGTTCCGCCTCCGACCCCGACACTTCTCTCAGAATATCCGGGCGGGCGGCGTCTCACGGTCCTACTCGACCTCCTTCCTCTGAGCACTACTTGGGCTAATCTCTTCGAACCTCAATCCCCGGCGATGGAGCCTTTTTTTGGGAACTCTTTCCCTTTTGTTTATGGTAGAGCTTGACCCCACGTCGTTCTCTTCTTACAAAGAGTGAGGTTCCTACTTCGGGTACCGTGGGATGTTGTTTCCCCATGACCATCAACTCTGCAGTGAATCTCGTTTTTTTCCAACACCCCCAGTTTCTGTCCCCCACCACGGCAAGAGGCGTGATGGCCCCCCTTCAGTTTCATTCCCACTCACGGTACTTCGGGACTTTTCCTTTTGGTATCGTTGTCTTTCTTCCCTTTTTAACTTTGACACCACTGTTTTTTTTCGAGATCAGGACGCCTTACATTGGACTGTTTCACTTTCTTTTTGCGTTTCGGGGAAATTTCAACCCCTCCCCCCCCTTTTACACCCCAAGGGAGGTCCACCCCTCAGCGAATATCTTTGGTCAGTCTGATCTTCCGTTTCGCTTAGGAAGAACGCGTTTCCGTTCTGGTTACCTCTGGATACGTTTCGCGCTCCTCTACCCTCCCGTTACCGAGTGCATCCCTTTACGATCCTTTGCCACCCCGCATGACGTGGACCCCGACCACAATCGCCCCCCCCGTCATACCCAATACTCTCCCTTTTCATATGAATTTTCTTGAGGCTATGTGAGCTCCATTTTCCTCCCCGGGTTGGCTCCAAGCGCAGGTTTTTGAGGCCCTTTGATCTTTCCCAGCGCCGTCCCTCCAAATCTCTTTTGCCTTGTTTTTCTGTGCTCTTATTGCCGCTCTGATGCGACTGGCCAGTCCGATAAAATGCTCTCCTCTTCCCCCAGTTTTCAAACTTGGCTGCCCGTTCTTACCCCCCCCCCCCCTCCTCATCAATCTTCTCGGCAGGCGATTATATTTGACAGCCTCGGTCTTTTAGAGAGAGTCCTCGAGAGCAAGGATCTAACTGGTCACGACCTTTGGTCCTTAGCCAGCACCCGTTCCCCCATTCAACGTCCCGATCTGTTTTAAACTCCCGTTGGCCCTCCTGAACTTCGGCCAAATACTCTCCCGCTCCTCTGTCTCCCGGTTTCCCCCCCCCCTTTTTTTGCAGTTCCCCCAAACCAACTACGTCGAACAGTCCTTCCACTGTAAAATGTATTCTTCTCCTTTTCTCTGAGGCCTTTTCTCCCTCTGTTGACCACGTTAAATGTTTTGCTCCCAACCGAACCCCCTCACCCCTGTGCCTGACCCCTCTTAAAATTCCCCACCTAAACGATTAACTTCTTATCGCCATCAATTTCCCCTCGCCTTTAGAACGCGTTTATGGTTTTACCAGCTCCCTTGCCACCTCTCCTCCTGTCATTCCCCCCCCCCTCCCCTCATTCCCCCACTTGTTTAAACTTCACATGTGGCTTTACGCAGGATACCCACCTACGGAATTGATTTTCCTTTCCCCCCCCCCCCCCCGCATCTCAGACTCTTTCCTCTTCGTGGCGGGAATCCCCCTTCCCGGATTGGCGGGCCCGATAAGCTTGTATCGTTCGTAGCCGGCCCTTCGAGGCCGACGTGATTGAGAGCTATCCTCATCCGGGTTGCGGAGCTTTCGTGACCTTTTTCTGGTGATGCCGGTTTGCTTGCCAACCACCCGGAGCCTCCCTCTGGTAGTTTTAAGCCCCCAGGGGGCCACGAGCTGTGTTCAAAAGTCTTCTTTCTTTTATCCCGCAAGGGATTTCCCCAACTGCTTCCCCCTGCTCCGCTAGATTAGAACGGTTAGTTCTATTAGTTCCACGTGTTTCGCCTACTTAAAAATTTTGTTAAAGTGATGGCCGGACGTCTTCCAAATTCCCAGAGATTATGCCAGGTCTCGGATATTTGTTTTTTTTAACAACGTGCTTTTTTTCCAAATTCACAGATGTCACTTTGGGCGTCTTTTTCTTCCTTTATATACTCTCCGTTCCTCGTTGACCAACTCTCCATCTTAAAATCTTTTTTTTCATTCGGCGCTGGTTACCCGAGCTCGCCTGGGCATTCCCTCCTATACTGAGTTACCTGATACTCATTATTTCTAGTGGTCCTGTCCCCTGGGCTAGGTTTTCTTTGCATGCAGCCTCCATAGCTTCAGAATTAAACCCGAGCTTCCTTCGGCATGAACCGCTTTCCCCCCCGTCGGTGACCCCCTCACTCTTGACCTGGTTTATCTTCGCTTGTGCATCGTCTATCCTTGGTTTTCTTCCTTTTTATCTCGGGGAATCCCGGTTTTGGTATTGGTTGTTTTAACTTTGACTCTTTTTCGGTTCACCTCCCTTCCCCTTCTGGAAATTGAAGTGCTTCACAGTGCAGTCCCCTTGATCGTTTTCAGGTTTCGTGCGGCCTTTTCCCATTCACGTGTGACCCACCCCCCTAAAATTCGTTTGTAGGACGGGGAGGTTTTAGTGCTCCTGGCACATGCCTTAGATTATGCTTATTCTTTCGTTTTCTACCTTGAGCTTTTTGGACCCTCCTGCCGGGAATTTCATTAGGGGACTAGACTTCCACCAGCGGATGGACGCTCTTTTTTAGTTTTCCTTCCAAGGTTCTCTTTCCCCATCCTCTCCGGTGTTCCACTTAGAGATGAACTGCGATTAGGTCGCGACGTGAACGCGAGGGACTTGCCCCCCCAGACCCCTTCACCAAACTGACAAAAGCGTTCGCCATCCCCCTTTTCCAATCCCCCCACCCTTTTAGCGCGCCTCCCCCACCCGATCCCCCTGTATATTTATCCGTGTTGTTGTAGGAGCGTGAATTTTCTCTTTGCCTCAACATTTCTTCCTCGGGTCCTTCGTAGTTGCCCCGGATTCTTCGTTTTCCAAGTTAATCTTATTTAACTGGTGTCCCCACCCGGTTCAAGACCGTCGACTTGGTTATGTCCATTGTCTCACCATGTCGCCTTTCTGGACAATGATATTAAACTTCCACCGCCACTGACTTCCCCTCAGCCGCTCACCTATCGTTTCTCCTGGAGCTTTCTCCTGTGGACGTGTCAAAAAAATCTTCCCTTTCTTTCTCGACCCTTGCGATCCCCCCCCCTTTACTTTTTTTTGAACCGTCGACTTGCTGCCTCGTCACCTCCTTCTTATTGCCCCCTTCCCCGAATATTTCTTGTTGTCCCCATTTTTCTTTTTACACTCCCCCACCCCACCCCTGCTTTTACAGTCCTCAATCACATTTTACCTATTGAGGCAACTTTGCAGAAATTTCTTGCAATTCAATAATGCAGTTTTTCTTTGGACACATCCCTCCTCCCCCCTAAATGCTTCCCCTTTTACCTCCAGAAGTTTTCCTGAGTCTTTTTTTTTTCCCACCCACAATAAAGCTTCCCCTCCCTACAATCGAGCGTCTGACCCCCCCCTGCTTCGGTGGTACCAAAGCGTCATTTCGGGTTTGGCCCAGAACAATTTTGTCTTTTCTAGTTCTCTTCGCTTTTTCTCCCTCGTGCATTCATGGCGTTGCCCTTAGGCTGAAATACAGCTGCTTCCTTCCCCCCCAATTGAACCCCCCCATCTATTTCGGAACTTTTCAAAGATCAGGTACTGCAGATGACTGAAGTTCCGCGGTTTTCGGCCGACGCCGAAAACACGCGTTTTTTTAGGATCCCCCTACGGGACCGACGATCTCTCCTTCTGCAGGATACCCCCAGCCCTCGTTTATAGCTTGTGTGTTTAGTCATCACGTGGTTTCCCAATGTTCCCCCCGCGAACGGATCGTTACGCGTCGGCTTCTTTTCTCCACCTTATCACCGAAGACGTGCCCAAATCCCCAACTTTTACCAAATTGTCTGTAGAGCTCACTTTTTCACGAACCATTGCCTTTCGTAACGCTTACTTTCGAATTTCGCTGCCGTAAACTCTTTTGCTCTGCATAGCAAAACCTTTTTTTCCCCGGCGATCGAGGGATTTTCCCGGTATTCGGCTTTTTGTTCTTGCTGGTGACCCTTCCCCGCACCTTGTTTTCCCCGACCCGCCGCGTTTTCCTTTTTAAGAATCTCGCTCCCCCAGTACTAGGATTTGCGCGTCGTCACCTGCTAAACTCGCATCTTTCTTCGTTTACCCTGTTCATCCTTCAAATAATCTAGCCCCCTCAAAAGGCTGACCTTTTTGAGATTTTTTGCCCATGCCTCCAGATTTTATTTCCTAGAGATGTTTTTTTGCGCTACCCAAGGTTTTGGTTGGGAATGTCTGTGACACCTTCTTTCCTCCGTATGTTTTTTGACCGAAACGGTTTTTGGACCATTCTTTTCCCCCAAAACTCTTCTCTTTCCCCACGTGGCAGGCCCCCCTATGATGCCTAGGTATCATTGGACCCTGTTTAAAGTGTTAAATTTTAAATCGTCCATTTCCGAGTTACAGTTTTGTGATTTTCCTTTTTACCCATTTAACCTTTTTCCTCTTGGCCTTCCCCTTTGCTTCCGCTCTTAGGCCGACCCTCTTTTAAGTTAATATGTTCTCCCCCCTTTTATTGGAAACTGCCCCCCTGTGTGACAACCCGTATTACCTTTCCCCGCTGATCAGATTTATGGCCTGAAGGATGTCCTCAACCCTTTTCGCCTCCAATAGCGCTTTTTTTCAGTGCTGGTTGACTATTCCCCCTCTGATTAGCTCCCGTTTGAGCCTTTTGACCCTATTCTCCTCTTCTTTTCCAGTAAATTGTTCAAAAAATTTTACCTTGATTACGGATGAACCCTTTTCTGATTATTTGAGGACAGCAGGCCAAGGGTTAGCAGACTGTTGGTCTTTTTTTCGAGTTTCCATCGTCACTTTCTGGCCGTTCAGGCAGCGCATT
>Ga0179593_1684253_pt1 | contig 11788 bp, 12 predicted proteins | sample CZODoug2_1_08_16_FD_185931 | JGI IMG/M metagenome (GOLD analysis project Ga0179593, IMG submission 185931) | Vadose zone soil fungal communities from Angelo Coast Range Reserve, California, USA - CZODoug2_1_08_16fungal (PacBio error correction) | ecosystem: Environmental > Terrestrial > Soil >... | reverse complement strand
CATGCCCCCCCCTTTTCAAAAATTACGCTCACAGCTCTTCTCTAACAGAGATCTAGGACCGCCCTTGTATGGAGGGTCTTTGATCCCAACTTCGTGCGGGCGTCCCCCCCACGCTGCAAGACCACCTTCAACACAGCTCTGATGCTTTCTCCCTGAGTCGCCCCCGTTGGAGCAGTAAAAGGTTGCTTTTTCTTTGGATGCCCTTCGAAGAGAAGTTTTTACCCTCCCCTCCATTAATGCTGACCTATTTCCCCCCCCCCCCCCAGCGAAATCGTAACCTGGCGCCAGCTTTGAGCATAATCCGGTTTGATTCCCCGAAGTGAATTGGCCGTTGTTGTTTCCACCCTTTTGGCTTTTTGAGCTTTTCTTTTAAGTCCTCTCCCCCCCGCTAGTGGAAACATTCGGTTAGTGCCCCCCCCCTAAACAAAATGACCGCCTTTTTTCACCCAAGTCCGCGAACCCCTTTACTCGGCCCACTCGGCTCTTCCCCGACTCACATAAGTATTTACACGTAAGGCTCAAACCTCCTCTTTAAATTTCCCCCTCTACGGACGTCGAAAAGTCTTCGTACTCTTGAGGCCATGAAGTAGATTCCCTTTTCCTGCTCCTGGATTCTGGGATTTGGGTTACGAACTTTCCCACCTGCCAAACGTAACTCCTTGGGCTGCAGTACGGACCTCTCCCTTCTGCACGACCTACGTTTCGTCCCCCATCCTGACGTCGCCCTTTTGGGTGAAACCCCTTCTCGCCTCTTGTACAAAACTCTTTGCTCGCAGAAGAAGAGGGTAACTTCGCCTCCGCCATCCTAACAGTTTGAACCACACCCCCTGTTACATCTCTTCCGAATCGGCAACCCTACTTTTCGGCCCCTCTACCCCCCCCCCTCTTCAGCTCGTTTGGGAAACGAAGCCGTCAAAAAACCAATTATCTCTTCGGTCTTCAGACGGTCCAGGACCTGTTTCCTGACACAGGTAGGGCCAGCTTTTTGTCCCCCGAGGGCCTGAGAAACTTGTCGGAAACCCTCCCCCCCCCCTTTCTCTGGTCCTCTAAAGGTACTTGAATTTTGATCCAAGGTCTATAGACAGAGAAAATCGTTCAAACGACGCCTCCCCCCCCCCGCTACACTTTCTGTTTTCAGAAAAAGACACACTATCTGACATCGAATATTCATGAGCTGGTGTCTGCCCCATGAGACCTCTCCTTGTTGTAGACAAATCTCGTAGCTTCCTCAACCCGTTTTTCTCCCCCCAAGACCTGGGGGTTTGGGGTAATTCTTTTTTTTCTTTTTCCCAGGGTTCAATGCGAAAAAAGCCACTTTCCCTTTCTCTGAACCCCCCACTTCCGGCCCCATCTTCCCCTTTGGTTCACACCCTGGCGAAGTTCGAGTTGTTTCTCAAAAGGGAAAGGGTTCTATCAAGTGAAGTTGCGAGAACGATGTATATCGTTTCCTCCCGGTAAAATAGCTGATCCATTCTTTTTCCCTCAGGATAGAGCTAGCCTTTCCCTTCCAGAGAAGACCCGGAACCAGCCCTTCGGGGTCGAAATGACAATAGCTCTCCCCCCCCTCCCCCCCGCACGGTCGCCGTGATTTTTATACCACTTCTATGAACTTTCTCTGTTGCAGATTCTGGTGGTTTCAAGATCGGCACCCCCAACTATTATCCTTTCTCACGACCAATTTGTGGACTCCCTTTCCCCGGGCATTTTTTTCCCTGAACCTTTCAATTCAACTTCATTCCCCAAAAAGGCTGGCGACATGTTCCATGACTGTTTCAACCATTCCCGCTCGGCTGCACCTCCTCGAAGCCGCGGTGATTCCCCCCGGTGTGAAGATGGGCTCCCCGCCGCGCATTGCGGTTGGACCCTCCATTCTCTAGAATCAACGCTCCCAAACTAAGTTTGTTCTTCCCCAAAAGGCGCACCTCAAAAGGTTTGGAGTAGAGGGCTTCTCTTTTTCTTTTTTGCAGGAAGCCAGGGCTTCGCAAAGGCGGTAGCGTCCCCCCCGTAGCAACGGTTTCCCCCTATTCCGAAGTCGCACCCCCGATCATTCCCTCAAGTCCAACCGAAGGATTCGCTCCCCCTGAGAAGAATTCATGGTATTTCCCTCTCTCTATTTTCCTACTCCTCGGTTTGTGTTTTCCCCCAAGAAAAGGCTTTTCGCGTTCACCCTGGGGGCCCTGGACCCGGGGCCCGTTTTGTGTAGCCTTGCGTTCCTTTCTGATTTGGGTTCGACTTCTTTCCTTCGAAACAACCGGGCTTCACGGTTTTTTTTAGAGGAGCAAGCTTTGAGCCCTTCACAGAAGCTCGAAGCCTCGCTACCTTTTTTCCCTTTGAGCCCCCTGGCTTTTGCAGTTTCTTTCCTGACTTCCCCTTTTTTCTTTGACCATTCCTTCGGTAAAAGAAAAAAGGCGCTTCCCCCCCCCTCTCAGCTTCCATCGGCCAACAGCGTAGGTGGCCCTTTTTTTAGAGCCTCTTTTATGCGGCGGCCCCTCTTTTGAACAAGGTCCTTTTGGAGGAAAGCACTATTCACAACGGTTGGTGGTCTTTTCTCTTTCCTTCAGTAAGACCCCGCAATTCCCATTCCTTGATTGGTCGGGGCCCCCCCCTCCTTGTAAAGCGTTGGTTGCAGACCTCCACCAGATGGACCTGCGGCCTCCCTAGCCGTTCTCAAATCAAGTTCTTCGTCAGACTGCTTCTATGGGCCGTCGAATTCTTTTGGTAATAGGCGACCCCTTTTCCTCCTTTTTTCCCGTGGCTTCTCGGGAGTTGCAGGGCTTTAGACACCCCGCACGTTTCAATCGGATTTTCCGTGTTAAGATGGATCCCCCAAGTTCGCGCCAGTTCGTGCTTTTTCCCCCGGTCATACGCAAAACTTTTTTTTTAAGGTTGTACCCCTTTACGGCTCCCACCGGGAGCGGGTGTGCGGCAGTCTTGAGTAAGACTCCTGCGATAGACATTTCGGTTTGCGGCTTTAACAACTTCCCTAACCCAATCCCCAGGTCTTTTATCGGCTCCCTTTGGTTGCATTAAGACCTCTACCGAGATTGATTACATACCCCCCCTTTCCCCCAGGGAGAACCCATAGCCATTCCCCGCTTTAAATAGCCTGATAGTGTGATCTTTGTGCTGTTCAGATAAACTGACTTGTAGCGACCCTTGGCGTAGTTATGTCAACCTTGTTGCTATCCCCCCCTTCTCCTCAGTACCTCCCTTACATACCCGTACGGTCGTATGGTGTAGTCTGTTTTCCCCTGTGCCCTCGGGTCAGCCGTCCAAGACGTACTTACAGACAGTTTCATCAAGCCGTCGTAGTTCTCGACGACTCGAGACCTATATTGTTTCCTTCGTCAGTCTAATGGTTTACTGGTTTGACCACCCCCCTGTTCTGTTTGCTAGGCGGGACTTACCGAGCGTACTATGCCATTGAAGGGTACTCCACGTTAGGGCGTCTGGCTCCGGCCTCGGCGGCGCGAGCCCCCCCTCCCCCCCTTTTTAAATTTTTTCCACCCAACTTTGGGGTTGAGTTTTCGGCTTCATTCCGGACGTCTGTCTCCCTCAAGGAAGGATAGTTCCCTTCACCTGAATGCCCCTTTCTTGACGTTACGGGCCTTCCCCCCATTGCAAGGCCAGTCCCTCTTTCCACTTATCCGCTTCCCTAGAAGTAGTCCCGGCGTGTAAAACGAAGACTTCTTCTTTCCCGTGCCCGGTATCTAATTTCGCCCCCGTAGTCAAGGCCACTCGGCCAACGGCGTTCCACCGGAGGGCTTCTTCTACTGGGAGGGGTTTCTATTAAATGGGTTAGCGGTCCTTCCCCTTTGGTGACACAGGACCTCAGTCTTCTTCTCTGTTTGCTTCCTTAACCTTTCCACTAGCGGTGAGGAACTTCTTAAGAAGGCCCCGAGCCAATTTGTCACTCAGAAAGTTCTCTTTCCCTTAGGTCACGGTCCTTTTTTAATCTCACAGAGCTGAGCCACTTTGAGTAGTTCGTTTTCTTTATAGTGCGGTCCGTTCCGGCAACCAAACCCCCATCCCTTACTGCTTTTGTTACTTCTTGCCATACAGAGCGTGTTCTGGTATTGAGATTTTACTTTGCCCTAAATTCCCCCCCCCTCTCTTACTCGTTGGAGACTCTTTTCCGTCCCCCCCCTTATTTCTCCGCTTCCCTTTGTTTTTTCCCTATGGGTTCACCCCGGCCCCTCCACGGCTAGAATCCCTCTTTTTCGGAGGTGTAACAATTTCCGCTTTTCTTCGTCAGGAAGTCCTCCCCCAAGATCCACGAACAGGCGGTTACTTCCACCAGCGCGAGGGTGGTGAGTTAGGAGTCAAACAAAAACACGACTTGACGCTCTGCACTTTCTCCTTTCAAGCCACTCGTTTTTTCATGTATTCTGATTCTTGGATCTATCTCTTTTCCCTTTGTGTTGTTGGTTGAGACCTCCAGCGCGAATCCAATTCTTCCAACCGATTTTTCCTTTTCTACCCACTAAAGATTTTTTCCTCGGTAGTCGTGTTTTTGAGTCTTCCCTGCACCCTAACTACGAGTGGTGGCTTCCCCCCCCCCCCTCCGCTGTTCGATTGAATCGTCTGTGAGAACCTTTCCCCCCTAAAATTGTTGGACACCAACTTCTCAGATCTTTGCGAGCCGTGGCTTTTTTTTTGTTAGAACGACTCCCCCCCTAAAATTACACAGGGAATCATAACTCTCTTTCTTTAAGAACTTGTTTTTTGTCGCGGAGTCAACAGATTCTATTGGAGTGGCGGCGTCCCGTAAAAGAGTCTCCCCCGGGACACGCTTCTGATGTTTTCGCGGCCCTTCCCCCCCCAAAGTGCAGAGCCCCTCCAGGTGATGTTGGATTGCCTTCCGCGGTACCAACGCCCCTCCCCCCTTTCTAAAGCCCCCAATCCTCCTGCTTCGACGCTCTGAGCTCTTTTCCATCAGCGGACCCTGATTCTTTTAAAAGAATTGCAGCGAAGGCCTTATGAGTTTCTTAGAGTTTTTAAATCCTTTTCCTCGGTTTCCGTGTCGCTTTCCCAACACGTTATACATTCAAAAGCCTTGAGGATTTTTCCTTTCCCCCTTTCCCGCGAACCTTGAGTCGCCCCCTCACGGCCTACCTTCCCGGTATGTTGAACGGTTTCCGAATGTGGATGTCTTTCAATTAGTAGCCCTAAAAACTTTCCGGTTCTCTACGGCCGGGCCAACTTCTAAACGATTGCTTTCTCGAGGTAATCCCTCCCTGTTTAGGACGAGGTTTCCCCCTTTTTTTTAAGCCCTTTTTCCTAAACGTCAGAACTGCATGCCAGTTTTCATTCTCCTTAATGCGTCTCCCTTCCCAGTATGAAGTGACCCCCCCCGTAAAAAGGCCGAGTTAATTTAAGGCATTTGCCCCCCTCGCATCTTCTCTGCGTTTTCCTTTTTTAATTCTCGACGCCCCACAGTGCAAACAATTACCGTCTTAAATAGAATCCGCTCCCTCCTTCCCTCCCCCCCCCCGGCCACCTACAGGGGTTTGTCGGTCCCGCATCTTCATGTTGTTCCTACAGGCCGTCCAAACCTTATAGCCTGCGGCCGAGGACTTTTCTGAAGACGTGAGTGATTACCGTTGTCTGCTCGGCTGGTTTCAAGGTCCTCCCTGAGGGCCAGTGTTTTTCCCTTTCGACACCTTACGGCCTCCGAAGGAATAAAGCGTTCTCCCTGAGATAAGGGGAAACTCTCACATGGTTGACATTAACGACTTCCTACTCTTCCCTCTCACACTCTGAGACAACAATTCATGAGCTTTTTTCTGCGATGGGGTATACTGCTTTTTTTTTGAAAAAGGGGATGGAATCCTCTCGTCGTCGAATCTGACAACCGGGACTAGATCCTCAGGTGGAATTTTTTTTTTTTCCCAAGGCCGCCAACCCCCCCCATGGGTTCGGGACTCTGAATGACCCCCCCCCCCCTGCAGAAAACAAACCCCCCCTCCTTCCCTTTGGCTCCGTAACCTTTTCCCCCCCCCCCCCTGTCCCAGTTCGGGTTTTGCGTCTCACCCTTCCCCCCTATCAAGAAGGTTTTTTAAATTGACCTTTTGTCGCACAACATCCCCCCCCCCATTTCTTTTTTTTCAGGTACGGTTCAACTGCAAAAATTGCCGAAGAAGCTTCGATCTTTCCGGAAGTCACTGACCCAGGAGTCCCGACACCCTCCCCTCCCCGCAGCGTAGCGCTTGATTTTTTTTCTCCAAAGGCGCTTCCCTTCTCCCAGAGGGTGCCTTTTTTGGGCATGTTCCAGACCCCCCCCCAACCCCTCTTGGCTCCTTGCGGAAGTTGCTGGGTCCGGGCCTTTTTATCTCACATGAACCCCCTTAATCCAAAACCCGTTGAGTTTTGTGGGGGTATTTTCGCCTTGTCTTTCCTTCGGCCCTTCCCAAACTCGTCCCCCGATTTTTTCCCTCCCAGCTCGAAGCCGCGGTGCATCAGCGTTTTGAAGATGGGTCGATGAAAGGCGCGCCTTGGCGGGGACCCTCCTGACGAGCCTTTTAAGAAGAATTTCTTTTTTCTGCAGCACTCCGTTTTTCGTGACCTTTTCAAATCGAAAAAAAGGTTTGCTCCCTATTTCTTCGTCGATGAGGTGTAAGCCCCAGGGACGCCTTTCGCAAGTCCATGGACGATTTTACGAAACTTTTCCCCTCTCCGAAGTCTTCCCAATCAGAAGATCAATCCCGGCCTCGACAACCAACCAGAAATCGACCCGAGAAGAAGTCCTGGTTAGTTTCCCCCTTTCTCTTTCCCTCTCCCCCAAGTGTGTGAGAGATCCCCCCCCCACTCCCGTGAGATTCTTTGGTGTAGCCTGCTTTGTTTACCGATTGGGTAGACTTCGGCATCTTTCCCCCCCTAAAACAGGGCTCACGCCCCCTTCCTTCTCGGCAAGAAAGATTTTTCTCCCCTTCTTTCCTTACACCGTTTTAGAGAAGAGCCTACGGCCGTTGCTCTTTGAGACCCCTTTGGGAGCGCCTTTTGCCTTACCTCATGGTCTTCTGCCAAGCTCGTAAGGTGGTCACTCCCCCCCTCGGACGGCAGGTCCTCCCCCATCGTGCAAACCAGCGCTGAGGACTGAACGGAGTTGCGAAGAGCCCTCCTTTTTTCCGAGGGCACTTTTACAGCGAGGGACCCGGCGCCAGAACGTTGTTTTGAAGGGAGGTTTTTTCAGGTCGAGACACCCTTTCAAGTGTTTTTTCTTGACGGCGGCGGCCCGCGTCTCAGAGTTGGTTGCCCCTTCTTGAAATCCCCCCAGAGGCAACAGATTTCCTTCAGATTTTCTAGAGAACCCCTCAAGCGCGGTATCGACGGATGCGTTTGGAGTAGAAGGTAGTCTTTTTCTCTCTTCCGTCCCCCCGACTCCGGGGTCCCCTTGTTCTTTTTTCCTTTTCTTAGTTCGAGCCGTAACTTTTTCCTTTCTCCCCTGAGCCCACGATAGGCCTTTTCGCGCCCTTCTTATAGGGACCCCTTTTGATTCCCTCCCCCCACAAATAGAACTTGCCTTTTTTTTTCCCCCTGACTACGAGCAAAGTTCAGTAGGTTTGTGCACTTTTTTTCAGATTTCCCCTTTTCTTTCCTGGGTTTCTTTCCCCCTTCACTGAATTACACACCCAGGTCTTGGCCCGATCACCCACCCTTCTCCTATCCCCCTTCCCGACTTTCCCAACCCATCTTCCCCCGCCCTTATCATTTTATCTCCTGCTCATCTCCCTCCCCCTCCCGCCCCCACCCGCCCAACCCCCTCCTTCCCTACTCCCTCCCACCTATCCCCCCTAATCCTTCTCCCTTCCCCCACCCCCCCCCGGCCCTCTCCCCCCGCCCCAACTCACCCCATTCACTTCCCCTCCCCTATTCTCTCACATCCCCGCCCCAGTTTTCCCCCCCCCATTGTTGTCAGTCCTCCATACTCCCTCTCCACTCCCCCACTCATCTCCCTCCCCCCACATCCCTTCCCGCGCCTCCCCCGTCCACTTCCTTTCTCAATCCCCCTTTTCCTCACCCCTCTTCCTTGTCCCCACCCTCCCTCTCTGTCCCCCCCCTCCTCTACTTCCCCCTTCTTTTTGCCCTCTTGCCGCTCCCTATTCACTCCCCGGTGCCCCCAAGAACATCAGGATGACCCTCTTTCGCCAAGCGAATGACTCTTCTGTCTCTTTTCTTTTGCTGCCAGATCCCGAGTTTCGTTTTTCAACCATTTTTGCTTTTCCCTATCCCACAGTAAAACGCTTTATCCTAGTAGGTCGTAAGTTTTTTTGAAAAGTTGCTCACTGTTTCTTTCTCCCCAACCGTCGCCGTCCCCCTGACCGCCTCCCCGCGCCATTCTTCCCAGCAGTCTTCCCTTCCCCCCTCCTCCCCTTATCATTGGTGTTTGACGGCCTTCTTTCCCAAACGAGCTTCACCTTAAGGGTGGGGGGCCTTGCCTTTTCCGGACAAACCCCATTTGGTGCCTATGGAGATGGAATTTCCTTACGGGTACAGTGTTTGCCCCTTCGTAGGCTTACGGCTCTCGTGTGGCGCGAGACTAAGTACAAGTTTTTAACACTGAGGCGTAGGTCACAATTTCCCCCCGGATTTTTTTGCCAAGACTCTTCGGCTCAGGAAGTCGATCTTCCTACGGCATGCCCCCTTTCTTTCCTTCTTGGTTTTTTTAACCGGTTTCCCCTTAGGACCTTCTTACCCTTTTTCGTCCTCAAGCGTGTAACTGAGGTGGCGATGACGGGCTTATCCCTCTTTCGCAATACACGGGAGTTTTCTTTCCTCCTCCCTGCCCCCACCCGGAGGCCAACTGCGTAAATCTTTTTTTTGTTCTGGGTCTTTTTCTGGCGTTTTGCCCTTGGGTTCGCGGGACGTCTGGTACACCTCAGAGGCGTGCATTTTTCTCTTTTGGGCGAATTAGTCCGTATTAAATATTTTTTAATATTCTTCCCTCCCCGCAAACGCGCCATTGAAACTCACCCCCCCCCTCTCCTGCCCCTTCTGGCACACGTATTTTTTAACCAGAATTCCCTTTCCGCGGTTAATAGATCATAGTTTTTCTCCAACTTCCGTTCTTCAGATTGTTCTTGATATTGTTCTCGCCGGCATCCAAAAACATCCCGTGGTGTCCTCCCCTCCTTTTCTGTGTGCCCCCTGTGTTGTCTTACGTTTGCGCCCGCACTCAAAGTCGATTTTTGGTACCCATTCCGCTTTTTCTTTTTTGCGGCCCCTCTTTTTTCACTGTGATCTTCTTTTGTCATCGAGTCTCCGCCGCACGGCTCGCCTGCGTCTGGCGATCAAATTTCGCTAGCTCTCCCGGCCCTTTTGATTCATCCTCCGAAGATACCACCCCCTTTTTCGTGGAAGTCCCCTTATGCCTGGTGCTTTCTTAAAACCAAAAACCCTAAGACCGAGTTTCCCGAACTTGATTGGAGGTGACGCTTCCCCCCCTCGTTGGAGAATTTGACTCTCTGTTCCCCTCAAGGTGTTTTTTTTTTTCCTCGAAATTCCCACTTTTCCAAACGAGTGGCTTAGCAAACTCACAGGCCTTTTTTTTTGAATGAAAGAGGGCGTTCCCTTTTTGTGAGTCTCACTTTTCAATTTCAACCTCCCTTTCCCCACAGTCCACTCCCCCGTTCGGATGCTCTTCTGGATTATGAATAACTGACTTTTCCTCAAGGACTTTTTTCTCAGACTTTTTTGTTTCCTTTTGAGACCCCGATATGCCACCCCCCAATACTACTCACAGGTCCGCTAGACCCTTAGGCCCAAGAACTTTTTTCCTTCGCTGTCGAGGATTGCGATTCCCCCCAAAACTTGAGCTTTGGTCGTGAGGGCGCAAACCCCCCCGCGCAATCCATGGGAACCCCCCTCTCTTTCTTATTCAGGAGTAACCCCCCTTTTTTCTTTGTGGATTCCCCCCCCCTCGGCCCGCACTATCAAGAACCCTCGAACTAAGCTCTCTCAGCTCTTGATTATTAATCCGAGTGTCCTTTTCTTGCCGCGAAGTTGATCTGAGTGTCCAACTTGGGTTGCTGCCTCTTAATCCTCTTGTTTGGAAATTTTCCCCCGCGCCTCCACTCGTAAACTTTTCCAGCATCGGCGTTCACCAGGACTTTCCCGCGGCGAACCCCTTAACTTTTCCGTCCCCGGCTTCTCACGACGGTATGTTTTTTGGCCTCCAGAATGGTTTTTTTCCTAGTAGAAGAAAACCCCTTTCCCTGCGACCTTTCGACGCAGTCATCCCCCCCCCTTTTTTTTAACCAACTTTTTTTTTTCAATACGGATCCCCTCCGAGGGACTGGACGGTTCCAAATAAATGTATATGCCCCCCACTCCAGGGGCATTTTTTCCGCGATACTCCCTCCCCCTAATCCCAAAGTTGCCGTGGTAACCTCCGTCGTTAAAGTCTCCCTTTTAATTCCCAAACGTTATGATTGCTCGCTTCGAGGAAGCCGGCGCCTTAACTAAAAGTGTTCCCCCTTTCCCGGCCCATGGCACCTCGCTTTTTTTTCGCTTCCTACTCGGACCTACAGTGGGTTGTAAGGACAAAAGCCCCCCCCCCCTTCCCCCATACCTTGAATTTTTGTTTGACCTTTTCCGCCGTCACCCCCCCCTTTTGCTCGGAGGTGTTTTTTCCGGTCGAAGACGTGCTTTTTACCTTCTAGGCACGTCTCTGCTTACAGGTCTGACTCCCTTTGCTTTGGGACTCCCTTGTCCCTTACGAACGCTTGCAGGGACGTCCCTACTTTTTTACTTTGAATGAGATAAGGCCCATATGCAGAAAGGTTGCCAACGAACTTTATTTTTTTTAGAACCCCTCTCCCCCCCCCCTCCATAGACTATTCCGAGCTGGGCTGAACTTCTTGTTCTCCTGATGGTAAGTGTTCCCATTTCTAAGAAACCCTCTCGAGCTTTTGGACCCCCCTTACAGACCTCTCTTTTGGTGGTTCCCGTATGGCCCTTTTTTTGTGCAATGGCATGCCCCCCCCGCCAATGCCTCTATTTCGACTCTGAAGCCCTCCTGCCCCCAATATTCCCCTTTGCTCCTTTTTTGCCCCCCAAAGGCAAGTTCCGCTTTTGGTGCGTATCTACAGAGGGTACATTCATCCTTCCTGAAATTGATGTCTCCTATCGTGTGCCCTGGGAATTTTTCTTTCCATTTGGAGTTCTTTCTGATCCCTTTCCCTGACTCCGAAGCACTGCCGAAGGAGGTCTTGTCGACTAGGACCACTTCCCCCCTTCGACTTCCATCCCCAACCTTGCTTGATTGTTCTCTCTTCGCTTCCCTTCTCCTTTTCCGACGTTTTTGGGAATGTTCAAGATCCCAACAAACTAGTTAACGCTCTTTGCACGCCGCCGTCCTGAGCCGATGTTCTTTCCTTTTTTTCCCTTGAACCCCACGACATTCCCCCACCTTTGCTGGAGAATTTCTTTTTCCCGTGATGACCCGGACCGTAGGCCTCACGTTGAATTCTTTTCAAAGCCATGCTCCCCCGGTGCAGGCCATTTGTGGTGTGCCGAGGGTCTCCGGCCGAGTTTGTGATTTCCCCCCCCCCTGAGAGCAGGTTCAGAAGATGCCGACTTTCCATAAAAGGTCCCCCAAAACTCGTGGGGTCGTGAAAATGTCTCCTCGCCAAAAAAGGTTGGAGTTCTTCGTCGCGTGCGGAATTTTTTTTCCTTCCAGGCTTTTTTTTTCCTTCTCGTGCCACGGTGTTCGCCTCCAAGATTCCGAAGTATACACCCCCAACTCAGAAGATAAATCCCCTTTTCACCACACCGAAGATTTCGCGCG
>Ga0179593_1555223_pt1 | contig 11788 bp, 10 predicted proteins | sample CZODoug2_1_08_16_FD_185931 | JGI IMG/M metagenome (GOLD analysis project Ga0179593, IMG submission 185931) | Vadose zone soil fungal communities from Angelo Coast Range Reserve, California, USA - CZODoug2_1_08_16fungal (PacBio error correction) | ecosystem: Environmental > Terrestrial > Soil >... | reverse complement strand
CTTTCCATGCCCCTCCCCTCCTTTTTTTTAGCTCTTGATTTTTCCTCTTTCTTTTTTTTAGATCTCTTGAGGTAGGAGACCCCCAGTCGCTAATCCAACTATGGCCTGAACCCCACAATTCCTTCTCTTCCCCTCGAGAAAGTACATGATCGACGACAGGGCGGTTCCCCATACCTCCTCAGGTTCTTCCATCTTCTTGGTTGCTCCCCTTTTGTGATCTTGCGCGTAGCCGGTTTCTTTTTCCCCCGTGTGATGAGTTCCCCACTTTTTGATTTGCTCATTCTTCTCGAGTAACGCAATTTTCTGTGCTTTGTGCCGCTCTTTCGTTCTTTCGGAAAATGTTTCTTTGATAAAAGTCTTTACCTCTTTCTAACTAAATCTGCTCGATCATTACTCACTCCCCTTTTTGTACCAAGTTCGTACCACTCTTCCCCCCCCCTCAGGCACCCACTGTTCTCGTCACGCCGACATTCAAGGTTTTGTCGCTTTTCTTTCACCGTTGTTCAGAATCGTCCCCAACTCCTTTGGCGAAGGTGTTCCCTGTTGTTTAACAACCCCTCTCCCCTTGGCTTTTCTCACCGGCCCCCCCTTACTAGCCTCTACCCCCATGCGGGCTTAATCGCCGGTACGCCGATTGGTGGTGACGTTAATCAATGTAATGGTCCATGTTGCTCTTTAGGACCTTTCGCGCTTTCAACTTTTCCTTCCTGTTTGGATTCCCCGTCTGCCCTCATCGAGCCGGAACTCACTCCCGTGCATTTCTACCCCTGAAGATCAGCCCTCTGGTTTGCTAGGGCACAATCACGGTCGGCCGGTTCATGTCGGCCCCCTTCTCTTCCCCTTGCCTACGGATTTGTCTAAGCCTCCATTTCAGGGGCAGTTTTTTGACGGCCATCCCAACTAACACAAATACTGTTTTCCTTTTTATTGCCAGTCACAGTAGAAAGTTAATTTTTGCCTCCCCTTCCATTCCACCCGTTTTCTTCTTTTAGACTTTCTCCGTGAGGGAAACCCGGGTTCTGCCCCAGGAACTCAGCGCGGTCTTGGCTTCCCCTCTTCGCCTCAGCTTTTCATCTTTGTCTTATAGTTTTTAACTTTTCGCACGCTTTGTTTCACTTTTTCCTTCACCCTCCCCCCCCCTCCAAGGCCCTGACGGCCCGAGTCTCTTTCTAATGGCCGATTACCCACTCCCATGGAAGGTGACCCGCTCGCTGCCGGTCGCGCCTACGTCCCAATTCTTCCCTTTCACTTCATAGATCCCGGATATTTCGGTTTTTTTTCCCTCCCGTCTCACCCCTCAGGCGACCCTTGCCTTTGCCCCCGTCCCAACTGTCCGTTCTTTTTCACCTCGATCCCCGAAGGGGGCCCCCCCTTTTCAGGTTAGTCCCTTTTCGGTCCGTGTCGATTCCGAAACGATTTCCCTGTCCATGGGCCTGCGAAATCTTTATTTTTGGGCCTTTACCTGGTCGCCGTACCCCCCCCCCTCCTTTCCAGATTAAGTGCGACTGTTCCACCCATTTCCCCATCTCATTTGCAATTCGGTTTTTAATTACCGCCTGGCCCACTCCTCTCCGAATGACGTGCCTCCCAGTCCCCGTGCCCTTTTTCCCCTCCTCTGTTGTGAGGCGATTTCCCCGAGCACCGAACGAAACACACGCGTCCATTTCCGTTGCGCCCCTCCGGACTTAGTTCGTCAATTTCTCCTCAGTCAACTGGATCGAATTTCCTTTTGATTTTCTCTACGCAGCCAAAGGCCTGACCCTTACCTCGCCGAACCCCCCCAAGCAGGTTAACCCTTTCCCTCAATGTTGATTCTCTCCCTTCTAAAACATTAATTCATCTATCGCTCCCTGAAGATCTCCTATTGTTTCCCGTTTTTTTTTGATTTCATGGCTCCCAGATGAACTGTGTTTTTCATAAATCCTTGCATCGCCATTCCCCCCTTTTTTTCCATGTTGTGGATCGGCCGCTCCCGACTTACCCCCTCAGCCCTCGTTCAGAATCAAAATAGACTTGTCCCCCTTTCTCTCATCCCGCAGTTTCCGACCTCCCTCGAGTTTTTTTTTCTCCTTTTGTCCAATTTCTCGCGAGTATTTTTATGCTCTCCCCTCGAGCTTCGCAGCAAAACTGCGTCCTTGACCCTTTTTTCCCCGCTGGCGCGTCCCCGATTTTGTCGGCCTCTTCTTTCCCTGTAGCGGCGGGCCCCTTCAGCTTTTTTCCCTCCCCTTCTGGCGCTTTTTTTAGCCTACAGGCGACCTTTTAGGCGGACTGTTGTGGGGCTCGTACCCTTTTTTTGCGTCCTTACGACCTTCTCTTTCTCCCGCAATCGCTCATCTATCCCGTGCCCCCTCTGCGTCTCGGAAAAAAAAAATCTTCTTTGCTCTTTTTCTTTTGAAAGAACGTTCCCATCTGTTTTCATGTCGTGCACGCACCAGGGTTCGCCTCGTATCGTCCCCTGCGAAAGGCAAATATCCCTTCTCCGTGGAGTGAAAATCTGTTTGCTCAAATGTGTTTCGCTGCCCGCTACCGCCGCGCCTTTTCCAATTTGCTGGCTTTGGATCGCTTTCTCACACATTCTTTTTCCATTCTTTTTGAGGGGCCTGTGTTGCGTTAACAAGTGATTTCCAATCTTTTTGGTTGCTCGCTTTCTTCTTCTTTCCCCCCTTTGAGACTGATGAGGAAAAATATCCGCGTTCAAATCCCCTTCGCGCCTCCCCGCCTGGTTCCGGGTCACCCCCCCCTTTTTTTTTTGACCGTCAAAACGTTACCTTCTTCCCCCTTAAACGGGGTTTTCCACAATTCTACGTCCTCCTTTATACTACTTGGACGGACATGGTGGTCGTGTTTTTTTGGCCACCTGTTTTCTTTCCCACGGAAACTGACACATGGGCATGCCACCCTCCTGATTGTTCGTGTGCCAAAATAGTGGTCTCCCCCGCTCAGTCCGCGGACCTTTGCCCCGTTTCATTTCCCTCATTCTGATCTTCGTCCGGACACCTCTTTTCAGTCTTGTTTGACCTTCTCGCTGGAAATGCTTCAGGTCCCAAAACGCCGGCGAGTTGCCACGATTTTCTTCTGCCTTTTACGAAGTCATGACTTATATGACGTGATTCCCTCCCACCCTCTTGACCGTTTTCTTTTTTCAAATTCGCTGTCCCTTTTCGCTCGGCCCTTTGGTACGAAGTGCTTTTTTCTCTCCAACTATCAGGACCCCCCACCTTCCCCTTTTCCCTTCCGGGCGGAGTCTGTGTTGCTTTTAAGATCCTCCATTTTTCCGACGACCCCGTTTTCGTTTATGTGTTCCCTCCCCCCCCGTCGTTTTGACCGTTGGCGTCCCGTCTACTTTGTCCCGGTCGATCGCGAAGATTTAGTAAGAGAATTGAGGAAGTCTTTCCTTTCGTACGTTGACCCCTCAAACTTTGCCGTCCCAGCCTCCATGCATCGTCCCGACTCAGGGACGTTCCTCTTTTCTCCCCTTCTCCTTTCAAGTTGTTTCCGCATCAATGATTACTTAACCACAATCCCCAACTTGCGGGTCTCAGATCCACAATGTCCTGTGGGCCCCCCGCCGCCCCCCCTCGTAATACTTATCTCTCTCCGCCGGAGTCCCTTCTTCTCGTTTTCAGCTTTTACCCTCCCGGTCAGTCTTCACTGGCTTTTTCTTTTTTCTTTTCCGACCTACCTTCCTAATTTTTGTTCAGGCCGATTTCTAGGTTGATTATTTTTTGGTTTCTATCGCTTGTTTTCTCTCCGTCCTATCTCCCCCCCTTAACCGGCAGTTCCCGTTCCGTTTTGATCCTAAGATCCTGTCCGCCATTCTTCTGTGGAATCGAATCTTTCATACTCCTCTTTTTCGTCGAGATGCCAGCCTCTCTTCGCTCTTGTTTGACCCACTTCACTTTTTTTTTTTTTTTTTTTTTTTTTTTTTTTTTTTTTTTTGTTTTTTTTTTTTTTTGGGTTTTTTTTTTTTTTTTTTTTTTTTTTTTTTTTTTTTTCCTTTTTTTTTTTTTTTTTTTTTTTTTGGTTTTTCTTTTTTTTTTTGTTTCTTTTCTTTTTTTTTTTTTTTTTTTTTTTTTTTTTTTTTTTTTTTTTTTTTGTTTTTTTTTTTTTTTTTTTTTTTGTTGTTTTTTTTTTTTTTTTTTTTTTTTTTTTTTTTTTTTTTCTTTTTTTTTTTTTTTTTTTTTTTCATTGTCGCGAGATATCCTTTTCTGGTGCCACTTCTCCCGCTTTTTTTCGTTCTTCGGCCTGAAACCTTCCTCCGTCTTCCGGTCCCAGAAGCCCCAAATTTAATGACTCTCCTGCCATTTTTTTTTTCCCGGCGCACCCTCACGCCTTCGGCGACAATCCTTACTTATTTGACACAGTGGGATATTTCGGCCCTCCCCCTTTTTTTGTTTTTTCAATGGAGATTTGCGTCAACACCTTGACGACGGGATCAGTATGGTAACTCAGGTTTCTTGTTGACGAGTTGTATTCCGGTCACATTTTTTTTCCTTTCCAGCTTCTCTCCTTTGCCATAAATCTCAGTCCCATTTCCCCTTCCCCTGTTTCTTGTACCTTAGCCGTTACGCCACACTGTCCCGTAGGAACAGGTGTTTTCACCTTCCCCCGACCCACGTTTGTCGTCCTTGATCAGGTAAAGTTGTCCCCGATGTCGACTTCCTTTGAGCAAGTCGATGTGGTACTAACTTGTTGTCACCAAACCCTCGACGAGGAAAAGATTTCCCGTCTCTCATGCCTGTGCCCATGCGCTGAAAATCGACTGTTTCCTATTGCTGGTGGATTGATTTAGTTTTTCATGATTTTTCCTTATTGCCATCGAGTTCCCGCGCAGGCGGTTTGCTTTCCGACGCGAATGCCCATCTGTCAACTCCTTCCTGAATCTTCCGGTACTCCTTTTTATCACGGTCCGAGCTGCTTTCCCCCCCCCCCCATCTTACGCGGAATGAGGTTTCCTTGATTTGTCCCCCTCCCTACCTCATGATTTGCAGACTCGGTCCATTTTTCCGTTGCCTGGTACGGCGTTCCCCCCCCCATAACAACATAGGCGTCGCCCTCCCCACTTCTTACAACTTCGAACCTTTTTCAAGAAGTATTGGCCACCGTTTTCTACTCTCCTTTTACTTTTACTTCCTTGCGGGAAACTTGCTTTTCATGTCCCCCCTCCTTTGACGAAGCAGCGCGTTCCGCGAACCCTGAGTCTCCCTATTTGCGAAGATTGGATCGTTTCAACTCTCCCCTTCCTTTTCTCCGTTCTTCCTGTTCACCACATAGCTACGGCGATTGCTTCATTGGAGATCCCAAAGCCAGCAATTTTTACCTGCTTTTTTTCGTCATTTCCTCCTTGCCCTTCTAAACAATTCAACGCCTCCCTTAGATACATTGATATTTGCGCGCTCTTTTCTCTACCGCAGGAGAACTGCTTGCGTTGCAGCCCTCCCCTTGCCCGGATATTCCGTTTTCCCTTTATGCCTTCGAAAAATCCATTCGTTTTCTTTTTTTCTCCTTAGGGTTCCTCTGCGATGAGGCGACCGATTTGCACCTGGCCTTTTCCCTCGTCTCCGAGGAAGGCGAACCAACTGGTACCCGCCACAGTCTTTCTTCGACTCGGCCGCTTTTTTTTCTCCCCAAATATCCTTGTTGTAGAGCCTAAAGGTTTCCTTGTAATCACGCTTCTCCCTCCATTGAGCTTTTCATCGCGACGACCATGACCGCAATTTATCTCCGGTTCATGCTGTGCTGGCCAGAGGCAGCCTCCGTTTCCCAAATCCTTCTCTAATTCTTGTCTCACTCCCTTTTTTTCTTTAGTCCGGGAACGGTTCATGAAGATCCTGTGTGCTCGCAGTCCTTGCTCGATGTTGATTCTAAGCAGCCCCTTCTGCCAAATGTACCCTTTCGGAGCTGCGTTCCACAAAAGCATTTTCCCCCTCGTTTTTTTCTTTCGTCAATGTCGTCTTTGCAATTTTTCAGGCCTTCTAAAACAGAATGCATTAATATGGTGATACCCGACGATCCCTCTCCTTTCCCTTAATCCTTTTTTTGTTTTTTCAGGGCTATTCCCTCCAGATAGCTGAATTTTTTCCGCTTATCCCCCCCTCCACTAAGCATTTTATCCCCCCCCTCTTTTTTCACGGTTGTTTGGGGGATTCTTCCCCTTCTCGATGTACCCCATTTGGCAGCTTTTTTATTAGTATTTCCCCGGCGGGCTCTTATCCCCCTGCTTTCTCTCCCTTGTGTTAGAACTTATTCGCGCGTATTTCCCGTGACCATTTTTTTCTCTCCTCCCCCGTTATTTTTTTAGGTTAGTTTTACTTTTTCCTGCCGCAACCACGGTGCCCCTTTTATTTACGATTTTATTCGCTGTTTTTTTTCCGATGACCCGGAGCGTCGTGGCCGCGACCTTTTTCCCCCTCCTTTCCAACGCGACTGGCTCTAATGTTGCCGACTTTTTATTCTGTGTGGGTCTTTCTACTTTTTTCGACCCCCCCCCTTTCTTCCGCAGGCTCACATATAGCACCGGTCGCCTCTCGGCTAACGGTCCTCTCCTGAACAAAAAAGTCGAGGTACTCGTCGACTTTTTGAACCAGCACGGTTTCCATTATTTTTTATTACATGAGTTGCTTATTTCCTTTTCGTGGAGAGGATCAAAGGCTCTTCCCAACCCCGGGATACGTTGTTTTTTCCCCTTCGAATTTTTTTCGGTGAGCGTTTCTCTACCCCTCCCGAGTATAGGTTCTGTCATTTCCCCTTTTTTTTCGCAGTCCTTATTTCAAACGAGTCTTTTTTCCCCGTTCCGCGTGGCGGTGATTTTTTTTCAGTGGTCAATTCCACCTTCCTTGCCCCCACCTTCGTTTTGAGTCTGGTGCTATTTTTCAGATCTTGACGTCTCCCCTTCTAAAAAATGCTGCGCTGGGCCATTCGATCCCCCCCCTCGCTTCTCAAGCCTTTCGTCGGAACCCCTTTCCCTCCTGGTAACCACCTTGCGTTCCACTTTTTAAAGTAGACAAGGGTGTCGGCACCCATTCCCTCTCTTTCTACTGACGGGTGCAATTCCCTGGTCCGACGCCTGTAGTTTGTTAAGTTTTTTGATAAAACCGGCAACTGACCCATGGGAGATTCTACTTTTCTTTCCCGGTTGCCCCTTTCTGAGCGACCTTGCCCTCAGGGTCCTCCCCTGGTCCTTGACATACTTCTCCCTTCCTTCACCGCTGATTTCGTCTTTTTTTTCATAGGTGGATTCTTCCCTCCTTTTTCCGGTCGCCGGACGGCCACCTCTTTTATCTCCGCTTGTCCAGGACGGCCTCCCCGACGTACTCCTCCATCGACGACATCCACCCTTCTCTTTCCGTCGATTTTTCACTTCAGCCCTTTGGCAGGCGACTTTTTCCTGGTGACGAAAGTCCGACTTTCGTCTTTTTTTATCAGCTTCGACGTTCTCACCCCTTAATGCGCATTGTTTACGATTTACCGTTCATCCCCCTTTTACCAAGTATGTCGCGTGCCTCCCCCGTGCTTTTCGACGGTGGACTCGTTTTCGTCTAAGGTCCCCTTGTTCACAAAACCCCATTTTTCCTTTTTCCCGATCGATGATTCACTTCAGCTTTTTCTTCTCGAGTCGAATCGGCCTCCTTTTCTTTTCCAGAAAACAAAATTTGAAGGAAAATCCCTCATCCCCCCCAGCCATCTGTTTCCCGATGGGCTTTCCCTTTGTTGGCGCCATCCCCAATCCCACACAAGCCCCCCCCAGGCGTCCCTCTCGATTCAAATGGATTTGGCAAACAGGCTAGAGCCGATTGATAGCAAGCACCTTGGCTTTTTCTTTCTCCTGCACTTTCAGCGATCATGGAATTTGATTTCTTTTTTTTTAGGACTTGTTCCCGAGTCTTCTTTATCGCTGTTCTCCTGACTCAGTTGGATATATCGGCCGGTCGGCCTTTTCGTTTCCGGTTCCAAGACTTCCGTACTCCCATCGGTTTGTGTCCTTCCTCCGTGTTTTTTATCGATGTTATTGCTTCTCTTTGTCTTCCCCCTCAAGGACTGCAGGTGGCCTTCGATCTTTCTCTTTTCTCTCCTTTCCGAACTTCCCTTCGTCTTCGGCCTGACCAACTTTCCTTTTCCCTAAAGCGCGCGCCACTCAATCGATCCCCTGGCGTGATCTTTACACCGGCTCACAGAGAGGCGATCCCATCCGCACGTTTTTTCCCCCTTGGATTAGCGCGGGCCCAGCCGGTTTTTTGTCCCCCCTTGATGCTTTACACCTTGCGGACGGGACCTTTTTCAAGCGGCTCTGTGTGTGACGATTTTTTCGTCTTTGTCGCAAATTCTTTTTTTTCCCACCGTCTCAGCCTTCCTTCCTTCTCCCCATCTTGATCAGACCGAGACGACTTTTCCCCTTTTCCTTCTCTTTTTTCGAAAACCTGATTCAAACTCCAGGACTCTTGTGCACGCTGACATAACGAAACTTCCCGTCCTCGTTTCCTTTCGTACCAATCGCCCCATCAAGCCCTTGTTTTCCCGCTATGTTCCTTGATAACTTTTTTTTCCCACGATAGAGAAAATCGGCTTAGTCCCAGGTTTCTGTGGCCATTGCGGACTTGAAACTCGCCCGGTCCTTCTGTTTGATGTGACTGCCTTCTTTCTTGCCGTCTTGGTCGCTGGACGTCGGTCCACTCGCCTCGAACCCCTCGCAGGCCTTTTTTTTTTTTTTTTGCCTTCATGACGCATTGCCAGCGGCCGGCACGTCTGCCAATATTGATACTCCCTCTTTCCTCCTTCCGGACGGCTCGCTGGCAAATATTTACTCATGGAAGTTTTCCCGATTTTTGTCCCGTGCTACTCATGATTTTTTTCCTCCCCCCCCTTGGCGTAAGTTCGGCGTTTTTTTCCCCCCAAAACGACGGCTCGATGCCCCGGTCAATTCTTTAGACCTAAGAAATTAGGAAGTCTCACATTTCGTTTTATATTAGCCTTTTTTCCTTTCTTTTTTTGGTCCCCCGGCTTTGTACTTCTTAGAACTCTTTAAACGCCTTCTTTTTTCCTGAAAAATATTTCGCGCTTTTCTAATCTCTCGGAAACCGCGCTCCGCGGAAGCCACCTTTTCTCTTTATGCAGGTCCCACTTCTTACCTTTGCCTTGTCTTTATTGGAGCCCAATTAATCCCTTCCCCTTCCCCATCCCGACCCCCTCCCTTTGTCGCGCCCCCCGACCCCCCCCCAACGACTTTTCAATAAAGTCCTCGCTGATATTTTTTTCCTTTTAATCGCTCCACGAACTGACCTCTTGCGGCACGCCTTTTTTTCCGGAAATTTTTTTTTCATCTGATCCCTCCTCCCCCCTGCTTTCGAGCTTTTTTCGGATGCGCAGTTCGTTGCTCCGATTTTTTCGACCGATGCGAGGAAATTTTTTTTCCCGGATCTCCAACAGATACGCGTCCCCCCTAGGCCCTTGCTTTTTCGCGGCGTCAATTTTCCGACCAGTCTTTCCCTCTCGGGAAAGGTCGCGTGACCGTCCCCTTTCAGACTCTTTCATCTAGTTCAAATCGTAATGCTACAAGGTGACGCTGTTGCTTCTTTCTCGTCAAGATTCACCTTTCTCTGAGCAATTTTCACGGGCGAACTTAACTGTAGTTACGGCAACGGCTTCTGAGTCTTCCTCTTTTCCAGACTTCCGGATCGATGTTGTTGTATACTCAGCCCCCCCCTCCTGAAAAATTGTAAAATCGCCTTCTTCTTTCCCCCCAAAAGCAGGGAAAAATCTGGTGAATTCGCCTGCGGTCGTGAAATGAATAAGTTTCAGCTGATCCCCCCCTTTAATTATTTGACCATTGCCCCCTCCCCTTTCTTTCTTTTTCCGGGGTGTTGTTTCTGGAGAGAATCTATTTTCTCTCTTGCATGTTTTCTAGCTTTCCGTTCATTCCACTAGGCGAGAATTCCAAGATTTTTTCAATTTTCGGGTCCTTCCTCTGGCGAATGTTTACCCTTTTTCCGCCTTCTTTTTCTTGATCATCCCCCTTTAGCAAGTGGCTTATCGACCAAATGCTTTCATCATCCGCGTTGCGCTTTTTCGTTACCCTTTCCCCTTTTGCAATTTATAGTCCTCTTTTTTTGCTTCAGCGCGCTAGCCAGGCAAAACATCAGTGAACTGTGTTTTTATAGTCTAATTTGTCCCCCCCTCTTCCCCCTTCCAAGGCTGTCGGCTTGATCACGAAGCGACTTCCGCTCACTCCCCCCAAAACCTGGGGGGCGGGGGGGTCTATTGAGCGACGGGCAGCCGTCGCAAGTAATGAATGTGGTTTTTCCTTTTTTACAATTTTTGCGACGTTCACCCAAATCCTCGGCAGGCCGATTTTATCTGTTTTCCCTCCTCGAATACCATCCCCACCTCCATTTTATTTCCAAGCCGCAGGAATTTTGCTCGTAGATTTTCTCCCTTTGCTCCCTAGTAGGAGAATTAGCGGCCTATCTCTTTTCCTTTCGAGGACCCCCCTCGAGGACCGGCAAATCCCTTTTCCTGTTCCCAGAGTTTGCGCAAAGGTTTTTTTTCTTTTCCTCCAAGCGGGCGTCCCCTTTCCAAGTTGCTGGCTTTTTTCGCCCCTCCTTTCCACCTTCCGGCACTTGGGTGTTTCTTTTTGAACTTGGCAATACACGTGTGACGGCACCCCTGTTTTTCTCGAGCGTTTTTTCTCTCGCTTCACCGTCAAAAGATGAGCCCCGTTTTTCCCATATTCCTGCCCCCCCCCCGCTTTTGCTTCTCTTTTTGGCACACCTGGCCCTTCTGTGTAAAACCAAATTAGAAATTTCCAAAAGTGCTTTTAAACAGAACACGGGTGGGGGCCCACCCCATCCTCCTTATACTTTATTTCCTGAGCATTTTGTGCACGACGCGTTTTTTGACTTCCGTAAACAACGTTAATCCCCCATGTGATCTGCAATCATGAGTAGGCACGGTTTGCCAACATCGTGCTTTTCTTTCTAAATGACCTCATGGCCCGGTGAGATTCCCGAGACCTGCTCCAGCCTTTATCCTTGTCCTAATATGAGGTGTAAGGTTTTACCTTTCCCCTTGCAGTACGGCATCCAAACTTTTTTTATCCTCCGATTGGCTGACTCAGACAACTGTCATGATCTCGTATTCACCCCTTTCGGAGTTCTCTTTTTTTTCAACTTTACGGATCCTTCCTACTGTTTTTCTAAGACGATTTTTTTTCTCTGTTCGCGTTTTATTCAACACCGTTCAGTTTTTCCCCCCCCGACCTGATAAACTCAGTCGTGTTGCTTTACGATGCCCCTGTTTCAACCTCCCCCTCCCTCTAAAAAGTTTCGTTTCTCTAGTGCTCTTCTGACTTGGTGATTCCCGTTCTGGAGTTCTCCGGAAGGTGCCCCCCTTTTTCTTTTGTCTGATCGCTTAAGATTTTCTCCGTCTCCAAGTGGCGACGTTGATACCCCCCTAAAATTTTTTTTTTGCACCCTTAAGTCAAGCTCTTCCAAGAAGGGCAGTTTCTTGGTTCGCTCCCCTTTCCCTCCCTTTTTACGCCCCCCCCTCCCATTTTGACACAATCCCAGGCCCGAGGATCCAAAGGGATTTCCAGTTCCTCTGATTTCTTCCCTTGCCGTCCGCGTGCGTGTTTTTTTTTGGGATATTCTCACGTCGTTTTCTGTCCTTTCCGGCGCGAGTTTCGAAATACGCGGAGTTCGGCGAAGACTCATGTGATGTTTCCCCCTGATCGGTTTTTTTTATCCTCCTTTTTCTTATTCCTTGCCGGGTCTTCACTCAAGAATCTGGTTTTCAG
>Ga0179593_1472904_pt1 | contig 11788 bp, 15 predicted proteins | sample CZODoug2_1_08_16_FD_185931 | JGI IMG/M metagenome (GOLD analysis project Ga0179593, IMG submission 185931) | Vadose zone soil fungal communities from Angelo Coast Range Reserve, California, USA - CZODoug2_1_08_16fungal (PacBio error correction) | ecosystem: Environmental > Terrestrial > Soil >... | reverse complement strand
TCATCCGTTTTGCCGTCAAACGCAGTGCTTCCTTTCTTCCCCGCATTCCCTGATTGTTCTGGACTTTCCATTTCTCTCGGGCTTTTCTTTCTTACCGTGTTAGGATGTGCGCGTTTTGCAGTTACTTTGACAGCTCTCTGTGCAGTAGGAGCTACCCAGCTTTTTCCCTCCTCTCCTTAGCCCTTTCGTTATGTCTTACGTTAGTCGAAAGTCCTCTTTCGAACCCCCTGGCCCTTGTGGGGTTTGTCTGTTTTACTATTCGACTTCTTCCCTTCCCATCCCCCCATGAGTACGATCTTCTGACCCCCCACAATCCCCACAAGGGTAGCGAACATTCCATCGACTGTTTGTTGTCCTGTTCCTCCGTAAATTTCTTTTTTTTCTTTCTGACATCGCCGGCCACCTTCTACCCCAGAATCAACGGCCCCTCAATGTTGGTTCCCAAATGCGCCACTGTCAGGCTTCCCAATCGAACCTCTAGTATGGATAGATTGACAGGCGACCTTTTCAACCCCTCCCCCCTTGAGTTCACCGTGTTTGAATCGGTGAGGCGGTGATCCACTTTGTAAGCATCGGGAGCAGGTTCCCGCCCCCGCTCTATGCTGTTTCCTCCCTTGTTGCGCTCATTTTTTACGCGAGCCCCTCTCTTGACTTCACGGCGTGCTCTCTTACTTTTTTTCCTATAAATCCTTTGCACAGCGGCGACTTATTTTATGCGACTTTTAGCCCCTCCCCACATAGCCATCTGTTTTTGGTTTTGTCCTCCGACTTGTCCCAAAACCCTTAAACTCCCGGGTCCTCTTATTTTCCTATTTCAGTACTAGATTTTTCTTTCGGCTTTCCCACGGCCCTATCACTTTCCCCATCCTGAAACGCCCCGCTCTGCGTCAATTAGGCGCGGTCCGTTTTTCAGCCCCCCCCTTTTGCCTCCGCCCGCGGCCACGCCCCGTACTCTCTTGACCTTATGTATAATTGGATTGACCTCCTTCAGCCGTCTGAATTCCGTTGCCATTTCCGACCCTGCTATTTGAAGTCCCCGGATTTATTGCGTACTGAGAGTTCCAACGTTTTGGCTGCAGGAATTGCCAAAGCACCACTCCACATCAAACCAAGAATAACAAAAAGAAAAGGCCTTTTAGAAAGTTCTCCATTTCATCTGACCTCGCGAGATAGGCGTCCTCCTCACACCCCGCACCGCTTTCCCCCTTGGCGAAACCAGTCCCCGATCAGGCCTTAATTGGCTTTCTCCTTGGCTGGTTCCAGCCGTACACGCCGGCCATATGTCATGGTCTATTTCCTGCTGGTAGAAATTTTTTATAATCCCCCCTTAATTGGATTTTTTCGCCCACCCCTCGACCTAAACTTGACGGTAACCCTCATCTGTCTTCCTCGCCAACCTTCCTCCCAATTTTTCTAATGATGGGACCCCCCCTGCGTTTTTTAAATACTTTAATATTCGTCCGGGAAGCTCTTATCCAACCCCCCACCCCCCTTCCCCAATTTCCAAGAAGATCATGAGCCGCCACTGCTTCCTTCCCCCCCCACCCTAGCCCGCACCTGACCTAAATCCCCTGACCCTAGCAGTCCCACGGCGGATCCCTTTCTCACTTGCCCTAAGTAGGCGACGGTGTTAGAGAGACGTCATCTTGTCCCCACGCCCGATGTCGTCTCTCATTTGGAACGCCTCCCTCCCGCTTTGGGGTCACGTGCTAGAACGTCCTGACTTCTTTCCACGGTACTGCGGTGAAAGTGTCGAGAGATAGCGTCTCACCGGCATTACTATTTAACCATTGTCTTCCGGCTAACACTGACCTCCCCCGCCCTTTCTAAACTTTTTCTTCATTCCCCTTCTGTAAATTGCTGAGAGTGAAGGGTGCCGTCCTGCTGAGGTTTTCTGATCCTAAACCTCGGCTCGCCCAGAAAATGCCTTCTATGAGCGGTATTTTTTTTCTAGCTAGCCGCCCCCCCTTCCCTCCCCTACTGCCAATTCTTTCCCCCCGTTGCAGCATGCTATCCACACCACATGACCTGGCCCCTTAAATGTGGATATTGCTAATTTCTGACATTTTCGTGTGGGGACCGTTTCGTCGTCCAAATTCTTTTTAGCTGGTCGCCGCTCGTGGAACCCTCTCTCCCTCCCCCTCGAAATGTCCAGTTCGCTGGGCCTCTTTTGCAGTCCTTCCGTCCAGCCTCCCAATTTTCCCCTTACACGCCGATTATGCCCTGTCCCATCTTCTTTTGCCCCCTTACAAATTTTATTTTGTTTGTAAAACCCGGATTATTCCCGCCCCTGGGGGTCGCCGCTCCCTACCTCTTTCCCTCCCTCCGTTTGTGTTCTATATCTTTTGCCCCTTTGCGTAAAGCCATTGACGGACGTTCCCCCTCTCCCTCAGGTTTTTCTTTCCCCCAGACTCAATTTGAAAGGCCCCCCCTGACTACATGGCAATACTTCCTTGCAAATCCCGTGTCATGCTCCGTGACGTCCGGGCCCCCCCCCATCTTCCCCTCTGATCAGATTCGATGGATTCGCCTGCAATCATTCCCATCCCCTCCCCTTCTTCGACAGTTCCCCCGGTAGCCCCGACCAAGGGCTAAGGCATACGCCACTCTTCCCAATCATTTCCCTTTTCCCTGTGTGTTCTTTCATTCTTTCCCCTTTGTTCCGACTTTCGGAGTTTCTTACTGGCTTCTCGACAAATCCTGTAACCCGCGGATGCTTCAGGGGCCTATGAGTTTCTTTGTCGATGGAAGGTGCCATAGTCCGGGATTCAGAGGTTCCCAGTACCAGAGTGACAAGAAAGGGAATGATCGAACATCATGTTGGCGATAGGTGAGAATGGGTGATTTCCATGTGTCGTGCGGTGACCTCGAAAGTTCCTTTTTTTTCATTGATCTCAAATAGTGCGGTCACATCTCTCCTCGAGGAAGTAGTCCGGTTATTCTCTCCCTCCCGTCCCCGTCGGATTTCCTCATAAACTTATCTTCAAGAACCTAGTGTCAAAGCATGCTTTCTTAAGACCGGCTGCCGCCACGCAGTTTTGGACGGACCCACTGCATTTCTCCGACGCCTTTTCCTGCCCCTGCCCTATGATTATAGAGCGGGTCCACCCCTTATCAGAGCCGCTTGCAGGTCTCATTTCTTGCGAGTTTTGTGATAAGGTTTTCGCCCTCTGTTTCCGGCTCGCCGGTTCCATCTTAAATTGATCTCCCCCAGTAAGCAATTCTTGAACTGTTGGGCCGTTTGCGCGTCCCTTTATTGCTTGTGCACCCCGTTATGTATTGACCTCCTGTCTAGTCAAATATTTGATTTTTTGGTCCAGCCTGACAAACTTCTCCTCTCCTTCGCATCCGGTGTCCTCTAACCCTCCTCCTAGATTACATATGTTCGTGGATTTTGCAGACACCCCCCTCGGGTTGTAGACCCTGCTCGTCCCTCGATCTAGGACTTCCTCTCATCCTTCTATTTCCCATCAGAGTTTGGACTTTCCAAAGATCGTCGCTTGCAGAACGGTGACCCCTACGCGATCGGCATCAGAATTTCGTCTTCTTCCTCCGGATACTACTTAACCCTCCCTCTTGCAGGAACGGCCCCTTCCCCCTTCCCAACAGATCGTTATTCCCTGAACTCTCCCTGCTCCCTATACTTCACAAGAACCCTCCGGTTTTACGCTGATCTTATCGCATTCTCCGTGTTGCCTCTTTCCGCTAATTTTTCCCTGAAACGACGAATTTTTCTTACGCTTTTTCTACTTATCCCTCAGGTATAACTGGGTCTGCCCCTCGGAGGTGATTTCCACTGACCACATCTTCGCTTCTTAGGGTAATTTCTTGATACTGATCGTCGCTCATCCTTCCTCCTATTTTGGTCCCCCTGAATTTCTGTGCTCAGAAGAAGTAGTTTCAATGACCTCTTCTTCGAGCTTTCCGAACTGACGAGACTTGCAATGGCTCTCGTCATATCTATTTCCTGGAACATCCTCCTCCCCTAGACTTCACCCATCGTAGAATTTTTCCTGTATACATCTACACAGTAGCCCCCCCAACAGTTCCTGATGGTCCGCCCAACATGGCGACTTTATCCGTCTGATTTGGCGTCCCCTCGAATTTGTCGGCATTGGAAGCCAGTGTTGCGTTTTTTTGGAGTTTCCCCCCCTTTTCAGGGATATACTTGGCCTCGTTCCTCCCCCCCTCAGACCCATATTCTTTTTTGACCGCCACACCCCAGATCTATTCGCCCCGACTTCGTCCCATGCTTTCTGTTGGTGCCCTTCTTCTGAGGGTACTCGCTTCGGGTTGTCTAGGTCACCTTCGATTTCAGCGCCCTTGCCATCACCTGACTTCCATGGTTAGAAGATTCTCATTATATAGCCATTTTTTCAGCCAATCCCCTGAATATTCGATCTACATCGCGACCCCGCGCTGACCCGTTTTGAGGCGTGATCACATCCGACCTTGCTTTTCCACTGCCTCCATACTCGCACATGGACCCCTTCCCCCCGAGTGAAATTTGATTGTTCCAAGGTCAAACCTGGAGAGAATAATCACCTTACAGGCCAACTTAGATTGTTCACCCCCCTTGTGGTTTCGATGAGACAACTTTGTTGTCCCGCCCCTCGTGCTTATTTCAGAAGGTTTTCCCCCCAGGTAGGGCTACCCGTGTTTCTCCGGCGTTGTAAATGAGTTCTTTAATGCTGTTTGACCGGTGCAGTTACCGTTCCCTCCCCTTGTACACGCAGCCCTGAGCGCCCCGCAGGTGTCGCGCTCTTCCTCATCTTCAGTTTTTTTATTTTTCTCTACCGTCGAGAATTCTTCGCAACCATGTCTTTTGGGAGGTTTCCCCGTGTTCGGTGGTCTATTGTCGCCCGTCCCCTGGACCTCATCCCACCCCCTCTACCGTCTCAGAATACTGACCCACCAAATACATATGGACTCGGACCCTTCCCTCCATCGCTTCGAGTTCGAGAATTTTTGTTTTTCTTTCCATATTTCCCAATCAAACACCGGGTTTCACTAAACCCACATTCTTTCCGGCCCTGTGGAGACAGAATCTCCAATCCGTTCTTTTCCCTTTTACCCCTAAACCAGTCCCTTGCCATGTGCTATTCGTTCTGCGTGATCAAATCTTACGATTTTTAAGATTCGTTATTGCCCTTCGCATGATGAACCCCGCTCTCCCGTTCGCTTTCCTTTCTCGAAGCATTGAGTTGCTATTCGCATCGATCACAATTTTTCAAGAAACGTTCTTCTAGCTTCTTTCCCACTTCAGTGCGCACCCAGGCGGCTGCCGAGTACTATAAACTTTACCCTATCTCCAGGTAACTTTTGTGGTTGTTTTCGAAGACCTTCTCGATACAAACCCTTATAAAGCTGACTTTTATCATCCGAAAGATACGCATAATTCTGAGTTCACTCTTTTTGTCGCTAAATCAGAGTTACCTGCCCAGGCGCGTGGGCCCAATTAGTTAGCCCCGTCGCGTTCTCCTCGTTGACTTACGCCGTCTGGTCCCCCCCCTTTGATTTCCCCTCTCATGCCGTAGGTTCTCGGGATGCCTGACTCCTCATAAGCTTCCTGCGCCTGAGGAGGTCCATGGGACCTCGCATGTCGTACGACCCCCGAGTTTTGATTTGGTAGATCTCCCCCCCCCCCCCCCCCCCCCCCAAAGGTGAAGAGTCAATGTGGTACACCCAATGTATGATCTAAACTTCCCAGCAAAGACAATAATGAAACCCTAGCCCACTTCCCTTCTCCACCTCAGAGTTCCTATAAACCTACCCTAGGCCCCCGAAATATCCAGCCCATCAGAACCTTTCAAGGGAGCCCCTATCACACAGACACCAAGGAACTCCCCAAAACTATAATCACCCAGAAAAGACAATAGCAAACCAACACCTTCTATTTCTAATTCTTAAGCGAAACGTCAATCTCAGAACCTTTTCATACTGGCAAATACCCAGATACCAGCAATATAGTAGAATCCTATCTCTCTTCTTTACTAGAACAAATTCTGTACTTTTACTTGAAACTGCACGGACAACAAAAATTACACAATTTTAGATAATACGACGAACAGAAGACCAGAACAAGTTGGCTCTTATCGAAGTTCTCGAGATCGAGTCCGATCGCCCTGCCCGCTTTTTTTCACGGGCCTTCCACCCACACTCACGCATTGAATCCTCACATTGGATTTTGTCGGGACCCATGACTCCGCGTGCCGTCTTCCTGGGCACCTTTCCCTGACATGCTCAATCCAGTCATGGCGAGGTCTCGACAGCAGAGAACATCCCGGTTAAACCATCATATGCCTCAGAACTCCGTCCCACGTCTACATGCCCTTCTGCCGGCCGTGGCTATAAAGTGAAAGATTTGGACGGACGCATCAAGGCCGCGCAAACAAAAACCATGTCCATCCGAATCCTCTCCTCCATTCGAGTTTCTTCCATCGAGCTAGTAACTCCCTCTTACCCATTAGAGTCCCTGGTCCCAACTGGCTGGGTGTCTAGACTTTTTTCTTTCCCTGCCTGGTCGGCTCCGTTCGTCGTAAGAAGTGTTGCCGTTACCCCTCCTGATTCCTCCCTCTCCGTACTCCCAGACGACAGTTTATCCCCTATCTCACCGTGACTCCCCATGTGACCGGTCCTAGTGGGACCCTCTATATCGAGATGGGATGACACGTAACTACTCACCTCTATTCCACAGTCCCACTCTCACCGAGGCCTCCCCTTATGTATAATCCAATTAGGGCACCAGATTATCGGGGTTGTAAGATCGCCGAACGGTCTTTTAGTTGATTCTCTTCTAAAACAACCGCGAGACTCCAAACTGCTCCTCACTGAGCGCGTGTTTTCCTGAGCCTCCGCTGCCACCCATCCGAAGAAGGCGTCCGATGGCCACATTACCCTCCTCAAAACCAAGACCCCTTGTCCGGCTAGGTGAGTGGGTTACCTTCTGCCTTGGTTCCGTGGGTTACCCTAACTTCGGTCTTCCAAATTGGAGCAGCTCTTTGTTCTCCTAGCGGAACCTATTAAATCCCCATCCCATCTGTCAAGTCTATGCCCGTGTCCTCTTTTTGTTCCCTGTCCCGGCGTCAAGTAGAAAACTTGGCAGGTTTCCCGCCGTTTTCCTGGCCGGTCGAGGAAGTCCTCCCCCTCCTTAGGTGGCCCCATGGGATCTACTTCCGGGCTGAAGCTATCTCCAGTATTCCTCCCCCCACACCGTTGTTTTTGTTTATCTCTCTAGACTTCCCTGAGCGTCTCTAGAAAGGACTGTAACTTACATGGTTCGTCCCCAACTGACCGTGCTTAGGCTCGACCCCGACACTGTGCCTCAGACCCTTCGACCGGCACCCCACTTTTCCTTCCGACGCCTGTCCACAGTCCCGTTCAGCTACTTGGAAGATGTTACTGGATTATCTATACTGCTACAGCCTCAACTTCCATTGCCCCTAGTTTCATGTCACCCACTTACACCAATTCTATTCAAGAACCCAACTACTGCCCTTTGCATGTTGTTATCATGCTTCTCTCACATTTTTCCTACTTCGGCTAGCGTCGGTTGGGTAGGCTATTCCAAAAAATAACTCCCGGAGGTCTTGGCGATCCGCTGTTTCTCTCGCATCCCCAGACCGTTGCAACAGACTTTCCCTAATAGTCTTTGAAAACGAAGTGCTTGAAGCACCATGCTTCGTTCTCAGGCCACTGTGAATTCGGTGACTATGAAGTTCCTCGCCGCTCTCGAACAGCGGCCTAGTCGCCCTTTTCCGATGTACGCTGTAGCGTCCATTTCCTCCCCTTTCGTCTGGAATCCTCTCCATTAATCGTACATCCCATCTTGCGTGCCACCGACCGATTCGTCCACGTGCTGGCCGACGAAGTTGCAAATCTAGCTCTCCTGTTTGTCACTGACGCCTTTTATTTTAGGTCGAGCTTTGATGTTATTTTATCTATTATATTAGTGGACTTTCTTCCTAGTCATTCTTATTTGATTTTAACTTTTGTTTTTTTTTTGATCGTGATGGCCTCTTCGTCTCAGTAGATTCTTCAAGGTTGTTTCTCCACGCCTCGACCTGCAGTTTCTCACTTGCCGAGATCTCGACGGATTTGTGTGAAAACTTTGTGTCCTGCTTCGAATGCGGAAGCCTCGCTTCACCGGATTGATCTCCGGTTCTTTCCCGCAGGAAAATCATGACCGTCGCCTCTCGTGCATCAGGCGGTCGACCCCGCCGCAGGAGAGAAATGTCGGCAGAGAGTCGGTTTTGCGCACCTTATGTGCAAAGCCTGGCGGTTTTTCCGGTCTTGTTAGACGCCGTCGGATCCGGATTAGATGAGCCACAGATTCATTTCTGAGACTCGGAGTCCAAGCATAGCCTTGTTCAGTTCTTCACAATCGAGGTAGTGAGAAATGGACCTCCAGATCTGCCCTTTCCTACGTATAGTCTTCGTCATCCCCGATAATACTACGGCTCCGAGGGAAGGGACTTTTGCCAACCGTAGGGAGATCAGAACGGACCTCGCGATGGCCCCGAGTCTTCTTTCCGATGATAGTTATTAGCAGTGGTTCTAAGATTTCCCTTCCGCCCCCTATGCCTAGTCCCTTCTACCTTCCCCGCTTATTAATTGTTTTGGACGAGCTCTTAGTGTTTCGAACCCCCCAAGAACCCCCTATTCTAAGTTAGGAGAGGGTTCACTGTTTAAGTCTCTTCTCTTCCACCCCTACCTACAGCTGTGCGCCCTGAGGATCTTTATTAGCTGCCCAGCAGTGCAGTAACTTTTTCACCTTATTGCTCGATTTCTCCACGTTCTCTCAGCCCTTTATTACTTATCCTATTCCTGTCGCTTCCCTCCCTACGCCAACCTCGTTTACCCATCCTTAGCTTCCTTTATTAACTCCTTTACAAGATGTACAGGAAGGGCTGGGTAAGGTCGACCAGTGAAAAGGAGCGAATCCGGCGGGGTAGGCCGCCCCGCAGTGGATTCTTAGCCCAGGTGATTTGCCCCACCTTCTTATTGCATTGGCTCTCTGGTGAATACCACACCTTTTTCCCGACACAACAGATCTCTGTTTCCTGGTCATGCGTCAAGAGTTTGTTCCTGATTGCTCTCTTACGTCGCTCTTTCTTGTCGGTCTCCGGATACAGAGGCCCTCCCTCAACCCTCCCCCAGGAAGAATTTTTTTCTAACTCTTCTCGAATTTTCTCCCCTTATACCGTTAAGAATCCTATATAGATCATTATCAGTTCTAACCTCCTCGCTCTCAAGTGATGCTTTTAGCACCTTGTACTGGTTAACTGAGAGGCAATAATTCCTCCCCCTCATGGGTGGGGTGACCTCGCCGGTACACGTGTAGTCACCCCCCTTCACGTTCAAAACGTTCCCTATACAGAAGCACCCGGAGGCGGCAACACTTATGCTCCTCTCTAGAAGTCCTTTTGTGGGAGAACTTTTGCCTACAATCCGTGTCTTTTCTCTCCTTTTTTTTGTAATATTGTTATATTGTCACCTTTCCTCCGTCTCTCCATGTTCTGAAGTATTTTGACAGCTTCATTCCCCTTAACTTGTCAGTCCCTAAGTAGAATCTTCTTCCTCATCTCATTGCTCTTCTATTTCGTATGGTCTTATTTTCTTTTTCTCCACTCTTCTTTCATTTTTTGCAACCATGTCTTCTGTGGAGGGGTCCGTTGTGGACTCTTCACCCTTCCCCTAACCAACACTATCGTACTTACTCCATCCCTGCCACCCATCAATCTTTGCATTATAGCAACATTCCAATCTGTTGTGTCGGTCGCCCCAATTGTCTTACATCCGCTCCTCAATATCAAGACGGGGAACACTTCACCCCCCTTTTAATTCCTCCAATGTCAGCGTGCCCTGCCCAACTCTAAAACCTCCTATGTCCCTCGCCTTGTAACCTGGTCATACCCCAGAATCACCTGTTGACTCGGTTTCCGGAGCATGAAATCTAGGTAATCGATCTGGATGCGTTCGTGTGCCGCCTTTTCTCATCAGTGCGAGAATCAACTTTCTGAGAGTAGTATCGCTCCCCACCATTTAACCTAATTTATCACGCGACTTCTCTCTACTCCGATAATTTCAAAAATTCCTTCGGGATACTCTCTTAGCTTGAACCTCTGCACCTTCTACAATCTTTTTTTCGGGAGACTTCCCCCTAAGAGCTCCCCCCCCCCCTCCAATCGTCCTCAGTCTAAATGTCCCTGCCAGGATTCGTTCCTAAGTTGTATCTTCCGTTCCACCTTCGATGCACACAGTTCGGACCTTAACGGCCCCCTAACGGCTGTCCCCATTTCTCTCCTCTTCTACTTCCCGCGATGTCTTCCCTTCCGCTTTTTGTCAAAAAAGCATTTTCCCTCTCAGTCTCATTCGTTTCTGAAGATACGAACCTTCGTTTCTGATTTTTCTCTTTTCCCATTTCTCACTCCCCCTCTTATTGTTTCGGGACTACCAGGCTTGAATGTAGATCGACAGTTGTTTTGTTCAAAATGCTTCCCAGAAAAAAACTACCATCCCCCCTCCGCACCAATAGGTGAAACTTCGAATAAATACCCACACAGTAAAGACTCCAGATGTCCGACTGACTCACATCAACCCTAAAGAAGAAATTGCAAAAGAGACAGTGCAAGGCCACCAAGGTAATACCAGAAACCAAACTGAGCCCAAGACCAATAAACAAGACCACTAGAACCTTGACATAAGCGGGATCCTTACATTCCGCCGATCGAGGCTCCCTATAGTCGAACACCGCACGAGGTAAGTTTGACCCAGAAAATCCCGATAAGGCCCATTTCCCTTCTTCTGGCTGGTATCGTTCCAGCCGCTCAAAGGCCCCCCCCCACCCCATCAGGTAATGGGATAACTTGTATGCTGGATACACCCGAGCTAAATCCAATTTCCCTCTTTCTTGACCCGCCTCGACCTCATTTCACCCCCTTTCGCGACTACGTTCTACCTCCTTCGAAGGAGTGGGCGACCCAGTGAACGGACGTTCCTCTCAGGAAGCGTCTCGGCCCACCAAACACTTCCCTCCCTTATCCGCCCCTTACGCCGTTCTCCTAAGATATCGATTACCGCTGATAATCCCTTCGTAAGTCAAGTCCCGCCGTCTATCAGTTTCCTTCCCCGTTTCCAGCGGTTTCTTACAGACTGAATGTTTTTCCCCGAGATGGCCGTCGCGGATGGGCTCTGCCCCCTCGACCTCCCTCCCTCGACGATAGCCACCTGCGAACTCTAGGACGACCTCTGACCCCCCTGCATTCGTTTTTTCGTAGTAAATTCATAGAGGTCACAGCTTTACAGCCAATGACTCCCACTCTCCTACCGCGTCTTACTCACCTCTTTTGAAAATCCTTTCTGAGGTCCTTGTTGCCTTTTTATTTTTGCGCTCCGAAAAAACGCTGATCGACAGACCCCTGAGCTCTCCTGAATTTTTATTTTTCCCCCCCCGACTGACCCACTCCTCCTCTAGCCGCTCCCCTCCACCTTTTTCAAGAATGATATATCCCCAACAAGGAACACATGTGCGTGGATGCTTGTTGATTATTTTTCCTCCCCCCTTGTTCCTGTTGACCGGTGGCCTCTTCCCCCCCCCCATTTCTCTGGAGCCGTTCTGTGGAACAGATCCCCCTACAAGACACCCGCATCGTACCCGTTTTCCCCCTGCGGTCTCTTTCGTCCGTCACTTCCTTTAACCTTTTGCCGTTACAGACGATGATGCCGGTGGTTGGTATCACAGTTCCCCTGTAGCCACTGCGATCGTCCGTTCCGGTTCTTGAAGCCC
>Ga0179593_1405189_pt1 | contig 11788 bp, 7 predicted proteins | sample CZODoug2_1_08_16_FD_185931 | JGI IMG/M metagenome (GOLD analysis project Ga0179593, IMG submission 185931) | Vadose zone soil fungal communities from Angelo Coast Range Reserve, California, USA - CZODoug2_1_08_16fungal (PacBio error correction) | ecosystem: Environmental > Terrestrial > Soil >... | reverse complement strand
CTTTTCTTTTCCCCTTCCCCCCTCTCTGTGCGCAGAGCTGCTGCCCTGTTGTCATGGATTGCAACGCTTCCATCAGTTTAAAGGGTAATTTCCCTTGCGCGCTTTCCAATCTTTCCTCCTCTTCTGTAGGCCTTTCGACGGTCAACTTCCACCCTGGTGAGTTTCCCCTCCTTTTTTCAACGATAACTTCGTTTCCCTTTCCTTGTAACCTCATGGAGGTCGTTTTTTTTAGTGGAGATTTCCTGCCGATCCGAGTCTCCTGGCAAACTTTCCTTTTCTTTGAGCAAATAGCTGGTTCTTTTTATCCGACTGTGGACGTCAATGTCGCGGTTGCTGGCAAGTGCCTCAATCCTCATTCGGTTGGCTTAATTGTCCTTTCCACCGATGGACCTCCTTTTTTTTCCTTTGTTCGTCACGAGCTTTCTCGGACCTGAAGACCCTCAAAGAAAGCTTCTTTTTCGATCGTGAATAATTCTTTATTAAATCCGAGACCCCCCTCGCCCCCCCATCCCATGGTCATTCTCTCAGAACTCGCTGCGACCTGCTCATTTTCCGGATGCCCCCCCCAGTTTAGATTGTTTCTGACCCCTTTTGCGAAGTTTTGCCGCCCCATTTTTTAACCCAGCTAGCTCCTCTCCGTCCCCTGTATCGATAATTTTTAATAAGTTCTGATTTCGATAGAATTTTCTTCCAGCAGATCAGCCGAGTTCATTCTTTTTTTCCTAAGGCGCCGCGGCGGGTGTGGTCATCGGTCTGCGGCATCATTGCTGAGTGGCGATCCTGGACCGTTCGTCTTTGCCCTCCGTGAGTCGCGGACTGGAGAAAGAGGTTGGCCATTTGTGTGACCTAGGGATGAACTTGCCCTGAGGTCTTCCCCTCCGCAAGACTATGGGCTCTCCCTTCTGATGATAGTTTCTTCTGGCTGTTCTCCTCCCACGGCTTTAATTCCCGGTGAGAAATTTTGACCCCATTAGGTGCTTGTCTGATATGCCCTGGTGAGGGGTTTCTAGGCCAGGAGTAATACTGGTGCAGCGGCCGCCTGTTGTTTGCTTTTCTGTTTCACAGGGCTGCCTTCGTCGAAAAAGTGCAGATTCCCTTTCCACCGCTGAGCTTTCCCAACTATTCTTTGCCGGCCGGAATCTCCCTCTTCTGGTTTCCGAGGAACTCTCTCCTCCCGAATATAGAAAGGTTTCTCCCCAGAACACTTTCCTTTCAACCGCTCGATGACAAAGCGTTGAGGTACGGCGCGATCGATGCGATGGAGTCTTTTGTCCTTTCTCAGGCATTCTCGTTGTACCTGTGTTCTCCTTTCTCTCTCGAAAATGGTTTTACTTTCTTCCTCACCTACTTCCTTGTGCGTCCCTCCTCCCCCCGTATTGACGCCCGTCGTGGAGTACTTCCCGATTAGAGAATGTCTCCCCTTCTCTCTGATCCCCGTCTAATCTGACTGGGAGAGGTCCTCTGTATTTTTTTTCTTTTCATAATCCATCGTTGTGTTGTTTTCTCCGATACGGAGATTCCCCTCTCGATTTCGTGATCATATCTTAAGCGCATGTTTTGTTTCACTTCAGTTAAAAGACCTTTTGGTTCTTCTTTCCTCCCGAATCAGTTGGTCTTTTTTTAGTCGAACTTTCTGGGAAGAACCAGAGTCCCCCGGCCTTCAATTTTCAGGCTGAAAATAGACCCAAGAAATCCCCATTAGACTCAGATCTCCGGACCTGTCCTTTTGCACCGATTCCAGCGGGTGACTCTCCTTAAGAGGTAGTAGTTGCTCAAAAAGGGCGGCCGTCTGCCGATCTACGCACTCCCACCGATTTTCTCAAGAGAAACCTGAATATGAGACTCGGCTCTCTTTCTCGAGCACCTCTCCTTTGCCCTTTTGAATGACCTCCCGGGCCCCATTTTAGAAAGTTTCTAAGATTTAACTGGACCCTCCCATCCGAGCTATTCCCCCGATCGTTAAATTTTTCCTCCCGGCTGAATAGTCTTTACTCTTTACCGGCCCGACGAAATATCGCCAGCTCCTCGAACCAAGTTTCTCCCCTTGTTTCCCCGCACATTGAGTTAAATTCCTAGAGGTTCGACACGATTCTTGACCTGCGCTGCTCCCTTCTAGGTCTTAGTCTCCCCCGTTTTTCATCTCTATCCCCTCAACCTGGACACGGACAAGAATCCTCCATCTCCGGGTTCCAACCCAGCGCGCTCTATATGACCTTCAGTCCTGCTACTTTGAGCTCCCTCCGGCGAATACGACTCTCAGATCCCTCCCCCCCTTCACGTTTTCACTTCTCCTCTAGACCGATGACTTCTCTTAGGGCGATCTTATGGAGGAATCCCCCCACTGGCTCAAAAGCCGGCCGCACGCCCACTTCAATTTTTTCACGAAGAACTTTCCGTTCGATAGTCGCCCCCTGCTGATCTCTATCCTTGTCTGCCTCCTTGTCGTATGCCAGGGAAAGGCGTTGATTGAATCTTTTTCCTTTTCTTGTCGTCTGGCAGAAGACCTCCCCCTTCCCGTCGTGCTTTAGTCCCCCCATATTTCTCCCATCTTCAAGGTTTACCCTCTCTCCCACCGACTGATCTTGCAGTGGAAATGCCTCACGGCTCTTCCCACGAATTTTTTCAAGCCCCAGCCAGAGGGTTTGAACTTTTTCGACACGAAGGGGTCGCGGCGATAGGCTTTTTCTTGTTCCCTCAGTCCCACCCTCAATTCCTTTACTTTTTTTCCTCTTTACCAAAAGAAGGTAGGAGTGATCGTTTACACCTGAACCCCGCCCTACCGGAATCTGCCCTTTACGTCCTGAATTCCCTTCTTGCTGACTGAAACGCCAGTGAAGAAGCGCCGAGCCTTCCCCTCGCGGATGCCCCTACCACTTCCTCAGCTTCCTTCTCCCCCCTCTGATGACAGAAAAAGCATCTCATATTTTATCCCTTTGTTGTTTTCTTTGGAATTTGTTTTTTTTCGCAGTCGTGCTGTCTTAAGACTCTGCCGGTTCAGTGCGAAGGTGTAAAGTGCCGTCAGCGTCATCTGTCTTCAAGCTATTCTTCTCGTGCATGCTTCCCTTCCCCTCTCCGGTAAATCAATCACCCTTTCTTAAATTCGACTTTTTAGTGGACGAATGGGAGGCGTAGTTCGCGTGGAGGGCCCTTCCGCCATCGCCTTCTGTTCCCTCCGATGTGTTTCTCTTTTTCCTCCCCATAGAATGGATGCGTTAGATTGCTCTCCCCCCCCCCAGGCTTTGACCCGCCGGGTCCCCCACTATCACTTTTTTTTAGTTCCCTGGCGATCTGGTTCCGAAGGTAGGGGGGGTTTTTACTTCTTTAGTTTTCTCCTACCCTTCTCCCTCTACACATTTTTTAGGCCTGAAGAAGGTTCTTCAAAGAACGTGCCAGCCCTAGAATAACTCCGTACGTAGACCTTTTTCCCTTGAGTTTTCACTTGAGCTGGGTTCCTCTTGAAGAGTAGTTTGCATTGCCGATGTAAAGACTTTAGATGAGACCCTTTCCTTTCCCCCTTTTTTTTTCCTCCCCCTCCATTATTATGAGATCCAGTGCGCATATCGACCCAACCTCCTGTAGGTAGACTTTCTTTTTTAGCCTAGTTAAGAGTGTGGTAATATACTTGAAGCGGGGTGTGGTTCATACTTTTCTCCGGTCTTCTTACTTAGCCTTTAGGATTCCCTTCGTTTAGTTGTAGAAGGGGTCGGCGCACCGCTTTTTACGAAGAAATTTTTGTAGTCGAACCTTTCTTTCCCCCTCCATTGGTACTTACTCGAGCGCCAGAAGCTGTTCTCAGCCGGCGCCCTTGCCTTTTTAGTCCCGCCAGTTTAGATATGCAGGCCTGCGAAGGTGCTTCACCAAACCTTTTCCTACCGATTTTCTTTTTTATTTTTTTTCCTTTGAGGGGATTTTCAGGGTAACGTCACTTTCATCGACGTTTCCCTAGATAGAGGTAGTAACGGGGTTTCGGCCCATCTGCTAGATCACCTTTTTTTTCGCTCGATCTATCCTATGGGCTCCGCCCTTCCGTCCGATCGGGGCTTTCTCTTGTTATTCATACTGCATCTTCTCCATTGAGCACTGAGACGTCCAAGAGCCCCAAGAGCTGTCCTTTTTTCGCTCTCGTTCGACGGGCTTTTTTCTCTTCTCTTTTTTTGGTTTACACGGGCGGGTTTTCAGTCAATTAGCCTCCTTTTTCTCCCCTCTTCCTTTTATAGTATCCTCCTCTCACAGCACCGCCCTGCCTCCTTGTTCTGTTCCGTACACGAATAACCTCCGGCTTCAGTACTTCAATTATTGAATTCTTGATGATAACTTTAGGAGATTTGGAGAGGACGACGGTTATCTCCTTTTTTTTCCTCATCCCTTTTTTATCTAGTATCATACTTCTGATTCCCCTATTCCACAGCGACGAGAGAAGACTTATCATCTGAGGAGGGGTTCTAACAACTTACTCCCCCGTGGATTCGGCCTTCTCCTGCACCTAGGAATCTTTGTTCTTTGTTTTTGCTCCCTATCGTTCCTGACCCCTCCTTCTAAGTGAACATGCGGAGACCGCCTCCGCAGCCATAGCGGCAAAGAACTCCATATTCGTTTTTGGTCTCAACACCATGGCCCCCGCACGCCTCTTAATATCCAGCGTTTTACTTCTTTACTTATTAGTAGGTGTCCTCCACCCCCCCCCCCTTGTGGATCAGTGTTCCCGCTGCCCCCGACCGCTTTATGGCCTGAGCACGGAAGCCCTCCCCCGCGTCTCTGGTGACTCTCCTTCCCTTCCTCGAACCTGACCTAGAGCGGACCCCTTAGACGACCCGTCACGTTGTCCGAGGACCCCCTGCCCCTTCCCCCTGCCCAAGCATAAACCCTCCGTCTTTTAGTTTGGAAATCAGGAGTGCTCGAGTTTTACCGACCTCCCATTAGTGCAGCCTTCTTTCGCCCCCAATTGTCCTCTTTCGATTTTCCCCTGACCACAGCCCCCTCCCAGTCCGACCCCTCGTCTGTCTCTTCCTTGAGCTGTGCTCCCCCAGTCATCCCCCTTTTTTTTTTTTCTGATTCCTAACCCCTACATCGAAAGATACCCTGACATTCGGCGAACGGCACCTTTTTTTTTGAGACCCCTTCAAAGACAGACCCCTCTTCAGGTGCCTTCTCTCCTCCAGAAGTTAGTCTGACGACTCTTCTTCACACCGTCCTGTGAATTCTTCTTCTAAGGCAAGGTCAGTTTCCTGGCGGTGAAGTCCCCTCTTTTCCCCAGGACCCCCCAACAACAGCCCAAAGATTTCCCCTGTATAGCGGTTCCCCGATGGAATTACGGATCCACCTTTCCGGTCTCGGAATCAGAGTCCCAAATGTCGAGTGACACCTCTTTCGATTTTTCGACTTACTTTTTTCTTTAGCGTCGACTTGGAGTTTTTCCAAAGGGGGAGTCCATTGTAACCCGTTTGTTTAGTCTCCTCAGATAACCCTGCAGCTAACAGGCAGCCCCCCTCATAAGTCGGAAACCCTCTCTGACATATGTTTTTCCCCTTTTCAAATCTCCCCCCTCCCGGCTTGAAGTTGCCTGATGATCACCCGACCCATTGAGTCTTTTGACCTCGCCGCCAGTTGGTCATCGTCCTATTCCTGGTTCCCCGTTCGCGCGATAGTAGTGATTTTTCCTCTTCCACCTCCTCAAGCCCCCCTCTTTTCCCTCTTGGGAGATCGTAGGCGCGTGCCCCGTTGCAAATAAAAGCAGGTTTCATTTTTGCTGACTTCCTGCTTCAAGATTTTTGCGCGCTGACTCTGACCTTTCGACAACCTTCTCTCGCCCTCTCTCTTGCAAATGACAAAATTTCCCCCCCTCCCCTCTTCCAGCTCAAATATCCCGACGGGAAAGAAGCTCTCCCCCCCCTTTTTTTTTTAGACTTTCTCCCCGTAATGACCGTCTAATGGATTTTTTCAGCCAGCGTTCCGGATACCTCTTTCCCACATTTGCCTTTTTCAGCTGTCCTGACCCTGATACGCTGTTCATTTCTAGAAGGTTCCCCCTCACCCCTTCGTAGTTCAAAGTTCGAACTGCCACTCCGAACCTCTTTCCACTACTTTAGGTCGTCGGGTTGGGAAGGAGGGACGCCCCCGCAGAAAACCTCAGTCTTTTCCTGCGATCCCCCTCTTTGGCTAGTTTCACCTTTTTTTAGTCTTTTCCCCTTCCCTTCTTCTCTTTACCCGACTCCAAAATGTTAATGTCTTCAAGCTTTTCGATGGTTAGGATAGAGGTCCTGTTCTCTTCGGGTACGACGCGCCTCTCCCCATGAAACCCGCGGGCCTTCGAGATAATCTCGCCGCCTGACCCATAGAATACTTAGTCCAATTCCCCCTCTTAACCTATTTGCCCCTGATTAATTTTTGATTTTTCCCCGACCCCGGTAGGTTTGCTTATTTTCCATCGGTGGCGCTGCTACGTCGCTCTTGTTTTTCGATGTATTGGTTAAATTTATATTATTCTCCTTAGGGGATCTCTTTCCTTCGAAGTTCTAGCATGAAAAAGTGACTTGATTATCTTCCTCCCTATCCCTTGTTATTCCCTCCCTTCTCTGTCCTTAGGTTCATATCTCATTTTCTCAGCGGAGTGGGTGGTAACCCACTAGAAGCCAGTTCTTCTCTTTATTGAAGTTCCCTATCGCGTTTTGCTCGAAGATGACCGTGAGCGGGTACTTTCCTCACCTCCCCTTTTTACATTCCAGGCTAAGATAAGTCTGCGACTTCGAATTGTTGCCCTGCCCAATTTCTCCCGAATTTGTTTTTTTTGCCTTGATCTCTAGTTTTTCTCCCTCGACCTCTCGCTCCGGACCGTTGCTTCCACCCTTTTTTTTTCCTCAATTGGGTAGGTCGGGTCTTTAGTCGCCTCAGGTGCAACCCCTGGTCCCCTCAATTGGAGAATAGTCTAACGTGGCGACGGATGAAAAGAGCGCTGCTCGCTGCCAAGTCTTACTCTGCCTTTGCTTCTTCCTTCTTAGATCGGGGTTAGTGTAAGCCTGAGATCGTTTAGAGACGACTTTTTTGATTTTTCAAATCAATGTTCAGGATGACTTCCACCTCTTTATCGGAACTCGCGGCTGGACACGGCGCTATCTCTTCGATTGTTTCTTTTTTTTTGCTGGCGTATTTGCATTTCCAACGGAACCGGGGGAGAAGGTAGTAATGTTTTAACGTCTCCATAGATTTATGACTTCCCTCGCGGTTTTTTGCGAATTCTTGGGTCGGCTTGACGTCTGTTGATTACTTCCCTTGAGAACCACGACCTTGGCTCTTCGATTTCTTCTCTCGATTGTGCGCGGAGGGTCATATATAGATATCTCTCCTCCCCTTTTTTGAGATCTTTTTCTGGACTCTCCAACTCTCCCTCTTCCTCTAGCAGTTGTCGTTGGTCGAATGAGTACCTCAACGAACTTTATCCTTAAAGGCCCCCGTTACTTCCCTCCTCGAGGTTTGTCGATGGGATTTGAGGATGCGGGACCCAGCAACTGAGACAGCCCCTTCCCCTCCCCGCAAGAGACGGCCCTTCCCCTTTTAGCTAGCCCTCCCTCCCTCCTCCTCTTCAGTGGACCTGTTTTCAGAAGGCCTTGGTCTCTCAGCTTCCCCAGGCAATGTAGGTCGACCCCCTGGGGGGATCGACTTCCTTAAACAGCCCCCTCTTCCCGGTTCTTTCGGCACTAATTCAGATCGCGGATATCCCTGGTTTCGCAGTTCCCTAGCCTGTTCTTTTACAATAGTATCAAAACATTCTCCCCCTCCTTCAAACTCCTCCCTTGGGCCCTTTTTCCCCTCAGCCCGAGAGAAGCACGATCGGCAACCACGTTATCTTTTACTTTGATTTTGCCTCTTTTGTTAGATCTAAATTCCTCATGTGCGCTTAACTTGAACCAATCGTCTGCGCTCTGATTTTTACCTTTTGCTTTAATCCCCTCTTTTCGCTACCCCCCCCTGGGGAAGGCCCCCCGGGATTGTTTAAACTTCCCCGGTTTACTCTCCCCTCGACAGAATACTCCCCCCTCTCCCAGATTGAAGCCCTCCCTTTTTCGTTACCCCCCCCCCAAGCTCCGAGAATATCATCCCTCCCAGACGTAGGACTCCCGGTCTCCGTTCAATTACGGAATTTTTTTTGCCCGCTCTTTCTTCCTCCCTAGCCTGGCTGCGTACTGATCCCTTTGCTGGGTTCTTCCCTAACCTCGCGACCCGTTCCCAATCGCAAAGATTTGTTTCCCATTGACCCAGATTTACCGTTTGGTCTTGACCCCAGATTCCACTTCTGTTAACGCCCCTGCTCGATTCCTTGGTCATCTTCTTCTCTTTAGTATCATGGATACTCCCTTCTGTATCCTTCGTAAGGAATAAAGTCCGCGTTTATGTTTCGGCGTTCCTCTCGGTTTAAAGCGAGCACCCCCTCCGTCTCTTCAGCGACCCCAGAGATAGGGTGTTGTGAACGTCACCTGATCCACCGCCCCATGCTCTGAAGGGACTTGACTTCTAACCTTTAATCCGTACCTTGTCAAAGCAGTGACGTCTCTTTTCCACCCTACCCCTTCAGGGGCCCTGTCTCCCTCCTCTACATTTGCTTTCCTGAAGACACCGTTCCGCCGAACCCGACGGTGTCCTTTGCCCCAATCCAAAGAGGTTTGCCTTGAACGGCTCGACGACGATGCAGTCGATCTTCCTTTTTCCTTGACTGTATTCCCTGTCACCCCCCCTTCTTTCCCTGAAGCCCCCGCGCGGAAGCGTGGCTGAACTGACCCCCGCAAGCAAGCGGTTTATGCGATTAAAGATACCCTCATCCTCACTCCTCCTTCCTTGAGATGAAGCCTTTTTCCTCTCTATTTTCTCAAGCCCTCTTCCTTTTGGTCAGGCTCTTCCCCTCCCTCGATAGTCCCTTCCTCTCCAAGGTTGCTTTTCCTCTCCCCAGCGTAGAGGTCAAACCTCTGATATAGAGGCAGCCGAGCCCTTCAAACTCGGCAGTTTGGTTCAAACGTTTGTACTGAACCTCACTAAGTTTATATCGGTCCTTAATGGGGCTTTCACTTTTCGCAGTGACAGGCACTTCCTATCTCTAGACTGCCCCCCCCCCTCCCCTAGTGTCGATCCTCTCATGGCGGAAAGTTAAACGATTTTTTACCTGTTATTTGAGGAAAGTTGTTCCGACCCTCTTTCTGAAGTCCCCACCCTATGGCGATTTTTTTTTCTCCCCGGAAGCCCCCCCCCTTTTTTTTTCTCCTAGTTTAGCCTCCCACTCCTCCCCCTCACATCCCCCTGAGGAGGAGGAATGACCCCTCCCCTTCATCTCGCTAACATAGTAAGTCTTAACTAGTCCTTCTGAAGGTATCGACGAACCTGTGGATTCCTGGTCGTGTTGTTCGCTTCCTTACCCTCGTCTAAATCCTTTCTGTTTCTCCCCCCTATTTCTATTCTGCAAGAAGACGACAGTTTCAGAAACTTTCCTGGTGATGATAAGACCCCTTATCTCTGAGGCTTAGCAGTCTTCTGGATCGGTAACTCTTTTTCAACAATCGGCTCGCGTGCGGGTGTTTTCCCTTTTTCGAAGGCTCTTCCCTTCGGCGTTCTTGGATGAGGTTCGTTGCTCCTCTCAGTGAGCTGCTGCTGCACAGAGGTTGTCTTTTGCGCTAATTAACTTCCTTTTTGTAGTTTTTGTACCTCTCGGGGGGCTGAACGCCATTTTCCCCTTTTAACCTCGCGCTCCTCATTTTTTTTGATAAATTAGCTCCTTAGATCCCTCGTGGTGAATTCTGCAGGCCTTCCTATTCCCAAAACATTTTTAACTCCCATAGGTTTTCTCTTGTCGGTGTCCTTTTATTTCCCCTTAGCTCATCTTCCCCTTGTGTTTCGGCGACTGTGCTCTCTGCACGGTTTGTTGGAAGGACCCTGCTTCTGATGACTAGAGAAAGATAGCCTCGTTCTATATAATGCTCGTCTTCCTTCTTGCAGGGGGCTGATATCTCTTTTCCTCCCCCTGCTCCTTTGCCTCCCGTTCTCCCGAATACCTGGTTACGACTTTACTTTCTGGACGAGAGTGTTGGCCGGAGTACCAGGTCTTTAGGGATTTTCCCGATTTTGAGTTTCAGGGCTTCGTGTCCTTGAGCGTCCCTTTTCCTTTTTCTTCCTGCCCCCTTTTCTCCCCTAGATTAGCTCCCTTACCATTAATGCGGGGTTTCAGTAAATCACCTAACGTGGTTGCTTTATAGTTCTTAAGGAATGCGCCACGACACGCCTCTGATTCTCATCGGCTTTTTTCTCGTGCCCCGAATCCGCTATTCTCTTCCCCTACCTTTTTTGTTTTTCGATCTCAAACTGATTCTTCCCCACCTTTCTAGAGAGGGCCTCGTATAAGCCGAAGACGTTCGGTGTGCGCCGGGACTCTACACAGACTCCTCCACGGAGGATTAGTCGGTCGAGCCGCAGGAAGTTGGTTTGTAGACCCTCTCTTTTTATTCCTTTCTAGTCAAAAATTGCGTAAGCTCTCCGGAGACCCCGGTCCTGCACAGTCTTCCCTTTCCCAATCCCTCATTCCTAGATAGCGGTTCAGCCGATGGTCAGACTCCAGAGTTTGTGTATTTCCATTCTTTTATTTTCTCCCTGGAGGGAGGGAGTCGGTCTCTAGGAGCGTGACCCCTCCCCCCTGATTTTCCTCTTCAGCCCCCGAGTCACTTTTGTAGAGATACCCCTCCTCTCTTCCCGATCCTCCTTAGGAGAACCCGTTTACCTACCCTATCTCCCACCCTCTCCTCCTTTTCCGTTCGATGAATCCCTTTCCCTATCCCTACTACAAGGCAGACCCCCCCTCCGTGATTTCCAAGGTTTTTTACTGCAACGGATGCACGCCCGGTGCTCGATGCGTCTCGGGAAGAATCTATTGCGAACCAAACCAAATCTTTTTCCTCTAGATGGGCAGGTCCAATTTGCTTTTTTCACCCCTCCCTGACAACTCTTTTATTTCCTCCCTGAATTGCAGCTTCGCTGTGCGCAGTCGTTTACCTTCCCTTTCTTCCGACGAAGAAAAAGACCCGTCACCCCCGTTAAGTTTTCTTACCCCCACGAAGCTGCTGCGCCCATGAAGATTACAACGGCGAGCGACTCTTTGTCCAGATCCTACAGTCAAGGTTCACCTTTCCCGCCCCTTTTTCTTTTCTCCCTGATTTCTAGATTACATGGGCGTCAAACCAGGAAAATGACAAAAATCCGTCTCCCTTTAGCAGAAAACTGACATCCGGCAAGTTTCTTACGTCTTAGGTCGAATCCCCAATCCTGATTCCCCGCTCGCCTCCTTCGGTAGATACTTGTTGAGTTTCATTGTATCCCACGAGGAGGGGATAATTAGTCCCCTACGGAGACTGCTGTCCTTTGCGTGTGCAGCGAACGCCTAGACGAACCCTTTCCCCATCTATCCCCCTTTTTGTTCCCCCTTCCCTCTTCCCCCCCGCATTGACTTTTGCCCTTTTTTCGACCGCAGAATGCTTACATAATCGAAAGTTAACGGACTCGCCGCCAGCGAGGTTCTCACCTCTTGCCCCTAGCGTCCGCTCTTTTCCTTCTTTCCAGCGAAAACGCTCTTCCATTAATTTCCGATTTCAACCGTCTACGGTCTTAGGGTATTTCCCCACTATGTTGTCACAATTCAAGGGCCTTTCGCGAAGCCCGCGATATTCAGCCTTGACTTAACGGCCCTTTATCCCTTGCTTCCGTCCTGTTGGATGCAAGAGCAGCTGCAGTCCTCGGCTGCCCCATATCTCCTTTAGACAAG
>Ga0179593_1369729_pt1 | contig 11788 bp, 21 predicted proteins | sample CZODoug2_1_08_16_FD_185931 | JGI IMG/M metagenome (GOLD analysis project Ga0179593, IMG submission 185931) | Vadose zone soil fungal communities from Angelo Coast Range Reserve, California, USA - CZODoug2_1_08_16fungal (PacBio error correction) | ecosystem: Environmental > Terrestrial > Soil >... | reverse complement strand
TGGTTTGCGAACCCTCTGGTGTTGAACCCCCCCCTCGTACCTCTTTGCCGTTATTTCTTGGTCTTGTAAAGTGGTTGTTTTTGATTTTCAACGACCCCGTTTTTTATTCAAAGGCCGTGTTTTGTGCCCGGTTTATGTCCCCTCGCCCCTTTCGAGTGACGGAATAGACATAGGGCAGTGACTCAAACCCTCCTGAATCGTTCTGACGTTCCTGCATCACCGGATTGTCTTTTTTCTTCTTTCTTCCCCCTTATGGGCGCGCAAGTTCAATTAGATGTTTATGTCTTCGTGATGACTTTTCCGCTCACAATACACCTTACTAGATTTTACATCTTTCCCTTCGGTTCCACCTTTTTCCTCCTGACCCCCAAGCAAACCTCACGTTTCTTTTGTGATTTCCATCACCACGGCGAATGACCCCACGCTAACTCCTGCCGTTTTTCCCTCCCTTCTTTCCCTAGGGAGGGGCGCTTCACACGTGACCATTTTCAGTGCCCTTTTTTTTCTTTTTTTCTTTTGTTTTTTTGAAACTGTCAAGACGTTACCTTTTTTGTTTTCTTCCTTTTTATTTTTTTTCCTACCACCGGGTGATAGTAAAGACGATACTCGAAAGCGATTCGTCCCGGTGTACGACCCCCCCCCCTGTTCATTTTAATTTATCCACCCTCTCCCTCTTTTGCGTCCCAGGCAACCCAATTAGGGACGCATGTCATCTGAGAGAGACAAGACAGAATTTCTTCCCGTTTCCCTCTTCCCTGCTTTCTTTCCCCCTTCTGTTTTTCCTGACACTCACGTACTGATCCTCCAACCCGTCCCCGTTGACGTATTTCCCTTTTTCCCCTGTCTTTCCCATTCCTTTTTCCTTCCTTTTTTTTTCCCCCTCCCCCTGGTCACGAATGGCACGCCTTTTTCCTGTCACCATTCGTGTCTAGTTACCTATTAACAGCCCTCGGTTTTCTTCCATCGACGTTCGTCTCTTCTTTTTTTCCCATTTTTTCCCCTTTTTCCTTTTGAACACCCAGCAACCTGTTTCTAATAGCTGCGTTTTGACGTTCCGAACCGGTCTTTCTCTCATAGCGGGACGCAAGCCTTAGTTTTTTTAAGCGACTTACTGCTGCGCCGAACTTTTGTAAACCGAACGTCCCGTCCCCTATGAACCCCCTGAGGTCGCCCTCCTTTCCTTTCTGCACGTCTCCAAGTTTTGACAGAGAGCGTTCAGTTCCCGGTTACCTCATCCCCGTTCTTCGGCTGTAACCCCTTTGATTTCTTGGTCCCCCGCATCTTCTTTCTCGAGTTCCAAATTTTGGGCGAGCCTTCCAATACTCGCTTTCCCCCTTTCTCCGTCTTCCTCCGTCACACAACCCCCATCGGAGGGACGTCGCGTTTGCTCTTTGCCCTTGTCACTCGCATTTCAGTGCATATTGTTTTTTTTCCATTTTTGCTTCCCCGGGGCACTGTGTCTGTGTGGATACGCGCTCTGCGCCTTTTCATGTTTAGTTTTTATGCTTCTTACCAGAGATCCACGGGCCTTTCCCTTCGAACAGCGTACGTTTTTTTTCTTTTTTTTTTCTTACGCGGTCCTGGTCCCCGTTTGACTATTACGTGAGACCCCTTCAGAGCACATCAGAAGAGTTCCTTTTAGAACCCTATCCCGCTGGTTTTTGCATTATCTCCCCTTTTCCCCCGTCCCCTCCCCTTCCAAGAGACGGTTTCCGTGGTCAGTAACATTCAGTTTTCCTGAGCACTCCAGTTCCTCGAGCGGTGGACTGTCTTTGATGTTTGGCCATTTTTTTTTTCCCACACCATATTGCTTGTGGGGTCTTTTTGACGTCCTTCGTGACTCAGGTGTTTCTTCTCAATCGGCCTTTTGGCTCAAATACCCCTTGAGTGGAGGTCGTTCTTTTCTTTTTCCCCCCCTCGGTTTTTCCCCACCATTTTTTTTATTCATTGGGCGTGATATGAAAGGGGTACTTTTTGTTTTTTTTCACTAGCACTTCTTCATTTTTCCCCAAGGTCGGCATTTTTCTTCAGAGGTCAGTTAGGTTTTCCCCCATCCCTTAGAATACCCCCGCACCTTCCCGGCTTCCTCACACCCTGTCCTCCCCCCCCCTCCTTCCCGTCCCGCAACCCCTCACCCCACCTTTTTTGACCTTTTTTTGCCCCTTTTCTCGCCTCGTTACAGTGGTCTCTGTGTCCCTTTTTTCTCTTCCTCCCCTATGTTCCCTGAGTACCGAGATTAAAGACGTACCATCGGTCTCCTGGCCGGCCGGATGGTCTTTCAAGTTCTCGCGACCTGGATTGGGACCAAACCCCGAAACGTCCGGATACACGAGGACCACCGACCTTCCTCTTTTTTCGCTGTGCTGACCACGGCCTTGGTCGAGTAGGACTTTTTCTCCCTCCCCCCGTCTCATTTTTTTTTTAGAAGGTCAAACTGTGCGGCGTCTTTGCTTAACCTTCCTGGCCGTCTAGCCTGTGGGATTTTTATTCCTCTTTTTTTTTTTTTTCCTTGTCCGGTGGCCACGTATACGAAACAAAAAAACTGTCTTGTTCAAGGCGATTTTTTTTTCTTCTTCTCTTTTTTTCCACCTACTCCTCCTTTGTTTGTTTTTTTCTTTCCCCTTCTTTTTTTCCTTTCTTCCTTGAAAGTCTTTGCCATTGGAGGATAGTTGGAACTTTTACCATCGAGACCCTTCAAATAGAAGCAGAAACCCTCCTCATATTTTTCTTTCTACCTTCCTGGTCCAGGGTAGACTCCTGCTGTGGCCCGTTATCTCGTTGTTTTCCCCCTCCCAATTTTTCCTTACCGTCCCTTGGTGCGAGGGACAGCTTAATACAAGGTGTGGTTCGGTTCCGTCGTCTCCTTCTTTCCCTCATCCCCGTTTAGCGCCTCTTTTTCCCCCCGAACCCGGCCTTGTGTTCGCCCTTTCCTTTTTTTTTTGGTCTGGTCCGCTCCCAGAAAGGCAGGACGATGTCTGTGTTACAGCTGACCAGGGGACCTGTTGGTAACTGATCTTTCCTCCCAAGTTGGCGCTATTTTTTTTTTCGCGGTTTTTGTTTTTCTTTTCTTCTTTTTTTTGTGTAGGGAAGGTGTTTTAGGACGGAATTATTGATTTTTTTTTTCTCCTTCGTTTGTTTGCATTCTGGCGTTTGAATTTTCGTTCTTCCCCCACTTTTTCCCGTTCCCCTTCGTTTCCGAAAAGGGCGGAAATAGAGACCCCTTTTTTTCCTTTTTTTTTTTTTGGCCTACGTTTTGCACCTAGTTTTTCGTGGACCCGTACGATTTTCTTGCTTTTTTCCCCGTTTTCTTTTTCTGTCAGTTTGAAGATTCCTTTCGTGAGAGTCTCAACCAAGGAGTCCCACCCGTCCCGAGTTTTTTTTCAAAGGAGAATGTTTTTCCAGGCTTTTCCCTCCCCTTCTGTTTCTTTTCTATCACGTCCGAAGGGACCCACTGTGGAAGGTTTTCGTTTTGGTCCTTCTTTCCCAAGCGCTTTTTCTTCAACGGCACCATTGTTGCGGTGTTCCTTTGTTCCTCTTTTTTTTTCTCTTCTTATTTTTTCCCTCTCACTTCGTAGTAAGGAGTCGACCGACTTTTTTTTTTGCTTTTTTCCCCCGCCATGGTTTTCAAGTGTCTCTCTTCCTAATCCTCTTTCTTCTCCCCCGCGAGACTGACCAGGTTCCTTGACCTCATTTTTCCCCCCTTGATCTCTTCTACGGGGCACATGTTTTTATCGGTATTTCTCTCTCTTTTTTCCCTTTTTTTTTCCCCTTCGTAAACCGTGAAGTTGAGTCGCTCTCCCAGTGTTTGTTTTTTCCTGTCCTTACGCCTTTGTGCCCGCCGTGATACCTTGTTAAGACGATCGATCTTTATGAATTTTTCCCTCTTTTCCAATTTTCTTTTTTTGTTCAGAGATATTTGAGTGTCTCTTTTTTTCGAACGTCTTTCGATTTTTTCCCCTTCTGTTAGTGTTAATGTGGTTTGCCGATCCCCCCCTTCTTCCCTCCTTTTTTTCATGTCACGTACGCGGAACCATTTTCTTTTCCCCTGTCCCTGCAGGGGCTTTTCGTACACCCCCCCCTTTGTTCCTTCATGCGGGACAGTATCCCCCCCACTGAGTGATCTGACGGGTCGCCGTTTTTTCCTGAAGTACCCGTGGGCCCTGGTCCTTTCTTCTTGCTTGTTGACCGTTGCTTTTCTCCTTCTGTTTTTTTTTTTTTTTTTTTTGCCCCCCGGGGAGTTGCTGCTATGGAACCGGGCCCCGTCTTGGTTTTGTTGTTAGTTCACTATCGTTCGAACCCCTTTTCCTTTTTCTCTGTCCCCGTGTCGGACGATGAGATTAGGCACTATTCTCTTTTCAAATGTCTTTTTTTGTCTCCCGATTTACCCCCGATACCCTTTCTGATTTCCCTTCTCCTTTTCCCCCCTTCTTGTCGTATCGAGGGTGGCTCAGGCGACTCTTTAGTATCTTGGCCCCCTTTTTTTTTTTTCCCCCCCGTGTTTCGGAATTAATCCCTTTCCCCTTTGAGCAAAACTGGTGTAATTTTTTTTTTTTTTTTCAACCTTCTTTTTTCCCCCTCCATATTGTTACCTCTGCTGTATTTGTTTCGTTTTTCCCTTTTTGAGGTCCAGTCGACGCTGCGGAACGTTCTTTACACCTTTTTCTTGACTGCTCTTTCTCTCTTCTTTTTTTTCCCTTTTCCCTTTTTGCTTGTCTGTAGGGTTTTCATCCCCGCGTGTTCACTTGATTCGTGCCGATCTTCGGTGGCCTTTTTTTATCTTCCTCCTTAGCAGTTATCTGGAGGTGGACAGTTGTTATGACTTCACTTCGGACAGGTCACTGCACTCTTTCCTGTGATGACGTCCAGTCGATAGCTCTTTTTTTTTCTTTTTTTCCCCCCTTTCAATGCTCTATCTGTCGATCGTTCGAGTCGTGTAAGACTTTTTGAACCTTGCCTTTTGAAGACGGTTTTCTTTCAGCCCAAAGTGTTCTCCTCCCTTTTTTTTTTTTTTTGTCCTCCCTCTAGTCGGCGGTTAGCGCATTCTTGAGCCACATTTTTCTTTTTCCTCTTTTTGTTGGTTGGTCTTGCTTGGGAGAGGTGCACTTTCTTTCTTTTGTTCCCCCTTTCCTTTTTTTTTTTTTTCTTTTTCCCGATCACATCGGACGATTTTTTTTTCTTTTACGTTTTCTTCCCCTTGGGTGCCTTCACACACCCGGTCTTTTCCAATCTTTTTTTCTCCCCGGCTTACCACGGACTCGAATTTTTTCCGCCCTTCACTCCCTGTCGTCCTCCCCCCCTCCTCTTATCCCCTGCGCTTTTTCTTGAAGACTGACCTCACAATGCATGTACGTTGCCGGCGGTCCCTTTCGTTTTTTCCGTGCCCCAACGTCCCTATTTATTTTCGTATTTCTCCCCCCTCGTTCCCCCTTTTCATAGGAAAACCTCCCGCAATATGATAATTTTCAATGTCACGGTGGTATTCTCTCTGTTTCTTGCATCCCACCGATGGAAAGCCCATTAAGCTAGCTGTTTTTCTTTAGTAGTCGCCCAGGGTTTTCCCCCTCCTTACGGCTTTTTTTCCTTCATTTAAAGAGAATCTAAAATGCCATAGACTCTTTGATGTCGTGTTTCACACCCCTTGTTTCCCCCTTCCCCACCCCCCTTTATCCTTTCAATGATGCGGCTTCCGAACATTTTATTTCCCCCGGGAATTTCTCCCCAGAATTTTGTTTTCTGGCCCGGTTTTCTCCCCCAAACTTCCCCACCCGACACAGACCCAAGGAGTATACTGAACTTAATGTTCAACCCGTTTTTCCTGTTGATGCATTTGTGCCTTTTTTCACAAACCGTTTTTTTTGTGTCCCCCCCCAATCTTTCGGGTGCCGGATCATTTCCACTTTACGTCGTTCCCTCAAACGATGCTCCCCCCCATTTTCTCTCTAGTATCATCAGCGGAAGTATTTTTTCTAGCCCCTTCGCGGTCGACCGTTTTAACCTTCCTTCCCAACCCCATGTACGTTATAGTTCGGTTCACACACAGCACGTTGTCCCCTTACAGTTTTTCAGTGATTCGTTTCCTGTCTTTAATGTAGATTCTTTTGTTTTAAACCTGTGTCCTTTTTTCGTACTTTTTTTTTTATCTTTTTCGAAGCTGACCCGGCGGCACATTTACTTTCAAAATTTTTCCCGTATCTGCCCTTTCCTTTTCTTTGGCCGTCCCCTTCCCTCACCTTCTCCCAAGGCTGGGACTTTCCCATTGCACCTCTGAGGCTTTCTTCACTCTGTTATCCAGGTCGTCCTAGAGGGTCCCCCTGAGTGTAAATTCTTTCACCCGTCCATACGTAGTCTTACACCGGCGCCCCGTACAAAAAGTCCAGAGTAGTTCCCCTTCGAACCGTCCCCCCCCTTTTGTGAGATTTCCGATGAGACATAACTTTTTTTTTTCCCCGTCACTCTTTTTTATTTCCCCCAAATCGAGAACCTGTTTACGACAGAGAAGACCTGTTCTTGTTCCGATTGTTTTTGTAGTCTTTTCCTTTTCTTTCGTCCCAATTTTTTTTTTTTTTTTTTTTTCGTGCGCGCCTGTTGCCCGGCTGACCCTCCGTATTATGCCCTTCTTCAAGTTGATCCGGTGGATCACCCTTTCTTCCTTTCTTTTTTCTTGGTTTCGTTTCTCGTCCTCCTTCTTCCGGGAGGAAATATTAAGGGAACGAGCTTTCGTCCTCTTCTCTACTTAAGGGAACAGGCGAACCTTTCCCTAGTTTTTGTTTTCGATTTCGGGATTGGTGGGTGTGGAAGGGGAGTAAGTCTACAGCACGGCCGTTTTTTCCTTCTTTCTTTCTTGTCTTTCTTCCTAGTCTTACAGTTTTCGTTGGGCTTTCCTTTCCCTCCCACCCTTCGGTTGCCCCCAATAGTGTATTGTTTGGGGATTCGTGGCCTCTAGCGCTCTTCTCGATTTTCCCCCGGTGAATTGTTCTTTTTCATTACGGACGCTTTCCCCCCTTTTTTGTTTGGGGACGAGATTACTTCGGCCACCCTTCGGTTGTTTTGTCCTGGGACAGGTTTTTTTTTTTCCAGTCACTTTTTTTTTACTTTCCCAATAGCGAGGATAAGCTCAGTGAGTTGTCCCCATTGCTGCTCTTCGACACCCTGGCTGTCCGGCTTTCCACCGTCCCGTTTTCCCCCCCCTCTTTCCCACCCCCTCCGCATAACCACACGAGCTTTTTCTCGTTTTTTCCTCTAACATTACCTGGGTACACAGCCGAATTACCACACGAGAGCCCGCCTCGTGTTTCTTTTTGTGACTTCCCCAAACAGAGAAGTAATCTTCGTCTTCTTGTTCCTTTTTTCCGTCCGAGAAACCTGGCCTTTGGTTTCCAAAACGTTCCCCTCCCCCCCCGTTCCCCCTTTCCTTCAAACCGTGAACAACCTGCTGGGCCGTAAAATCAGACCAATTCTTTTTGTATCCTTTGTGTACGAAAGATCAACGGTCGCGGGTAGCAACCGGGTTTCTTTTCCCTGGTTTTTTTTTTCCTTCCCTCAGACTTGTGGATTATTTTGAGCTTGGACCGTTTCATTTCTTTTTCCCCGGTTTTTCCCTCTCCGATTTCCACCCCTTGCAGAATGCTCCTACGCTATTTATCTCTCCCTTCTTTTTCATTTTTACTCCTTTTTTTCTTTTTTTTGTGTGTTTGGGAATGTTTTGTGTTTTTTCTAGATTTTGGTCCCCAGCATTTTTCGTTTTTTTGGCTTATTCCTTTTAACTCACTCCTTTTTCCCCCCAATAGCCTTCAAAGAAGGCTAGCAAGCCTAGTGCCAGACTGAAAGCCATGACTTGTCAGTAACTTTTTTTTTGCTTTTTGTTATTATGGTTTCATCCTTTTCAGACCAGTCCTTGGTCCCCCTGATTTCCTTTCCCCTCCCCCCTTTTTTTTTTTTTTCCCTGTCAGTTTTTATTTTTTTCCCCCAATGCAGGTTAGATCATTTTTGAACCACTTTCACTCGAAGTTTGCCTGCCCTTCCCCTTTCAGTAGATTATATTAGTGGACGAATTTTTCCCCCGCCTTACTTTTTTTTTTTCCCCTCCTCCCCGGCCGAGTTTTTTCCTCTTTTTATGGGCGGCACGGTCGAATAGAGGGAGTTGTGTCTTTACTGTTCGTTTCTTTTTTTTGGCCTTTTTGAGGCCCTGTTATTTTTTTTGCCTTTCTCGTTTGAATCCCGTTTTTTTCCTTTCTTTCCTCATTCCCCTTTATTTCTCGATGCTGACCAAGTGCTCCGAAGACCTTCCCCTCGTAGGCTTTCATTTCCGAGCCTTTTTTTTGGTGGAGTGTTTGCCACACTTTCCCCTTTCCTTTTTTTTCTTAATGAGCTCGCCGAGATTCCTACACGCGATGCCACCCACGCACCTTTTTTTTACCTATCCCCTTTGTTGCTTGTGTGTCCCCCCCGAAAACTTGAGCGTTTTTTTTTCCCCCTTTCTTAGGACAAAGGCCCCGTCCTTCGTTAGTAGGGACCTTGACATGACCGCTTTCTTTTCCCCCCTTTCTTTCCATTTCTTCTTCAAGGGGCTTTCTTGTTTCAACTTTTTCTCTGTTTTTTAGAGAAGGAAAGGCGTAAGGAGTCTGCCTCTTTGTCCTTCCGCTTCCCCCCTGACAGTGATCAGTTTAGCATACTTTTCTCCCTTTGATGGTCTTCCCCTCTTCTTCCCCCCCCGTGAAGTGAAATCCCCCTCCAATTGAGGGAAGTATTCTCTTGTCCTGTGGTTTCTCTTGGTTTTCCCTGTATAGATTTTTTTGGTTAAGTATTTCTTGCCGAGCCCCTTTTCCCTTCTTATCTTTCTACTTTTTTTATGAGGATTTTGAAGACGATGAGGTGCGTTCCTTTTTTCTTTGACCCTCCCTTTCCCCCTAAGATCGTCGAGGTAAAGCACTCCCCCCTTTTCTTTCTTTTCCCCTTTTTTCGCTTAAGAGCGAGAGGGGCTTACATTTTTTTTGTCCACTGTTTCTGTGGGAATTGCCGGAACTATTATGCGGCCCTTTCTTTAACTTTCAGAGTCACTTTCAGAGATTCTCCCTCGTATTGTGTCCTTTCCTTCTCCAATTTTTTGCTTGTTCGGCCGGGTGAAACTCCCCTCCCCCCTCCCCTCTATTCAGTCTATGGTCGGAAGTGCTTGTTACAGTAACGAGTCCTTTGACTTTTTTTTCTCAAGAGTTTTTGCGTCGATGGCCACTTTTCTTTCCTCTCCTGCTTCCCCTTTTTGTGCAAGTGATTGGTCTTTCGTATGTAGACATATTTCCGATCGGTCTTCTCCGTGTTTAGTCTGTTTTTATCTTGCACTGCGAGTTCCGATGGGTCTGTTTCTTGCTTTTTCGTTTTTTTCTGTATCCGATATTTTTTTCCTTTCCCCCTGTTTTTTTTTTCTGACCTAGTACGTAGACTAGTGTCAACTTTTTATGGTCCCCTCATCAACTTTTTTGGCATGTTTTTACCTTGTTTTTTCCTCGCATTGACCCCCTCCCCTTCTCTTTTCCCTGGATTTTTTATAGGTTTAGTGGGTGAAGTCGCCCTATGCTTACGCACTCCTCCTCTTCGCTGCTTCTTCTTTTTTCCCGTTTCTGGGATATTCTTCGTCCCTTTTTTCTCCCCCCTTTTTTCCTTTCCTTGGCGTGGACGGTTTGTGATGACTCCGTAGAAGAGATCCTCCTGAGGTACCGTTGTCTCCCTTTTCCTTCGTCCCAAGGACCTTCTTTTGATTGATAGTCCCCCCGTTTTTTCGGCTGATTTTTTTTTTTCTTTTTCTCCCGACCTTTCCTTTCTTCTTTGAGAGCGTTTGCGGGACGTGAAAGCCCGTTGTCGAACCCCCCCCCTGAATGGGCCCCCCTTGCGGGCTTTTTTAGTCGCAAATTTGGAAACCCGGCCTACTCGGCTAGGTTTCTTCTTTGCGTGCAAAGGGCGATTTGAATAAGAAGACGTGTTGTTTTTTCTTTTTTAAGATTTCGCCAGCTGCGCGCTTCACTCGAACCGAGGAGGGGCCTTTTCCTGCGCGTCCCGTGTGCTTTTGCCCTTCGTTCCCGGCCGTCTTCCTATTTGATTTACGGGCATCGCCAACCCCGGCCTTCCTTTGATAGATCCTCCACTTCGTTTGTTAATCCACTCTCGCTAGATCCCTTTCGATACTTTCTCTCCCGTCTCTTACTGTTTCGGTTCTCCTGACTTCCTGAGTCCCCCCGTTTTTCCCCTCCTTGAGGTCTCTTTCTTCTATTTCTTTCCTCGACCCCCCAAAAATCCCCCGAAGATGATTAAATTAGGTGAAATCTTTCGTCTGCTCTATCTGTGATTCCAAGCCTCTCCTTCCGACCCCTTACACTCTTTAATCTACTGTCTTCTTTTACGGTGAAGATTATGCGGAACTTTACCCCATTTTTTTTTTTTTTCCCTTCTCCCAACTGGACCCTTACGAAGAAGATGAGGTTTTTTTTGCCCAAAACTTTGTTCTTGCTCCAACCAGTTTTGGTCTTTTCTTCTTTTCCCTCCCGGGTTGACTTAGCTCAGCAGAACGACAGCTATTCAAGGCAGCCAACACCTCTCCTTTTTCCCACCAGAACTCGTCTAAGAAGGACCTTCCCCCTCGTTGGAATTTTTTTTGTTCTCGTCCCATCCTCTCGACCCTTCCTTTGCCACTCTGGTCTTTCCCCTTCCCTCTCTCGTCGCCCCCCCTACTCGGAATCAAACCTTTCATTTTTCTTTTCGGAAGATAGTATCTAATCTTCTTTCCTTTTTTTTTTCTTTTTCTTTTTCCAGGCGTGGTTACGAAGCTCAATGCCCACAAACCTTTAGCTTTTCTTGTTCCAAAAGCCTTTTCTTCCCCCCCTCTCCCTTTAGCCCTATCTCGTGTTTTTTACTTTTTATTCCCTGTTGCTGCAAACACGCCCCTTTCTCTTTCTCTTTTTTTTTACCTCCCGGTTTTTCTGGCGACAGTTTTTCTCTTTAATAGTGACTTACCTTTGATTTCCCTCACACAGTAACGAGTTTTAATAGTGGCCATGTCTGTTTGCCTCCCTTATTACCTGTTTTCTTCTCTTCCACAGTCTTTAAAGGTTAATCCCCGACGAGTTCAAGGAGTACTTTATAGGATCGGTTCAAGGACCTTTCCCCTTTACGCGCCACCAGACATTGATCTTTTTTAGTACTAGAAGTCACCCCCCCCCTTTTGGGGGGGTTTTGATCGGGCGACCGTGCGTCCCTTCGTACTTACTTCCTCCGTAAACCTACGAGACGTATCTTTTCCCCTTTTCCCTGACTTCTATTCCTCAGCATCGTCGAATTTGGTTCTTGAGGTTTCCAAGTGTGATGTGAGGTATTTTAGGATCTTGAGTCCGGTCCACCCCCTTTCCTAATTATTTCCCGTCATCGATACCACTCTTTGAGGTCGTAGTAATGGCTCTCTGACTACGTTCCTTAACTCTTCCTTTACGAATTTTCTTTGTTATTCCTTTTCTCCTTTAATCCCCGAGGTTCCTTCTCCCTTCCCTCTTGATGATCCGCGGATGGCCATGAGATTTTCACTTTTCTCAGTCCCTTGTTCAGTCGCCGTTCCCTTTCTTAGCACTCTCTTTCCATTCTTTTTTTCCGTGAGAATGGTTCCAGACCCCTGCGCTGGTTCACACCTTTTTCTGCTTTGGGGTTGATAGAGTAGACCGATAGGGCTATCTCCCTTGTCGTTTTTTTTCTTTACTAATACGTTTTTTCCCCCTCCCTTCTGGTTAGAAGAGTCTCCCCTTAAGGAAAC
>Ga0179593_1303211_pt1 | contig 11788 bp, 11 predicted proteins | sample CZODoug2_1_08_16_FD_185931 | JGI IMG/M metagenome (GOLD analysis project Ga0179593, IMG submission 185931) | Vadose zone soil fungal communities from Angelo Coast Range Reserve, California, USA - CZODoug2_1_08_16fungal (PacBio error correction) | ecosystem: Environmental > Terrestrial > Soil >... | reverse complement strand
CAATTCCCTTTCCACTCTCTGCACTGGTTCCGAAAGCGGAAAGAAGTCCCGTCCCTTTTCTTTTTCACTTTTCCCTTCCGCCTTTTTGGGCAGACTCCCCTGTTCCCTTTCCTCATCTCGTGTCTAAGGAGAGATTTTTTCCCCCCCACCCTTTTTCCAACCTGTTTTTGGCCTCCAACCTCAGTTTATTTCGTTCCCACCACCCATAAGATTCTGGTTTACCTCTCTGCCCTTATTGAAGGGGAAGAAATTTTTCCTCCCGTGTCCTTTCACGAGATCGTCCTCGCTTTTTTCCCCCCTGCGGTGACTCATTTTTTTTTTTAATTTTTAGGTTGCTGCAGTTTCCTTCCCGAGGACTCCATTACTTTGCAACACCGTCCTGTTTTATGCCTGTATATGACGCTTTCGTGTGTTTTCTTTCTGTTCTTTATACTAGGAAATACTCCAACGTTGCAAGCCCTTCCTACACCGCGGCTCCTCCACAGACATTAGTAGCTCCGTGCTGCCAGGCAGTCAGCCTTTTTTTGACAGGTAAACCGGTTCGCCTCGTCCTGTACTGATAACTTTTGATGTTCCTGATACCGTTTCCTCTCCAATTGGCCCACCCCTTTGTCACGACTAAAGACCTTTTAGAAAGTAATGGTCCTCCACCCTTTTTCGTATCCCCAACCTGTTTAGGCCCACCTCCCAGGGTTTTTAGAAGGATATAATAAAGCGTTACCCCCCCTTTTGCCTCCCGAGAACTAGTGCTGGACCCTCGGTTGCCCTGCGTTGAGACGTTTACACTGGCTCTTCCCTCCTCAATCCATATTTTTTTCTTAGTTCCCGACCCTCTTTTTTCCTTAGTAACGCGGTCCCACTCATAATGTCGGTTCCCCTTGCCATGTGTAGACGCTTTCACTTAACTTCATAGAATGGCGACAATGTCCTTTTTCCCGGAAAAAATACTCGTGCCCTGCAATTGCCCGTATAATGCCCCCCACGTTACCCCATCTTCCTGTGATAGGCACGCACGTCCATTCCCCCCTCGTTACCCAAGGAAATTTGGACAATTTCCGGACCCTCCCCGTTCTCCATGCTCTATCTACAAGTCGCCTTTCTACACCACCCACTTGTTCAGTAATCTCCTCTGTGCCCGGGGTTTCAGTTTTGCTGTTTTCAAGGATCAACTGCTTTCCTCTGGTTCCCCTCAGAGGTCCCCCCAGAAAGTTTCCATACGGCCACCAACCTTTGGGTGGCACGGCCCTCTAATCCATATTAATGGACCAAGGCTCCTCCACTCCGTCAGGAGGAAGCTCTCCATCCGCCTTTACTTCCTTTTTTTTTTTTTTTTTTTTTTTCCAGCCTCGACCCTGCAGCTAACCTTTTTCCCCCCCCTCACATGGTTGGAGTTCTCTGAACACGGGGCAGCCCCTTCGCCACCCTGTCATTAAGACCAAACCGGTTTTCTTTTTTTTCAAAGCACCCTTATCACGGACCAGCATTTAAAATCAGGAAATTGCACCGTCCCTTGTTCCCCCCCGATACTTGAGGAACCAAACGCCTTTTTTCCCCCCCCCCCTTCCCCCATCCTTTGATTAAAAATAACTTAACGGTGCGGTCTAACAGTGCACACACTGTTTCCTCTTTTTCACACCTCTGACCAGAAGTATCAATTGATACGCAGATACTAGACTTAGATGTTCAGTACGTTTCATCCCCCCCCTCCCCTGAGAAAAGCTCCCCCCACCCTTTCCTTTTTTCGGTAACTTGCAATGCCGGTGAAGTTAGCGACGTAAACTAGCCCTCCCTCCAGAGGCCACACTATTGGCGCTCGCCCTTCCACCACCCCTTGGATGGGAAGCTCCCCCCCTCTTCCCGGGTTGGGGCACAGCTACCTAGGTACACCCCTACTTCGCTATATCTTTTCATAATAAGTTTTGTTGATCTCGATCGCGTCTGGTGTATAGGTCTTGCCCCCTTCCCCCGGTCCCGCTCGTGAGATGCAAATCCTGTTGGTTTTTAGGTCAAGTCCCCCGTCTGTTTTGTGCAGCGGAGGGACCTTCGTGACCGTGGACGTACCTTCACTAATGCCAGGAGAGCTCCTGGTGCGTCCTTCTTTACAGGTTGTTTTTGATCCCGGTTTGTTTTCCGTCCTTGCTTCCCCTGACGCCTGATGATTTTCGTGAGCTGACCGTCTCCCGTTTAGACCGGGGCAAGTGTCGTTTCGCTGCCCCGCGTTCCCTCCTTGACTTTTGTGAGTCGCCCTTTTTTGCCGGTTCACCCCTGTTTCTCGCTCTGTATTGATGAGTGAAAATTAAGTTATCCCGTCTCGCAACTTTTTTTAGGTCCCCGGCCGGCGGTTTTTTCCCGCTGTTTCAGTGAGGTCACGGCGTTTCCAGTGGCCCCGCCTTTTGGATTCCGTGTTTTGTCTCTTCCCATTGTCGTTTCCTATAGCAAAAACACCCCCTGGATTTTATAACTTTTTGCTCCGCTGTTGAAGCTGACGGAGTGCATCTCCAGTTCCTTCGTGCTGAACTTCCCTGACTCGGAATCGATTTTGGGCCGTGCCCAAACGGTGAACTACGATTTGTAGGATTCCCCGTCTACTTGTCCCTTTGCTGTTCACTTTCCCCCCCCCTACCCGGGCTCCTTACGACACTCTTTCATTGGTGGGGTCGTATCCCTTTGGAAGATATCCTCTTTCCTGCAGGTTATTTTTCCCCTCCGAAGGTCCACATTGCCGTCGCCCTCGTGATTGCGTTTGATGATTCTTTCAAGCGCAGGGGGTTTAACGTGGGATTTACTCAACCTGCGCAGCTTGATTGTTGACCGTTGTCCCCCAAGGAACTAGGCTCAGGACGATTGTTCATGGAATGGACGTGCCTTCCTGAGAACACCACCCGTTTCCCCTTTTCACCGACCGGCCGTAGTCGTTGCCCCCCCTTTACCACACATCGTTCGGCAGCATAGGCAGTTCAGTATTGCAGATCGCCCCCCCTGTGATTATTTCCTAGGGGCCGGCCGTCTTGTGGCCGGCCTATGTTGCCCACTGTTAGACCCGCCCTGGGGATTCGATCCTTTTCCCTCCCCCCTGGCACCGTGGTTAGTGTTTCCTGTCAAACCGTTTTGCTTTGATACTCGGTTGTCCGGCCCCTGGTGCTGCTGTCTCTGACTGTTTATCGTGTGAAGTTATTTTTCCGTCCTGCCTCCCACCTTCCCTTCCGTATTGAAGTTCCGTAAGGATCGCCCGGAGCTTATTCCTTTCCAGACATGGTCACTTTCTTTCCCTATGATTGACCTGCCGGTTATACACCCTTCCTCTCTGGACTCTCCCTGGCGGTGATTCGGTTTATTTTCTTAGATTGCAGGTCCTTTTTGGTGGGTTGTGCAGTGAGCTTTCGACTGTAGCCCAAAAGACACAACCTCCGCACCCCCCAGCTCCGGTCCAATATCCCCGGTCAGCCAGACTCCCCTACTGTTTTCAGGCATTGGACCTTTTTTCACATTCCAATTGTTCCCCCCTTACAAATGTACCATTTTCTTCAACTTCAAGCCTGGAACCTTCCTCCGGAGAATAAGGACAGGAAACTTTCGATGCCCGACTGTGTTTCCCTGGCTAAGGGCTGTCGGAACCCCCTCAGAGTATGTGTGTTTTTCCTCCGCCATACACGGCTTTTTCTGAGTGGGGAAACCCTCTGCCGTTTCTTTCCGTGTTGACAAGTAGAGACTGGAACGTAGGATCCACTTTCTTCGGCAGTTTCTGCCCCCCCCTTGCTTTCCCTCCATTGAACGCCACTTCCCTTCTTTGTTCCCTTCGGAGCGTCCCTTAAGATTGACGTGAGAGATGTTTCTGTTTTGGTCTTAGGGCCCTTCTGGTTTGTGGCCTTTTTGAGTGTCGTTTGTCCGTCTCAAGATGCCTCTGCTACGACATAAGTTGATGTTATACCAGCTGTTACACCCGCGGTTCTTTTTTTGTCCGAAGTTTCACTTTTTCGGTGTTTTTTCCTGGATTTCCTGACTGAACCCCCCCGATTGGCGTAAAAAATCACTGACCCTCCTACCTGAGTTGGTGTCTTGTTGAGACCACGTCGAAAAAGAACATGTTGCCGTTACAACCTTCCTTTTGTTGACTTTTTCTTTAATCTTCCCTTGAGTAGAGTGAGGACCAGCCCTTAGTCTCGGGACTTCCCTTCCGTGTGTCGCCCGACCTTTATTCCGGTCCTCTTCCCCCACGTCCTGTGTCCCGTCTCTCTTCCTTTTTAAGTGAACTAGCCCCCCAGGGCCGTTTTCTTGAGTGCCTAAGATTTTTCTTTCCGGTCGCTTAAGTTTAGCGGTGCCCAGTTCCGAGCCCCCTTGATAAGGTGATCCCACTGTGCCGTCTTTTTTTTCCAGCCTTGGCTCCTTTTACTTCCGCGTGACGTCATTTCATGTACCCCCCAGTCCGCCGGACTGATCGTTGTAGTTCTAAACAAAGATTTCCCTCTTGTCTTTAGCCTGCCACCAGTTGACAAAGATTTCCTTCTGGTCCTTTTTTTCCCCATACCCCTTAGGTTGCCCCAGTCAATCGAGTGCTCGAAGATCCTTCATTTTTCGTCTAATGGTCGAATGCTCCCCTACTCAGTGGAGTTTCTACGATGGCTGAAAAGGGAACCCCTTCCCCTGCCGTCTAACTTCCGTCCCCGGTACCTATGAGTTCAATCCCCCCCCCTTTACCGCTTTGACTGAGCTGTAAAGGTCATTCTGACCTTTTTTGAATTCTTTTACTTTCCGAAGATGAAACTCCGGAAGTGAAGCAATGCCCTTTCAAGATTGCCCTTTTAGGAAGATCCCCCCACCCCCCCCCCCCAATCCTTTCTTCATAGGTTCTTCGTTTTTAGCGTCCAGAAGATGTGTTCTTTCCGACTTCGGATGCCCTTGTATTTTTGCTTTTTTCCCTTTAAAAGAGCTCTTTCACTCCCTGTGTCCCCATTCCGTCTGACGTCCTGAATTTCCCCTTCACGTAGGTCCCGCTGTCACTTAGGCCAACGAATGCGTAATGGAATTGCCCGGATCTTTCCCCTCCCTGGATGAGGATTCATCCTTATTGATGGGTTTTTTGCTCCCCCCTCAATTCCCCAAGGGTCCTTCTGTCCGCCAGCTTATATAGCAGTGCTGCCTTGACGCTCTTCCCCAGTTGTTCTTAACAAGTAGCCGCGCTCCCCCAAGTAGCTGCTGAGGCCCCTTCTGCCAGCAAGATAAAGTACCCTTCACTGTTTTCTCTTCCCCCACATATCCTGTTTTTTTTTTCTATGAGGCCCGAAAAAGTGACTTCCTTGGACTTTTCCCCTTGCGGTGATGGAAAGCCCTTCCCCTCAGCTGTGGCGAACTTATGAACGTTTTGCCCTCCTCCCCTCTGCCCGCTTACATTCATCACTTCCTTTCTCCGGCGGCAGACAAGAGTAGGCCCGTCCCACAGCATGACCTTTTTCCAGGTAGTGGGTCCCCCGTTCCCCCCTCGAAGTCTCTGATATAATAATCTTGATCTGGATTTTTCTTCCGTTACCTCTACATTCAAGGTGATGATTCCGACGGCGGACACCTCGGAAGGGGTCCTGTGACGCAGCCCGGGCCCACCCGCTGATTCTTGATACCAATCGCAGTCCTGCCTCACCCACATCCCAGCCTCCGGCGGCCAAGTCCCATCCCGTCGAATCTCCCGAGGCTCCAGGTCACTATTCCAGTGACTTTTCATTTCATTTCCAGGTAGCCGGTCGCCCCTTCCGTCTTTTTTGAGAAGTCCTCGCAATTTTCCCCCCCATAACTCCTGTTCAGCTTCCGATGAAGGAGCTCCCTCACATGGCCCCTAGTTAAAGGCGGCATTACGGTCCGGTTTTTCACCTTCGTCGCTCAACTTCCCCGTCTTATTGCGCAGTGCGCCCCCTCCTCCAGGTCTCTGGGCTATACTCCCATACAGGGAATTGTCAGTCTCCCCCCCCAGCAATTATCTCCCTACCTCTTTTTCTTCCCACTCCTTTGGAAACATTTCCTAGCTCCATTGATTGTTCCTGAAAGACACTCTCCGTTCCCGTTCACCGTGTTACTGTTCAACGTCTGCGTTCCCCAGATCCGTCTATACTTAATGGAAACCCGCTTGCTTTATATTCTCCCAATAGACCTGGCCCCTCCCCTTTTATTCGTCCCCCATATCCGAGGCTCACCCTCCCCGATTCCCATAGGCAATTGAAATGTCTCAGATTTCCCTTTTCTATTTCTTGAGGCGACCCCCCTTCCGTTAAGATTGGACTTGGACTCCCCAGACCGTGGAGGATTACTACATGAGGATTTCCTTTCCTACTCTCCCCCCCACTCCCTCGCTCCAACGGAAAAAACAGTGACGTTCCTTCCCCACGTTCTATTATGTCACTACCCCCTTCCCCCAATGTTATGACTTACTTTCTTTTTTGCCCCCCGAAACTCTGGTTTGGTGTCTTGGTTCGGCTGATTCCCACCCTAGTACTATGGACAACTCCAACCCATCCCCTGGGCTAAAGAGGCGACCGCAATTTCTTAGCTCAAATACTTTCCGTTGAGACCTGTTTAAAAACCTCCAATCACAAACCCCCCAAGAAGGTATTTCTCCAACCCCCTATTCCAGCAACGTCAAGTTACGTTCTGTACCAGGGGTCCTATAACCGTTCCCACGTGTGACGCCAGGAGGAATCACCCTTGTTGGGAGGCAGCCAACAGACATTGTAAGAATCTCCGTTTTTTTTCAGGACACTTCCAACCCTTTTTTTGAGGTTTGGAAAACTCCAAAGAAGTGTATGGTCTTTTGTTTAAATGCTGGGACAATCCGAGTCCAATGAACGACTTTTTTAACTTCCGTTCAGATCATGTTCTCTCATCACTCTTCTCTAGCGCAGGAACGCGCTCCTGCACGTTCAGTGGGGCAAGATTTTTTTGCCTTACGGTTTGCGTTCAGGAGGACCACCCCGTCCTTTAAATGAAGATTGTTCCATGTTTCCTGCTTCGGGGGTGTCCTGGTCTTGCGACCTCGGCAATCACCCGTTCCCTCCTCCTACCTCCTTTCTCCAGCCAATCCCCCCAGATGTAGACGTCTGTTTGAGCCGGCAGTTCAATGAGTTGCTCCTTTTTCCCCTGGTCATAGAAATCCTGATAAGCTCTTTTTTCTCCGTGACTTACCTAGCATTCCCGCGGAGCACACTTGGGCGAAAGTTTCATCTGACCCCCCCTTAGAAGGTTGCATTACCCCCTCTTTTTACACAACCCCGGTCCAACTTACCCCCCTTTTCCCCCAAGGGTACAGTTCTTAACCTCCCCATAACCCTAAGTCTCATTGTTCCCCTTCCAGAGGTAGATCTAGGCAATCGGCTCCCTTTTTTTCCTGATTTCACTTTTTTCTAGCTATCAAGCACTTTGCCCATCTTGCGCACGTTTCCCGGTGAAACCCTTCCACGTCCTGGTCGCGTCTCCCTGAACGGGTGTAGCTTTGCCGGCTCCCTTACTTCCCTCCGATTTACCACCTTCCTTCCCCCCCCCCCCCCCTCTCTTCCTACATTGGGGTTGGATTTTTGTTTTTTCCTGGAACCCCTTCTTAACCCCCCCTTGCATGCGCTTCATCTTCCCTCAAGCAAATCCCTGCCAGTTAGCAGTTCCATTGGTACCTTCCTTTGCCCCAAATGAATCTATCGAGCAATTCGTCCTCCCCACCCCTTAGTACCCTCGCCCCCGCTGCGCCGGGGAAGGTGGTGACGTTCCCAATTCACCCTGCGCTAACAGTGGGCACTCACGCTGCTACAACCTTCCCCGCCCCCCCCAGAAAACCCGTTTTTTTCAGTCAAATCCGTCTTTGCCTTTCCAGGTTGCACTTTCAGCACCTCTTCTTTTTTCGCCTCTTTCTCCCCCCTCAGCTTCAGTATAAAGAGCCTCAAGCCTGCGCTTCCCGTCTCCCCCTTCGGTGTTTTCCAGCTAGACACCATTGGGTCTTCCCCCCCCCTTCCCCCTCCCTGCCCCCAAACAGTTCCTCCGTCAGGCCCCCTCCGTTGACTTCACTTTTTTTTTTTTGCACAAGTTCCCTTTCCCTCCCCCCTTCCCAACCCTGCCCACGACTACTTTCCTCGGCGTCCAATTCCTTGAAAAGGAACCCTCATTTCCTTTCAATTAAGTCCATTGAAACTTTCGCGCCCTGCGCACCTTAATCCGCGTCTAGCCGTTGCACGCCACCTACACTCTTCAAACGGTCCCTACGGCAGTCCAAGACCAGAGACTTATTTTCCCCCCGTACGTCCCCCCTAACCCCCTCCCTGGCAGCACAAGCTCTACCCCTTCCTCATCCTCCGCCCTTCCATATTTGGCGTTTTCCATGTAACGAGCTCCAGAAGAGGCACCCCACGAAGGGGAGAGTCGTTCCTCGACTTCCCCCACCGTGCTGTCCTTTTAGACACCCAACTAGCTCCGTCCTTTTCGTTTAAACCTGCCGCCCTATAGCCCCCTCCGAGAATCATTCTACCTTTGTTGTTTTTAGTAGCGATAGAGTATTTGCTTATCTTTCTCCCTGTCCCCCCGCCCATAGGCGTCTCTTTTTTCTTGCTGTAACCCGGTTTTTCCCCCTCTCAATCCCCCAGATAAAAGTAGGTTGATTGCTGATTTTTTCGTGACCGTTTCCCTTATTTTCCCACGTCACATCCTCCCAGGCGCGTTCGGTGCGTCCATTTGACCGAGACTATTTGCAGGGTGTTGCTTGCCGCGCCCGGTTTGTTTTTGTTTTACTACTGGGTCCCCTGAATCGCTTCCCTTGCTTTTTGTTAAGCCCGTGTCCCTTCTGCTGTGTGCGTCCCGCGCGAGACTCGATTTTTGTTCCTTTCGCATGGGCTCCAAAAGGTAAACGTTTGTTGAGTTCTTTGATTTTGGAGACGGTGACAGGACTTTTTTCCGAAAGTATCCGCCCCTGTCCTTCTTGTTCCGTCTGCTGCCCGTGTAAGGTAAAGCTTCCCTGATTTTTTTTCCCCTCCTTTTTGTTTCGGAAAGGGTTGATTCTCTTACCAATTTTTGTCTAATTCTCCCACCCCTTGATGATAGGCTAGATTTCTCCTCTGCTTTTTTCCAGACGACGCTGTACGGTCTCCTGAGAAGAGAATTCGGATTTGCTGAAGTAAATGGGAAATGGAATCGTCAGAGCTGTTTTTTTGCCGGTCACCCCAGTGCTTATTGACCCGTTCTGAGCCGGGCCCCTCTGTCCCTTTAATTGAAATTGGCCGTGCACGAACCCCTGCCCCCCCCTTACTACGCCAGAGGTCGATTTCCAACATATTCCTTTTTTTGGCTCCTTGGGACGCTTCCCAAATCTCGGGAGTGATGCCTTGGCGAATGGTCCAATTGCTTCCGTAAACGGCCCCTGTTTCTCTTCTCCGTGCCCCCCTCTCCCAATTTGCGGTATGTGGTGTACCGTGGCCGACCATCCCGTCGCCCGCTGAGGGTTGCGGCCTCCCAAGGAAAGGTCGATTTATTTCCCTTTGATTCCGGCTCTCCCCCCCCGTTTCCCCTTTCTCCCCTGCCATGCGTGGGATGTCCCCCCTGCATTGTTGACCTGGAAAACATCTCATCTTACGATCTTTGCACAAGGAAGGTCCTCCTCGACCTTGTCCGTCTCATAAAATTCCTCGAGTTTTCGGAACTATCGCCGTTTTTTTCGACACCCTTCAGGAGGGAATTATGGAGTCCCCGTTCTTACCATGGCTAAGTGTTGTTTTCCGGTAACCCCTGTTGCTGCGGTGATTCAGTGTTTCGCCCAGGACGGTCCTCCCTCGATGCACGTTATCGTGTCCGAAGGTGTGCCTCCCCTTTTTCGCCTCTCTTTAGTGAACTTTTTTCACGGAAGCCCCTTCTGCTTAAGGGATTCGTGTCCGGGTAACGTGTTTCCCATTGCTCACTGTTCCTGGCTCCAAACCGAAGTAAGATCTGGCGGTTGTAGTGGGTTGTAGTCTTCCCTTGAGGAGTGAGTGACGTTTTCGATGCCGACTTCACAGCCTTCACCCCCCACCCTTTCCGCAGTCAAGGAGTCGCCTCTGAAAAGGATTTTTTGATCTGAACGTCACCTAAGGAGGAATTCCCACAGATTCCCCCTTAACGTTCCTGTCCTCATTTCCAGTCTGGAACTAAGCTGCTTCTGGGCATCCCCGAGGCTTTACATGAATGGCTCCACACAGTATGCGAGGGTGTGATTTGGGTTAAGCTAGGTGGTTTTTCCCCGCCGTCCTACAAGGCTTGATTATTGTGGCCCGCGCCATGTTTTCGTTGCAGCTCGCTTTCCTTTCCCTTTCTAATCGCTTTCCCTCTGCCCACACACTGTTCTTTCTTTCCTTCCTTAACAGGGTGCGGACGCTTTTTTCCGGCCACCCTTTATGTTGCAGTTTTCCTTGAAGGATTGGCTTTCTTGGGTTTGCCGCCTCCAATAAAGGATTTTGTTCTGTAGAGGTTTGGCCCCCCCCAGTTTCCTCCCCTCCAGTCTTTTTTTCCGCTGCGACACATCCCCAGATGTCCCCCCGCGTGTTGTCTGTAATTGTCCGTGGCCCAGTCGCGGTGGTGAAGACTCTCGTTACCCCCGCCTTTTTCCGCCCCCCCTTTGAGGTACATTGACCCCTTCGCAACTTGTGAATGTGGCCCTTTGCCCTCCGAAGGACCGATGAGGTGGCCGTTAACCTTAAGCTTATTTTCGGTAGATTGTCGCCGTATGAAAAGTCCCTTTACCGCTGAGGTCCATCATGAACTTCTTGAGCAAGATTCTGCCTGCTTTTCCCGTATTATAAACTTAGATCTCGTTTTTTCCTCACTCTTTATCCTGGAAATGGACGTGGGTGCCTCTTTTTCTTGGCCCCTCTTTATTTGAGATAAGGGAGACTGTTTCCAATTTCCGATGGCGTCCCACGATTCCTTCCAAATCCCGTGAAAGGACTTGTCCCCGAAGTTTACCTCCAGTGAAATGCCCCGTGAACCCCTCCCCGTACCTGGCCCCCCCATCGCACAGTGTTATCGACCCAACTCCTCATGGAGAGGATTACTTCGTTTCCAAGTTCCCCGATGGCTCAGCCTTTCTATGGTTGTGCTACTTAGATTTTGCTGTAAAATTCCTTAGGTGCGTGTCGCCAAATCTCCCTTGCTGCTAGGGTTGTCTGACTTTCTCCATTTCCACTTCCTCTGGGAGCCGTTGCACAGTGCCACGTTTCCGTACTTCCCCCCGTTGAACGTCAAAGCTTCCGGCTCCCCCCCTAGTCGCCCCTGACCGCTGAGTCAGTTTATGTCTTTACCTGGTTCCTGGTAGCCAGACAACGTACAGTGCAAGTGCCGACCTCTGAAGAACGTACAGTTTTGGCCGACGACTGGTTAGGTGCGTTCGCTTATATATGAATGGTTTTCCTCCGTATTTAAGTGGTGAGTGACCTTCCCCCCCATGCGATTCCCCCGAAGATGGATCAATGCGTATTACTCCAAGGCTTTTTGATGCGTACAGTTGAACTTAAAGTTTGGCGTTCCCGCCTAGTAAAACATTGCCCCCCCTCCTTTCATAATGTAACGGATCGCTCCCTCATCTCCTGAGTGTTTCATATGATTCCTGGGTTTTCTTTTTGACCACCATGGAAATTTTGAAATTTGCTGCCGCCGAAAGATGTTCTTTCTCAGTCCATTCTCAGGTCTTTCATATGTCTCTTGGCCTCGTCGGAAAGTAGCCTTCGCTAATGAAGTTCCCCTCCCATTCTATGAGTTTGGCTTACTCCCGTCTTTTCCCCCTCAATGTCGTTGAGTTACAACC
>Ga0179593_1286330_pt1 | contig 11788 bp, 14 predicted proteins | sample CZODoug2_1_08_16_FD_185931 | JGI IMG/M metagenome (GOLD analysis project Ga0179593, IMG submission 185931) | Vadose zone soil fungal communities from Angelo Coast Range Reserve, California, USA - CZODoug2_1_08_16fungal (PacBio error correction) | ecosystem: Environmental > Terrestrial > Soil >... | reverse complement strand
CCGGAGTGTAAGCCGATCCCCATTTAGGGGCGATTCCAATTTCTTGTTAACTTTTGGCCTCCCCTTCACTCGGCCCACCATTCCTTTGGCCGAAGTTCTCGTCTTTTGTTAATCTCTCCCGAGCTCCTTGGTTTTCACTCCTTTCGGTTTATTTCCCGTCCTTACCCGACCCACATCCGTTGCCTACACCTCGCCTTCGCCAGTCTACCCCTTTTTGATACAGTTGTCCTCCCATTCGGAACCTGGTTTTTTTTCAGAACTCCCCTCCCTTTTTTTTTCCTTCTTCGAGGCCCCTGCGATAGGCGTCTCCTTGCTTCACGGGATCCGGCCGTCCTTTTATCTCCTTCCCCAATAGGGATCGTCGTTTGGCCCCTCCGTTATCCTATTTTCTTTGGCCCGACGTGTTGTCCATTGACTGTACTATCTTCCCCCCAAATTTCCGTTTTCAAGCGTCCCACAGCTTTCTTGATGCTCCCTTCGGACCTCTACCGTGCTCTGGTCGTTTCCCCTTCTTTTTTACAATACCTAGACCTGTCATAAACAAATGTACCTCCCCTTTCCTGGGTACCTAGCTTTGGTTTGGTATTTTCTAGAGTGTTCCTCCCATCTTTTTTATTCAGGCGCTTTTTTTTTTGGCACCCTTTTTCCTGGGTGCGCCTCGGTTCACCCCCACCCCCCCTCTCTCCCTACCCACTTAAGGATCTTTCTTCGCCTGCCATCCTCGCTGCCTATGCCTCCGTTTTTCCTGTGTTTCCATCGAGCGGCCCGATTTTGAGTGTACAGTCTGACCCCTTGGCCGGTAGAGTGACCCTCCCAGCCTTGGCCGGTCCCCCGACAGCCCCCCTTTCTGTTTCCCTTATTTTACCCGATCCGAATGGGCCCAACCTTCGCTTCATTGCGATTTGTTTTTTCCCTTCGGGTTTGGATTTCCGCGAGTAAGATCATTTCCCCCTTCCTCTCTTCTATTTGGTTAAATCTATTTCTTTTGGAGGTCCCTTTGGGAGAGAGTCTTCTTTAGTGGCCTCCCAAATTATTCTTTGTGATACCGGCCATAGCTTGTCGCTGCTTTTGATGACGATTCCCCGCTCCTGACCCCTTCCACCGAATTCCTTTCTCTCCAGTGGGAACACAATGCTGCCCTCTCCGTTTTCCTTTCCTCTTTTTTTTCCTTTCTCCTACCCAAGAGATGGTCTTTACCTTTTCCTCTCCCCTGTCGGCGAGCGTTGCCACCTTGTTCTTTTCTGACCTCCCCCCCCCCTCCTCATTTCTGATCGAGCCTTTGACCGAACCCTTCCTCACCCAGAGCCTAGTGTTATTTATTAATTCCATATGCATCTGTTCTATGTCATTGCAATGTTTTTCTTCCCCCCCTCTCCTGCTGTCTGAGGGCGGTTTTTCATTTTCGGCAACAGCCCGCTTTGTTGACGCTGCTCTTTTTGCTCTCACATTGGATTCCGTAACGGGCTTCTGCCCCCTTTCGAAGTTTTTTTTTTGTTTACCGTCCGCGATATTCTCAATACCCGACTCAATCCTTTTGCTTCCCTTTTCTCAACCGAGCCCGTGTCCTCGTGGATCCGCGATTATTATGACACACGACCTCTCCCCCCCCCCATTTCTTTCCCAAAACTTTAGGATGTTTCCCTCCCTGGTTCACGACCTTGTCCAAGTTACGCTCCGCCCTCAATACTCTGATCCTCCCTCGCTTCCTCCTTCCAATCCTTGTTTTCCAAGCTACATGCTGCACCTTTGCCTTCGCCTCTGTGCTTCACCTTTTTCCATGATAACATTAGCTTGATTGAACTACTCTCTCCCTCTATTTTTCGTTTGCGTGTGGCGCTAGAAGGTCATAGGATTTTCTCGTTGAACCTTCGTTTCGTCCTTAATAATCTGTTGTTTTTTGATCTCTGATGCGTTCCCAAGCTGATGTAAACCTTTCTTTTCCTTCCCTCACCTTTCGAATCGCTTTTCACAAATGCGAATGACTCGTTATACTCTAGGGCACTGGCAGAGCCCGCGTTCCAGCGCCTTGGATCATGTTTACAGTGTACTTCCTCATATAGGCGCAGTCCGGTCTGAAGGTCTCTGGACCTATTCTTCTTTTAAGTTTTTTTTTTTGATTGTTGCCGGGCTCCCCGGGCGGCGCTTCTTTTTTCCTTATTTACCCGGTTCTTTCTGCATCAGTTGGCTTTTAGCAGAAATGTCTGTTCATTTTTTCTTTTGTCACTAAGTCGCCTTTCAAGTCTTTGACGTACTCTTTTCCCCAAGTAACCCTTTCCATGACTTTTTCTTCTTGTAGATTGGTCGCTGAGGATACGTGGAAGCACCCCCTCTTTCCTGTGCATTTTCTTCATTCTAAGCTTCCCTTTTTCGAGCCGTTCCGCCGCGCCAAGCCCCCTTCTTTGGCCCCGAATCTTTCACCGATTGCACTCTCCCCAAGTCAGGCAGGGTTCCTCATCTCCATTCCCTCTCACAAATATGGCAGACGTCATGGCTTCCTAACCCTTGCGTCGGGTGGATACATTTTTATTAAAGCTTCTATTCTCCGCCCACCTGTTTCTCTTTTTTTTTTGTGGGGATCTTGTTTATCCCGGTAAAGTGGCACCAGATCGCCGTGTGTGGTATCGACTTTGTGCCCTCGCTGTCTTCTAAGCCTCCTCATAGTTCTAATCCTCAACATGATTGCTATTGATTCCCGCCTTTGTGATTATTTAGCTTCTTGAGGCTAGTTTTCTCGTTGTTGGCGGAGGACCTTTTCATTCCACTTGCGCGCCTTCTCCCGTTTTACCGACTCTCGCCCTTTTTTCTTTACTTAGTCGAAATTTTTTTATACCATATCATCGGGGACGGCCTCGTTCTTATTCTTTCTTTGTTTTCATCGGATTCGACCCCGCCCCCTGACGGAATAGTTCATTTCCCCCCCCCCTCCCTAGGTTTTTGATCTGATTCTGACGGCGTCCGTTTATTTAGAGCAGGCTTTTTGGGTTCTGGTTCACCCTGTAATTTTGTTGCTGGCCCCCCCTGTCTTTGCAAACTGACGGACTAAGTGTTCTGCCCAACCCCCTCCCACTTAGGGGGCCGATTCTTGACTAGGTATAGTCCTTCCCTCTCTGTGGGCGAATCACGTCCACTAATTTTTTCCTTCTATTCTGGGTTTTTGTTTTCGATTGAGCTTGGGATGTGGGCGTACAACGTCCATGCCATAAACCTGCCTTGTCTTTCCTCATTCCTTTGACCCTATGTTTAATCCGGTATTGTTATTCCTCCGTGGATTTTATCTGTCCTGTCCTCTACCGTTCCTTTTGCCATCCGGATAATGCTGTTTATATTGACGATCGTACGCGCTGGGCTCCTTTTTTTTTTTATTGGCACGCCTTGTGTTTTTTCCTTTTCGAGTTCTTGCATGTATGATATTATTTTACCTCTCCTTTGCGAAAGAACAGGGAGCGTGCACTCCTCTTCTACTACCGGTTCTGTCTTCACCCCCTTTACTCGCCGACCTCTCCTCTTCGCATCTCGTGTGGTTCTGTCATTGAGACCCTTAGGTCTTCCCTCCCTTCGACTGGAAGTCGTCCCCTCTCTCCCTTTGTCTTCAGTTTCCAGATTCGGTGCTTGCGTTCCCCGATGATTTTTGTCAGTGTTTACCACCGTTCGTGATAGCATGTCAACTCCATTTGTCTTCTTTATTTTACTTACGCTCTCCTTTACTACGTGGTGTTATTCCCCCCGTGTTCTTCTGTTGAAAAGTTAGAAACCAATGAGTCTTTCCTCGCAACTCTGATTGATTACCTCTGGTGATTTTTCTACCGCAAAAACGGTGCCCGTCCTTCTCTCCGCCCGTTCTTTCTTGGTTATCCTGTCGTTTTTATTTAGCTTTGCTGGATAGCGGCCTCTTGTGTTACGGGCCCGTGTATTACTCTAGGACCTCGGGCTCCCCTTTCCCCCCTACTCGGACTGTACTTCTTTCCCCCTCGGTCTCTCTCTTCTGGATAGATGGTGTTCCGTCGGACAACGATCTATGCGTACTTTTACTTCGTTCTCCCATTCCTTTTCGTCAATCAAGTAGTCATAACGGGCCGCTTGCTTTAACGTTACAACTTTCAGGTCGGCTTTCCCCCTTTTTTAAGACTCGTTGTTGAATATGGTTTTTTAGATGATGTTCTTTGCGTTTAGATTCTTTCCCCTTGCCAACGCTTAAGTGGGGCGAAAACCGCGAACTCTCACCTCCGCTGCCATTGCCCCCATCGAAGAATTTTTTTTCACCCTTCAAGTCTGTCCGCCATTGTACCCATCGTTTGGATGTCGACCGCAAACCGTAACCTAATCTTTTCACTCCCCTAGATGTGTGTTGAGATCGTGGCCGTCGGAGTTTTTTGTCACTCCCCGGAATGTTACCTTAGGTCCGACTGGCGGTCCCACGCTTTTTCCTTTTAGAGAAAGGACTTCTGTCCTTTTAGTAGCTCTTGCCTCGTTGCAGTGTTCGCTTTTCGGATTATTTTTTTCGTCTCCCTCTCCACCTAACTTTAAATCCTCTACCGACATCGTCCCCCAACCAGGTCTGGTTTTCATTTTCCGGTTTCCAGGTTTTCTGGGAGTCCATGCGTAAATGGGATGCTGACCTGTCCTTTCCCTCCAGAATTTTTGCAATCTCTTTCATGACGGTAATTCTATTGGTCAACCCCACCCCCCTCTGCTCCCGTCCTCTCTCTCTTAGGGTCGTTCATTTCTTCCTTTTTTTTTCCTCTTCTTCCCTTTTCGATTCCGCCCGAGTTTATATGGACCCCTTCCTACTTTCACCCAATCCTGCCCTGGTGAGAGGTCTTTTTTCTCTCCTTGGCACGTCTCCAATTCTCCTCTGTACGCCCGGTGACGTTCCGATTCAGATATCGTATGCCCTGGCAACACTCGTTTTCTTCGATTCGACCCGTTTTTCCGGCCCGCCTTCTCATATGATTTCGATGCCCCCCCCCTGTCTGCTCAAGGGGGACCTCAGCCGTGGCCCACCCCCCCTATATGTGAGACTGCGCGCGACGCACGTCCTCTCTGCCGTCATTGGTTTTAGTTTCTGCTTCCCCCCGATTCTTTTGTATCGTCACCGACCCTCATTCTGCGAAATCCAGTTTTCACCCATTGCTCTTTTAAGGTCCCAAATCCGCTTCCAGCGAGGCGAAACTTTTCTTTTCTGTTCCCGATGGTTCTGCTCTGATTGACACCTTGCGACGGATTCTGCATTAGTTCGGGTTTGCGTGTCTCCTCCCTTCTACATCAAGGCATCTTATTCTAGCGAGTCTAGAATTTTCTTTTTTTGCGCAAGCGTTTTTTTTTTTGGCTACAGACCCCAGAAGTCCGATATGTCCACCACTCTCTATCAATTGCCGACAGCCCGATTCTCGCTCTTGGTTCCACTCTCCGGCCGCGTTCGCGGATGTCACATAAATGAAAGTCATGATCTCCCCCCTTGCACCATAACGTTTTTTCTCCCCCCACTGAGTGGTGTCACGCAGAGCACTCGACCACGTTCAGTTTTCTGTATGTATGTCCGGGTTTTCCCCAACAAACCTGGGCGACGCGCTTTGCACCCCAAACCAGATCTTTCAGTACCAACTGCCGGATCTTCGAGAAAGCTTCTCCCCCTTCCTAGTACATCGTCTGACCTGTTGTGAGAAATTTCAACTTAGTGGCGCGCTGATGTTACAGGAGTGCACCCCCGGATGGTTCGTGACGAAGTCCGGGAACCTCCCCCCTGTACCTGATTTCTTATTTAACGATAGATCCAAAGTTCGCAGTCTCCACAGTCTTTTGTATTAATAGGCTCGGGCGCCAGCCTTCACTCGATGTCTGAGATTTAAAAACAGCGTTCCTAACCTTCATTAAAGTTTGAGAGTACACCCCTGTTTGTCAGCGTTTATGGGAGATTCCGTAGGTTCGTCTCCTTTTTTTCCAAGCTTTGAACCCCTTATCTGCGTCGGAGTAGGACGACAGTCAGGGGAAGGACTAGTTTTTCCCTGAGCCGTCTGCGAGTCCACCTCCGTGCCCCCAATCCGATATTCTACGTGGTTAATCCACCTGCTGCCTATTTCTCTCTATAAGTTGTTTTTCTGCCCCTTCTCCTCTTATTCCAGAAACCTTCGGGCTCCGTTCAAACCCGGGCTGCGCGTTCGTTTATGACAAAGAAAGTGGTACTCGCAGATGAACCCCTTGGGCTAAATGTGTTGTAGCACCCCCCCAATGCCGTGACGAAGTCCCGGAAGAGATCTTTTCCTTCCCGTGGCCCCACCCTCCGCCCCATAGTTTTATTTCATCGACTTAATTTTTATCTTTGAATGCTCTGTGTTAGAGACATGGTGTGATCCTCGCGTTTTTGTTCTTCCTTCCCCTCCAACCCTTGGCTTTCCCTGGAGTTATTTTAACAACTGTTCTCGTCCCCCTTTCCTACGAGACGTTGCATGCTAATCGGTGGATCGCTGATATTCACTCGCTTCTCCCCCCAAAATTGCCTCCCCCCCCCCACCTTCACGCGTGGGACCCCCCAATTTGCACGAAGTCGCTCGTGAGTTCCTTGCCTGCTCTTACTTTTCCTCCACACCGTACCGAAAAAAACAAATCTTTCTTTCGCAGACCAATTAGGCTGCAGGTTTCCATGGTTCCGTCCCTGTCTGTCCCATCTGCCCTGCCGGCCGCCCTGCACCGAGCTCTTTGCGCGAATAATAACCGCGTGAGTACAGACATGTTTCCCCTCTGCTTCTCTAGTTTTTTTTTTTACTTTACCTGATCCTCACCTTAAGAGGGTTGACAGATTCCTCGCGGTCTGCCTCTCCTTATTTGTGGCAGATTAATGGCCCGGCTTTTCAATCATCCTTTGAGTCATATATTGTTCCCCTCCTCCGTTTGTTTTTCTTCTATGCGATTTTCGATACATCGCCTTCTTCTCTGCCCCCGGCGGGACCCGAAGTTCCCCACCTCCGTCCTACTCCTGTTCTACGTCCTCGCCCCCGCGTCAGTCCGGAATCCGTTAACTTTTACGCCTCCTATCGACCCTTGGTAATAGTTTCCTTTTCCGAACTATGAGATGCGGCGGTTGATCGTTGCCGGTGGGCGGGAAGTTCATTTTCCCGCCAAGTGAGTTTTCTTCTTGCTTCAATGAAGCTCCCTTGTGGTAGAAGAATTTTAAGGATCGTACTCTGTTGTCGGAAAAATCGCCTCTCCTTATCCTCGAAGAATTAGTGACCAGCCCAACCCTTTCCCCTTTATGCATTGCTTTCTCACGTTTATATATTTTTCCACTTTTGTTTCTACCGCCTTTCATCGTCCTTTGATCGCATGACACGTGAAGCTCCCCTTCGAGAATTTCTAAGCTACTGCCCTTTTGTGTGCTGGATCCACCCCCCTTTCCCGCAGGCGCTCCTCATTCGCTTTTTGGACGCCTCGCATTCATTTTACCTCTTCTTTCAGCTTCCTGGCGGAAGGAATACCACAATCACTGTTTATGAGGATTTTGGTTTGTATGAGATCTTGCCCCCTTCCCCCCCAAAATACTCCTTCTGCCTTTTGTGGAGTTGCGACAGGTTATCACATTTTGACCGTCGTCCTTTTATCCTGTCGTGGTTAAATTGACATCGCTGGATTTTAACTCGATACGGCGAACCCCCATTAGTCTGTATGGATAAACTTTTTATGTTTCCCTGGTAGTTCCTCCCTGGTTTCTTGGTCTTCGTCTTCGGAGTTCTGAGAGAATGCCTGCCTTTAAATTTCTTACGTCCTGTACCTCTGCAACTTTTTGTTCCTCGCAAAAGGAGTTGCAGAGCCCCGTGTCACTTCGTCCTCTCGCTTTGTTGCCCATCGCCTCCATCCTTTGCAGTGTCGTGATAGTTTATCACCCCTCCACGTGAATACAAGCGCTTCTTTCTACGTTTTTGTTTTGTTTTAGGCAGGTCCATCACGGTACCCCCCCCCTGGTCAATTATGTTTTTTGGTTGTGAAGTTCCCAGGCTGCTGTCCCTACTTTTACCCATCCTTTTTTCTATGTACAACCGCCACTTGGGGCGACTATCTGGATCACCATCAGTACGAGTCATCCGGACAGTGGCGATGGCGGTACTCGCCCTCTTCTTTCACCTTTTCATTTTCCGAGCGATGGTTTGTGTGACCCTTCCTCAGGCTCTGTGATCGCGCTTTTCAGCCATTTACCCTGCCTTTATGGCACTTTGTCCCTTTGTCCCCCCGGATGGATGTTTGCCTTTGGCCTCCGGGGTCACCTTTTAATCCGCTCTTTTCGTCTTCCTTTTTATCGCCGAGATGTTCATATTGGCGGGTGTTCTTATTTTTTTATTTCTTTCTTGGGAAGAGTCGGGGTTCGATTTTCGGATGACCCTTCGTTTTGCTACCCAGCCCCTAGGACATTCCGCCCCTCTTTTCCTTGCCATATTTCTTGTAAAAAGTATTTTTTGCCTACCTGCCCCCTGTTTTCTTCGTAGCTTCTCCTTTTGGAGGCAGTAACCCCTTCTGCGGAAAGCCAATTTTTTCTTTCCGCCTGGAAGTCGCTGAATAGGACTTTGTACTTCCCTGCAGCCTATTGTTTTCTGGCTGTTCCGCCTCTTTATTTTGTTGTAGGTGCCTGCCATCTCAATAAAAATCCTCTGGCCGATCCACGCAATTGATGTCTCGATCTTTTACCTTTCTTACCCCGTGAATCTACATATAGGGTTGCTGACGTGTCTGAACCCCCCCCTTTTACCCCCCCCTTTTCTCTTAATTCTCTTTTTTAGACGTCTTTACTTCGTGGAGTCCACCCCAATATGCGTTCCCAAGGCCTTGACATGGTGATAGTCCTGACTCCTTCTTTGGATGATGAGCGGGACCAGGGATTGCCTAACTTCCCCTATTTGCCGCTTTGCAGTACGGTTTTGTTTCCCGTCGTTTTTTCTAGGATCCTCATGTTTTCCAATTCCCATCCTCTCTCCCCGTCTAAGGAAACCTCACAAAGTCTTCTGGAGCCTCTTTGTTCCTTAGTCATATTATTGACGTTTGTCGCCTTTTCTCCCATTCTTTTTTACAGACTGTTCTCCAGGGCACCCCCCCGACCCCGCAACCCCCCCCCCTTACAAACCTCCCCCTTCCGGTGATTCAATTCGTTTTTGCCCCGGCTGTACGAAGCTTCTTTTCTCTCTTCCAAGGCCCCGCCGAAGCTGAACCCCTAGCGCCTTATTCGTAATCTCTCCCTTGTCTGTCACACCATTTGTTATTTTTTACCTAAGTAGCTTGAACATCTTTTGGTTCTTTCTTCCCCGCACTCTATGGCTCTTCCCATAATCGTTGTGTTTTTCGAATGTTTTTCGGAGTTTTCCAGTTTTCATCTTCCCCCACCGACTTATGGGGTATGTCACCCCCTCTTCTTTTTTGACATCAGGCCCCATTCGTACGAAGTGGGGGCCCGATTCCTTTTCTCCCCCGGCTATTTCCCTCTGTGCGCAAGCTCTTGTTTCTCGAAACACCTTCAACCACATTCGTCCCGAAGATTCAACCCACCCCCTTCCTTCGTTTGTCCTTTTTCTTTCATGGTTCTTTTTTGACATCGCGGTCGTTTTTGAAGCTCTGTCCAGTTTTTTCCCTTTTGGGCCACTTGACCGGCCTGGCACCTAAGTTGCCGACTACCCACCTGTCCCCCCCGAAGCTCTTTTCGCCTGTTTTTTTGTCATGATTATCTCGTTTCGCGTATGGACCAGGGTCGAAATGCGCGATCTTGAGTCAACCAGGCCCCGCCGTCAGCGGACTGATCTTTCGTGGTTATCCCCCCACCATTTTTAAATCACCTTCTCCGCTCTACCGGATGGCTCTCTCTACGTGACGTGGGCAACCTCGTGTTTCGATCCTCTTTTCAGCCATAGTACAGCTGTCCTTGCCCTTCTTGTCCGTTGAAATGGGGGGAAACCTTTCTTCCCCCAGGCGAATTTCGGCGCGGGTTTTTTTTTTTTTCGACCTCGCCCTGGCGTTCTGGTTCCCGATTCGGTCTGTTCGATCCTTTTTCCCCTCCCACACAATCCTCGTTTCGACATCCCTCTCCCCTCTGCTGCAGTTTCTACCAAAAATGTTGCTTCTGCCTTCCCGGTTGAACCGTTTGGTCTTTTTTGTCCGAAATGACGTTTTCCTCCATCTCGGCTTCGTTATTTCTGCGATACTTTCTTGACCATTTCTCGGGCCGTTTCGAACGGTTATGTTAAATCCCCCATCTATAGTCGTTCTTCTCGAATTAGACTCTATTATCTCCCTCTGTCTTTTTCTCCTACATAAGCCGCCGAGCCCCCACAAGGCAGAGCCCTTCTTCCCTTATGATTGCCATTTCCTCTCTTACTCCTTTTCACTTTGAATCGATCGAGGAGTAACATCCCGTCCCACCCCTTAGACCCAGCTTACCTCCTCCTTGTTCTTTCCTCTCCTCAACCCCTTGTTGTTTCACGCCTTAGCAACCCAGTCCAGTTTCTTTTTTCTGCGTTGGTTGTGATCATTTCCCTCGCTGCCTGGTCCACACAAACCCTGATTCGTACACCTTACGTTTCGCCTTCCGAGCCTCCTCTGCTTGCCTATGTCTCTGCTTCCTTTCGATCCATAGTCTCCCCGAAGTTTTTTTTTCGGCCAGGCTCCCACCGGATTTTGCTTGCCCCAGCAGCTCGCCGGCACAACTCCCTACCTGGTTTATTTCCCCCTATATAAGAAACAGTAAAGCTCCTCTTTCTTCATTTTGTCTTGTTTTTCGGAGGAGTCCCCGTAGGTCCTTTCCCTGGCGTTTTCCTTCTTTCCCCCAAAGTGGTTCCTTCCCTATATCCGGGTGAGTACAAGAGGGAGAGAGCCTGAAGGCCCGCCCTTTGAGATCCCTCCCGCCACCCGTCTTCCGCCGGTTTTTCTTTTTCAGTCCCCCATTTTCAGGAGTGTATGAAGAGCCTCTCGTTCCCCCCTCCCTCACTCCAAGTCTTAAGATACCCACCATCCCCCTTCCTGGCCAGCATCTCGCTACTTTTCTTGTTTATTCTAATTATTGCCGCTATCTCGAGGGGCTTGCCGTTCCCCGGTTCGTCTACTCTAGCTTTTTTGCACTGGTAACCTTTCTCCCCCTCCCACTAGTCAGACGAGCGACCTCTTTTATCTGTTGCCTGACCTTCTCCCACCTTCTCACATAGTTGTTCTTTCAAGCCCTGCCCCTTCATTGAATTTTAATTGACCTCGTCCTGTACCAAACCCTCTCGCTTACGCCTTCATTTTTTTAAATAGGCAAATAACGTGTACTTTGTATAGTTCCTGCTTCCTGCCCTTTGTGTTTGTCAGTTCAACTCCGAGGACTGCATGGCGTCGGTGGTTTTATCTTCGATCCACAGTAGAATTTTCCCGCTCCTTATAACAATCCCTGCAATTGACGATTTGCAGGATACTCGGACGTCGTGAGCCGGCCGCTTTCTCCTTTTTATTTGCGACACAAGAACTTCCACATTAGTCACCACCTTTCTTTTTCGACAAGCCAACGTGGCCTCTTCTAGTACATAACCCTCCTCCTTGGAAGTTCACCAAGATTCCGCCCCTCCCAGCCGCATTCCCCCAAATCCCCTCACGAGTCGAACTACATCAGAGTAGAGCCTGACCCTGTCTGCCCAGGGAGTCGAGATTGCTAGTCAATGGAACCTTCAGCTCTATTCCCCCCGTTCCCTGATCTGCATTTCTAGCTCCGCGACTTCTCCCGTAAGGTGGACTTATCCGCCGAGGGCCTGGGTCATAGTCGTGGTGGTCGGGAGATGTTCTGCTTTCC
>Ga0179593_1691480_pt1 | contig 11789 bp, 19 predicted proteins | sample CZODoug2_1_08_16_FD_185931 | JGI IMG/M metagenome (GOLD analysis project Ga0179593, IMG submission 185931) | Vadose zone soil fungal communities from Angelo Coast Range Reserve, California, USA - CZODoug2_1_08_16fungal (PacBio error correction) | ecosystem: Environmental > Terrestrial > Soil >... | reverse complement strand
AGCTTTCTTTCAGACCCCATCGCTTCCTTGGTTACCTTTATTTCCTATTGAACAATCGATTGTTCCCTTCCCCTTTTATGGTTTAATTTTTTTCCAGACGACTTCCTTGCTTTTTTTTGGGCCCAGAAGGCAATCGGAATTTTCAGAGAGAGATAGGAGGTTCCCACTGAGCCGTCCACTTGCGACCTTCTTCTTTTTTCTACGAAATATTCCTGCTTCCTTACTCCCCCCTGCGAGTCCTATTATACGATGCCATAGCTAGTAGTCTGTTAGGACCCTGCGACGTTGGTGTTTTCCTGAATTTCCCTGCACACTCCTTCTCCCAGTCTTTGAACCTCTTGACAGGTACCCCGCGTCGGGACTGGGAATATACCTCACTGAATCCGAGTTAATTTTTTCTTTTTCTCGCGTTTCTCTATTAAGGTTACGTCTCCGATCTTGTTAGTCGTCTTTTTCTGTTAGGCATAGAATCTTCATCATTTTTGCGATTGAGAAAGTCGCCAGCCACGTCCCGCTATTAATAGGAACCCCTCCCCCATTTTTTCCCGCCGAATTGTCCCTCTTCCGGGCACCCCTTTTATTTCCCCGGCTTTCCGGCGATCGCGTGAATGATCAGTTTTCTGAACTCTTTCGCCTCGCAATTTCTTGGTTTCCGAACATTCTTTCCGGTGTCATCGCTTCCTATGTACTCAGAGCTTGAAATGTACATGCACAGCTGCTTCCCCCCTTCCCGAATTTCTCCTCCTGGAGCCTCCAGCTTATGATTTTGGCCTCCTGTTCCCTCCCTAGATAGAATGACTCCCTCTTTTGAATAGAGCACCGAGTTTTTCCGATAGAGGTTTTTCACGAAGATGAGCCTCGGACCAAATTCCTGATATTTTATCCTGCGTTTTGTCGTAGCAAAAGCGGCGACATCCTCCCCTCTTCAGCAGTGCACTCTTTTCGGCTTGTCGCTCTCGCGTGTCTTCTTCATGAAGATCTCCAATTTAAAAAACCCCTCTCTCCTCCTCTTAGACCCACAAAGTGACGCACACCCCCCCCGCGAATTTCGTAGCGAAGATTGATTTTTTTTTTTTTCCCCCAAGTCAACTATCCATCTATATGACAGCTTGCCCCGCCCCCCCTCAATCTTACTTTGTTTTTTTTTCTTCATCGATCCATAGGAGATTTTCTCCAATTAGTACTTCGCACAGACCTTCCCTCCTCAAGCTCGCTACGAAAATTCGACTTTTTTCCCTTCTACGTAATTATGTTTTTCTTGATGGGGCTATGGCTTTTTGTTTCCTTTCTGTTCCCCCTTCTGTTTCAATTACCGCCGGCACGGGATGTATTTTCGACACCGGAGGTAACGTTCCAGTGGCCGCGGATGTCGCAGCAGGTTTCTTTTTTCACGCAAGCCTCGGAATTCGCGGGTCTGCTGCTGGTAGTCCTCGCCGTAGGATGCACTCGGCTAGAGTCATTCGGATTTTTTCCCATCGCGAACTGCATGGGCTCTCTTTTGCCATGTTCTCTCTTTGATTCGAAGCGGTTTTATTCTAATGCAAGCTATGAGGCCTTTCCTATCCGATGACAACCGTGCTTACTTCCTTTCTTTTCAGGCGATCGTCTTTTTGCGGGTCTTCGCATGTTTCATTTCCCTTCCTCCGATGATTCGATTGCCGATATCCAAACGCCGAAGGTCCCTTTTGCGTCTCGACCAAACACAATTTTTTTTTTTCCCCCCTGTTGGGTTTTTTTCCCGAGCGCGCGGTATTAAGGCGAGTCCCCCAGTTCGGATATTTCCTCTACGAGACCGTCATCTAATTTTAGGACAGATCTATCGGCTTACACCGTATTTTTTCCTTCTCCAAAATCCTTTTTAAGAACTCCCCCCTTGGAGTTTGTCACCCGTAATTACGCGGCGCTTTTCGCGCCTTTTCCGACGGCTCTCTTGAACGCAGAGCACCGGCGAAACTCCCCCCTGCAATATCCTTTTGCGAGGGCATCTTTCAATCGCTAGGTGCCCGGCCCTGCAGCTTCCAGAGTTCGTCGGCCACTGCCTATTTCTCAAGTTTGAGGAATCTTTTTTCCCTCCGGACGATCTCTCATGCCGGACTATTCGGTTTCCCTCTCGCCCCCCCAATGCTCCTTTTTCTCCTTTTCTTGCCAAGGAAGCCTCCCTCTGTAAATAGAGTGTTCCCCCCTTTTTCTCTCCTCAGACAACCATGCCTTTTTTTTCGCGATGGTTTTTTTTTCTGCTGCACAAGGCCGCTTTGCCCGATAGTTTCTCCTCCTTTTTTTTCTAGAGATTCAACGCTGTGACAGCAGATCAGCAATTTTAACCATCGCGACACGGGAGCGCGTTTCTTTCTTCGGATTCCTTTTTCCCCTGGACCAGCTGCCATTTTAAGTTCATGTATTTTTTTTTCTAACCGCACTTTGTTACTATCCGCACCGCACCCACATCGTACGGAAGACCTTCTTTGGCGGGATGACCCTCCTCAATATACTCCCCTTCAGTGACGACAGAACCCTCCGATTCGTACATTAGCCTTTCTTTTTTTCTTGTTGATCGCCCCCTCCCAGCTCGATAGTCATTGGTGCAGGACCATGCCGTGTGACGTGAAGTTGCAGCACTTTTTGTTCTTCAAATCATAGCTTTTTCTTTTTCCCCCCCGCGCCTCGGCTATTTATTCTTCTTCTGGCCTTCGCGTCGTGAGCAGCTCTGCGACCAGTTTTTTTTCTTATCGCGATTAAGGGTAATTTCCTTCTATCTTGTCCGTCGAACTTTTTCTTTTGTCTGTAAAACGAAGATGTCTTTTTTTTTCTTTTCCTAGCGTAGAGTCGCCTCCTCTACTCATCCTGCCCTTACAAAAATGGGCCTCTCATTCAGAGTGTGTTTTTTTTCGAGCCTCTTCGAACTTCGGATTTTTTCTCCCCCCTAATCCTTGTTTTTATCTGTGTTTTTCTCCAAAAGCTCTCGAATCCTCCTCTCGCCTGACAATGTCTTGAAAGGAGGCTTTTTTTTCTTTGCACAAGGAAATCCCTTTCCCCGGCCCCGTCCGCCCTCCCCCTGATTTCCAACGCCAAATTTTTTTTTTTTTTTCCTTGAGGATCCATGCAAGGGCCTCGCGATGCTTCAGGTAGCGGATTCCCCTTTTTCTTTACTCGAGACGTTTTTTTTCCCCATCCGAGCCTCCCCTGTCTGAGACTCCCTGAGACCCCCTATTAATCCCCGCCCATGATCTTTCCAAATATGCGGCGCGGTTTTTTGTATCTGAGCAAAGAGCTTTCTTTTCCCTTTTCGCAGATTGTCTTTCCTGTGCCGATTTTATTCTTCTTCCCTTTTATACAATTTCAAAAACGCCTTTTTCTCCGCGTCCCGAGACGATGCCTTTTCTGACCGATTCTTCTCCCTCCTCATTTCTTCCTTTTCGTAAGTCACGAATTGCACTTTCTTCCCTATGGATCAGATGATAGATCGGCAGATATATCTTTTTTTTTTTGTTGAGAGAGCTTCCTTTTTCCGAAGTGGCCCCTTCAGTTCCCACTTCCTCAAGCTCGCTACGAATTTCGACTCCCCAGGTAGCGATAATTTATTTCCGTTCCTCTTTCAGAGGATGGGGAGAGGTCTTTTTTTCTTTTTGCAGCGAGGTTTCCCCCTCCTCTAAAGCTTCCCTGCGAGTCTCTTCGACCCTCCTATGCTCCGATTGACTTTTTCTTCTATCACGCCCACTTCCTTCGCATATTTTCGGAATCTCGCTCGGGATGATCGGCAGGCTTTTTCCTCTGACCAGATTTGAAACCCCCCTGCGTTCTATCTTTTGCATCATTTCATTCTTGCGGCATGCGATTCCGATCGAAAAGGCGCGGAGATTTGTGCCTGCGTGGAAGAAGTTTTCTTTTTTCCCTTTTTTTTCGTTTCTTCTATGCCTCCCCCTCCCCCGATGACCCTCTCCATCTCGTTGAGTCATTGTTTATCAGCTTTCCCGGCCCACGATGATCCTCTCGCGATGATTCGATTCCGCCCGACCTTTTTCCTTTTCACACACCATTCCCAAGGTTTTGGAAGTGTCCCCCCCTTCTCCCCGCGTGGCTGGCGACTTTTTCCCGAACCCCTTCTGATCATATGCCGACCTCGATATTTTTCTGGAAAAGATCGAGCTCTTTTTTTTCCAACGCGCTATCTTTTTTTTTTCTCAAGAATCTTTTGATGGCGGAGGACGAGTCCAAATGACTTTTTTTATGATCAACCTTTTTTTTTCCGGGGTTTTTTTTCTCGACTTTTTAGTTTTGATTTCCCTCCCCTGAGAAACTTTCACTTTACAAGACGCATGGGCTTCCAGACTATCGAGCTATGGCAGAGTATGTGGTTTTTTCCCTCTCAGAGCTTTTTCCTCACTTCCCTTGAACGAGTTACTTTCTTTCTCAATGAGACGCTTCTTTTTTTTTTCACAGACGGACGATCGTTTTTCCTGCGACGATGTAGAGGGGGACCTTTTCTTTTCCCGCGCAACCCCCCACCTTCACGCTGGACTTACCTTTTGGACCCAGGCATATGTACCTGGGAGATCGAAGAATACCCATACGCGAGCCGGGTCTCGTTACAGGATGAATGATTCTTCCCCTTCGGTGAATAGCTCTCTTTTGTTGTTGTGCGAGTCGTCTTTTCTCCTTCCTTTTTCCTTTTAGCCGGAACTCTTGGCGCGCGTTAGTTCATGGGTTCTTATTCGTTTTTTTGAAATCTTCGCGGTCCTTCCTTGGTCTCTTCTTTTGTAAGTGTTTTTTCCCGGTTTCCCATCGACTTTTTTCAGGATACCCATTTTCCTTTTGATGCAAAACCTCCCTTGCGAAAACTCCTCAGTGGGCCGACGAACGTTTGCCTCTGGCCCTTTCGTTAGCTTGTGGCTTTTTCCCCAGACGATGACAATAGACTCGAAGTCTTTTTTCCCCATGCGATAGTTTGGGGAATTTTCCCCCTTTTCTCTTTCGTGCCAGGAACCCCTCGCGGCAACTCGTCTCCTTCAGATCGTGAGGAGGACCTAATAGAGTAAGTCCTTATCGTCCCTGCGCGTTGAGCTATAGGGACGCCTTTTGGTAATCAGCATAGACTTTCCTATGAAGGTTTCTTTTTTTTTTTCTTTTTCAGGTTAAGTCTTCCTTTCTTTTAGCTTTCTCCGCCAAGAAGAGTCTCCTCGAACTTCCCAGAAAAAAATGTGCTTTTTTTTTTTTTCTAGAGGCTTCTTTTTCGGAGTTTTGGTCCCTTCCTTCTCTCCGTGAATGCGAAGAGTGGGCGACTTGAGTAGTCCTTCCGGCAAAGCTTCTTCGTCCCTGACCCCCCTTGACTTGCACCCTGGCCATAATATTGCTTTTTGAGAATCCCCTGCCACCGCTTACCCTCCCTTCAGAAACTTCTTGCCGCATGACACCTCCCTCTTTTTCGAGAAGGATCCGGGCATCAGGTTTCCTTCAGGTTTGATAGCGCCCCCTTTTTGAATCCGAGCACAGACCTTTTTTTTGGTCAAGATAGGGAACTTCTCTTTAACTCCCTGCAGACGTCTTCCTCGAAAATATTTTCTTAGTGATCACCCTTTCCCCCTCCCGACACAGTCCCGGAAACATTCCTCGGTGTCGGGCTTGTCTCCTCGAGGTTTATAGATTCCGTCTATTGTAACTCCCTTTGCTCGGTAGACTTTTCCCTTTCTCTCTGCTTTTTCCGACGGCGCCTTCTCTAAGCTGAGGACAGGAGATTGTAGGTGAGAAAGTCCTTGCCACGTCCTAAATTCCTAGGATCTCCTCTTCTAGGCCTCTCCTGTTTTTGGTGTTGTCTCAGCTTCTCGATTTTCGGATATGATGTTTGCCCGGAGACGGCTCAGCTTCGCCCTTGCCCTCCCGGAGCCGGCGAGACGGTCAGAGACTCCTTTCTCATCTGCTCGGAAGCAGGATTTTTTTTTTTCAATTGATGGTCCCCCTTGATAGACCCCCTCCCTTCCCCCTCTCCCCACTCCCCTCGTCACTGTTTTCCTTTTTTTGGTCCCTCGTTGATCGAACTCGCACCCCGCGCGCGCATTATTTTCTCCCCCTCGATGGGCGGGATGATAGACAAGGCCTTTTTCTATCACGCTCTTCTTGTCTCAAACAAATGCTCTTTTCATCTATTTCTAGCCGCATATTTCTGCCCGTGCCTTTTCCCAGAGTCGGCGCGTCCTTTCTGATCAGTAGTTTTCTGACCTCCGGGGGATTCTCCTGCAAGTCTTTTTTATGGGAAAATATTCCGATGACCCCCTTTTTGGCATACTTCATTGCGCCAGGGTAATTCCTCCTTTTCGCGTATTAAGCCACCACGCCTGATCATCTCCCACCCCCCTTTTGTTCCGTGCCCCTTACAAACGCTTTTTATTTGAAGGCTCGAAACACCTTCCTTCTGAGAGGCCACAGTTTTTCTGGTTTTGCCAAAAATTGCCGGAGACTTTTTCTTGGAGCCTCTCCTCCTTTCCCTAACCCCTCTCTTAGTACTAATAAGTCATCATCCTAATCGGCGTACCCTTTTCCCCTCCAGAGAAGCTAAAGCTTCTCAGAAGATGTTTTTCCCTTTTCTGGACGAGTAAGGCTTCCCCTTCGAGGCGTACTGATTCCATTTTCTCCGTTTTTTTTTTAACTAAGTTCTCAGAGACCGGCGCAACTTTCCCTTCAACAAAGATAGCATGGGCCTGCACCCCTTCCTCGAGCATGGCAGCGTATGTGGGAGATCCTTTTTCGCGCAGGTGCACTTTTTTCACAGGTTGTCGGCCACTGCTCCCTCTCGAGTTTTCTTTCCTCCTTGACGCTAGCTTGGCTAATTGACGACGATGTCGATTGTGGCCGGTCTGCCCGCGACAAAAACAAGTTTTCTTACCCTCCTGAAGACCTCGAATGGGCCTTCTGTTTGATTTTCGACTCCTCTCAACTCCCCTCTTTCTCGTTCGGCTGAATTTGTATTTTTTCCAGGCACGCGGGAATCGCTAATCTCTCTCTTTAATAATCCCCCTTTTTAGGGACTCCTTCGGCATTGTGCTGCCTTTCATCGGACCGCTGCCCACCACCCTCAGTAGTTCATGGTTTCTCCCTTTCTTCTACTTGGGGAACAATGCTTGATGCCATTCGATGGCTTCATTGGACTCCTTGTGAAGACCCCCCCCCCCCTTTTCGGGCGCACTTAGCACCCTCCTCCCCCTTGAGGTCCGGGGTATGCCCCCTGAGGTCCTCACTGGCGAACCTAGACCCTTTCCCTTCCCCCCCTTTTTGCCTCTTTTGGGCCCCCAGGATATTTTTCTCTGACCAAAGGACATTTTTCCCTCGCTCGATAGTCTGTAAGTTTTCTTTTTTTTCAACAGTGTTCTTGCCACTTCCCCCTCGCCCCCTTTTCTTTCTACGCCCGCTCCCTCGCGTCGGGATTGCTCCTCGTCATCAATGAATCGATGCCTTGAGAAGCTTAGGTCCCTTTTTGCTTCTAGGCCCCTCTATTGTCCTCGACCTTCTCTTCTTTTTCGTCTTTTTCTGAACTTCCTCATCCTTCGCGGCGCCTTATTTTTCCTCCCAGAAAGCGCATTAGATGCATCCGGCCACTCCCCCCTCCCTTTCTCCTCCTTTTTTTTTTTTCGGAGCGGCCATCTCCCTTGAATTGGATCGACGCCTTCTTTCGCGGCCGTGAGATGATCATCGACTTGATCTGTTCCCTTTTCAAAGCTCTCGAATCCTCAGATTTTTCCCATAAAGTATGAATCCTCTTTGATAGTTGCCCATGTCCCCTGAGCTCCCAGTTCAGCTCTTCCGTTTTCATTTTTTTCCCCTCCCTGCGACGCAGCGACTGTTCTTCCTATACCCTCCCTGCATTCGTTCTGATTTGCTCTTTCTATTAGAATAGAATGACTCCCCTTTTTGCAGTTGGTGAATAAGCTCCCCCCCTGCGGGTCGATCGGTAAGAGATTCCCCCCTTCTTCATCCTCCTCAAAATATGGCGGTTTTTTGTGTTTGGTTCCTCTTTCGTGATTCTCTCTCGGTTTTCGGCTTTCATAGTATTTCTCCATCGGTGTCGGGCTTTTTTTTTTTTTGATGAAGAGGTTAATCGACTCCTCTATTGTCCCCAAAACGCCTCGCCCCTTTTCTTTTTTCCCCCCCCTGTTTCATACTGATCGTCCTTCCTTTCTTCCCCTCAGAGAAGCTTGAGGCGTCGTTCTCAGTAACGAATTGCCACGTTCCCCTTCCTTTTCAGAGATAGATCTTCTTTTCCCCTCCTAAGTTGTGGTTTTTTTTTCTCGCGATCTATTCATTTTTTTTTCTTTCCTAGTGTTAGAAGACCTTTTTCCCGTCTACGAAATTCGCGTCGCTTCTGTAGCGCTCATCTTTTTTCTTCTGGCTGAGGACGCTGATGGGGCTTTCAATTTTATTCAGAGACCTTTTTCCGATCGTTAAATTGAGCGCAAATCCCGAAACCTCTTTTTTTCCTCCGGATGTCGCCGCGTTTCTTCCCCGCAAAGGAACCACCAGCGAGAGCCCTGAATCTCGATTGGGAGGTCTTTTGAGAAGGCGTTTCTTTTTTATTCCCCCGGACGGGGAGTTGTGTCCCTCTGATCTCTCTCCTCTAGACGCTAATGAGAATCGTCTACCCTTTCCCAGGCGGGCCATGGGTTTTTTTCCCCGGCGAGTCCTTTTTTTTTTGGACTCTTTTTCTCCTCTTCCCTCTTTTTTGATTTTTAGCGATGATGTCCATTTCCCTCCTCTGCAAACTTCCCTTTCTGGGCAGGCGATCGGGAGTCTCTCCTGCTTTGCCTCCCCTTCGACAGATCTCCTGACCTCCAGGCGCCGCTTCTTTATAGTGAAGTATCCACACGCCGAAGTTATAATGGCTTTTTTCGCAAAAAAAAACCCCTTTTCTGGTTCCTTTCGTCTTGAATTATGTGGTTAAAGACCATTCCCCCTTCGCGTTCCTATTCCTCCAGACCGTCATCTAAGAGAAGTCTCCCAGATATATCGGATTACCGTAACTTTCTCCCGCGATATCTCTCTTTAATCTATTCCATTGTTTTACCCGACTGAGCCCCCCTCGGGCAGCTTTTCAGAAAGATATTTCCTTTCCCACGCAGAGAAAATTTTCCCCCCCTTCACAAATTTTAGCATGGGCATCCCCCCCTTCAGCTTTGCTGTGGCTTCCTCGCGCAGGTGAAGGCCCCCCCATCGCGGGAGGCAACTTTTTTCTTCCACTTGAGAGATTTTTCTTGCAAGTCTTTTGGAATCCCGCCTTTCTTCCTTTCCGATGTCGAGTGTTTCCCGGTGCTGAGTAGGGCCTCCTTCCCACCACGGAGTACTTTTTTTCCATGTAGGCCCCCTTCTCTGGCCATCTGTCCCCTCAGTTCCTTTCACCCGCACATGAATCCTTTTTTTCGCGGATGGTTCCTTCTGAATTGTCTCCCAAGAGCTCCCCTTTATCTCTCTTCCTTTTTCGTGTTAGAGACTTCGGCTATTTCCCTCTTTGAAGGAATCTCCCCAGGAACCATCGCCCCCGGGAGCTTTTTTTTCTTTCTCATTTTCTCCCCTCATAGCGTCACGTTCCTTGCGGTGAAGACCGTAGTTCTCCTTGGTTTTTGAGCTTGCACCGCCCCCTTACATCGTCGGCCTTTTCCTGTCCTAGTGCCCCACTGAGGAGCCTCCGAACCACGATTCCGCAGTGACGACTTTGCGCCCTTCGCTCTCTTAGTCTTTTCGGATAGTGCTCCCCCTTTCCTAGATTTGGTGACGGTGAAAGTGCGCCGTCCGTGCCCTGCAAATTTTTTTTGAAAAGTTTTTGCCGAGTCTTTCGATGTTTCTTCCTCACTGACTTCGAGTTCCTTTGGTTCCTGCGATAGGCGTTGGATCTTCTTGCCGCTTAAGGGTAAATCCCCCTTTCTTTTCTCCACATTCTTCCTTTTTCTTAGTCAGTCCCTATTCCTCTCCTTTTAGTCTAGTTAACTACTCGAGGACTCCAGGAAATTAACCCTTCAAAATGTGGCACGAGCATCCCTCTTTTTTTTTTTTCGCCGGGTCCCCCCCTTTCTCTCCGGCCTACGGTTTCGCCGCATCGTCGCCGTGATCTCAGAGTGGGCGACCCTCTGAGGCTTAAGCTCTCTTCTCGCCTGACCCGAACCGGCGCTCTTCTAGTTTCCCCCTGTCCCTTTCAGGAGAATCCAATGAACCTCTTTCCTTTTTTTCCCCCTTTTAAAATTCCCCCCTTGCCACAGAAAATTTTTCTGTTTCGAGCGGCATTCCATTGGTTTTTTTAATCAGTTCTGCCCCATGAGGGATAGAACCTCCCCTCGATCAGACGTTTTTCCGAGCACCAGCAGCGGTTTTTTCCGATCCACGAAATCCCCGGCCCATCGATATCCCTTTCCCGTTGTGTTTTTTTTTTTTTTCGTGATCGCTCTTTTCAATCCGCGGACCATCTGGCCCTGCCCCTCTTCAACTCTGTGTAGGTTTTTTTTTCCCCGGTTTTTTCTTCCACTCCTCTACATTGCTTGACCTTAAAAATCCCGTCCCGAGCCGCCTCAGACTGGCGCGACCGGCTCTCTCCTCCGTGTCTGGAAGTTCGTATCCCCTCTTTCGTCCTCTGGGTATGTGCTTTTTTCCACGTCGAAATCTCCTCTGAACGGAGTATCTCTTGCCCCCTCCTCTTCTCTCTATTTGCGATCTCTTTCCTTTCCTCTTAGATTTCGGACGTGGCAATTCCCTTCGCACAGACCAGCGACGGCATCAAGATTTCCCCTCTTCGGCGAGCGGTCCAGCGGAGCGGGAGCGGATTTTGGTCTTGTTTAAGTTGCGGTGAATCTCGATAACCGCGGCACCGCGAGTTCTTCTCCCCTGAAACCGAGGTACACGCTGTCTTTTCTCGGATGTCGAAGAGGTTCCCTTCCGCGCGCTATTTTCCCCTTCTTGCGTAGCTTTTTTTTTCTTTCTCCCGAGGGACCCACCCTCCTTTTCTGGATGCACCACGATTCGTAGTCATTCTATTCTAGAAGCCCCTCCTCTCCTTGCCGGGCAGGAGCGGAGCGCCCTCTGGTTTAATGGACTATGATTTTTTCTATGACATGGGCACTATCAGCTTCCAGATGAATAATTCATGCGAACTTTCTTTTTGACTTTTGCGTTCTCCTGATCCGGTAGCACACGTGGCTGACTTTGACGATTGATTCCCTCGTGCCGTACTTCCCCGTTTCGCCCATGAGTTTTTTCCCCCCCCCTCTGATGCGGCGGGCCACTTTGAAGTGCAGGATGAAGGATCTTTTTTGGCGGACTAAGTTCCAAACTGTGGACCCCTACGAGACCGTACTCTATTCTCCTTTGAGGACAAGATTCTCTCGTATCTTACCCTTACTCTTTTTTTCCACGCGCTTTTCTTTCAAGGAACCATAGTTATTGTCAATCCCCCAGCGAGAGCTGATATTTCCGCGTGTTAGCCTTTTTTCTTCTTGATTGCAGGGCCCTCCAGGCAGCAACATTTCACCTCCCCACGATAGACTTTTTTTTTCTTCTCGATCTTTCCTTTTTCAGACAGTACGTTTCCATTTTTTCCTTTTTCTTGCGGGCACGAGTTTTTTCAGAGATCGTGTTGACACCGTTCCTCCTCAGTTTGTGTGCCGGACTTCCCCTTCCTCCCTCCTCGATTGTGTCTCTGCCGTTTCCCTCTCTTCCACCGGCGTCCTACAGTCCTTTTCCTCCATCGAATGGCATTGGTAATAGCTTTTTCTGAGAAGCTCGAGAAGAAACCCGAACTCTTTTTTGTGGCTTTTTCCCCTACA
>Ga0179593_1620158_pt1 | contig 11789 bp, 11 predicted proteins | sample CZODoug2_1_08_16_FD_185931 | JGI IMG/M metagenome (GOLD analysis project Ga0179593, IMG submission 185931) | Vadose zone soil fungal communities from Angelo Coast Range Reserve, California, USA - CZODoug2_1_08_16fungal (PacBio error correction) | ecosystem: Environmental > Terrestrial > Soil >... | reverse complement strand
TAAGGAGGAGGAGGTGGATCTTCCTTCCCCCCTTCCTGGTCTGGTTAGGGTTTTTTCTGGTCAACTTTCTCTCCCCCTTTGGGTTTTTTTCCTTTCCAACTTTCCTTTTACGAGGTAAACATCTTTTCCTTGAAGCACCTGGGTGTCTTCATAAGGGAGGATGTTTTGAGCGCAAGAAAAGTCTTTGCTCCGTCGTTCTTTTCCTTTATATCCCCCTCCCCCTTGCTGGTTAGCGTGTTTCCCCCTGGCCAGCTTTTTTTTCCAAGCCGCTCGGTTTTTTCCAGTGTAGGGTGACGTTCTCCCTCTGTATACTGACAGGGTGCCCGTTTCCCCCCCGTTCGACTTTTTTTTTTTCTTTGGTTGCCCCCCTCCCCCCTTCCCTTCGGGCCCCTCCTGGCGCCTTTTCCCTTTCCGGGCTTTAGCCCGCGACTGGTGTTGCTGCCACCACGGCGGTAACTGGTTGCACGGTGAACGAAAGGTCCCCCTTTGGTTCACTTGCCTTTTTTTTTTTTCCCCTCTAGCGTTTTCCCTTTTTCCCTCGGCCGCGGCTCCCCAAAGGTTTCCCCCTCCTCCCTTTATTGACCGTCTCGAAGAAGCCGGTGGCGGCCCTACCAAGAAAAGGTCACCCTTTTCCCCAGAGCACCCTGTTTTTTCCACACCTCTCCATCGTTTTTTTCCGGTTTTTGCGTCCGCCGTTTTAACTTTTGTGGCGGCCGCCCGGTAGTCCTTACGTGTTGGCGGCTTGGAAGGGCAGTCCTTTTTATGTTTTTCTCTTCATTCTCTTTTGTTGGAAGTTTTCCCTGCCGTTTTTTTTTTTTTTCCCTTTCCCATTTTCCCCGGCACCAGGCCCCTGCGACCGATTCTTGGTCTATTTTCGGCGAGGTTCTTTCCCCCAGTTCTTTTTTTCCCCTTCCTTGCGCCGCTTTGGCTTTGCGCCTCTGCACCCGTCCTTCTCCCTCCTTTTGAAGGCGCGTTCCCTTCGGAAAGGTTTGTGAGAAGCGTGCTCCGCTCCCTCTGCCTCGATTCCAGCTCCTTTTCTTTTTTTCGGCGTTCTTGGTTTCTGCTTTTTTTTTCGCGCAGCACCATTGAAGAACGCCTCCTTTTTTCTGGTACCCCCGGTTCTTTGCCCTTTTTCCCTTTCTTTCCAGTTCTTGGTTTCTTGTTTTTTTTTTTTTTTTTTTGCTTGTCCCCGGCTCAACCCCGTTTCTTCAATCGTCGTTGACATTTTTTGACGTTCGAGGTAGACCGCTTTTGTTCGTCCCCGTCTTTTTTCCAGTACCCCCCTTTTTTCCTCTTTTTGCAATTTTTTCCTTTTGCTTTTAATTTTTGGCCTTCTATGACGGCGGGACCCAGCGGCGGTCAGATCGGATAAGAGCGATTTCCCTATGTCCCGCCTTCTTCTTTTCCCCCCGCCTTTCCCTTGTGATCCCCCCTCTTTCCTGGAGCTCCTGTAGAGAATCCAAGGTGAAACCGTCACCCCCCAAATCAGTTTTGCTTCTTTTGGTTGACGTTGTCGCCGCCGCTTGTTGCGTAAGGCGAGCAAGTCCCCAAACAAGCGGGTTTAGAAAGAGGGGATCGTCCCTACGCTTTTTTGCTTTTCTCCTTATTTTTCCTGATTCTATTCCGCCTTTTATGCCTACGTCGGCTGGTTTTTTTTCTCACCGGTCCCTGGCCTTTGTGAGGCGGGATTCCCTCGGTCTTTTCCCTATCATCCCCTCCCTTTTTTCTTTTTTTTTCTCGTTTTCCTTCCTTTCCCTCTTTTACCCCCTCTTTCCCCCGATCTCCTCGGTTCGGTACGGGGCCGTTTGAAATATAGACAGTGTTCCCTTTTTGGGTTTCCCCCCTCCTGTACCTTTTTTAAGAGAGATTTGATGTCTTTTTTTCACGGGTAACCGTCCTTTATTCACCGTGAAAAAGGTTTTGTACTTTTCGATATGGGCTGGGGTATTTTTTTTTTCTGAAAGTCTCCCCTTGATTCGCGTTTCAATCCCCCCAAGAGAGCCGAAAGACATGGGGATTTAGGACGGATCGATCCGGGGATGCCGCCGTCACCTCTTGGTTTAACTTCGCAGGCTTTCCCTGATTGCGGGAGGTGCCTCATCAACGATGGACATTTTTCGTAAGCTGTTGAGCGGTGTTTAACGTAGACCCCCTTATGTCGATGAAACTCTGTTTATCTCAATTTCAACTTTCCGGGATCCCCCACCTCCGCCAGTCCATTTATGACGCTTCAAGGCCGGAGACGCCAAGGGAAGGATTGGTTGCTGAACGGTTGTTTTTAAACGTTTAGGAGGCTTTGTAACGTTTCCCCGTTCTTTTCCCGAGTTGTCCCGTTTCCCATCAATTTAGGGACCAAGGTCGGTTCTCGATCTCTTCCCCCCCTCGTCCTTTTCCTTTCCTTTTTCCCAACCCCTTTCCCCCCCCAGAGGCATACCCTTTGCAAGAAACGACGTCCCCCCTGGAATTTCCATGGGCCTTGTGAACTGGTTCTTCCCCTTCTTTTTCCTCCCCCTGGCATTTTGTTTATTTACGACCGCATTCTTTTCCAAGGTGTTAGATTTGTTTCCCATAACCCCCCCCTTTCTTTTCTGGGATACGCGTTATCAGGGGTTCCCTTTATTAGGTGGCTTTCCAACCCCCCCGCTGTTCCCTTGCGCTTTTGTTTCCGCAATACCCTCCCCCAGAAAGGCGCTCCCAGGGCACCTCGTCTTCTTGTAGGGGGATGGTTTCCTGCATTTTCGAGTCTTCTTTGGGCTTTTCCCCCCCCACTCTTCCCCCCCCTTTCCCCGGGTATTCGCCTTCACCCCCCCACTGGAACGATCGGTTTTTTTTTCGCGCCCCCCTTTTTTCGCCCGTTTTTTTTCGCGCCGTCCTTTTTTAGGCGGGGCTGTGTTTTTTTGCCGGCCACCCTAAATTCGGGGCGACATCTTACTTCCCTTCCCTGTTTCATCCCCTTTTCCTGGAGAGCACCATGGCCCTTTGGAACGTTTTTTGAGCATCTCGAATTTAGTCCCCCCCCCCTCCGGATTCATTCCCCTAAAAAAGTTGATCTTAGCTGCATCGTTTCCCCGGCAAGCCACCAAGCTGTCCCCTGATGCTCTTTATGTTCCAAAAGGTTTCTCCCCCTTTTTACCCTCGCCCCCTCCCACTTCCCCCAACTTTTTTTACCCGGCCCGTCTTGTCAATGAGTAGTCCTCCGGAGAGGGAGGTTTCTGATGCCTTGGACAGATGCTCCAATGGGGGAGTTGTTTTTTTTTGTGTCTGTTTTTTTTATTATCGACCCCCCGCCCCTACCATTTCGGGCAACCCTTTTTCCCCCTTCTGGAAAAGCTCGAGGGAAAGCACTACGTCGATCGGTCCACTTCTTTTTCCCCCGTCCCCCAAGGGTTTTTCTTTGGTCCGGCACCCCTTTCCGCCTTGGTGGCTACGACGGCCCCAGTGAGGACTTCCCCTGTCGGCCCCCGTGGTTTTAATGTTTTTTGGCTTCTCCTTCACCTGCGCACGGCCCTCTGCGAACGGGTCGAAAGGTCGCCCCCACCCCCCCGGAGAACCATTTCGTCTCCCTCCCCCCCCCCGTCGCGGTTTTTTCCGTGTCCTTTTTCCTTTCCAGGCACGTATTTTTTATTCGCGATTCGAGGGGTCAGGACTCTCCTCCCCCCCCCCCCTCGCCCACTCTGACGCTCCTCCTCGGTGCTCCATTTCTCTTTTTCCTTTCTCAATCCCGCCGCCTTCTTGACAGTCCAGGTGCTTCCCCCAAATTCAACGCTGTTTTTCCTGTTCAGTTTTTTCTTTTTTTTTTTGTCCCCACCTTGATCCCCTGTCGCGCCCTGCCCCCACCCTTTCCCCCAATGAGTTCGTCTTCACCGCTCCGGCCCGGTCTCTTCTTTTTTTCCTCCTCATCCTTTTTAGATCTTTGCTTGCTTTTTTTTTTTTTTTCCCAACTTTTTTCTTTTTTCTTTTGGCAGGGCGCGTTTTTTTCTTGGGCGCACGTTGCTTTCTGGGTTGGGGGGCTCTTCCCCCTTCCTAGATGTACGAGGTTTTTCCCAAGAGTGAAGTCTTTGCCTCAATTTCCATAGGCGTTTTTTCTCCCCCTTCCCCCCCTCCTCTTCCGTTCGAGAGGCGTTTTCCCCCCCTCCCGTCTCCCTCTCGATGCGAACGTGGCTGGGTCCTTTTGCACAAGGAGTGAGGGTGCCCTCCTCCCCGGTTATTGTCGCCTTTCCTCTTAGGACCCCTCTTCCCTTTCGATCTTACTTTTTCCGGCGTGTGCGCATGCGCGCGCACTTCGGTTCTTTTTCCTCCCTCGGGCCTTCTTCTTTCTAAGAGAGACTGGTGTCAGTAGTCTTGCCAGGCGTTAACCTTCCTAAACCCCCCCCCCCCACAAATGGACCTCCTTGTGGGGACAGTTGGTCAGTTCCCCCAATTTCCTGCTTTACTCGTCGTGGCTGTTAAAGAGGTCTTCAACGCTGCCCCCTTGTCGTTTTTTTTTCCTCTTTTTGGCGCCGTTGCCGGCGGATCTCCCGCCCCCACGTGCCCCCTGGTGCAAATCTCTCCGGGAATACGTTTTTTTCCCACTAATAGAAAGAGTACGCCTCGCCCTGCAATCGGGTCGCATTCCTTTTCCGGTAGTCTTCCTCCCTTTTAGATTCTTTCCTTTTGCTGGGGTCTTCTTTGTACCTCCTTTATTCATGCATCTCGTTTTTTCCGGGGATCAGGGAAAGGTGTGTTTCCCCGCTGAGGTCCGGCCCCTTTTCAAACTCCATTTTGTAAGTCCCCCTCTTTTTTCACTTCGACAATTATTCTGCTTTCCCTGGTGCCGGCGTTTCCCTCGCCTGCAAACAGATGGTCCCGCCGGCGACCGGTTAACGAGACCCCCTTTCTTTCCCATTTTTTTTCCGTTCGTACCCTCCTCCCCTTTTGGGGCCCTTTTTTGTTGTGCTCCCGCCCTGACGTTCCTTTTCACGAAGGACCCCCCCAAAGAACAGCGGCGGGGTAAAGTTTTCCTTTTATTTTTTCTCTTTCGAGGCGCTTTCTTCGCGTTGTTGAGCCCCCCCCCCCTCTTTCGGAATTTTGGTCCTCTGGGGGACTTTTTCCGTTTTTCTTATGCCCTTTTTTTTTATGGAGGTCCCAGCTCACCCTCGCCGAATCCGTCCTTAAGAGCATGCCTGTCACACTGGTTTCCTTCGGTTCTTTGAGGCCAGGGTTCCCCTCCACGGTATTTTTCCCGTTCTGCCAGGGGATTTTTTTTTTAGTGGATGTGAAGTTTCTTCTAAGAGGACTGTCGAGTGCCGTCCCTTTCCGTTCGTCAGTTGCGCCTTCCTGACCTTGGGCGATGTCCTCTTTTTTTTGGAGGACTGCCCGTTGGGACACCAGCGTCCTTCACTGTTTATGCCCCCCCTTTCCTTCGAAAACCTGGGTGACCCGCAAGCACCCCCCTAGGGAGGGTGTTCTCCTGGTTTTTTTCTTTTTTCGTGTTTGGTCCTTCTCCTTCGGCCCGTCCCTGGCGCGGAAGGCTCTTTTTTCTGGAAACCGCGTGGAGAGGTTTCGTGTGAACTGTCCTCCCGCGGCGGCACTGTCATAGTGACTTAATTGACGTCCCAGGGGACTTGACATTCACTTCCCTTGCTTCTCTAAACGGCCCATTCCTTTTTATTCGCCGGATTTCCCAAGGTTATTAGGCTCTTTATCCAGGACCCCAACCCCCCCCTTTTCCGTCTTTCTCTTTTTCCCTTGCCGAACATATTCCTTTCCCCCGGTCCTTTCAAGGACCGGTTTACCAGGTAACCGTCACCTCAAAATATTATAGCTTTCTTTGTTGTTTTTTTATGGTCATCTTTTTCTGACTTTCCCCGTCTCATTACCCCCCTTTTTTCCTTCCCCTGTGTACGAGGATCCTTTTTTGGGAGTCGTATTAGTTACATCCTTCTCCAGTCTGATCGGATTTCTATGTTTCACCTTTCTTCCTGAGACTTTTTTTGAAGACGGCTTCGGGGGCCTGACCCCCGTGATTTCCCTTGACGTTTTCAGGCACGGCTTTCGGTTTTTCCCTTCGTTCTGATTTCCACTCTGACCTGGCGGGGACCCCGCCCCTCTGAGTTGCTTTAACGTAGACCCATAAATCTTAGATAAAGCGTTTCTTCACTACTGGTTCCCCCTGGACGCAGGTCTTCCCCGTCGTCCACCGAGAGCTTTGGAATTCTGGAGAAGAGGCCCCGCCCTCTCCGGTTGGTTTCTTGCCCTTGTCACCGTTTTCCGGCGCTACGCCCCTTCTACCAGTACCCCACACCCCCCGGTTTGATACCCGGTCGAGAAGTACGTGCAAAGATGCCCCCCATTCCAAGGAATGGTTCCCATCCCCCTTTTCCCACGTCGGAAAATGAGCTCGATCTCCCCCCTCAGTTCTCTTGCCGTTTTCCTTCCGTTTCCCCCCTTGCCCCTTTTGAGGTCCTCCCCCCCCCTTTCCTCACGACGTTCAGTAAACTACAGTGGGATCCTGGTTCCTTTAACTTCCCATCGGCCCTCCTGGTTGCTACCTCCTTCTGCACGATTAAACTCCTCAATTACGGCGAATGTGCTGACCCCTTCCAAGCTTCCCTTTCTTGATCTCATCAACCTTTTGGTTTCCATCCAGATCTTTCGGCTAACAAAAAGTCGGCGCCTGATAACACCCCCCCCTCCCCCCCTTTTTTTCTCTTCCCCGTTTTTTCCAACCCCTCCCTCTTGTGGGTCCTTGAGGTTTTCCGTCCCTTTCGAGTCTTCTCTTTTTGCGCACGGCGGTCCCCCTTGGACGTCTCCCCTTTTTTTCAGAATTCAAAGGACGGTTTGGTTTGATCCCCCCCCGTTTTTCTGAAAAGGCTGCCTGCAGCTGTTTTGTCAAGGTTTCTTCTTTGAGGAGGCAACGGCCCTGCCTCTGTGGCATGTAACGGCCCCCGACCTCCTTGAACCTTGGGGAACTTTTTTGCCGGAGAGAACCCTGTCTTGTCGCCGTCGACTTCCCTCCCCCTCTTCCCACGAGATGCCGCGTACACGGTCCCTCCCCCCCCAAGCTGACCTCTCCCTTCTCTCGCCAACACGTTATTCTCACTACCTGGGTCACGCACCCCCCCACCCTCCCGGAGGGTTCCACTTTGTCGGTGCCCGACTTTTCTGAACTTTTCTGGAGGGTTCGACTGGCCGGATCTTGAAAAATTTTTTTTTTTTGGGGCGGGGGCCCGGATTCCGCCCAGGTTTTCCTGGCCCCCCCTTTCCTCACGCCGGCTTGTCTCTTGACCTCCCCCCCCCTAGTACCAGCTCGTCCAGTGGGCGGAAACCCTGCCCCTTTTTTCCACAAGGGGAAGGTTTTCGTTTCAAAACCCCTCCGGGGTTCGGACGGCACCATAACCAGGGGGGCGCTCTTGCCGAGGGCTTCCTGCGAAAGGAGGTCCCAGAGTCCACTTCCTTCACCGGGTTCCTGTGGGTTCTTCTTTTCAACCCGGGCAGTTTCCAACATGGCGTCCTCGTCTCCGTTTTTCACCCGATCGGGGCTTTCTTTTCCACGGATGGCCCGGGCACTCACTTTTTTTTCATTTCGCTCGACCCCCTCCCCATTCCAACCCGGTCTTTCTCTGTCCTCCCATAGCGTCGGGCTCCCAATCCCGCCCCCGCCTTTTTAGTGACATTCCCAGGTGCGAAACTTCCCCGCTGTTACCTTCTTTCCTTTTCGCGCCCCCCCCCCCCCCCTGGGGGGTTAAACCGCTTAACGTGGCTGATCCAACGCCCTGCCCCCCTGACCAATGAGTTCTTCCTTGCAAGTCAGTTTTTATTCCCTCCCCCGTTGGTTTTCTCTCCCGGGTTTTTTTTTTTGATCTCGCGAACGAACTTCAATTTTTTCTTTTTTCCCCAGGGGCGCGTTTGTCTTTCGCACGTGGAGGTCTTCCCCTTTTGGGGGAGCGAAAAGCCCTCTAGTGCACCCTGGACTGACTTTCCCGGAATTTTCCCCTTTTCCCCTTGGTTTTTTGATTGAAAGCCGCCCCCCGATGGGTCCTTTGAAGCCGGGTTTTCGCAATGTCTAGGAATCCTTCTCTCCAAGTGATGGTAGAGCCAGTCCTGGTTTTAGGTCTTGTGCGTCCCTCCTTTTCTACTCTTTCTTCGATTTTTCTTTTTTCCCTGAAGTCGACCACCCCCCTTTCTTCCTCCTCAGGTGAGCAGGGTGCCCCCTCGCGCCCTTCGCACTCGGTCCTTCGGAATTAGAGATGGTGAAGTTACCTTTTTCCCCTGTCTCCACCCGGCGTTTTTCCCCCCGGTTTGCCTTGGCCTACTCTCAACTGGTGGGGACAGTTGCCCCTTGAACAATATGTTTTTCCGAGCTCTTCGGTCCTGCAGGTAGCCCCTAGTTCCTCCCCGCTCTGTTTTCGTTCGAAGAAATCGTACGAGTCCCCCCCCCTCTTTTTGCCCAGGTTTCTTGGGCCGCCGCCGTCCATTGAACACCTCATCCAACGCCTTTCTCGGCAGGTGCCCCTCTTTTTCCGGTGTGCTTTTCTTTTCCTTTCCGCGATCTTGTGTTTTCTTTTAGCTCAGTCTTCCGGTCAGCTGTTTTCTTTTACGATGACGAGATTCCCCCTTTCGGGGGTGATCAGGGAAGTTCTTGCCCTTTCCTTTCCCCCTTTCCCTTTCCGGACACCCCCCCCCTTTTTTTGTCCTACCGTCTTTCAGTAGACCTATTTTCCCGAGGGCGGCGGCCGCCTCCAAGTCTCTGGGCAAACCTGTTCCTCTTTGCCCGGAGCGTCCTGCCCCCCCTTTTCTGTGCGTTGCATTCACGTTTCCCCATTCTCCGGGCCGCGTGGCCTTGCATCCGCCTCCCCCCCCTGTTAAAGCGACCGCCGCCCCGCCCCTTTTCTTTTCCCCCCCGGGTTTTCTTTTCTTTTTCTGTATGGCGCCTCCTTCCCGGCCAGCTGTGAGCCGTCAAGAGTTTTTTTTTCTTGGACCCGGGATGAGTCGCGGGTTCCTTTTTTTATGAGGTCCCCCTTTGTCGGGGGCGGAATTCTCCTTTGAATTTCTCCTTGCCTTTCTTCTGGAACCGAAGGTCCCCAGATGGGCGAGTCCCCCCAACCCCCCCCCCCTTGCGAGGCCCCCTAATCCAACTTCCTTTCCTTGGTTGTCTTCTTTACTTTTGCGACCTGGGACGGCTGGAAAAGTCCTCCTCTACGAGCCGCCTTTCGGGCGATGTACTAGGGCTTTTGGAATGAACGTTGTGCCCGTTTCCGACCCCTTGGTGACCTTTTTTTTTTATTTTTTTTCTACCCACCACGGTGAACCCCCCCTTTCCACCCCCCACCGCCCTGCGTTCGTCTCCGGCTTTCGAGGATAGAGTGGGTCCTCCTGCGCCGCCGCTGTGAGAACTTCCTTCCACCTCCCCCTTTTTTTTTTTGGCGGGATCCCTCAAGATTTCTCTTTTTTCGCTGAAAAAGGACACCGCGGACGGGTTTACTCCCCCTCTTGTTCCTCCCCCGAATCTCCCGTTCTCCGGCGCCTTCCCCGCGCTTGTCTTTGAATAAACGGTCATTCTCGTGGGTTCCCAGTTCTTTCTTTTCTTGAACCCCTTTCCCAACAGCGCCTTTTTTATTGTCCGATCGCGGGTTCCCTCTGATGTAAGAGAAGCCTCCATTCCCACCTTTGTCCCCCCCCCCTCTAATCTCCTTCCCTTGACCGTCTACCTCTCTCTCCTTTCCCTCCTTCAGTTTTTTTTGTTTTTTTGAAGAGTACCCGTACGTACTCCCGATTCCCCCCTCCTGAACCGGTTTTCCTCTTTCGATCTGGTGGGTCTTAGTAAGGCCGTTTCAGCGACCCTCTCTTCCTTCCCTGCCTTGCATTCTTTGGTTTTTATGATTTTAAGGTACAGATGAGCTGGCAAAGGGGTGGAACTGCACCTCCCTCCCCCATCTCGGCCTTCGGTGATTTTTTTTCCCATCCAGGGGCCGTCCCGGCCAGAATAATCGCCCCGGGCTTCTGGGATCTTTTTGAGGCTACCCATCACGAGTTTCCCTGGTTAACCTTTGAGGGGCGTTCCCTTCGGACGATCCCCTGATCACTTTTCTTTTCCCCTTTTCATTCCTTTTAGCCCTCGCCGGGGTAGCACAGAGACCCAAAAGGACGTTGGACCTCTATGCGACCCCCTCCCCTTGGTGTTGCTGCAAAAGGGGTTCCCCCAAGGGTTTCGCTGGCCCCCGTTAAAGTCCCTTTTCCTTTTATTCACCTTCTCAGTCGTATCTGGGCAAACTTCCCTTCCCGCACGGACATTCCCATTCGTAATGCGTCTCCCCCTCTTCGGAAGCCTGTGTTCCCGGCAGTATAGGGTTTCACGTCCTTTTGATCAGCCCCTTGTCCTCAGACGTTCTTTTTCACCTTTCCTTGGATTTCCTTTTTCATCGAACTGAACCGTGGTTCGCTCCCTTGTCTACCTTTTCCTCCTTTTGCATGCTTCCCTTTCATTCACACGACGGCGGCGACGGGAGCTGGCTCCCCTCCCCACAAGGGGTTCTCTTTCCCCCGGGGTACACTTCTAGGCTACAACCATGGGCCGGGAATTCTCCCCTTCCCCCAATTAACGCCCTCCTCGCTATTCTCCCCCCAGTGTTTACTTATTTGGGTGTTTTCTTTCTGTAATTTAGGCGATTGGAACCCCTCGGTTGGATTCCCGTGGCTTACGCGGCCCCACCTGGTACGTCTCCCTTTCTCACCCCCCACTGGACTTGGAAACGGGTTGTGCCGCCAAGGTAAGCCGGGCCCAGGGATGCCCTCTGTTTCCCCACCAAGGGCGGCTTTCGGCTTTCACGGCACCCGCCCTCGGCCTGACTATGTTTTCTGACACCTTTCCCCTATCCGTTTCGCACCGGGCCCTTTTTGGCCGGATCTTTCCCCTGGAACGGTTCGCAGTTCCCCTTCCCCCCCTTTTCCCCTTGTCTTACCCCGCCCCCCCCTATGTCCTTTCGCGTACACGTCTCCACAAGCTGTTCTTCACGACATGGCTTTCCGCCCACTACCCTGCCTTTTTCCTTTTGCCTCCCACCTTACGGGCAAGCTCCGCATTTTAGCCGTAGCCTTTGAGGGAACGGCGGGTTCTATTTTTTTTTTTCTTCTTTCCGGATATTGCCACATTGTCCTTTGGCTTGGGTCTGTCGGCTTATTAGGACTTTATTATCGCTCGCTTTCCCTTTGCAGTCTTTCCGTCCGTTGCTTTCTACCCCGCACCGTTCATGTACAAGAATCCTCCCTGTTGTGCCGCAAGCCTCCCCACCCCCTTGGCAAGGTTTTTTTTCTTCCCCCCCTGTTTTTTGTCCGCCCCCTTTTTGGACTAACGACGGCCCCCCCCTGCCATTCAAACCAGAGAGAGGGACGGAGAGGGATTTGTCGACCCAATCTTTTTTTTTCACCCCCTTTTTTTCTTCTTTTGGGTTCGAGACAGTTTTCTCCGGTCGGCAACCGGGGTTTTTTTTGAGACCACCATTGTCTACGGTCACCGTACCCCCCCCCCCAATCCACCTCTCTTTTTCCTCACGGTGTCCTTTGCTTCGCTACCATTTTACGTTTATCCATTTAGCGATGTTAAACCTGGTGGTTTCCGACCCCCGCCCCCTTTTCCACACGGCTGTACCCCCCTTCGGGCGCTCCCTCCCCCGGCCGCCGGGCTTTTTCCAGTGCTCAAATCCCTTCCCAGCTGTTTACCTCGTTTCACATAGTTTCTCGGTCCAACCTTGGGATACGTGCGCCGATCCCAACCCCTTCCTGAAAAAAAACCCTTTCTTCTTCCCCCCTCT
>Ga0179593_1359734_pt1 | contig 11789 bp, 7 predicted proteins | sample CZODoug2_1_08_16_FD_185931 | JGI IMG/M metagenome (GOLD analysis project Ga0179593, IMG submission 185931) | Vadose zone soil fungal communities from Angelo Coast Range Reserve, California, USA - CZODoug2_1_08_16fungal (PacBio error correction) | ecosystem: Environmental > Terrestrial > Soil >... | reverse complement strand
TAGGAGGAGGTGGTATTTGTGCTTTGAACCCTTACTCATTCGGTCACGTTTAAATGCTATGACCTTAGATAGATTTTCCCAGAACTATTTTTATTTCCTCGCTTCTATCGATTGGAGTTCTTTCTTAGAGCACTATTTTTTCTATCGCTGTCGTCCGGGTAACGACTTTTACATAAGGGACAGCACTCTTTGGTGAAGTGCAGGTTTTTCCCTCTTCGTTGAAAGTCAGATATAGATGTCGGATTGTCTCTTTAGGTTTATTTGCTGGGCGGGATGATCGGGTTAGTCCTCTGCTACATTTTAAACCCTGTCCTCTTTCGGTTCCTAGGTAGGACGGTCTAGAGTGCATGTATCTCGGACTTCCGTAGAATGAGTACTTGGAGGGGTTTCTTCGTTTCCCCTCATCTGGTTCTTTCTCCTCTGCAAACTTAGTCCCCCAGCACCCGGTTTCGTCTGGCCATTAAAGGTCCATGCCGAATTTTATACCGCTGGTCCAATCCTCCCCTTTTTGGTTTTTATCCGCCCATGGTGAGGTTCGTTTCGACAGGCCTCAACCCTAATGGTCCAGCTGCCTGCTTCCACCGACGTCCACTTTGTGTTGAACTTGTTTGGACGGGTCGAGGTGTTCCTTTTCTGCTTGGCGCCCCGGAGGCCATGGTTTGTCTCACCTCCCGACCCCTTGGACATTTTGTAGTTTTCTGCGACTCCTTGGCTTTCATATTCCATCCCCTAGATGCGTTGAATCGACGGGTAACGGAGGATTTCTCCGCTTTCCCGGCCTGCCGGCTCTTTTGCCGGTTTGTCGCCTCATTTCCTGTTTTCTTCCCACATACAGCACGGTGTTACGTTGCCCCCAATTTGTTTTGCCCATTTTGTTCCTTTTTTTCACGGATCCACGTGTCCCAAAGCTGGAAGCCCCTGCGTACACCCGCTTCTGAACGGATCCTTTTATAGTAGTCGGCCCTCTTCCCCTTTGTATTCCGACTCTCTTCTCCACCTGAGTTTCTTTAGTACGGCAGTAGAACTTTCCCTCAGATTAAGAACTCTCCCGGCTCGTCGGTGTGCCTTTCAGGCGGGCTGTGTCTTCTTGTATCCCTTTCTTTTGGCCACCTGCATTGCCGTCGAGGGCCTGCCGTCTCCTGTAATTTCCTCAGCAGAACCTTCAATCACAGGAATCAGCTCGTTTTCTATGCGTTTTTTTTTTGTCCTTGTCATGCTCCGAGCACTTTCCTTTTTTAACTTTTGTCCTTTCTTCCCCTCCCTGTCGTCAATGGAACTGGACATGGCCGTTTCTCCTGACACAGAGGCCTTTCCTTCCTTACGGAGGCGGCTGCATATTTGAGACCCGACTCTTGTCCCTGGTTTGTCCAGATCTTTCTCCCTCCAATCCTGAGTAGAATATCCGTCGAGCCAAGATAAGGTCGGACTGGCCCGGCTCTTAGCGTTCTGATTTTTCCCACACCCCCCCCCACTTTTTTTTTTTATGGTCGTAAACGAGTCCAGCCGCATTTTTTACCGTCCGACTCGGTTCAGGTTCCTGATGAGTCTCCATTCCTGCTTGCCCTACAGCAGCAGCGTACTCAGCCTCCTCCACAGCCACCAATGCTGAGTCACAGCCTCTCCACCTCCTTGGCGCCTAAACGTGAACGACCCTGATTCCCCCTCTCGGCACACCCCCAACTTTTGAAAATTGCAATTTCCGGTTCTTTATCACCACCCCCGTACCGGCAGTGATGGAAGTGAGCGCTTTAACATGCCCCCACCGTAGTAGAGAACTCCTTTCCCCCCTCCTCGACTCTATTTCAGATGACGATGGACTAGCTGCTCGTACTAACCCCGTTTTTGGTTTGTTGCACGCTAGCTTTTATTTGAAAGAAGTGAACCAGTAATAAACACGTCGCATCGAGGGTGGAAGAATTAGTTCCCCCTCTTTTATTCCTACGGCGCATTGACCACAGACCCTGTCGCCCAGCTTTTCGTTGTAGGATTTCATGTCGCTCACTCTGCTTTCAAGACAGGCAATTTAAGCTGTCCAGACCCTACAGGTCACGCCTCTTAGTTGAGCTCTTGCCTTCCCTGACCCCCCGGTGATAAGCCTGAAAGCGTATTGCTTTTTTTTTTTTTACCTAACCTCTCATTCCGGTTTTTAACTTTCGGTCCTGGGTTAGGCCAGAAAGAGTGAGCCGCCTCCCCGCTGCCCAGTATGGTCGACAAAAAGCCAACGCGGCCCCTTACTTTCCCTTTCCTAAGACCGTTTCCTCAGTGTGATCAGAAGTTGAGAGATTAGGCTTTCCAATGGGAGTCACAGGTCTCTCCTCGTTCAATTCCCTGCGATAGAGAGTCTTCTTGCACCGGAAGCTCACTGATAGCACCTTTACTTCTTCCTCGAGCTCATCCCAGCGATTCGAGCGGCACCAGTCCGCCAACAAACTTTTCCAGATACTCTAAGAGTGCTTGAGTCCCTTTATTGCAAGTTTCCCAGCCTGATTACCTCCGCTTGTCCGGTAAATCAGGAAGTTTTAAAGCAATGCTCCCCTTTTAACCTCTTCTTGTGTGAGTCCTGATATTCCCTCTGCCGTTTTTCATTCGTGAGCCGCTCAGGATGCCGGTCTCTACGGTTCTGTATTTTTGGCACTGGATTGGCGGCGTATTTAATTGGGTTTCAGTCCGCCTTCCCCTTTAATCTTTGGTGCCTGCTCGAGGCTTTGGTGTGTCGCGATGCTCTATCACATTTTTCCCGATTTGAATTCCTTATACGTTTGAAATTTATCTTTCGCCCAAGTTTTCGTGAGTCCGCTTCGCGCGCCGTCCTGGTTTCAACCCTGTCGGTCGCATGCTTATTTATAGCCTTGGCCTATCTCTGTGGTCAGACCCTTCACGTTCGGGGCATCGGGCTACTTCCCATTTTGCTGCGGCGCTTTGGACGGCCCAGTCCCCCCTCCCACGGCTGAGATCCGTCTTGTTCACGCAGTAGGCCTCTTTACGCCCACTGTGTGTTGGGTCATCCAGGTGAAGCGTTCTTCTCCGGAAGAGAGTTCTTTTTTTTTTTTTGCACTGGCTCTTGCGAGGAAAGGCGTGTCCACCTCTTCGGCTACACGTCCCCGGCTTCGACCTTCTTTTTTTTTTCAATGCCCCCGTCTCGGTCGGACCTTCTCTTCGTGCTTCAACATTCGACCTCGTTAAGGGTTTTATTTCCACGTTTTTCCTTGAGGACGATTGCGTTCCTGCGGCTCTCCCCACGGTCGTTGCCCCCCGCGGCGGGCTATCCTCAGTCGTTATGACAGTCGGAAGGTTGTGGAGAGTTTTTTAGGTGACTGGTCTCATATGCGCAATTTTACCCGTTTGACGTGTGGGATGCCGCTCCCGGTGCCTATGGTTTCCGACGGCGGTTTTGTTGGGGCGCTGGCGGTTGATGCTCTTAAACGGGCTGGGTGTCCCTTGCGTTGTATGACGGCGCATGTCTGGCGGTGGACGCTCCTGTTCGGCGCTTCTTCTGTGGGTTTGCTGCCTGCTCCCTAACGCGCTCATTGGTGGGGGGCGCCTGCTGTCGGCTTTTTTTGTGTCGCTCGGTCGCGCTTTTTGCTGAGCGCAGGGCATCCGTCAACTTTTTCTCAGCAGGCTTTGCTTCCCTCTCGGTGGGAGGGTCTGGTAGTTCACAGGAGTGCGATCCTGGCGGCCTGCCGGACGTTTGCCTACAATGTCCGCCGCCTCCTGTGCGTCTCCTTAGGCAGTCTGCCCTGGCCCTTTGGGTCGCTGCGTCTTCCTTCCGAATCACGGTCCGGTTTTGGCCAGGGATGTCATTGCCCCCTACTCGCGGCCGCGGCAACCTGCGTGCTTACGTGAGACGGGCAAGACCTGTACGGCCGCTCCTTGACAGATGTAATGTGATGTTCTTTTGGCTTTTTTTCCCGGTGCGTTCTTACTAACGCCTTGGCCGCTGTGTCGGCCCCTGGACGGCAAGCTCCCGAATTCCCATTTTTTCCCCACCGTCCCACTAATTCTGCTAGCGATTGTTTCGCCAAGTCACGCGAAACGACGGGGCGAGGCGCGAGTTTCCCTAAATTCGCAGCCGGACGCAGGCCCCAGCCTTTAGTTTACGGGACCGGTGGTTTCGGGGCGCGTTCCGGACGCAGTACCGTTATTTTTTCTTGTCGACCGGCGCGCACAGTCGCCACTGTGGGCCGGGATTTCTTTCCGTCCCCTACATGATAAGGCAGCATTTAGGAACCCGATGCTGGCCATGTGGTGAGAAGAATACGTTCCCCGTTTTCTTTTTTGAACGACTCCCAGTTGAGGGCACATTCCAGGAGACTCTTACCCTGAGACCCAGACTGCTGGCACTTTTTCTGGCTTGTGCTCCTTCCAAATGATCCTTTGCAGTCTTCCTACTCGACGCCCCCGCAGTCCTGTTACCCAGTGGCGGCTTTAGGGCCGTGTTTATTGGACCCCTCTTGCTTCTGGCCGTTCCCCACCCTCAACGAACGCCCTTGGGCGAACACAGAAGTTGTGGTTTGCCCCTTTATGACTTTCGAGGCGCCTCCGGGCAGGTCTGACGGTGCCTACTGTTTCGTACGAGGATCATCGGATACGCGACGTTAAATTTCTTTTCCCCCTGCCCCCCCGCCCACAGTCGATGGCCGTTGAAACCGTGGAAGAGCAGCTTTCCCGACCCCGGACGCCCGCGCGGCCGGTTCAGGACGCTTCTCACCAAAGACGAGCAGGCGCCCTCCGAGGTTTGACCGGCGCACCGTAAGATCTCCTGCACCGACTACTTCCGTGGCGGAGCGGCTGAGCTCTTTTCCCTGCTGGAGTGCCGTAGGTTCTTCTGGAATTTCACACAGAGATGCTCCTCTGCGCCCTTTAGAAGTAGCAAGCCTCCGGCTCTGTCTGTCACGCCTACCCTCGGACCTAGCGTTTCGTCCCTTCCTCGCTTTTTCATGATCTTGCACCCTCGCCGCCACGCCAGTTCCGGGACCTGGCCTGCCCTTCCTCTCTTCCTACCGGTTCTCTCCTTCTCGTGACGCGACCTCTATCCTTATTTTTATTTGGAGCGAGCTTTTCGTCTCTCCGACCTCTATCCTCATCCCTCGCGCGTGAGGACCAGATCTGGCGGATTTGCCAGTCAGTGGAAGCGGTTCTTTTCGTTTTTGGCGGTAGAGGCTTTGTGTAGTGATCTATTCTTTTTCACGTTCCCCGGGCTAGTTATGGCGACCGATCGCGGTTCTATTTGGCGCATTTTCCGGCGAGGAGCTAGTGTTTTGACGAGAATAAGCTCTTCTTTTTTTATTGCCCCCAGCCGCCTTGCTTTTCAATACCAGGTTATGCCTTATCTTTGAACCGGGCCCCTCCGCAGTGTTTCTTCGCGCGGTTTTCGAATGAGCGTGCATTTGGCTTAGGTGAGTAGCTTTAACAAAGCCGCTGTTCGTTACGGGAGCGGCCCCGTTCTTGCCTCCATTTCAAGTTCCACACGTTGCCGGACTTTTCCGGTTTTGTTCAGGACCGAATAAGGCGCGGAGCCCCTCACCCGGCCAGCCTGGCGCCGTTCCCTTAAGGTCAGCACCCTGCTGCGTGCTGCTTTGGAACTGGTAAAAGGGCGCCCTTTTTCTTTTTTTGAGCTCTTAGGGAGGTCGCGTACGCTCCTCTTTCCATCACCTGTTAGGCATGCTGAGCGACGCCGCACGGTATTACCTTGGGCGACCGGCGGTTTGGATTAGAGGTGGTCAGCTGGCGCAGTTTCAGACAAACGAAACCCTTTCCAACGAAAGCCAGGTATGCGCCTCCGTATGGACATCGACCTCGTTTCGTTCGATGGTCCCACGGCTCCCTGTCCCCTTTCTTTACCCCCTTGGTTAAGTTATTTTTACGGCCCGACTGGTCCCGGTCCCATCAGCCTGTAGTATACCTCACTCGGTTCCCGGGTACATTTTTCCGGTTTTTCTTTCCACTTACACTTCTCCCGGCCGGGGTTCGACCGGCCCGGATGCGTAGGACTCGCTCCCCCGTCTGTTCCGCGAGGAATTTGGAGCCCCGGGGGCGCAACGCACTGTGATCCTGGTGTTTCACGGTCCAGGCTTGCTTCTTGTGTTCTTCCAGTTCGAGACGTGTCCCGCCCCTTTGCCCGGCGTCGGACATTGCCTCTAGGTTCATCTTCAGCCGCACAGGAAACAACGTACTAGATTGAGATAGGTTCCGGACGATGTAATGTCAGGCTCTTGCCAGTAACCCTTCCTACTCGGCCGCCTGGCCTTTTTTGCTATCTCCCTCACTGTTATTTTCTGGACTGGCCTTGATTAGCTGCCAGCGCCGACCTGGCGGGAGGACGTGACCGTCGACGCGGACGGTTTAACGCCTGCGGCCCTTTTTCAGAAGGTTTCGGCATTTCCGACGCCACTCCTGTCGCCTTCCGCTGGCTCGGCGCCGATGGGTCTCGCCTCCCCCCCCCCCCCCCTGGCTTCGCGCGCTCAAGCTTTCGGGTCGGTGGTCTCCCCCATGAGTCGAGCCGCCGGACCCCCCGGCCTACGGCAGGTCGCTATTTCTCAGTGTGCGCACAGCTGCTCGTCCATAGCAGCGCCTCACTTCCGAAAAGATTTCACGCCACACCATGCATACGTCCGACAACCGACGCCCTACTCAGTGACCCAGACCACCTGCCTCCCGGCTCCAGCCAACCAGCCACGTTCTGCCCCGAGGCACCCGTCTAGTGAGCACCACCCGTCCTGTTGAGTAGCTTTTTGTCACATGTTTTGACCACCGTCGTTTCTGCGCCCCCGGCCATCGACCTCTATGTTGGTGATGCCGCAGCACCCGCCGCTGTCGCCGCGAGAGACGTTTCTCCGGATATAATCCCAACTTTGACATCCCGACCCAAGGCTCTCGCTTCGAGGTGAGCGACGTCCGTTTGCCAGTAGAGTCTTGGGTTTTTGCCTCTTCTTGCAACACACGACGGTCGCAGTCTCTTCTTTGGCCCAGCTCAATACGAGGGTCTAGCGCACTGGTCCCCGTAACATTTCCTCATCTAGTCCGCCCCTATCGCCGCGCTTGCCCCCCCCGAACGGTGCGGGCAAAAGCTGTACGTTGCGGTGGACCCCCAATTGTTTTCGTTGTTTTGCGCGTTTTTTTCGGCTTAGACAATCGTGAGTTCATCCCCGAGTCCGAACAGGGCTGGCGTCGCCACCGAAACCGGGCCCTGCGCCTAAGCTCGCCTCCAGTTCTGGCGATCAGTCTGGCAGAGGAATGCTCGTGGCTCAGTCGTCATTTCTTTCCCCCACTAGCGATTCGTTCGGACTTACGACCCTGTCTTTTTTCCCAATGGAACCCCCCCCCCCGCTCCGATCCCCTAAGCCAGCCCTCTCCCCCGACGGCCCGCCTCACCCAACCTCTTCTCCCAAAGAGCCTCATCGCTAATTACTCGGTCTTTAGCTCCGGTTCAGTCCGTTCCGCCCGCTCCTTGAGGCAGGCCCGAGTCCTTCGCCAGACTCTACTTCCCCCCTGGTGCGAGATGTCGTCATGCTCTTTTTCTACAGGACCCGTCCGGCGTTGCTGATCTTCCTTACCGGTCTCCTCAATGGATGAGTGAGTTGCGGCGGCCGGGGTTTTTTAGGTTTTCTTTTAGCGGGATAGATTGCGGATTTTTGTTGTCTGCGGATTCTACTGCACTAAGATCGAGATCGCGCGCTGCTGTACGTCCCTTTGGCCTCAAGGGCCCTCCTCTTCCGCGCGTCTTCGGGATCGACCCTGCATTCGCGCGGCAGGAGTACCGTCCTTGCAGCAGTTTTCTTTTTTCGCACGCCCGCCCTGTTTGGGCGCGGGCGCTCTCCAGCTTTTTTCTCGAAAGGACTGCATTAACACGCCACCCTGGACGAAGATGTATATTTTTTCCCGCCGACCAGGTACAGTTCGCGCACTTCCTGGCATGCACCTCTCCCGCGGCTTCTCTCGCGTCTGGCTGTGCTCTTACGGCCGGCCGTGTCGTGAAAGTTTCTGGTTTTGTACCGCCCTTTATGCACGCGTTCTCGACATTTTTGTTTCTCCTGCCAGTGCGCCCAGTTCCCGGTCGGCCTACATTCTGCCTTTAATTGCGCTAGGTTTTTGTTCTTTTCCCCTTATGAGTACACCTGATCCCAGCACCGGCTATCGCCGGCGGTATACTTCTAACGCCGGTTGTTTCGTTCACCGTACGTTTGTTCTCTACAGAAAGGTGCTCTTGGTCGCTGCTGACGTTTGGACCGTGAGCAGATCTTCCCTGCCCACGCCTGTCGTCTAACCCTAGCCGAGAGTTCCTCTTTCGCCAGCAGGTGCGGTTGTTGGCTTGCCTGGATCGGCGGGAGGGGGGATTGTGGTCGTATGCCGAGTTTCCGCCTTCCCTTTGTGATGGAGGTTGCAGATTCGGACTTTTTCCTGCGGTAGCGCTTGTGGCAGTGAACGCGCCCCCGCGGCGACATGAGCATGGTCGGGAGGTGTCGCGGCTCTGGTGAATTTCCTAGAGCGAATCCTCAAATTGAGCTCTCCTGAAGGCCTTGGCCGACTCATCGTTGGTCAGTCTCGTGGCGGAATTGCTCCCCAGGTGGCGGTATCAGGTCGGCCTAAGACGTCTTACAAACGGAGATCGATTCCTTCTTTAGTCCAGAAATTTTTCTTCCGCCATGGACAGGCGGTCGTGCGGTAGATTTCAGGCCAGTCACTAAGTTGGGCTGGTCAGGGAGGGGACGTCCCTGCCTCTCTGGATTTATTCCCTTTAGTTATCATGGTGGACAGTCGATTCCGCTCTACCCCCCGAGAGAGTAATGGTTGGTTTGTTCTTCTAGACTGTCAATTGCTCGGAATGTATGAAGCAACGGGAGACTTGGACCCTGGTCTCGAACGGCCCCGCAACAGAATCACGCGTCTCACTTTCTCCCGCTATGGTTTATTGTGATTCTGCTTCCTCTACTTGAAACCGACGGGCTGTTTCCCCCTCCCCGGGGTCGAACCGCCCTTCCTGACGTAGCCCCTGCCGTGTCTCGTGCATGGGGTGGAAGCAGAGCCCGGTTTTTCTGCCGTTGTTTACTTACTCGTCAGTGTGAGTCCGTAAGCAAAGTGGATCTTTAGTCCTTCCCCCCTAACTGCCTTGCCAGCAGTGACCTTGCCTGTCCTGCGGAGTTTCCTATACCCCATAAGTGAACCTTCTCGGCGAACTCCGAGGAGTGTCTGACGTCAAAAGTGATGATTTTGTCTGAACGATGAAGGCGGGCGTGCTTTATTTTGTCGGTTCTCGCACAAAGTCTCGCCCGGTCTCCTTGGCTTCTACTATACTCCCTCGGAAACTGTGTATACCTTGTTTTCATGTGTTAAAGCAGTGCCCCTACCTTATGGAACGAGGGATTCTGGAGACCTCACAACCTCCCGAACCTCCTCCTGTCACACCCAGAAGGCCGCTGGGACCCGATTGGCTGGGGAGCCATCGGCCGTCACTAAAGTGATGGGCTGCCTTTTTTCTGTCTTCTTTGAAGGCTGCGAACGTATGATGGTTGCAGATCCGGAAAGCTCCGATGCCCCAAAGGGAACGGCCGAGTCCCCCGTCTTTCGAAACAGAAGCTATTTTCCGACCCGTGCGCGTGCAGGAATCGACTCCTACACACTTCGAGCTGCACTAGAGGCTACGGAAGAACTTCACTTCCCTGGACTAATCCCTTTTCTGTGTCGGACCAAAGTTTTTCCCTTTGTTTTTTCGTCTATTCGCTCCGCCACAATAGTTTTCTCTCCTCACCCTTTTCGCTGGACGTTTTCACTTCCAGGTCTTCAGAGAGATAGGTTTGCTTTTGCTAAACGACTAGAAGGGGAAGTCTTTTTGCTTTTTCCCGACAACCCCTTTCGTCATTCAAACGCGTTCCTTTGCCCCGAAACTACCCGCCCTGCTTTTCTGTTCCCTCCTTTCGGGGATTGCTCGTAGTTGACCCGATATATATGATTTTAATCCTAACTGTTTTTTTTCTTATCTGATCTGTTCTCTTGATTTCTCCTTCCTCTCTCTTACTACATCTCCCGCCGTTTTTTCCGACTTTTTTTGCCATTTGGGCGGTTGGGGGCGTGGCGGCGGGGCTTTGCGATTGTTATTTCCCTCAGATGCACTTCTATTTTATTAATTCTTTAGAGTAGGATTCTTCCCTTCGCGGCCTTGTCGTCTTTTCCTCGCGGGCGTTTTTCGCCTGAGTCAGCTCCCATTGGTTGCGGGCGTCTGTTCTACCTGTCATCCTCCGAAGAAGGGAAGCGCTCCCGTTCGGCCGAGTTCCCTCCAGCTTCCTTCTTCTTTTGAACTGCCTCTCTTGTCTTCTTCGTTGATCCTTTGACGCTGCTGGTCTTTCCTTCGAGTTAGGTCGATATGTACTACTTCCTTCCTTTTTGTTTCGGAGCCCTTTGTAGAGTGCTTCTCGAGGACCATTTCCCGGAATAGTAAGGTTGGTCTTCCTTCTTTCCTCATCCGTGTGTTCTATCTGCACTCTGCCTGCACACCGTCCTCCGTCCACATGCAGGCCGTTTTTTCCTCGTGGTAACGGTCCATTTTTTTTTTTGTTAGCTTCCTAATGTTCGGGGAGGGTGTCTACTCCTTCCCTCCTCATTCGCCACTGTAGGACATTGCGGGCAACTTCCGACCGGTAGTCTTGGCTACCTTAGCTGAGGTTGAGTTTTTTTCGGCCTCGGGCGATCCAGAAACCGTTCTTTCCCTCACTGACTCTTGCTGTTTTCTTGGTACATCTCTATGGCCGGAGCACCGTCCGAGGAGTCTTCGAGTTTTTGGTCTTATGACCACATTTCCTTTCCGACGTTTCCACCTTTTCATATCCTTTATTGTCCCCGGGCTGTTAAAACATCTTTTTTTGCTTATGTTTCCTTCTGGAATTACTCCCCTACATGTACCAGTCCTCTACCTTAACTCGTACTCTCCAAAGAGTCCCTGACCGTCCCACCAATTGGATAGTTCGGCGTTCCCTGGTCCTTTAGTTTACTGACCTCCTCTAGCCCACGGTTCCAGAGCTTACGTTTCGCCCTTTGATATATCCTGTCTTTCCCCGATGCTTTCGAACGCGTCCAGTTTGGGCGGCTTACTTACTGACGTTTTGGCAAGGTCTTGTCACCTTTTACGATAGTTTGACCCCGTCATTTTCTCCATTCGCACCCATGACCTCCAGGGGAATAGCTAGGAGGTTTATGCTCTTTTTTCGCCTTCTTAGTTACCTTTTTTTTTTTGCAAGTGTATTAATAAGATAGCACTCTGCTTCTTGACTTCCCCTCCCTTTTCCCCTTCCCCTCCTGTCTGGAGGTCTCTACCAGTCCCTGTCTCTTTGAAGGAGGTTCGGAGTCCTGAAGTACATCCCTTTTGCCGTTTTTTAATGACAGATTTGGCTGCGTCTCAGAACTCCGGTCGCTTCACGAAAACTCTCTCTTCAAGAGTCAGGGTCGTTTCTGTTCCTTATTCGCGCATAACTATTTTTTCACTGCGAGATTTTCATCCAAGTAGCTCTCCGCCCTCTACACAATCATACTGACGCCCATTGTTTCGAGTTCCTCTCTCTAAGGTCCTCTCCTCGTTGGCCATCACTCATCTTTATCAGCCTTCCATCGAGTTTCTCCAGAACGGAAGTAAGTTTACCTTTACTCGCCCAGGCGAAGAATTCCCCCCCTTCACCTGCTCTTTACCTGGCCGCCCCACCCCCCGCAAGCGTTCGGTCCACCAAGGTATTTTTTCCGTTTTTTTGAGTGAAACTTCCCAGGCCGTTCGGTCTGCATCCGAGCCGGCGACACTTTTTTTCACC
>Ga0179593_1584919_pt1 | contig 11790 bp, 7 predicted proteins | sample CZODoug2_1_08_16_FD_185931 | JGI IMG/M metagenome (GOLD analysis project Ga0179593, IMG submission 185931) | Vadose zone soil fungal communities from Angelo Coast Range Reserve, California, USA - CZODoug2_1_08_16fungal (PacBio error correction) | ecosystem: Environmental > Terrestrial > Soil >... | reverse complement strand
GAGCCGCTTAGATTTTTCCTCTTTTTACCATGACAAATTTAAACACCGGTCTTTCTGAACGTTCCTGCATTGTCGGCGAGAATGATCTTCACGGAGCATTACCCGAACGCTTTTCTACATTCCTTGATGATTTTCCTCTCTTTTTCTTCAGAACTCTTTCCACAGCTTTCTCTTAAATCCCCTTTCATCTCGGCGCGGGACGCACGTTAGCTCCGGCCGATCTCATCTTTTCGCACGGACATCTCAGACGAACCACCCTGCAGAGCGGTACCCCCATTCCTACAGCTGTACCTGCCGGCTTCCCGTTTAAACCCCTTATCGGATCCATCCTCTTGCTTGAACTGATAAAGGGACTTCTTCCGAACCGGAGATTGCTTTTGTCAATGATCCCTTCCCCTTCTTCTTATGTGTGTTCTCATTTTTTTTCCGGGTTCTTTTGGCTGTGGTAGAGGGAAGCGGGGGCGGGGTTTTCTACTAGTGCCTTTCGCTCAAGGCACCGATTGTGAAGTGTTGAAACAATCCCCGTTTTGGGTTGGCAGGCCTCGCAGTCCCGAGAGAGTTTAGTGCTGGTAGAGTTTTCTCCCCCTCCTCTCGAAAGGCATCGCAGAGGTTTCTGAGCAAATTCTTTACGTTTAGACTTTTTTCCTGCGATGTGGCCCTTGGCAGGGGTCGCCGTCACGTGAATTTTGCCGGCTGGGACTTTTCCCCCCTCCACTCGTTTCTTTGTCTATCCTTTTCTGGTTCCGTCGACAGACCTACTTCATAGCACCCGTCATAGAAAACCCCTTCCTATCGACAATTGGCGGTGACCAAGCTATGAGGTCTTTCTTCGGAGAGCCTTCTTCTTTACGTTCGTTTAAGTTCCACGTTTTGGACCTGATCTCCATGGACATCGGCTATTTTCTAGTTTTCAGAGCCCCTTTATTGCGCAGAAAAACCTGTGGACTTTTTTTAAAGGTGAGACTAGTAGTACTGTTAAGCCAACATAGGACGTCGAGTAGTAGCTTTTTCCTTTTGACTCTTCTCACAGGATCTACCCGATGTGATGGAGTATGTCGGGGTAGCTTTTTTTTTTGCAGAAATTTTCTGAGTCTTCACACTTTTCTACAGACACGTTTTCCCTCTCGAAGATTGCCTGATAGGTCTTACCAAGTCATGATCTTTCTGCTCTAAGTCCTCTTCCTCAGAGCCTTTCAGAGTTTTCCTTCTCGTTTCAACCCTCCTTACCTTGCCTTGACGTGTCAAACCCTTTCTCCTGAGCCTTCGTTGAAGTCTTTCCTCTTCCTCGTCGATTCCTCCCTTATGCCCTCAGTCCCTCAAGCAGGGCAGACGAATTTCTCTTTTACTGGGCGGAAGGTTCCTTTCCCTTCCTTGTTATGACTCTCCAAACCTTTCCGCCCTCCGTGCCTTGGGTCTAAGACAGGATGGAAGAACCCTTGCCCCAGCGGCCTGCGTAGGGGCGATTTATGGTTTTCTCTTTGACACTCTCTGCACAGCGTACTCTTTCTCCTTTTGAGGGGTTTTCTGATGCCCATTAGGTCCGACGAGCTGAGAAGTCCATCGCCAGGTCAGAGAGTTCTGCGACCTTTCTCCAGCTGTCAATTCTTTTATCTCCCTTTAGTTCCCTATTTCCGCCCCTTCATTCTAACCGTACGCGGCCTCTCCAAAAGGCTAGTAGGAAGCCCATGCGACCCGTTCACCTGGTGTATTCTTTTCTATTTCTTCTTCTCTTTCTCATCCTCCCCGAGAGCTCAGGTAGGACGGGTTTGGCGAACAGATCGCAGATTGCCTTAGCACCTGGAGGGAAGGCCCTCTTTTCTTCCTCCTCCAAGTCTTCGTCCCTAACTTTGCATAATCTCTTCGTGGGTTAGGAAGAGCGACCACGTCTCTTGAGAAACCTACCTTATCTTTTCGCGAGGAGACACTTCCCCCCGTTGTTCTCTTTCCATCCTTCGATGTAGACTCTTTTTTTCCCTTAAGCTCTTTCCTCGGCTCCTTTCATATCCCCGTGGAGGCGATGTGGAAGGTTTCCTTCGTCGCGAGCAGACATCGAGGCTTTTCGCGGAACGGCAAAGGGGCCTTCCTTCTCCCCTTCGTCCCCGCAGTTTGTTTGCGGTTTAGTTTTTTCCCTTTTAATCCGCCCGCGTAGTCGACCCCCCCCCCTTGAGAAGAATGGTCAGTAGTGCGTTTTCTTTCTTGCGCCTAGAAAGTTTCCTAGCGAATCACCTTCTGCAGTAATCTTTCCTATTGTCCCCCAATGGTGCTTTGGGCTTTATTAAATCTCGTGGGTGGTCACGGCTTTACCAACTTTTTTTGGAGGTGCCTATCTGAAATGGGCTTGTTCTTGAAGATACGCGCATAGAGATGTGGTTGACGAAATTCCCCTCTCTTTATCAGACCCGGAGGTTTTCCTCAATACCCGCAGGACTCTTTATTCAGTTAGCGGGATTCCGAAAGGTTGAGGAAATGGCCATTCTTCTTCTCCTCGGTTCCACCTCAGAGTCTATCTTCCTCCTGCACTTTGGGTGCCTCGGGGGGGGCTCCCCGCCGGGTTCCGGTTGACTCATGGTCCTGTGGTGTGGCTTTGGTCCTGCGGTCTGGTTCGGTTGATGGTGGTCTGGCCTGGTTGTTTGGTAAGGTTTGCTGTGGAAACCAGGGGATGGCAGGCTCGGGGGCGAGGGGTGTGCGGGCGGTCTGGCCTGACGGCTGGGGTTGGTGGTTGCCTTAGAACATCCTCTTCCCGCGCCGCTTGCCAGGTCGTACTTCGGGACGCTGCCAAGCGTTTGCCCGAGATCGGATCTCTTCCCGACTTTTTTAGAAAGCTTTCTCTTTTCTATCTTTCCGCCCTTCCCTTGTTGAAGCCACGAAAAGACTCTCCCGCGGAGAGAAAGTCACCCTGGCGCTTTTTTTTCCTTTCGTGTTATCACGGGTCTTTTCCGTGGTGACGCCCGAGCCCCTCGCCGCGGACTCGTGTCTCTGTAGACGTGCTTTTTATTGGCGGACTCCGCCTTTTTTTTTTTTTTTTTCGTGGCCTCCCTGGACTCTCTCGGCATCCTAAAGCGCGGTGTAGATGTTTCAAGGTCCTGCATCGGGGCACCGTGCTGCAAGGACCTTTTTTACTACATTCTTGACGCCCTTTCTTTTGACCCTTTCCAGTCACTTTCTTTATTGCCGCGACGAACCTGGGAGAATCTCCTTCCCGGATAGAAGAGGGCGCGGCCCGATGGATAAGTCCTTTCTTTCTGTACCCCGTGGTTCGGACTTTCTTTCCTCTCGCTCGGCGCTAGAAGTCCCCCCTGCCTGTAGCGCTGTTCCGGGAAGGACCTCTTCCTTAGCTTTTTTTTTTCCGATTTTTTTTTGGTTTCCGCTGGGCCTTCTTCTGAAGAACGACCTTCCTCTCGATGTATGATGCCGCCGAGGGTCTTTTTCTTCGGATCTTCCTTCCAAGCCTTCCTCCTTCTTCGGCAACACGTCTACGACGAAAAAGATTCTCGGCGCAGGTCTAACGCTTCTCGTCAGGCTTCGGCCTCAGACCGTCGTTACCTCTCGGCCTTTCGGCTTGGGAGGGCGGCCAAGAGAGTGGTTCGCTTTTCTTTGGGTTCAACCCTTGTCGTGAGGATTTTCCCTCTCTTTCGTAAACGCCCGATTCCCGGTGAAACCCTCTTCCTCCAATCTCTCCATTCATTGAACTAAAAATCTCCCAGATACTTTCTTTTCTTGATCATGGAGTCCAGTCCAAACGACGTTTTTTTTTGGGCAGAACCTGTTTTTCTTCCGCAGGCCCTTTCTTTCCGCGTTCCAGTTTTATACCTCAAGGGAGGAATCCAGCTTGGACTTCTCCTTTACTTCTGAAAGGGTTATCGTGCGATAGATTCTCTCTTTCCTTTCTGCCCGTGAGGTGCTCGAGGCCTTTTCTTCCTGGAGGGTTCTCCCTTTTGGTCTACACCCGTCGTCCAGAGCTGATGGAAACCTTCACTCTCATCAAGGATGTCCCCCCCGAGTTAGGGTCCTTTTTCATTGCTCGCCCTCTCTGCGGGGAGTTCATTTTTTTGTTCGGTTTTCTCCGCTTCTTAACAGTGCGGCAGGGCGAATCGTTTTTTTCTTTCTCAAAGCTCCGAGCCTTTATACTAATCCTTTTTTTTCTCTTTCTCGGAGTTTCTCTCGAAGCTCAGCCCCTCCCATTCTAAGGAACGTCTGATGGGCAATCCCCGCCCATCGCATAAGGCTCCCTTGCAGAATCTCTGGCCTTCCTTTGGTTTTTCTCCGGGATAGCTTCCAAAGCGTCGTCTCCTCAGCCAAGGAACGACGTTAGATCTTTTCTTTCTCTGCCGTCCTTTACATTTCCTCTTCTTAGCCCCCCCCCATTTCGGCTCAGTTTCCTCCACTTGGCTTTTCCTTCCCTTCTGTTTGAAACACCCCTGCTGAGGGCTTCAGAGGAACTCTAACTTTTTTTTTCCAGCCTCGTACTTCCCCCCTTTTCCCCCTGCCCTTTCTTTTCATTTCTTCTATCATGTCGGCTCGGTTCATTTCTGAAGAGGCGTTCCTGTGGTTAGAGGGAATTTTTTCTCTGTGGTGTTTTTTTCCTGTATTTTCTTCTCTGTGATGGAACACAAACAAGAACCGCCCACTCTCTTTTGCATGGGATCCCGGTAACTCCCGACGTTTTTCTACGGGTTCTTTCGATGTTTTCTCTTTTCACTCCTCCCCTCCCAGCCCGCAATAGAGATCAATTCTTTCTTCGTAGAAACGTCCTGTCCTCTCGGTCGGCGGTTTTTTTTTCTTCAGCTTGCCCCGGATAATCCCTTGGAGCCTTTTATCTTTCTTTAGTTTCCCGAGTGCGACCGCAGGGAGATCTCCGAAGGGAAGCTGTCGCCCCAATCGGAAAACATCCTTTCTTTCCCTCGAGGTTTAAGGCCCGAGATTCTTTTTATTACTTTTACCTTTTTTTCTACCAACTGTTTGATGTGCACAGTCGCCCCTTTTACCTTATAATCTCCGATACGTTCCCTGGTTTTCTCGCACATTTGTGCGATTGGTTTTTTCAATCTCCGTCAGATGTAGCCCAGGCATGTGCAGCCTCCGTCGAATGACCCCCGTTTTCCCATCACAGGCTGTGATGATTCGTGGCCCCTCTTCATGCTTTTAGAATGAGTCCGATTTCAGAGGGAAACTCGCGGCCCTTACAGCGTCGATATTTTTGTCCCATCACGAGAAATTGATCTACGAAATCCGCGTTCAAGCCTCTTGTTCTGAACGCCTTTTTTTCTTTTTCTTTCTCAAATCCTTGTACGGGTGACAGGCTCCATATGGCTCCCCCCTCTTAGTTTCCCCCCAGTTTATTTTTAGTTTTCTTCCCTGCAACTGAAGGAGAGTGTTTCCCGAAAGATATACTTTCCCTTTATTGTAGTCAGACCTTTCTTCCCCCTTGTTCATCAGAACCACAACCTAGTTTTATAAGCTCTTGGCCGGAACTTGCACCTATCCTCGATGATCTTGCTCGTCTGACTCGCTTAGTAGGTCTCTTTTTCCTCTCAGGTCGTTTTGAATGTCTCTGCTCAACCTTCATGCTGGTTTGAGGATTCTCATGAGTCGGAGCTGAGCAGAAAAATCCCGTTCCAGAAGATGTCTTTCCTATAGATTCATCGGTAAAGCCCTTATTTTCCCCCAATCCCTTTCCGATTCCCCCCTCCGTGTTATACGTACCACTTATTTTTCAAAATAACTTTCTCTCACGGCTTCTCCCCCCATCTTAGAACCTGGACTCTCCCGTCCCTTCCGTCCTCTTGACGCTCCGGAGAGGCCACGCTCTTCTTCCCTCCTAGAAGGGGCATCCTCCTCACGCCTGAGCTTCGGTGTTGTTTTCCTCCCTCCGTTTACCTTCTCTTTTTCTTCTCCTATTATTCGAGAAGGACCGGCACCAGTAGACCCCATAAAACTTCAGATCCGAAGGGACCGCCTTTTTTGAGAAGAAACATTTCCCGTACTCCTTGCCGAGGCCTCCCGTTGTTTTTTTTCTTTCCGGTTCTTTCTAGTGAAATGGAGTGAAATCATTAGAAGGTTATGGCCCTCACAAGGCGGTGATCTTCCTCGTCCCTTGTTTGAGGAGATGCCTCCTTCTTCAGAGAGGCCTTTGATGCTTCCTCCCCTATGGTTATCAATTTTCCCTGGTCTTCTATAGCGGCTGATAGATGACACAGAGACTCTTTTTCTACGGTGTCTTTGCCTCTCGTATCCCTTCTCTTTTTTCTTTCTATATGTGTGGGCGCGAGAAGGTGTTTATTCCCCTTTCTTGGAGAATAGGTAATGCTGCCATTTTTGTGGGGATTATCCCCCTCCCAGGATGTTCTGCCCTTTTATTTTCCCACTTCCCTTTCCTGATGGGCGTGCTCAGATACTCCTCTCTCTTTACTAAGCAAGGTCGCTCGACCTTTTCTGCTCCTTTTCAGGTTCTGACGCTTTTTCCGTCCTTCTCTTTAGCTAGTATTTCGGAAAGAAGAGTTTGATTCAGCAAGCCACTTTCAGGATTCTTTTTATAATTGTTTCCCAAGCAGAACGCCTTCTCCCTTTCAGTTTATACGCCAGGATGCTTTGCAGGGTTCTTAAGGCCTCTTCTTTCCTATGCCAAGATTTTTTTGATACTCTGCCGGTCTGAGACCCCTCCCCTTTCGGAAATTTGACAAAGGCACGCACCCAGTAGGTTTTGTCAGAACGTCTCCCCTTAGTACAGAGCGCTTTCTGATCCCCTCGGCGAAGATGCTACGTCCTGAGGATTCCCCGAGTCCCGACAGCCTCGAGTTTTTTACTCATGACAACTGCGAAATCCCTCTTTCAAGGAGTTTGATACTTGAATTATCCCCCTTGTTCCCCCCTCTCATGTGATGCTTCTTGCCGAATCGTTTTCGGCTTACTACCCGAGTCCGATCTTGATCCCTGCCTCAGAGGCCTCCCCCCCCCGTGGCAATTCTCACCGTGTTTTCCGACTATGAGCCTCTCTCTCTTTTCCCCTCTAGGGCGATTGCTGGATAAGTTCCCCCGCGGGAGATCCTACAATTCCCCAGGGTTTCCCCCTCTCCCTTGATTAAGGACTGAACAGACTCAGGCCTCTTCACAGACCCTCCGTCCCAGCCAGTCACTGGTTTGAATTCGTGCATTGCACTTTCTGGCCGAGCGCCCTAAGACGCAAGAGATGACTTCTGGCGGCTTTTTTCTAGTTTTAGTAGGATCATTTCTCGCCGGCGTCCCCTTTTTCCACTCTTTTCGATGGTAACCCCGGACTAGGAGAGGCCATTTTTCCCCGGTAAAAATCCTCTAAAGGAGTTTCCATGTCTTTGAGCTTCACACCTTCGTCTTTTTTGGAGTGGAGAGGATTTTTTACCAGTAAACCTTTGCAAGCCTTCCTAGTCCCCCCCCCCCGGCTCCCCTCCCCCCCCACTGGACCCCGCCGTCGAAGAACCTCACGCAGAATAAGTTTACCCAATATCCTCCTGATCCTGCTCAGCGACCGTGGGAGCTATCCAATCGTCTCGCCTTTGTCCCTCTTTAACCCTTCTTTCCCCGCAGGGGGCAGGGTGATCTAAAAGTCCATCAAGATTTTTGGCTATCTCGTTTCCTTCCATACTTTGCTCGCTGAATCTGGGCGTCAATTTTTTTTTTCCGAGGCCCTCGCTTTTGCTGCTTAATGGAGGGTCTCCGCCCTGAAGCTTTAGCTATAACCGATTGATCCCCCCACTCTCACGACCAACGTAGGGTCCGGCTCTTGCGCTTCCCTCTCCTTTTCCCGGTTTTATTGAGTTTTCAGCCTTGTCATTCCTGCAGGCGTAGCGAACCGTTAGTGCGGCAGGTGAGTCCTAAAGTCCCTTCTCTTTTTATCCATTGTGGTCCGGGCGGTGGAGATATTTCACTTGTGAGGTTTCTGTATCAGAAATCTTGGATTTCACTACAACTTCGTTGAACGTAATGTCTCTTTGCATTTCCTGCATCCCCTTTCATCTTCTTCAGAGTCGATCCATACTTTCTTTACCTCGTTCCTTTTTCATTAAGGATTTCTCTAGTCAATGACTTTGCCCCGACAAGAATTATGCCGGTTTTTTTTTGAACCCCTTTCTCAACAAGCCCGTCGACGCACTTGTGAGATACGGGCTCTTTTTTTCTTTCCCCCTCGGTTTCATCCTGCAGGAATCCCTAGCGAAAAGTCCACTTTCCGTTGATCTTCCCATGAAACGGTAGTTTCACTTTTCGTTCCATGCGTGGGTTACCACGTCCAGCTTAAGATTTTTTCCCTTTCCTTGGAAAATTTCTTCTTGCCTAGCGGCGTTGCTGGTTTGATTCATTAGAGACGCTTTATGGGATCATGGTGGTGAGGGATTATTTTTTTACTTCGTCTCTGGGTGTTGGGGATTTTTGGGTTTGTAGGTTCCACGTCGCTTTTAACCACACCCAACCCCCTCGCCACACCGATCGATTTAATCGAAGCTCTACGCTCGACAGCTCTTCTTTTGCGAGGGAGTGTATCTAAAATTCGGTCTTCCCTTCTTCGACTTTCTGGTGTCGTTATCTTAATTTTCCTTGACAGACGCTTCCCTTTCTTTTTTGCACGGGTAGCCGTACTCTCGGTTTCCTTTCCAGACGGCGTCTGTCACCTAAAATCCTTTGAACAGAAAGCTCTTCCCTTTGACTGAACCCTCCCCACTAGGACTTTGGATTTCATTCACGTGAACATCCCTTCCGGGTAAGTTTTTATCAGCTCTTAGGCTCTTGAAGGTTGTGCCCAAAAGTTGCCTATTTCCCCTTTGGACCTGATTCTTGGCTTTCGCATCAAGGACGAAGCTTCGCCCAGGTCCTCGTCACCCGGCTTTCCCTTACCCTTTTCGGTCTCTGTCCACCCTTGAATTGTTCTTTGTATCGTAATTCCTTGCGGACAACCCCGAAGCTGCATGGCAATTGGCCCCTGGTATAGACTCCCCCCTTTCTCTACCAATGGGTTCTTACCAGACATTCCTCCGGGATTGTTTTAACCGCTAGACACCGGGCTCGTTCTCTTGATTTTCGGGTGTACCTTACCAGCTTGAGAATCCTTAGAAGCTCCTCCGCGACGGGTGAAGGTATATCCCTTGGAATTGGACCCTCCGTCGGCTTCCCCTCGAAATGAGAGGCTGCCAGGAATAGTAGTAGATTCGTGGAAGTCCCTCCTTCGGGTCCGGAAGATTTTTCCCTTCCTGGACTCTTCCGCCTTTCTTCGTAGATTGGATTAAAGTGGGTAGTATAGGGCGCATGCTTGGTCCAGCTCGTGCGGTCCTTCCTTCCAGAGATAATTGATCCATGGGTAACTATTCAGAATGAGTCTCCCGCTGATTTTGGTAGACGTTCAATATTTTTGAGCATTTTTCTCCGTTTTCCAGGAGGAGGCCAGCTTTGCGCTCTCTCCGCACCATCTCCAGGTACCCGGTGCTTGCCCCGACCTCCTGCTGTCTCTTGTAGCTTTCCTCCAGAGTCCCACTCTGCGAGTTACCCCAACTTGTCAATTTTTCCGTACGCGCGGAATCTCACTTTTCTTATAAGCTCCATCCGTGAGACCGCGGCAAGACCGGCACTCTCTCCAGTTCTGCCGGGGAGTTTACTTCTCCAGCCGACGAGCTGTGGCGTTCTCTCCCGATTCTGGAGGCCTTTCTCTGCGAACGGCACCCCTTTTCGACTAAATCCGTTTCCTCTCACGGACTGTTCTGCTAGCAGACACCTTCGACGGAGTTTTTCTCTAGTAAGACTTTAGCTGTCTTTTCTATGTCTTCCTCTTCTTTTTTGGGAGAAGGTACGGTTGCTTGAACCCCCCTCGCCCGCAGAAAACTTCGCCGCTTTCAGGCATATTTCCTCCTTTTTCAGGGGTCTTCGAAATCCCCTTTTGAGGAAGGTTTTTCTCTTTTTCGACCCCTGCCGACAATTTTCCCGTTTTGACCTCTGATGGCCGGCGTGCCGAGATTTTCTACTTTTAGATCTTTTATCGCAAGGTTAGAGTCTAAGAGTACTTGATCGGCCAATCCTTGTTTCCTGTGTGAAGGACCTCTCATGGTGTTCCCTTGGTTGGCCAGCAGGCTTGGACTCCCAACGGTCCTCTTTGCAAATCGTTGACCTGGTGCAGGCGAATCTAAGAGGCCCCTCTTACTTACCTTCCGACAACAGTCTCTCTCAGCTTTTTTTCGGTTTTTTTTTTTTGACCCGCTTATCTGACGCAGGAGATGCGAGCTCTCGGAAAGCCTGTTCTTGCTAGACTGTTTGTTCACGAGCCGAGTTTTATTGTTCTAAGTTAAGCAAGCTCAGCCAATGGCCGGCCAGGACCCAGGCGGGCGTCTGTATGCTTTTAGTGGGCTGAACCGGCCTGAGTTTCCTCTGAAAGCAGGCCCCTTTCTCGGCACCCCCCCCCCCTTCTTAGAAGGCTCATGGCGGATTTCGGAGGAGGGACACACCCGTCTTTGACAGTGTCCCCCCTTTTACCCAGAATAGTGTCATCTCTCTATGCTCAAGGGCGTCGTGTCGTGGTGAAGAACGAGCAGGCCCCCCGTGTTGGCCCTTTGGTTTGGGCAACCTTACTGATTCGCTTTTCGAGTCGCAGGGTCTTTTCATGAGGAGCGTCCCGGACATGCTCGACTTTTATATTCCGCTTTGTCCTTTGCCAAGTCACTTAGTCTCTTTTGTGCGCATGCTAGGAGTCGACTCCCGAAGAGCGAGTGGAAGATGAGGTCTCATTTACAAGTTCCGTGCCTCTCCTTTGCCTAACCTGGGCGCTTTTCGCCGGCTCGGGGCGCGGATGAATTCCCACCGGGCTGCACCCCATAGGCAACCCTCCAATGCGCCGCCGCCGAAGAGGATAGGCGCTCTCTCAGATTGTCAATTCTCCTTCCATGAAACTTCTTTCTCGATTCTTCCTCCTTTTTGCCCGTTTTTTAAACTCATGGGAATACTCTATCCTCGTTTTCCTTCCCTTTCCTTGGAGTGTCTTCTCAATATTTCCCTCCCCTCGCAGTTTCCTCCACGTTCTACGAACGACCCCTTACTCGGTATACCGCGGCCTCGGCTGTAAAGGTCCAGAACCTCATTCTCCTACTCAGTTCCCTTTGACCCCTTTCCCCTTGTATTGTGGAGTATTTGGTGTGGGCTGTGGTGCTAACCAATGGTTTGCCTTTCTACACTCAACCGTCTTCCAGATTCCCCCAAAAACAGGACCCCTCTTACGAGAAGCAATACGCCACGAACCTCCCTCAAACTTTTGATTCTTTATCCTGCAGAAATTCCCCCCCCCCCCTCCCTCTTTGAGGGAAGAACTCTCCGTTAGACTTTGAGGGATTTTTTCCCAGCAGGAAGCCGTTTGCTCCCTTCCCGGGCGTCCTCTCATGCCGGGCATTTCTTCCTTAGCATATGAAGTTTACGTTCGCGCATTTTTTTTCACGCTTATCTTGCGTTTCACCTCATTTTTGTTTCCGAGATAGCCGCGAATGGTGGTTAATGGCGGGGATTCCCGCTTATTTTGGAATTTTTCCCACCGCTCTCTTTGATGCCCTAGACATCAATTCATGAAAGAAGTCTTACGGAGGCCGTTCTGACCTGCGGGATGTTTCTGGCGTGCCAGACTCCCTCAGGCATAGACATTTCCCCTTTCGGTGATATTGTCTCTTCCCCTAGTTCGTTTGACTTCACCCCTCTAGAAGATATCTCTCTTCATAATAAGTGGTTGTGTTGAGAGCTCGTTACGAGCCCAATCCTTTATCCCTCCTTTTAATCAGAAACTTTTTAGATTCCCCT
>Ga0179593_1453972_pt1 | contig 11790 bp, 21 predicted proteins | sample CZODoug2_1_08_16_FD_185931 | JGI IMG/M metagenome (GOLD analysis project Ga0179593, IMG submission 185931) | Vadose zone soil fungal communities from Angelo Coast Range Reserve, California, USA - CZODoug2_1_08_16fungal (PacBio error correction) | ecosystem: Environmental > Terrestrial > Soil >... | reverse complement strand
CTTATGAACTACCTTCAAAATATCCCCCCCTCCTGAAGAAGAGTTTAAAGTCAAACCTTAAAACGCTTACCCGCGGTCCCTCATATAAAAACTTCCCACCAGTCCTTTCCTAGCAGCTTCCCTCTTTTCAGGCTCCCCATTTACTAGTGTAACGGCTCGCCACTTTCCTGGCCTTTCTCGCTTCGACCAAGTCGGCTTTTCTGCCAGCCACAAATAGCAAATGACCCTGTCGTTTCACCAATGGACTTTGTCTCAGTCCTACCGATTTTTTTTTGCGTCCGTTCCGTTGGTTTGCACACAACAACTCCCCCCCCCCTCCCCCTAGACCTACAACAGTATCTGCCCTGCCGGGGTTTTCATGTTGTTTTTTCTTTCATGTTCGCTCCCGTGCAATCGGTAGTCACCGTGCTGAGCCCTTCTTCCTGCTTGAAGTTCCCAGTTCCGGAATGGGGAAAAGTAAACCATCCCGGCGTCTTAATTCCACCCCCAACCAACCCGCCTCGTGAACATCCCCCTTTTTCCCCAACAATAAGTTCCTCTGCCTTTTCCTCTTGTCAAGATGTTTAGTTTGAACTGTAATCTGTTTCACGAGATAGCAGTGGGTATTCAATTACTAGGGTTTCTGAGCCAAGCCCCCTCCCTTATAATTTTTTTTTTATTCTGGATTCTGTTTGTTTTCTTCCTGGAGTTTTAGGCCGTTGTTCGATTGCAACCGTTCTTGCAAGTCCCTCGCTTTGAGGGTCTTGGTTTTGGACCCTTTTCTAAAAAGACGTTCCCCCTCATCTCCAGATTCTTGAGCACCCCACGCGTTTTTTTTTTTTTAGTCACGCTGCAGTCATGCTCAGTGTTTTTAACCTTTTTGCTGCCGTCCCCCCCTTTTTTTTTTTGCCACCTTGTCTCCATTGCGGGCGCGGGGCTCTTTGTCTCCACCCCGATTACTAGCAAGGACGTTGTATGGAGGTGGTCCGTTTGGACTATAGATGCCTTTAATAGACAAGGTTTTTTCATTCTTTCGCAAACATTGAACAATGTCCCCCAAAGAAAGTTTACCTACCGTGTTCTCCGTTTTTTGTTCCCACAACCCCCCCAGATTCCAAACTGTCCCCCCCCCCCTCTACATGGTATCGGTTCCACAATTCCCTTAGACTGCTCCAATAGTTTTTGTCTCTTCCCCTCTTTTCCGGTCCTCTCCCCTTTTTCTTCCCATATTCCTGCCATGAGTTCCACTTCATCGTTTGCGGGGTCCGTCATCCCACCCATAAAAAGTCTGAAAGCCCAGGTGTTTTTAAGAGTGTGAACATGCACCTTCCCCCACCCTCCCTCTTTTGGTTCCCGTTTATCAACCACCACCCCACCCGAGGGGCGTCTTTTTACCCCCCTTCGGTACTTTTCTTTTTTTTCCCCCCGCCCCAAGAAACCCTTACGTACTCTTCTCCACCGCGCTGATTCCTTTTCGGGTTTTTTTTCCGTAACCATTTGACCCCTAAGGGCCTCCCCCCCAAGGTTTACTCCAGGGCACGAATATATTTTTTTTTCCCAGTCACCCTTCCTTCTCCATTGCTCCCAGCCGCGTTCCTTTTTTTCCTCCCTTTTTTTATAAAACCTTGGCCAGTTTTCAGCATATGCCTTTTGCCCCCCTATCCCCCGACTGTTTTTTCGACCTCTTCCCATTGACCCCCTGTATTTGTTTCTCCTCCACAGCTTGCCCACAACTTTTTTGAAGTCTCTCCCCGGCCTTTTTTTTCTGGCTTTCTACTTTGCCCCCCTGCAACCTTTCACCCCCCATTTTTCTTCCCACTCTTTCCTTGATGTTTCGCCCTAAAGTCTGACTGCACCCCCCGCCCAAAAAAAATCGTTGAACCCCCAGGATGTTCCCCTTTTGGCTTCCTGTGGTTTTTCCCCCTGAACAGTCCCCTGTGTGTTTTAATTGACCCCATTACAGTGACCACCCCACCCCCCCTACTTCTTCCCCCAACTTCCGAACCAAAAACACCAATCCCCAACATCGCCTTTGCTTTTGCCAACTCCCGCATCGTTTTTTTTGCTAGTTTCCCTCCCCCCACCTTGTTTGTGGTTTGTTCCCCTGTTGCTCTTTTTTTGGCGAGATCAGCTTTCTTCGCGTAGTTCCTCCACAGGTTTTTCACAACTCTTGATCAGTTTTTCCCCAACCAGGTCCCCTTTCCAAGTTTCGTTTACATTGTGACATTGCTGTCACAGGGAAACTTTTGGATCCTTCACTTTGGGGTTTGGCAACGTCCAATTGTGGGGGGTCGCCTCCAAGACGCCCCCACCCCCCCCCCCCAACATTTTTTCTCCTTCTCTCAGATCTTTAGTTGCCACATGAAACACCGTAAAACAGGCAATCGCCTAACTGCCTGTCGTTTCGCCGGCCACTTTGTTTGTTCTCTTTTTTTCAGTTCCCCACCCCCTCACTTAACTTCACTACTCTTTTTTTCATTTCGGCCGACGCAAACCCGCTGGCCCTCGTCCTTTGCCCGTGGTTATCTTATCTTTTCGTAAGTTCCGAGGATCTTGTTGTCGTCGACAACATTTTCTTGCCGCGTCTCTTGACTCCTTCTTTCCCCTTTTTTTTTTCCCCCTGGGAAACCTCTCCGTTTGATACCACTTTAGCACAACTCTTTCTGTCCTAAAATTAAATCGCGGTTTTTTTTTGGCGCACTGACGGAGGAACGGGCCCCACCCTTGTCCCCCAAACCCATTCTCCTTTTTGGGGTTTTTTACCCAAGTCTCTGTTTTCCTGTGAATTTTCGGGTCCCCTCTGTTCCGTCCCTCGGCCTCTACTTAACCCCAGTTCACATACTCTTCTTTTTTTAGCCTTCCCTCTTCAGATGACTCTTTTGGCTGCACCCCCCTCCCATTGTTAAGTTTGAAATTTTCTTTTTCCGTTGATCGATCTCGAGGTTCAACGGACCTGTTTGTTTGTTCCCGGCCACTTCTCTGACCTTTTTTTCATGCTTTTTGTGCTCGTGTTCCACACGATTAGAAGCGGTGTTTCATTTCAGAGGCTGACTTTTCGTTTTCAGAGTTGTTCCCCTCTTTTCATCCTTTCGTTGTGGGTTTTTCTCAGTTCGTTTGTTTCTGGAAAACTACCCGGTCCTCTTGGATTTTTTCCCCCCCCAACCTTTTATAATCCGGTTTTTCCCCCCTCATGAGGTCGTCATAATTTTTCCCCCCTTTTTCTTTTTTTCTTCTATATACTTTCATCCCCAGGGTTTTTGGCCTCCCCTTCCTTTCTCAAGTAGAGTCCTTTTTTGTCCCCTGCCCACCCTGGCGCGTATTATTTTGTTTTCCTCTGGGGCCCGGATGCCGCCCGGCTTCACCCTGGCACCTGGTGTGGAACCCCCCTGTTCAACAAGCTTTTCCATGTTTTGTGCCCCCCTTTTTCCCTCCCGTCTTCCCTTCCAGGTCCCTCTGCTGCAGTTGTTGCTATTTTGTGGTCTACCTTCTTCTGTTTCCGGCTAATGCCAAATCTCCTCTGCCAGCATTTTTTTCCCCCAAGTCACAACACTTTTTTTTTAACGTTCTTCCCAGATCCTCGTCCATTTTTTTTCTTCTGCCCACCCTCACCCTGCGAGGCCCCCCCCACGCTTTTCGCGGGACTTTTAGTCTTTCCGTACTTTTTCCTTTTGTTGTCTTAACATCTTCAACAGAGTTTCCGTTCCCCTCCCAATAAGGGCTTTTTTCTTCTACTTCTTTTCCGGGTCCCTTCCCCGATCTCCCTTCTCTTTTGTTTTTCTTCCGCTGCATGAATTCCCCCCCCATTTCACACCCTTTCTGACTGCAAATTTCACCCTTGTTCACCCTTTTCTTGTTCCTGTTATGGCACTTATTCCGTTGTTGGCCCAACCCCCCTGTTTTTCTTGGACCTCTCGCTCCTCTTCTCCCCACCACAATTCCTTCGCCCCCCCCCGTTTTTGGATCTCCACCCCCCCCCGTATTCTGTCGTTTCTGCACCCCAAAAGAGATTTTGTAGTTTTTTTTCTGACTTCTTTTGTGTGACTCTTTGTTGGTTCAACTGGGGTGTTCTTTCAACCCCCACCCCTGAATGTTCAGGGGGTACAAAGCCCAGGGACATCCTTTTGTCCCGGACTTTTTTTTTTTTTGTTGTTTATTCTTAGGTGAAACATCCCTTACGTGGGGTTCTTGCCCGTATTTTTTTTTTTTTTTTTTTTTTGCATACGGTTCATTCCCCAGGAGCCGCGATGGTGAGGATTCCTTCAGAGTTGTTCATGATGTTTTTCCCGTTGCCCAACCCCACACACACATTGTTTTTGGCCCCCCGACTACCTCCTTTCTCCATCACGCCTTTTTATTTCTCCTCCCCCCCCCCCTCTACTTATAGCCCTCTTCCTTTCGCCCATTGCCTCCCCCTCTTTTCACCCCCGTTCGCCACCAAACCTTCCCACTTCCCCCCAGCCTTTCTCGACCCCTTTATCCTTTCCACATTCAACACCTCCCTCTACCCCTTCCGCTCCCCCTCCCCTCCCCTTTTCCACGTATCCCCCCCCCCTTCCCCGCTTTCCCCTCTTTTCTCTATTCCTCCCTTTCCTTACCATCTTTCTCGTCCCCACTTATCCTCTCCCCTCCCTCTTATCCCTTACCTTCCCCCATCCTCTACCCCACCTGCCCCTCCCTCCTCCCTCATCGCTCCTCCTCCCCTACCCTCCCCCCCCTCCCTTCCTTCTTGCTTCCCCCTTTCCCATCTCCCTCCCCCCCCCTCATTGCGCTTCACCCCCCTCCGTCCCCCCCCTCCCCCCGTCTCCCTTTTTCCCCACTCTTCCGCCCCGCCCCTCCCCCTCCATTTCTTGTCTTCAACGCTCATCCGATCCCCGACCTCCCTCCCTTCTTTCTCCCCCCCCCACCTTCCTTTCGCCCTCTCCCTTTGTCAACCCCCCAACCTTTGCTCCCCCTCCTTCCCCATCCTCTCGCCCCAACTTTCTCCCTTTCCCCCGTCTTCGCTTTCCCCCCTTGCCTTCCTCTCTTCCCTTTCTTCCCAATCTCCATCCCCCTTTCCCCCCCCTTCTCTCCCCCTCCCTCTTACGTTATTACACCCATCATCCCCCTTCTTACGATTTCCCGTTCCTTTCCCTTCCTCTCCCACTGCCCTCTATCCTTACCCCTTTACTTTATTCTTCCCCCCTCCCTCTTCCTTTTCCATTCTTTTTCATCCTTTCTTCCTTTCTACCTCCCTATTACTGCTCTTCCTCTTTCCCCTCTCCTCACCTACCTCCCCCCTCCCCCCTCTGACTGGATGTTCACCCCCCCATACCACATTTCTCGGCCCCTTGCTGATAGGCCCCCTTTTTATCTTTGTCTGCTTTTCCCCGTTGTGTCTCCTTGGCCCCACTTTTGTGAAACGAAGCTTTTGAAGTCTTTCTCCTTCAACTTGGCTTTTTTTCCCCACAGCTATTTTCTTTTTCTTTTTGATGCCTTGTTATGGATATTGGTCCCTGCCGTCTATCCCCCTTTCAATTCCCACTTTTTGATTTCTTGATTCAGTTATTGATTGACGGAAGGAACATTTTTGTTGCTCCCTCCCGGGGTGTTTTTTTTTTGGCTTCAACTGTACCCCTGACTTCGCGGGTTTGTTGTAAGGTTCATCCCTTTTTTATGTATGTCTCTCTGGATTTTTGATCTTGCTGACTTCCTCCTTGTTTTTCCTGATATGTTTTCCCCTCGTACGTTAGAGTCGGAAAGAGGTCTTTTCCCCCTCCTGTGAATTTTTCAGGTTTCGTCGTCTTTATTTTTTTGGTAACCTTTTTTTTTTTTTACCCTCGTTTTTGCCCCCAAACGTCGTACGGTTTTTTTTTTTCTTGCCTTTGTTTCTCTACTTCTCTCCTTCTCTATAGTCACGTTTTTTTGACCCATCCGTTTTCTTGTTATATCGTGGTTTTGTCTCCCCTCTCCGCCAATTTCCTGATGCTTTGTTCAAAACTCTTTCGCGCACCGGGGTATTTCCCCCACCACCCCACTTATCTTGCATCTTTTACCGGAGCGTTCTTCATCTTTTTTTCCTTTAGTGCTTTTATATTTGTTTTTCCCCCCTCTCACCTCTCTTTCCTTTTTTCTCTTGCTCGACCAATTTTTTTTTGACTACTCCCCACCCCCCTTTTTTTTTTGCCTAAACCACCCATTCTCTTTTTTTGTGTTTCCCCCCTTGTTTCTGTCTTCTCTTGCCCCACCCTGCACACAGGTTGCCTGCTGGGCTAATTCTTGGTCTTTGTCCACGATTCTTTTGGTGCTTGTTTTTGATTTTTTACCCCCGCATTCTGACTTTTTTTCTTTTTCTTTCCCTCCATGGTCTCCCCCCTTACTCCCTCTTTCTTGTTACCCCTCCTTTACCCCTCTGATCCTTACTTTCTTTCGTTTTGTCTTAGTTTAACACCGTTTTTTGTGCACTTTTCTCGGACTTTTCCATACAGGGTTTCCCCCTGTTTGTTATTTTTTTTTGTGCTACAAGGGGCCTCCTTCGAAAGCTTCTCCATTCTTTTTCCCCCTACTCCTTTATCTAAGTACCATGGTTTTTTTTTTGTCAGGTCTTGCTGCAAAAGTTTCTTTTTTTTCTTCTTGCTGCTTTGGGTCCACTGTTTTTCGTTTTTTTCCCTTCTTTCTCTTTGTTTTTGATAGTTACTTTCATTCATCCTTCCTCCTTTTTTTGTTGTTTTTGTTTTTTTTTTCGATTGCGTATGCTCCCCCCCCCCATTCATTAACTCCCCCGCAGACCCTGTCCTCAAAACTGAACCAGCCTGACCCAAGAACTCCCGACAACCCGGGGGACCTTCCCCTTTTCCTTCTTCCTATTCCCCCCCACTCCCCCCACCCATTCATGGCATGCCCTTCCCCCCCCCCTTCCTATTTACCGATACGGCCTCCCAACTATAATCTAGCTTCCTCAGCTTTTTTTTTTCTCATCCCCCCCAATATTCATCCCCCCTTCCCCTCTGTGCTGTTCGCGACAGCCTTCTTTTGCGTCATTTTTTCTTGTGACACCCAATACTACACTGCCTCGCCTCACCGTTTTTTCCTCTGCTTTTAGTTATGGTTCTTTCCTTGTAGCTCACTTGCCAAGTTTTTAGGCCCTTGTCTCAGCATGATGAATAGCTTGTCCTTTTTCAGAACTTTTCTTTTGCCCCCCAATGTGTAAGAGTCCCCCCCCCGTCATTTTACCTTCCCATGCAAGCCCTTTTTTTCTTTTAATCTTTTCAGTGGTTGCACCCTTCCTCTGTTGGCCCGTCAATTCTTTTCCACATCCCGTTTTCTAGCCATGCCCCTCCCTCTTTTTTTTCTCCTTTTTAGGTTTTGTTTGCTGTGATGTGTGTGGCGTAGTCTTATTGGGTTTTTTTGTCTCTTGCAACTTATTTTTACTTTCCCAGTTGGCGATTGTTCCTCTTTTGTTTGGACTCCGAAGCACCTTTCCCCTATAATGGCTATGAGCCCCCCGCCTTTTGTTCTAGTAAGGTCCTCCTTTTATAAAGTGTTTTTCCCTTTTTTTTTTCCCCCCATAGTTTGAACTTGTCTTTTCTTCCACTTGAGGGTTGCTTTCGGATCCTTGCTTCCACCCCCCCCTCTCTTAAGCACTCTTTATGGTGTCGTGTTGGCTTTTGCTCTCGTCTGTACTGTTAATAGTCCTTTCCGCCCCCCATTTCCGGCCGTTTGCAGTTTTTCCAATCCCCCCCCGTGCCCTCTTTTGCACCCCCCAGATTCTATATGTTCCACCCCCCCTGTACACCTGCATGATTTCTATCTGTTTCCACTCTTTTTATACTCTTGGTTTCTTCCGTCGCTCATCTTCCCTTTCATTCCCTTCAATTTTTTTGCCCCCTTCTTTTTTTAAATCCAAGACAGTTTTTTCTTTCCCACTTTACTTGTACCCCAAGGGCACATACCCCCCCACCGCCCGCTCTGTTTCCCGTTCCCACCCCACCACCCTTTGGGCGTCTCACGGCCCTTGTCGTTTTCAGTCAAGAATGTTCCATTAACTCCAATGAGTGCTCCTTTTCTTTTTTTTTCAGGTGTGTTTCATTTGTGACCATTTCAATTTCCTTCCCTTGGATATTCCCAGTGAAAGCAATTCTGTCCCCTCCTACTTTGAGTTTTGAAATTACAGGCCCGTCCTCCCCCTGTCTTCACTCTTTTTTGTTTTCCCCCTTTTCTTCTTCCCTCCACATTCTGCCAGAATATGCCGTTTCTTTAAGAGGGTGCTCGGGCCTCTGGACATGTCCCCCCCCACGAGTTGGGTTCTGGACCGTGCTGGTCCAAAACTTGAGTTTCCGTATCGCCCGTAGTCCAAGCCCTTTGTTGACCAATACCCTTTTTCTCCAAACACTTTCCACCCCTTGCTTTTTCGACCTTTTCAGGCACCACCCCCATCCACACATAAGGTTTTGCCCCAAATTTTATCTGTACGTTTCGTACGACGGCCAGGGGTTTGGTGGGTTTAACCTTCCCCGGTTTCCCCCACCCTTCTGTTATCCCTCATACCCCCCCCCACCAAACCAAACACTCTGACATTTTGCCTTGTCCAACCTTCCCTCATTGTGTAGTAAAGTTTGGTTTGGTCTTCGGGTGTGTTGTCCCCTGGCGCTTTCTTTTGTGAGTATCTCTGCCTTTTACTACCCTTTTGTTCAACTTTGACTTTTTCCCCCCCCCCCCAGTAACAAATTCACCGTTGCCGGACTTTGGTGAACTTGTTTTTTTGCCTTGAAACTGTGGATTTTCTGATGTTCCCTGGGTTTGCAATTCCCACCCGACCGGAACCCCCATGCTTTGCGAGTCGCTGACTACCCACCCCCCCTTGGCTGCCTGCAATCTTTTGTATCCATGTGTCTTTTTTTGCAACGGACCAAAGTAAGGAAGTTCCTTCCCTCAGCTTTTTTCCTTTTGTCCCCCCGGCCACCCTTTTGGTTTTGCTTCTTTTCAGCACCCGGTTCAAAGACCCCCTATGATCATTGCGCTTTCCCCCTTTTTCCCCGCTCAGGTTCTTTTATTCTTGCCTGAGTTCCCCGTTAGGAATTTGGTTCTTTTTGTTCATTTTTTTTTTTTTTTTTTTTTTTTAAACACTTTCCTTTGCAAGCCTCTTCGCCTCGGATTTTTTCTCCAGTGCAAAAACTCTCCTTTCCCCGTCGCACCCTCTGTTCTCTCTCTAAATTACACCGGAGTTGAGTTTTCGTTCCCTGAGTGCACAACAATGGTTTTCCAACCCAACCATCTTTCTTGTCCGTTTCCTTTTCTTGCCAAGTTCTGTCCTCGTGTTCCTTTCAGTGCCAAACAATCAATGTTGTTGTCCCCTTTTTTTTTGGTCCAGTGCCCTTGGAGTGCTTTTGGGTTCCCCCAAAAAAACCGCCCCCTGTTTTCTTTTTCTCGCTTGATTTTTTTTAAGCCCCCATGAGCGGGTTCAAAACTCGACCCTCAGATTTTTTTGATTCCACCCCCACGCTACGGGTTTTTCGATCTTGTGACGTTTTTTTGTTTCTAAACATATCACTTTGCTTTGTTTGGAGTTGATCATCTTTTTCCTTACCTTCTACAACGTCTTGATATCACCCCCCCGTCTTAACTTTCGGCAAACTCATGGATTTTTTTTGGCCCTTCTTGTCTTCTCGCTATCGGTTCATCATCAGTTTCGTTTTTTTTGCCCCTCCCCTCTATCAATTCTGGAAGTCCTTTTTTTTTTTTTTTTGTTTGACATCCACATGGATTCGCTTTTTCCTGGTTTCCCTTCTCCTCCCTTTGACGCCAAATTTTGCAATGGACAACCATCGTTCACCCCTCTGTGAGTTGTTTTTTTTTTTGCCACCCTTTTATATCCTGCTACCCACCTCCATTAATTTCCCTCTCCTAGGTGTTCTTGTGTACAATTATATGGTTCCATTTGGTACAATAAACTCTTCTCCGATGGCCTCTTTCACCCAGTTCTTCTCCGTGCAACAGACCTCGTTTCACTCTACTCCTCCCCCTTCCGTTTTCCAGGCCAGCTTTTCTGCGGCGAATGTTTTTATTTTTGACAGCTTGCCCTTTTTGATGCACCCTTTTTCCACGTTTTTTTTTTGTGTGGGACTTCTTCACCTTCGTACTTTTTTTTTCACTTCTTTTTGTCCCCCCTCGATTCCTCGTTCCATTCCCTTTTTTTTTTGGAGGTCCTAGAGATTTTGTCAATCTCCTTCGCTCCCCTCCTATTTCCCTACGATTTTTCTCCCTTTCTCCACTTAACCCCACCCTCTTTTTCTCTATTCATCCGCCCCCTTCCCTCTTCTCTCAAAAGCACCTTCCCCTCCCTCCCCCCCCTCACTTAATATTCCCATTCCCCTACCCTCCTTCATCCCTCTCTACGTCCGTCCCATATCCCCATTCCTCTCTCCTGTCTCCGCCCCCAGCCTCCCCTCCTCCCCTCACTCCCCTGTCGCATCTCTTACCTTCACCCCCACACTTCCCCCCCCCCCCCCCGGCCTCCTTTCTTTTTTGCCCCCTTTACTTCACCATCTTTTTCCCTTCCTGTCAATGTCCAATTGCTTCCCCTACGTTTTGCCGGGTACTTTCCCCTGTTACCTTTTTTGGTTTTGACACCCCCGTTGTTGCCACCCCCCCCTAAGGAAGCAACCCTTTCCCAAACCCCCCGCCCTGCGGCGGGCCCCCCCCACCTTTGGCGCAACCCTTTTTTGTGAGTTGCCCTCAACCGAGTTGTGATGGTTTTGGGAATTGTCTGACGAGGTTTTGGTCCCCCCTGGGGCATTTGTTCCCCACCACCCCCTGGCCCTTTCCCCCCCCTGTTGTTTAACCTTTCCAGTTGACATCTTTGTTTTCCCTTATTTTTTCTTTTTGGGCAGTTCTGTCGAACCATCCCCATACGGTTGGCTCCCAATTTTATTTTTTTTATTCACTTTTTTTTTTCTCAGTCTAGCTGTTTTCTTTGAGGACTTCAGAGTTGTTTCACCGTTCCCCTTCACCCCAACCCCTTGTCTTTCCTTTTTTTCTTCCCCGTTCTGGATAGGTCCCCAGGCAACCTTTTGCTTTTGCACCCTGTTTCTTTTAAGGCCGGAGACCCCCGTCCTTGGCTGAGCTGTTTGTCCTTTTTAATTGGCTTTCCCACAGTCTCCTTCTGTTTTTGAGTTTTAAATTGTTTTGTTTGATCTGTTTATTGCTGTTACTTTTCCTTTTTCTCAACCAACTTCCTGCATCCCATTTTTAATGACTACGTTCTTTCCCCTGACCTCCTGACCAGGGTGCCACGTCCCATTGTGTTTTGTTTAACCTGTTTTGGTACCAGAGCTTTGGTTCTGTTGTTTTTCTTCAGTTTTTTTTTCCTTTTCCCCCCCTCTTTTCTGTTCTTGCTGGTTTTTCGTTCTATTTTTTTGCGAGCGTGACCTTCCTCAAGTTTCATACTTGAATTCTCCTGGATAGGCTTGAAACAAACAAGAAACAACCAAACCAAAAAACAAAAACAAAACAACAAACAACAAAAAAAAACAACAAACAACATGATTTTCCTTAACCTCTTGTTTCTTTCCGCCTTTTGTGTCGATTTTTTGCGTTTTTTTTACCGTTGCCTTCATCTGGTTTACACAACGTTTATTGCCCTTTCGGCTTTTTCTAACTTTTTTGAATACCCCCCTTATTCCTTTCATTCATTTTTTCCCCTCTGGACTCACTCTTCTTTTCTATCTCGTGTGAGAACGTTCGGCCTCCCCCTTTCAGGACATCGTTTTTTCCATTGTCGTTGGCCAACCTTCCCCCTGCGCTTTGTTCTACCTCTTTTTTTTTTCTTTTGGTTCC
>Ga0179593_1322751_pt1 | contig 11790 bp, 17 predicted proteins | sample CZODoug2_1_08_16_FD_185931 | JGI IMG/M metagenome (GOLD analysis project Ga0179593, IMG submission 185931) | Vadose zone soil fungal communities from Angelo Coast Range Reserve, California, USA - CZODoug2_1_08_16fungal (PacBio error correction) | ecosystem: Environmental > Terrestrial > Soil >... | reverse complement strand
TGCCCCTTTACATCCTTAAGATACCGCCCCCTCTCACAAGGCCCTATACCCCCTACTCATGGCTGTTGTTTTTTCTTCCCCAGCTCTCGAGGTGCCTGCGCGTCTTAAGGAGTACCCCCGCTTCCAAGCCTCTTCTTACGAACTCGTCATCTGACACCCCCCTCGTCCCTTTCGATTGATTAAAAATGTCAAACTAGAAATCCCCCAAACTAACAAAAATTTCCCCCTCCACTAAACAGTGATTTATGTTTAGCTTCACGTCGACTGCCCTGGCTTTCAGGGCTTCTGAGTTTCTTTTCTTAGCGTTTTTTTTCTTTCAGCTGCTTTCTTTTCTCATTCTGATTTCCAAACAACCCCTACTTTATTGGTCACTTTCAAAATTTCTTCTCTCTTTTTTGATTTTTCTTACTTCTAAGTCCTCCTTAACTAACTTTTGAGATTCCATTTTAGTCACCTATCTTAGGGTTTCCCATCTTACCCCCCTGTTCATTTTTCGCCTCCCCCCTTTTCACGAGTCGGAAAGTATTCTTTTCCTCCCCTGGGCGGCTATCCCTCCTTAAAGGCGCGCGCAGGACAAAGATCTCCTCACGGAATCTTCAATATCTTTTTCGGCCGTTGAGACTCCTCCCCTTTGAATCGGATGAGGCAAAAGTCTTTGCCTTTAAGGTATTGTTTTTCCATCTGTCCTTTACCCGCCGCCCGCGCTTCCTACCTAGGACTGCACATTCCCCCTTCCCCCCACAACTTGAAATTCCTTTTCAATCGCCAACCCGCGCGCCCCCGCTGCGGTGCGTCCTCTCCCCCCCCTCCTCTTTTTTCAAACCATTGACCAGCCCTTCTCTTTCTGGCCCCCGTCCGTAATGAATTTTTCCTCAAGCCACCATGTCAATGCTCTACTCTTCGATGCTAAGGACCGATAGAACCGCTCTTCAAACTCACGCCCTCCCTGCCTTGGAGCCCCGTTCTTATGAAAGCCTCACCTGATCCCTCCTTCTTAGGTCAATGCCCATGATCGTGATCTTTTGTCTTGCTTCCCCCTGTCGGCCTCCCCATCACGATTGCGCTCTCTCTCTGTCACGCTCGGTTCGGTCTATGTTGCACATTTCTTCTTCGAAACTTCTACACCCTCCTCTGACATTCCTATTATCTCTCTCCCTTTTTTGTAGTTTCATCTCTACTATTACCTACCGCTGTGTTTCGAGTGGCGCTACCTTCCGGGACAGTCATTATCTCCAACCTATTGCGTGACATTCCGCTCTCTCCCCTCATCGTTTTCAATTCTGAGGCGCCTTCAACTACAGCCGCCTCTAGTTCCCTAAGCCCCCTCCGCCGGCCATTTCGTCCTTTAATTATACTAGTAGCTGGACCATTGGTTGACGTTTTGCCTTTGCATCTTCTACTCGACGTTCCCTTTTTTTTTTTTTTACTGAATGATTGAATAATTCTCTGTCCGTTTGTGCAACTCCCGAGCCTGCAGGCTATAATTTCTCCCCCGCGGGAAATGAAGAGGATATCTTTCGTTCCCTCAATTTCTGTTCATTTCAAGACTGATTTATTTCCCGACCCCCTTTACTTGATGTTCCTCCCTTTGTCTCCAAACGACCAGATTGTTCTCCAACATTTCTAAGGCGTCCGCTGCTTTGTCTCATAATCTTACGCTGGTGCCCCCCCCTCCCTGAACCCCTTTTTTCTGAATTCCCCCGCTGACAAAGGCCCCTTTTTTCTCTCGCCCCTCGTTCTCCCGGAGACGCCGTGTTGTCCCCAAATAATAAGACGTCGTCGCACTCTCTCCTCCTCGGTCACCCATTGTTTTTCAACGGTCCCCTTCGCCCCTAGAATCGACTGTGTGACTCTACTTCCATTCTTCGACAGAACCCTGCAGTCTTCGATGAAATTCCCTAAAACCCTTCCCTCCCCAACGGGTACCAAATTCAATTGACCTCCCTGTAAGGAAGTTTGGTTGATGCTAACTTCACGACCATTCCCCTGTTAAACGAAATAAATGACCTCCCCAAGAGAGCGCACCGCCCCAGTACACCTTCTACTCCAAATTCCTATCCCTTAGGTTTTCTGTCTTTTTTTTTAGTTGTTCGTAGCTCCTTTTTTCCCCTGCATTGAATAGCCACATAGTTATTTTCCTCTTGTTAGACGTAGGGCATTTCATGTTTCTCTCTTTAAATTGACCCGAGATGTCTTTATACTTGCTTCACACCCGATTTTCTGCGTGGGTTGCATGTCCAGCAACCCTCAGCCCCTCTCTTATCCTTAAACTTGCTTGTTGCTTTTCTCTTCTATTTTAGAAGCATCTTATTAAATACTCTTTTTTTTTTCTATTATTCCCCCCCCTTCTCTTCCTTCTCCCCTGCAGTCCCCCGTCGAGGTTTTTCATTTTGTCCCTCTGATCTCGAGACATATCCCATTCCTTTTTTGCCCTTTTTGATGTATCCAATTACTTTTTCTTTCTCTCTTCGATCCGGGACTCCGACTTCCCCTCGCTGTACACTGTATGACCCCTTTCCCATACTTTCCTTAATTCACCTCTATTTTTTCTCAAACTAAAAAACTTCCCTAAAAAGACAAAAACCACCCTCCCACTTAAAATTCATTCATTGCGTTCGTACTGAGTATTCTCCATTTGCCACTTTTTCGGGAGTTGAGTTTTTCTTAGTCTTTTTGGCTGCATTTTAGTTTCCTGATCGTATATGTCCCCAACCCAACCCCGGTAGGCGGAACCTTTCCAATTTTAGATAGAGTAGCCCGTGTTTCCTATTTTTTTTTTCGGACTGAGGAAGTTCCTCTAATATTCTTTTTCATCGTATCCGCGCCGTAGCTTTTCTCGTCCAAACCGTCTCTTCGGTCGCGGATTGGTCATCCTTTAAAAATTGTTTAAATCCTTTATCTCCCTTTGCGACGAAGAGTTGATTTACTTCACTTGCGATCGAAGGCTGGATCTCAAGCAGAACTTTCCTCTCTCCCCCAAAAAAAGATCCGACTTTATCTCTAATAAGTTCCCGGATTGTTTTTCGCCCTGTAGCAGGACCGCCCTCTCGTATTGTGTCCGATCTTTCTTCCCCCCTAGTGAGCGCTTCCAGACATTTCTTACCATGGATTTTCCTGTGAGCCCCCTTTGCAACTTCCCCCCCATGCACGTTTCTGTGAGAACTCATTATGACAAGCACCAAACCCCTTCATGTCATACATTTCCAAAATCTGACAGTACTTTGACATCTCTTTCTTTCCTCATATTAGCTCCCCCACGAATGCCACTCCAAGTTTTTTTCCCCCCAGGTCAAGGAAGGGGAAGAATTTCACCTTCAAGTATGCACCCTTTCTCTCATTTCCTTGATTTCAAACTCTGCTTTCCCTCAATTTTTACATAACAAGGCCCCCCCCCCCCCCTACTCTACTATTAACTTAGACGTCCCCGTAAAACCCCACCCCTTCCCTGCCTTGCAGGGAGGGCAACCTGTTCTGACCCCTCGTCGTGACTGCCTCGGAAGTTATGCCACTATCTTTTTCTCTTTCTTTTGTAAAGTCTCTTCCAAGTCTTTCTCTGTGTGACCGCAGGCGTTCGCATTCCTTCTCCACCACGCGAGGTACCCCTATAGTTAATTCACTATCTCTTTTTTGTCGAGAGAAGTTCCGTCTAAAATTTACCTTTTTTTGTAGAGTTCGACCGGCTGCAGCTGTTATAGTCAACTCTCCTTTTCCACCCCCTCAGAGTGCCCACCTCAGGCCGCCAGGGCAAAGACGTCACTCTCGATTTAATTTATCGTCCTCCTCTCTGCCCATTTTCCTTCCGTTCCCCTCTCCTCCCTTCTGTTCAGTCTCGCTGTATTTCTGTCGTGGACACGAGCGGTTTCTCAGTGGCACTCAAGTAATTGAGCGTTGTCTCCTTCATTGGAATCTTAAATCGTCTTCCTGAGCCCCCCTTTGTGCCCTCCCCTCGAATTTCGGTCCTCCCCTTTTTCTCCCGTAGTTCGGACTGAAAAGTAGAATCTGGCTCCGCGCTGACAGATTTTGTCTAACTTTATTTATTTCGATTTTTTTGAATGAAGTAGCAACCCCGTTTTCTTTTCACCCTCCACCATGGTCGATTCAGGTCTCAATTTTTTAAAGACTTTTTCCACCCCTTTTTACGGCGTCTTCAAAAGAAGGAGGGCCCTGAACCCCTCTCTTTTTTGCCCGAATGGACCCCCCCCTTCTTCTTCCTGCGAAATTGCGCCTTTTCTTTCTCTCCATGTTCTGAGACCCTCCGGAGACCGTGTTCTCCCTTTCCTCCCCTCGTTTCTTCGCAGAGTAGCTCCTCCTTTCCCCAATTTATACCAATTTCTACCTCCTGCCTTATTACCGTCCCTACCCCAGTTGAGTCAGGTTTCCCCTGCTTAATTTCACAGTCCGCCCCCCCTCCCATTTTAAGGCTCTTCGTCCTAATCTTCCCTCAAAATTCTCCCCCAAAACGTCTAATTTTTCACCTTTAACTTCCCCCCATACAGTAAGGTTTTCCTCCCATTACATAGGCACCCACTAGTTAGACCTCCTTCACCGCCTTCCCTAAACACCAAAACGTCCCCTCCCATTTAGGATTCCGTCCCTTGACCATACAATCTCCGTTCATCATTTTTTTTCCTTCGTTTTGGTTAGTTGTGCTCTCTTTGCCCCCTCTCTCAGGATATGAAGCCCTTTATTTGGTCTCTGATTTGAAGCCGAGATGTCTCCGCTTCTGTATATTTTCATTGGGTCCGTCTCTTTATCCTTCAACCAAGAGGTTGCGTTTGCTCTCTCTATTCCCACCCAAATGCAAAAGAATGGGTCACATAGGTGCCTGCGTTTGGGCTTATTTATGGTAGAATGCATCTTTATATTCCCCCCCCCGTTGTTTTCTAGCGAGTTCCTAACTTCCCTCCTGAGGAGTCCCTCAAGACATTCATACTCCTGGCGCCCTGAGGCCTGTTTTTGCCTACGATATCGCCAGCAGTGCTGATCGTCCTGTTGTCCAAATCACCTATTGTGACTAAAAATTTTGCCTATGCGGAGTTTCTTTCAGTGTGTGCTTACCAGTAGACCAGTGGAACTCCTTCCCATTTACCAACCCTCTTTTGTTCCCGAGATGTTGCTGTCAACACAAACTAGAAAACCCTACCCCAAATCCAACCTGACCTTGATTAAGGACTTTGTAGTAGTCACTTATCTTTGTCTCGGTGCCTTTTTGCATTTCTTTTTAGTAATCGGGCTCCCCCTATGTTTTCTCTGCATTCAAACACACACTTCCTACTGAGGGACATTCCAGATCTCTTTTGGCTTGTTTCTGGATAGTCCTCTGAATCTCTTATTTTGTTATAAGTCATATCGTAAAATTCGTGGAGTTTTTTCCAAGCATTTCTTCCCCCCCGTTGTAGCATTTAGATCCTGTGCTATGTAAGACGCGTTACTCTCTTTTCTTTACCCCCAATGGTGTACTCGATGGAGCATTCCATGAAGGCTCTCCCCATCAACCCTTATTCCTTGAGTTTCCCTCCAGGACTCCTTCTTTTTTCTCCTTTTAGAGTAACCCCTCCTTATGAAGGATTCTCATCTTTCTGATTTTGCTCTACATCCTCAATGTTTCGCTCACCTTATGTTCCATTTATCTTTCTCTTCCTTTGCACATGAAGTTTCTTTCTTTGATCTCTAAGCCCCCCAAAATTGAACACCCCATTTCGCCACCCCCCCGGTTCCCCCGCCTTTTCGTCCCAGTCCTTCTTCTCCAACGAATTGTTTCTCTCAAGTAAACTGTCCTCGCACGTTCTTGTAAACCACCCGTTCAGCTCATGACGACATTTTCAATATCCGAGACTCCTCTCTTCCTTGCCTTTCAAAAGCTTTCCCCCCTCCTTATTCTACGGATAGTACCCTTAGTCTCTCGTGGAACTTGCCCCCCACTTCCGTTCCTGCAGCTCGGCCTAAGTCTTCCTCTCTTGCGGCTCCCTGTCTGACTAGAACGGCTAATATGAGCGTTGGTGCCCCACTTCGGCAGTTCATGCGCTTCCCATTCCATGTAGCTCAAATCAGAAACCCCCTCCCGCGGTCCCATTATACTGCTATATCTTTCTCCCTGCCCCTGGGTATTTTCCCCGAAGGCCCTTATTCACCCTTGGTTAGTTCCTTCGGGCACTGTTTCTGCATGATTACTTTCCGCCCCCCTTCTCCCCAGCAATCTCCTTTCTCCTTCCTCCATTTTAAAGACAGCTGCACAGCTCCCCTTCCTCTTCCTCCCTCCAGACCCTATAGAAGCCATTTGTTCCTTTCCCCCCTAATAGTTCAATCCCCAGTGTTTTCCACTGAGTTTTACTCGGAGGAGTGCAATGAGACTCCTCTTTGCTTGCAGACGGTGAATCTTAACTTCCATCTCTCCTTTTTTCCAAAGACACGAGCCTTATTCTCCTCCGATCTTATTATTCTGTCAATAGATCTTCTCTCTTATTGTTACCGACCCCTTGGGTACTTTCAATTTTTTTTACTGTTTATCCCCCCCTTCAACCAACTGTCCACTTCCTTTTCTTCACTCTCGACTCATTCGAACCAGATTTGACCACCATTTCTCTGACCTTCTCTCCATTCGAATGCTTTCTCCTTCCTCTTCTTCCTAGCGACTACAGGCGACCACCCCACTTCTGCCTGAATTAAAGAGATTACCCAAATTTTTGATTCGTCTCGCACATTTCTTTCAGGCTACCACTCCTATGTCCCTTTTTGAGAAACTCCTTTTCCTCTTTATGAGCCGCGTGCCCCACCCACGTTTTAAACCCGGCATTATTCCCTTCTTTCCTATTTCCTTATTCCAGAGAAACACTCCCCACTCAGGATTTCCCGTCCTTCCGCACCACACCCCCTCGACCCCCCTAATTTCCCCTTCCCTTCTCCTCCTTTAAGTTTTCACTTCCTCGACGTCCCTTTCGTAAATAAGCCACTCCCCTACTACCAAACGCACGCCTCCCCTCCCCCCGTCTAGGACCCCCCAGTGCCTAGTTCTGTTTCTTTTTTTTTTCTTTTTTCTAGTTTTCGTTTTCTCCCTCCCCCCACCGTGAATGGCTAAGTTGTCAGTTAATGCCGAGTATGGTTTCCTCTCGATCGCATCCTTAGTAATTTTATCTCTTCTCTCCTCTTTATCACAATCCGGTGCTGCTTTCCTTGCGATGGCACCCACAAAATGCCACCCCCCCTGCTTATGCGGCACTTCTTTGAGTGCACATTTTTCCCTTCTGGGTTTTATCGTAACTCTCTTCTTTATCATATCTTTTTTTTTAGTGAATTTTCTTTCCCCCAATTACCTACTGGAGGACAGATTGCCCAATAATTGCCTTCATGCCTCCTAGAGGATGCTTGTGTTTCTGCCCCTCCTCTTGAGGCCCTGCAGCTTTTTCTAAAAGCTATCCCTTCTTGTCTTACAAGTCGCCTCTCTTTTACTCTGAGGTGTCCTCCTCAGTTTTCCTCCTAATCATCTTCCCTCTAGGGTTTAATTTCTTTGATTCAGAACCCACCTCCTCTGACTCCCCAAAACACACACAAACACCCCTCCCATTTTCCATGCTCAAGCTCCTTTAGGAGAGTGTATTTCACGTGACGGTTCGTACATCTATTATTAGTTCTTCTTCGTGTTATGCGTTGAGATGGCATGTCTTTACTAGGCCCCCAAAAACTCCAGGTGTTTTGACCCTTCTTCAAATTTGAAGATGCTGTTTGCGTTGTTTTTGTCAGCCTTGAGGTCCTCCCTCCCGCCTCTTTTTGCTCAGAAGCTCTTTTCCACTTATCTTGAGTTCTCTTTCTTCGTCTTCCAAACCACTTTGTTTCTAAATCAGCGTAGATAGGTTCAGATGTATTGACGCCCCGGTTCTCCTCTGACAGAGCATAAATGTGCTTGCAAATGGACCCCCCCGATATTTCTGTCTTTAACAGGTCTTTAAATCAGGATTTTGGTTTTTCAATTTCTCGAACAGTCATCCTCTTATGCCTGCACCTCCTTCGACGAGTGAGCGCAGACCTTGTCGTTTGTTTAGAACCTTGACGCGGTCTTTGGATTCACCCACTGTCTTCTTTCTAAACTTTCCTGTGCAGTCACCCAAACTAAATCCCTAAGACCCTTTAATCGCCCCTTCCACGTAACGCCTTCTTCACCCCCCTCGCCAAAGGTCTTTTCTTCCCCCCCATGTCCTCTCACTGTTTGAGCCTTTCCCTCACTTACATCAGTTGGCAAGCTCGCTCGTAGATTGCCACTGTCCACCTTTTTCACCTCTTTGTCTTCAGAATGCGTCTATCGATCTCTTATGAGGGTTCACTTCCTCAAAAATTGGCACTTCGAGAAGCGTGGATTCCCCCGTGCGACTCGCGTTCTCCTGTCCCTGGCTTTTTTACCATTTTCTTGTGTTTCTCTGCTGTCTTCGTTTCCACACGTTTCATGACGTTCCCCCTGATGCAGCCTGCACTCGAAAGTTGTTTTCTTCTACCTCTGCTTTTCTCCCCCCCTACCGTTGTTTTTATCTCGATCTCTCCAATCTCAAATAGTTCCCGCGGCGGGTTCTTTCCGCGTCCTGTTTGCAGTTCTTCAGAAGCCTTTTTTTTCCGAAGGCGCTCATCCCACAACTCGCCTCCCTGGCAAATAGAAGCACTCTCTGCCTTTCCTTGCAGCTTTTCTCCTAATTAATTTTTCGTCTCTTCCCCTCCTCCTTCCCCGCCGTAGCGGATGTTTTCCCATTAAGCTCGTTTAGGGGTCACTGCAAAGCTATAGTTCTTCCCTTTTTTTGATGAATTGGCTTTTCAATTCTTTTCTTATGAACTTTTTCCCGCCACGAGCCTTCTTCTAATTACTCATCCACTCGTCCTTATTTACCTATCCTCGACTGCTTAGGACAGCTCGAAATGATTCACTTGGGAAATCGTTTCACACCTTTCTCCCTCCCACCCCTTCGTTTCCTGCCTCACTTCATCCTTACCACGACCTATTTGCCGCCCAAACTTGACGCTTCCGCGACTTTTGACGCATCCTTAATTAGCTACCCTCAAACCAACCCTTCTTCCATTCCCGCGATCCCCCCAGCCCGGTTATTTGTCTGGAGCCTTCTCCGCTCCGTCTCTGAGTCCCTAACCTTGTTGCCTCCTCCCGTACAGAGTCACGCTTACATTACCCAAAGTTTTATGCAATGCCATTCTTTCCCCTCTCTCTCCCAGACTAGAAGGTGGAAGCTATTAAAGTCCCCTACAATTCTGATCGCTCCCCGTTAAATTCAGACCAAACCATCTCTAACCACAACGGGTTAATATACTTTTAAATTTTTCCCCCCTAAAGTGATACCCTTCCGGACGACTTTCACTACGCATGACGGCGATACCCACGCCTACTAACAAACAAGCGATACGTCTACTTTTAAACCCTACTACAAACTAGACTGAAGTTCACGTTTTCTTTTTTGTAGTTTTAGTTTCATTTGCTCCCCCCTTCCATTATTAGTTTCCAGAGATTGTCATCGATCTTTCATCGAGTGATGCTCTTTTTCCTATTTTTGCCCCCCGACTTTTTTTTTGGGTGGTTGCCCCCTTTTTGGGATCTTAACAGTTGAGTTGATATTTCACGAAGTTTCTTCTCTCTATGAGAACAAAATTGAACACCAGCAGTCGTCCTTTCCATCTTATTGAGTGGTTGCGTTCGATTGTTATTATGGTAGTCTATCTTCTCTTTTTTTTTTTTCTCGATGTCTCCCCCATACCTCTCAGTGTCCAACTCCCACGCACGCCCTGGCACCACCATGTCTCCATTTCGGGCTTGTGTGCATTGTTGCTCACCTCCCTCTCTCGAGGTCAAGTACGTCTTTGTCCCCCGTTTCCCTCTAACTTTTTCCCTCTCGCTGAAGATTTCCAGGCATCCCCTTTCGGATCGTCCTCCGCAAAAGCCTTCAACGGTTGTAACTACTCAGCCAAAATAACTCTGTGAATCCTTCGATATGGTGAGAACCACTCGCTCCCCCCCACCCCCACCCCCTGAAACATCCCACTTTAAACTTATCTTCGTTAGTATCTTTTCAGACGTCTCTCCCACGGTTTGGCCTTGTCCTTGTCTGTGTTTTTTATTCGTTCTTCTGGCCATGCGTTGAGTCTTGATGTAGATTCCTTTTTTTTCACCACACTTTTATGGGGACTTTCAAATTTTCTCTACCAAGTTGTAGGAGATTGTTTAGTGTCCGTAAGCCTCTTCCTTTTCTCTAATCCTTTCCACTTTCTCTTGCTCTTCTAGGGGTTTTCTTTTTTTGTGTGTGTTGAATGCCAGGTCTTTAACCAACCTTTTGTAGAAAATGGTGCGTATCCCCTGCTATTCCCGCTGGATTCATTAAGACTAGTCGACGCCCCTGTCGTGACTTTGTACTATGGAAATGGCTTTCCTCCCCTCCACCAAACGCTCCTTTTAGCTGAGGCCCTCTGGATTCTGTGTCAACTTATTTTTTAAAGGGGTATATCTCCTATTCTTCAGCTGATGCGCCACTAAAGCTTCTCGTTTTGTCGACTGTTCCTCCCCTTCGTTTCGGTTTCCATTCCCGCCCGTTTCTAGGACAACAGGACGTTTGAGTTTTTAAAGTTTTGCAGATGAGTCCCCCAACCCCTCATCTCCCCCACCCAATTTCAACGATGGTTCCCTCCTCGTATCCTTTCTCCCTGGAACTACGAATCTTTCTCATCACCCCCACCAAAAGCAGCAATTCTTGCCCAAAAGGTGACTTCGATTTCCCTTAAGTCTGCAAGATCGTTCGCTAATCTCCTTCCTTTCCCTGAACTTGCTCTTTTCCACCTTATGAACTCCCATCCCTTCCCCTCTTAAACGTGTGAGAAGGAAATTTCATCCCCCACCCCTTCGTCCCTCCTGCCTCCTGGGATTCCATTTCCGACGATGAGGTTGCCTTGCTGCCTTGATCGATTTTGTGAGGCAAGTCGGACGCCTTCCATCTCTTCGGCGTGTGAACGACAAACCCTCCTCTTGATTAGTAGTCCCTCTTTTTTCCCTCCCGTTTTTTTGTTTCCGATCGATAAAACCGCTGCGAGTTTCTGATTTTCCGTCTGGTTTTCCTATGTTAAATAGCTTTTTGAACTCCCCTCCGGTTTCCCCAGAAAAGAGCAGGCCCCCTCTTCACCCGCCAATCGCATTTGAGATTCCTCCAGGCCCAAAGCCCCAGCACGCATCTATTCCCTTTCATGGCCGTTCCGATTTCCCGCCGGAATTGTTTTATTCCTTCCCTTCCGACGCCCTTCTAGGATGATTTGCCCATTCCTTTTTACGCGTTTTCCTCGTTTGCACGTCTGCATAGGAGAGAGACGGTGAATGCTTGTCATCTTCTCATGAGTTACCTTTTTCAAGACGAGCCCTGCTCATCCTTACTCTTCCGTATCTCATCTTCTTACCTTCACTCTGAGTCCCGCGTATGACGCCTTGCCTCCCATTTTGAGGAATTTCAATTTGGGATGATCTACTTATCACCTCTTCCCTCACCCCCGCTGATTCCGACACCCCTCTTTAAACCACCTTGCCAGCTGTTTCCGTACAAAACTCCTGTTTAAAGATCTCAGTGTTAAGACACCGACTTCTGCTATCTCTTTAACCAACCATACGTTTTTATTATTTTTCCTCTTCGTAGCATAGGTGTGTCGCTCAATTGATTTTTCCCCAGCAGCAAGCCACGCCTTGTGCGTAACAGTCATGTCTTTTCCGCTTTTAGTCATCAAGATCTTTACGTCGTTCCCCTTCCCACCCCCCCTTTTTACCGATGTGCC
>Ga0179593_1626620_pt1 | contig 11791 bp, 7 predicted proteins | sample CZODoug2_1_08_16_FD_185931 | JGI IMG/M metagenome (GOLD analysis project Ga0179593, IMG submission 185931) | Vadose zone soil fungal communities from Angelo Coast Range Reserve, California, USA - CZODoug2_1_08_16fungal (PacBio error correction) | ecosystem: Environmental > Terrestrial > Soil >... | reverse complement strand
CTCGCGCTGTCCGGCGCGACTTCATTGCCGGAAGGGCTTTTTGAACGACGATTTCTTATCCTAGTGGCTACAACATCTCCTTCGATTCCCTGTAGTGAGGAGGCCGAGGCCGTCCGATCGGAGAATTTCTTTCTGTATTTCCTTTTTTTCTAGGCACTTCCACGCTGCCCCGCGAGGCGTTCATTAGGGAGCCCGGCACGGTCCCCTTCCATCACCTTGTAGTTGTGCTCATTCCCCCTTTTCTCCGCCCCTTCCCTACCTCATTTTTCAGCGCAGCGCCTGCTGCCGGCGGTGCCAGAAGGGGGTGCTCTGTTTGCATTCCCTGCTCCAAATCCGGGTTCATTGTTTCCATCGGAAGCCTGCGACCCTAACAACCCGGCGATTCTCTCCCACGCCGCTCCTTTCCTCGGGAAGCGTTTTCGCTTTTTCCTTGCACAGGGTAGTTTTGAGCCCACGCAATTTATCTCGCCGGCGCCTTCGTCACTCGTCCCCAGGCGCTTTGTTCTTTCCCCGATACGCTTCAATTCCCTACTCTAGCAAATTCCGCGATGACCAGCGTGATACCTCGATTCTCCTCCTGGAGTGATCATTGCCGGTTTACCCAAGCGAGATCCTACTTTTTTCCAGTGTGTTCTACGTTTGGTCGTTCTGACGGGGGCGAACCGTTTTTCGACCCTTCCGAAAGATTCCCTAAGTGTCATCGACCGCCCCACAAGGTTGGCCCTCCACGTTCGACGCTCCCCCTCCCCTCGCCGATCGGTGATCGCGCTGCTGTGGTCATCCACCGATTCCTTGGTTTTATTAGCCTGATTTGTGAGCTTTCTGTCCCTTTTCCGGCGGGATGCCCCCCCCCACTGTGCTCCTTTTCAGTTCGATGAAGATCCGCCTTGACAACGCCCAACTCCGCTACTGGGCATTCGTACGGACTTGTTCCCTTCCTTGAACTCCCAGTTCCAGCTGGTCGGAGGTCGTGTGCTCTGGCAATCTTTCAGGGCTGCATCTCCGGGCCCCCTGTATTGACTTTGCGGTTGTGCAAAAGTTCCAGCCGTTACCTCCTGCTTCATTTTCCTCATCCCGAGGCGCGTCACCACTGTTACTTCGGCCAAATCTTCCAATCCCTTTTGCATGCAGGCCTGGCAAACGTCTCGACCCCGATCTCCCTCCTCTTCTCCTCCGAAAACGTGATGCCTGTGGGCTGCTTGTTCCGGCCAAAGGTACCCCGGTTGGGAGGAGTTCATGTGAGTTCAGACAATATACCTTTTTCTCTCCCTCTGCTTATGATCATTCCCCATACCGGCATCGTACGCGATTCGTCGCTGCTGTTCTTTTTTCTGATCAGAATAGGGCATGAGATCGAAGGGACGATTCAAGCGAGAGCGTTTAACCGACGTACTTCAAATAGTACTTGGTGCTCCCTGATACCCTCCCCCCCCCCCTTCATTCCGAGTGACGTGCGAAGTTGCTTTCGTCTCCCCGGACATGACCCTGCAACGGAATTATTGAAGGAACCCCTACCCCTCACGGTCACACCCGGCCCAGTTATGTGATATGCCACAAGACTCCTCAGGTTCAAACCTGTTCGATTTGCTATCCGCTACTTTCCTACAAAGCCCCAATCATCCTGGCCAAGACTTTGGTTTCTGAACTCCCCTCCTCCTTGTTTTTTGTGAGCGATTTCATCCGCTTCGTTCCCGTTCTTCCCCATTTGTCTTTTTTCAGCGATTCTCAATCCCGTGGCGAGTGACCGTACGCCTTCGGACCTGAAAGGTTCTTTGGAGGTATGCCTTTGTCGTTATTATGTTGTAATTTATGGACGACTGACGATCAGTCTAGCCCTTTCTGGTCTTTTTCTTTTCTCCTTTGAGTTGTGCGAAAGCCCCCCCCCCCTCTTTTTTTCGCACCCCGAAGTTGGACTTATTAATTGACTCGCTGTTTGAAGTTTCGATCCGTTTTCCCGCCTTGAAGAATTCTTGCGCCCGTCATCGAGTCCCTCATTATCTAGTGTCTCTGGAAAAAGTCGATGCAGAGTTCCCCTAGGAGGGATGGTCGCTGTAGGGCCAGGCACGTTAACGGCTTCTGCTTGCTGACGATTTTTCTTCCTCCTCTAGATGAGTAGTTGAGGAGTCCCCTCCCCGCCCGGGAAGGAGAACTGCGCATCCCCTTTTTCTGATTCCTTTCTCTTATGGCGGGTTCTCGAGACTATTGGATCGGGGTAGCCCGTCCTTTTGCACTCCGTTCTTTCTTATAGTTGTCCGTTCGGTCGAGTGACATCCCCCACGCCTTCTTTAGGCTTTTCATGCAGGGTCTGGAGTCACTTTCCGTTCCCCTTGCTGGTGCTATTTCTTGTTCGAGATGCGAGGAATTATGTCAGCATAGTCCAAGGGACATCCGCCCGCGGAAAGGGAGTTCCTACTTCCCTCTGGCCCGTGGATTGACTGTTTTCAAATCGTCCCTCTTCACTCTAACCGGTCCCGTTGTTTTGCATCCGCCAGTGGATCCACGTTTGCCCAAAGATAACCATCCGGACACAGGACCCCTCACCCTTCCAATTCCTCCATTTTGATCCCTTACCTCGCTTAGCGTCGTCTGTGAGGCCAAGTCCTTTGTCTTGAGTCTTTTTTTTTCGATGGTGGCGTACTACAGTTTTTGGCTTTTCGCCCCCCTTTTCCCCCCCCCCTTACGCCAGTGGCGCATTTTGTGGCCTTTCGCGCTTTAGTGATATCACCCCGGACACTCTCATTTTTACTCCGCTGGGAACTGGTGGTCGCGCGCTGTCCGCTTTGGAAGCGTTTCCCCTGGATCTGCAATAACCAGCGCAGGATTTGTCCGAAATTTTCCCGTCTCCTTCTCAGGTGCTTGCTCTCAATCTTCCCGCACTGCGTCCGATGAAGTAGCGGTTGTCATCGCCCGTCGGCGTGGCGAGAAGGGATAGATGTACAACCGTCTTTGGTTTCGAGCCTGTTCCTGCCCTTCTCGCCATTCTTGGGGACCTTAATGGAATAAGCAGTCCCGAGGATGAGCTTGGTTTTTTTCTGCGCCCCCTATAGTGGCCGAGCCCCCCGTGTGTTGATGAATGTCAGACTGCCTGGCTCCCCGGATCGCTTCCTCGGGAGCGGCCGTGCATGATTCACCTTCTAGTAGATCGGACGTTTGCCTCGCGATAGGGAATAACAGAGTCTCTTGAAGATTTTTTTTTTCGTTCGCCGAAGTCCGTGCAAGTAATCTTTCCAATCGCGCCAGCGAGCTCTTACCTCTTTTCCTTTTTGTTGAGAGAGATTTCACACCGGATTTGTCTCTGCCCTCTCTTTTTGGTCGCGCCACCTCGGAAAATCTACTCGGTCTTCTGACGAGGATCTCTTTAAGCCACCAATTAGTTATACGATCTCCTGCTTGGCCCCGACGGCGTCACGATTTCCTCCGTTCTGGACCTGCGACGCCGCTTCACTGCCGGGAGTTCCTTAAATGTATGGAGATCGGGAAGTTGCTATCATTCCCTTTCCACTCTTCCCCTTCAACTATAGGGCGACCTCCGGCGCCTCTCCTAAGCTTCAGCGCTCCCCGCGCTGCGGAAGCCCAGAATGTTTCTTTTTCCCCTTGCACAAAAAGGCTACGAAGCGCCACGTCTTCAATGTGACCATCCGCTCGTCGCCCGCCCCCATTTTTCGTATGAGGCCCACCGAGCGACTTCATCGGAATCGCTTGGTTTTGCAGCTAAGAGCAAGAGGGTTCCGCGCGTTTTCGACCCTTTTTTCGGAAAATCCGGCGCTTTTATTGAACGCTCTTTGTCATCATCTCAGTGACCCTAGCTTTCCCCCAGGTCCAAGCGATTTACTCCGCGTGAGTTGTTGTCCCTGTATTTGATCTGTCTGGTACAGCGCTTACGGATTAGCCCCATTCGTCTACGTCGGTCGCATTCTGCTTCGGAGCTCTTTTTTTCCCCCGGACCTCATTTCGACACTTGTCATCATAGCCAACATTCTTTTACGTGCCGCTACAAGCCCTCTCTTATCCGTAAAGACTGCCCCCCGTTTACTTCGGCTTTATTTAGTCAGTGGTATATCTTTTTGCTTTGTATTTACTCATTTACCTCAACAATGCGGCGACCAAAACCCCCCTTGCCCCGGTTGCCGAGTTCTCGTGACTAGGGCGCTCCGATTTCCACCCCTCTGTACGGTTGAGCCATAGTGGTCGTTCCGCCTCCCTTCCCCGCTTTTCCCGCGAGTACTAACTTGGTCTCATCTCGTTCACTCACATGTAGGAAGTTTGCACCTTCATCCCTTGACGACCATCCTGCGATTGAAGCGCTATGTCCACTGTGATGGCACTCGGACTTAACGGTCACCTTTCTTTCTAACACTACATAAGTACGGCTTGCCCTTCGGTTTCCTCCCAAGAGCTCCGCCAGCCGCTACGGATTTAACTCCCAACGGTGAGTGGCCCCACCGGCGCCTTCTATGATGCCTATGTCCCAATTCTCAAAGGGATCATAAGAGAGTCCCTGCTATCTGTGCGCTCCCCCCCGCTGTCCGCCTCGAAGATTGTTTCCTCTACCATACCATCTCACGGCCAGATCGTCGTTTTTCTTACATCTTCCTAAGGTCCTGCGATCGTACTTTATCGGTGAGTAGATCTCCAGGTTCCCAGCGGTAACGGATCGGCACCCTTTCTATTTTCCTTGACGGCCCATTGTTGTCGCGATTGCTCATCTTCCTTTTTTTCCCTGCCACTCAACAGAAGGACACTCCGACTCCTTCCTTTTTCTGGCTTTTCGTGCCCCTTCCAAATTCACCTAGACTCAGTTCTTTATCTTGTCAAGGACCGTTTTTCGACTGCGAGGATTCCTTTTCGATGGATCGGCATGAGCAGAACGGGATGATGGCTTCAACCAACCTTTTTTCCCCTCATTGAGGCGAGCGGATGAACCTCTCTCTCTCCTCCTCTTTTGGAGACCGCTGCCCCGGCCGTTTCGATCCAAGGATGGAGGTCCCTGCGATCCTTTTTCAAATCCACATAGGGGTGCACTCGCAAGGCGTTCTTGGCAGATCCTCTTTCTTCGTTGTGGTGATTATGCGTGTGAACTTGTAGGGACGAATGCATCATTCCCCCTTTCGTCCGTTCAGTATGTAGCGTTTTTCTCGTTTTTCTCCTCAAAACGATTTTGCCCCGGTACCATCTGATGTCCGTTTTCCTTCTCTTCGCAGCTCCCCCCCTCTGGAAGTAGCCAGTGTACCGCTTGAATTCGCCCCTTTCTTCCTTCGATCGCAGAAGCCTGCTTTCCTTTTCGTTCTCATTGCCGCAGATCTCGCGTGAGATGCTTATGCTTTATTCCCTTCTTCGTTTTGGGCAACCTCTATGTCTCCCCCACAGCGAGCGCCCTTCCTCCCTCCCCTTTCTCGGTACCTTTGGCCAGGCATAATAGGGAAGGCGGTCGCCACTTTTTTTCTTATTACCCTCTCGTAGCGGCTGGCGATCTGGATTTCCCTGCCCGGACGTAGTAGTCGAATAGAGGTCCAGAGGCCATCCAGTTTTTTCTCCTAGCAGCTGTTCAACGGGACGGTCCCTTTTTTTTGAAACTTTGAGGACAACGGACGATCACATGTTTCTCCCAGGTCTTTATTTTTTTTTTCCAGAATATTCCCCCGACCCCTTTTTTTTCCTTTGAGTGGCGACGGACCGATGACGATGCGCCCGTGACGGCTGCTGAGGGGGCTTTCAATTTCTCCCCTCCTTTCCCCCCCTTAACGCCAGAACCGCTGGTTGTTTATTCGCAGTGTGATGTATACTGTGCACCCCCCGCAGCTAAAAAAGCCCTCCTCCTCCCTTTTTCGAAAGCCTCCATTGTGACCTGGGCTCTCTCGTTTCTTTTCCCGTGCACTGTGAGGCCAAGCATTTTTGCCGGTCTTGAGTTTTTTCTCCAATTTTCTTTACGGCCTTACGACGGGCGTTGCGGTTTTTTCCCTCCTTCTACACCGTAGACTCCCGCGGCGATCCTCCTCCCCGTAATTGTTTTTATCTCCTCCCGTCCAATGCGATCCAGAGAGGTCGTCCTCGACTTTTTTCCCCCCTGTCAGCCGGGCAATTTGAAGATTTCCTCACGGCCTTTTTCCCCCAAAAAGTGAGTCACTTTTCTTCATTTTTCCGTCTTCCCTCTCGCCCTCGGTGCGGATTTCTTTCCCACTTTTCCCTCTCCCCCTCAATTGCCAGATTAAGATTCCTGTCTTCCCTTACCCCCTTGATCACCTGGCGTCCCCGCCGTGATCTTTTTTGCCATCGCTTGCGGAACTCGTTCTCAATCGCCTGCTCACAAATTTTCTTCCCCCCCGAGCTGCTGAAAAGCTGCGTTAGCCGTTCAGGCTACTCTGTTCCTTTTTTTTTTCCACGAAAGATGTTTGATTTTTTTATTTTTTCTCACATGCGCCGCCCCCTGAATTCCTGGGTTTCATTGCCAGATCTCTCCTTTTTTTCTCGTTCCTGCTGTTCGGCCCACTTTGCTTTTTTTTCTTTCTCTAGAACGGAAGAATAATTTTCTCCCCTTAAGTCAGATGCCCTGTCTTTCGATCCCCGCCTTTTTTTTTTATAAACTCTTCTCTTTATCCATCCCTTGTGGTTTTTGTTTTTTTTTCTTGGACTCGTTCCTATTTTGGAGAGATTTGGTTCTTTCGGACGCGTCTTCACGACGAGCGTTTTCTTAGTGATATCTTTGTTGCTCGCCCCTGGCTTTTTTCGGGGCCGTTTTTTTTTCCCCTTCGCTTTTCCTGGCGAACGGCCGCTTCCAGCAATTTCCTTTTCTTGGAGGGATGTGGGCCCTTTTTCCCCCGACTTGCGCATCTTTCCACTATAGGGGTTTTGATTTCTCTTCATCTTCCCAGTTCCCCCGAGCTCGCGCTGATTTTTCCAGAAGGGTGAGCTCCGCGGCTGTTTTTTCGTAACAGTTCTTCTCCGCCAAGCTCTTTTTTTCCCCCTCCCCCTCTGATTCATGGCCTCGTTGTTTTTTGAAATCGCGATTAATAGGCCTCGGCGCTTCACTTTTCCTTGTGCTCGTCCTCTCCGCACATTTGGGGATCTTCGTTCCTTCTTCACTTTTACCCATACCTTTGCTTTTCCAAGACTTCTCTTCTCTCTCTCAATTGAGCTTCCCCAGGCGCTTCCCCCCATGTTCCCCCAACTGATTTAAGCTCTGCTTTGTTTTCTCTCCTTTTTTTACGCGCGGCCCCCTTTTTCGCAGCCGCTGGCTTTTTTTATTTTCTGAATTTCTCCACAGACCGACGTCCGCATTTTCTTGACCCTTTTTTTTCATCCCCTCAAGACCTCATCTTTTTCTTCGACGCCTCGCCGCCGACTTTCTTTGGTCGTGTCTTTTTCCCTTTTGACTTCGTTATGCTGTATTTCTCTGTTTTGGTTTCTCGTACTTGACATCCACTGCTGTTTTGCACACTGCCCTTGGTGTTCTTCTGTTTCTGGTATTTTTTGACAACCTCCCCCCGTAATATCCGGGCGCAGTCTCCCGGTTCCCTTTTTCCCCTTCCACTTGTTTTCGGATCTCGTTCTTCTTACCACATCCATTCCGTTTTACTGCCCCCTGGGTCCCATGATTCCTTTGCCCCTCAAGTTTCCCCCCCACCGATCACCTTTTACTTTGTTCCTAGCTAGAGGACTATGTTTCCCCACTTTTCTTTTTCTTAATTTTCTACTAAATACTTTGGAGATTCCCATCTCCTCCCCTCGCTAGACATCCCTGCTACGTCTTCCTCCCGGTTTTTCCTTTCCTTTTAGCATATGATGAATATGGGCAAATTCTCGCCTCCCTTCGCATTTGCGGCAGCTTCTGTTGTTTCGTATCATACGCATTCCTTCCTTCTTATCAACTCCATCATCTCTAAACCGATCGTCCCCTCCCTTCTCTCCTAGAGCAGGAGCACTGCGCTTTTTTTTGTTTCATCCGTAGGTACCACCGCGTTCCCAATCTTCTTCTCTTTTCCTGCATTTGCCTCCTTCCCCCTTCACGTGTTTTTTTGTCGCGACTTGGCCTCATCTTTCAAATTTAGAAGGCCACGCCATTACGTTTCCCTCTTTTTTTTTTGACTGTCCCTTCCAACCTTTCCCCCCCCTACTTTTACAACTTCATTCTTGCCCAGCCTTTTTTTGCACCAGTTAAGGTAAGCCTTGGTGTCAAACTCTTCTTTTCTTCTTCGAATTTCTTTAGCATCAGGCTTCCCCCTCCATCCTGTGCGACGGCCTTATACTCTATCTAGTTTGTTGTTGTTTTAGATCTCCCTCTCGGACCTTGCCCCGTTTTCCAGGATGTGTGCTTTGTAAGCTTTTTTCCTTTTTTTCTTCCTCCAATATCTGTGTTTTGACACATCATTTACCTGACTTCTTTCTTATTTCCTTTTTTCTTTGTGTGAAGTTTCCTTCGAAGAATGCCTCTTCCTTATCTTCTGTAGGGTTGGAATTCTCGTTTTTTTTAGCGTCCCCCCTCCATGTGACTCCAACAAGTTTACTTTCCCTTTTATTGCGCCACGATGTTTCTTCCCTCTTCCAGATTCTGTTCCCTGCTTTTAAATCCCTCTTCTTCTCGGATCGACGGAACTTTGCTTTTCTTTGACCTTTCAAGAGTATCTCTATTAGAGGTTCCTTGGATGCATCGTCCGATTTTTCCCGAGCTTTCGTGAGGACTTACCCCCCCTGTGATACCCCCCGGAGATGATTCTTTCTCCTAGTACCTTGGCCCACATAGGCGCAGCTTCCTTCATCAACCTTTTCCTTCTTTCATCTCGTCTCTTTTTTTCAGCTTTTTTTCAGCTCATGAATGTCAAATCCGTCCTGTCTCTCTCGCCTTCCGTATCAAATCAAAGTTTTTTCCGCCCCCTTCGGCTCGTGCTGTTTCAATTCCCTCATTCGTGGATCCTTCTATGCACCTTTTGATGCAACTTTGATCATTTGAGTGGTAAGCTTGTTCGGAAGATGGTTTTTTCTTTCTTATTAAAACTTCTAAAAATTTTCCCTTGACTTCCGGGCTCTGAGTATAGATGCTAACTTGCGGATTACTTTTTTTTCATCGGTTTAGCGACGACTTCTTATCCCTCCCCCGTTCGAGATTGGTTTTTCCTCCGCCCCTTGGCCAAATCCAGAGTTTCCAAAATTATACCCCGACCTTTCGACTTAATCACTAATCCCAAATCTCCCATTTGGCCCCCGAATCCCCCCTCCCCTCTGTAGGCGAAGTTTTCTCTTCAGTTTTTTCCCTGTGACTCTTTTTTCTGGTTGTTTTTCCCCCTTTCTACTTTTCGGACGTACGATTGGCCTGTTCAGCAATGAGACCCAACGTAGACGAAAGACTGGTCTTAATCCGTTTTCCTTCGATGTTCTACCATCCAGGAACAATGCGACCCTAAATTTTTTAGCGCGCTTTCCGCGCGGCCAGTTTTACGTTCGTTGTTCAATAACACTGGATTGGTCCTCCTTGACCTTCTTTTTTTCGTTCGTCTTAGCCTTTTGCTTCTTTTACACCCTTCTATTCCGCGAATGCCCCGTGATCCTTTTCCTAATTCAAATACGTCTCGAGTGCTCTGTTCTCGATGTTTTCTATTTTTTTGGCCGCTTCGATCCTTTTTCTGCCTTTCCCGATCCAACCCCCCTTCTGTGCACCGCCGCATTAGCGTGAGCTGCGTTAGCTCGCGTCCTCATCTTTCTTGCGAGGCCCCACCCCCCCACCACAACTCGTTTGAAAATGATCCCGGTTGACGCCCGTCAGACTTCAATACGTCTGGGGCCTTTTTTTTTAATTGGCAGTTCCAGTAGCCAAGAAGAAGCGATCTTCCTCGTCCTCCCACAGGGGACGACGTGTCTCCTTTTTGTCTCAAGGGGAAGATTTTGTACAGTGACGCCTGCAATGTAAATTGCGCCCAATCTCCCCGTCTCCGCTATTCCCTTTTTTGTCGACTGTTGTTGTTGGAGTATGATGTGAGCTCCGCTGCGGGGGATCGAGGCCCTCTCCTTTCAGTTTCGGACGTTACTGGAACCCGAGAGGATTTTATTTCTAGGGCTACGCCTCCCGTTTTCGCACCTGCGTGGGGTATGCCGACGGCCTACGAATTTCAGTCGCTATTCTGGATTTTCTTACCCGCTTCCCAAGGTTGCGTATACCCGTAGGGAGCGGGGGAATGCATTTCTCCAAAGATCTTGTATCTGTGGTCCTCTGCGAAGGGCGCTGCCCTGAACGCCAGTCGCCAGCGCTCTCTGTCCTTCAGCGGGTTTCATCTCGGCTCGGGCCTGCTCGAACCTCCAAAGAGACTCCATTGTGCCCTCTCCGCAAGCTTCGCGGTGGACAATGAGTCCCGCCCTCGGAAAGTGGCATCGCATTTTGCGATCTCCCCGTCTAAGTTAGCACACTCGGCTCTATCCTCCCTTTTTTTCAATTTCCCTGCGTGTTTTTGCCAACCCTGTTTTCATATCAAATTGCGCGAGAGAGAGTTACAGGTCTCCTTAACTCTATTTCTCTTTCGCTTGATTTCTCTGTTCCCTCTCCCCTCCCTTCTTTTTCCTCATCGCCTTCTGGCGTCTAAGTTTGAAGTCTTCCCCAAAGCCAGACATGCAAGTCGTACGCCGACCCGATGATCAAACCCTCCCCCTCCCCCCCCCCAATTGTCGCTTCCAATCCCCTTCCTTCCTCGGGTGATCGAGGTCTGAGATTTTCGTATGCTTCTAGAACTTTTGTCCCCGTCTTTTTTTGTTTTTTTTCCTTCCTTGGTCTCCCTTTCTGGAGCCCCCCATTGCTCCCTTCCGTCTTATCGATTTCCCCGAGGCGGCCGCTCCGCCCAAAGACAATAGTCATCCGTCCGGTTGCTTTCTTCTCGCCTTTCCCCTTTTCCGTAACTCAAGTTTACGTGGGCGGATTCTTTTTTTTCTTTGCCCAAACCCATCATTCAGGTACCCTCTAGGTTCTTTCTATTATTTGGACTCAGTTTGAACACGTTCTTTCCTTTGACTCTCCCTCCCCTGTCCTCGCTTTATGTTCTCGTGCTTTTTCCTTAAAGGACCTATTCTACGAATACGTCTCTCCCCTGTTTTCTTGATACAAGAGCTTCCGCACCTTTCCGTCTTAAGTACTAACCCTTTTGTTTTTCCTCCCTTTCTCCCCCTCGCTTCTCTTATCTTCTTTTTCAACCTTCTTTCTTGTACTCATTTAGAGGAGGAAGACCTTTGGTCGTTCGCTCCCCAGATTGCCTTCGTCGTTTTTCCTCAATCTTCCCCTCCCCGCCTCGTCGCTTTCTTTGAATTCTTCCTCTATAATGCGAGCTGGAGAGACTGGTCGCCTGCCTTCCTTTCCTCAGATCGGCGAACTTCACCTCTCTCTCTTATTTCGGCCCCTTGCTCGCGATCATATTTTCGCGCTCCAGAATGCCACCTCCCCGGCACCTTCCTCTTGATCGTCAGTATCCCCTAATCATTCACTACCAGTTCTGTTTTTCCGCACTCCTCCCCCTTTGACTTCCTTTTTGCAAAACAATCTTGATTTTGATCGCGCACTTTTTTTTTGAATGATGACCAATTTCCAAATCAATTGGACGACCGCAGGTTCTTTCGACTCTCTCTCCCCATTCCGTTTTTTTCGCTCTCTTTCTGCCGTTCGTCCCAGTTATTCTTTTCTGTGTCAGGTCGATGCTCCTTGCGCTCTCCCTTCAGTTTTACATAGGTTTTCTTTGCAACCCTCAGTGGACCTGAACGGTTCCCTCCGGATGCCTTTGTCGGTGTCGATGGTGAATTTGTCTGGACGCCTTTCAGATAAGAA
>Ga0179593_1405301_pt1 | contig 11791 bp, 20 predicted proteins | sample CZODoug2_1_08_16_FD_185931 | JGI IMG/M metagenome (GOLD analysis project Ga0179593, IMG submission 185931) | Vadose zone soil fungal communities from Angelo Coast Range Reserve, California, USA - CZODoug2_1_08_16fungal (PacBio error correction) | ecosystem: Environmental > Terrestrial > Soil >... | reverse complement strand
GGAATACTTGTTATTTTTCCGTTATATTTCTTTGCAGCCCACCCCCTCGTTCTCCCCCACCCCTTCCTTACCCCCCTCTTTTTTCCCGTTGGGCGCCACTTTATCATTCGCTGTCCGGTGTCGTCCAGCAGTTTGAGTGGAGAATGCATAATGTTTCTCCATGTTTGTAACCCCCATTTTTTTTCCCTAGGTCACTTTTTTTTTGCGTGGGATCTCGGTCTGCCAAGCGATATTCCCGGTGGCGACCCAGAGCTCCCCACAAGGTTCTCTGTTTTCTTCCCCATTTTATAAGGGAGCTCCCCTTATTTCGCATCTCAATCATTTTTGCATCAGTTTCGTCCATCGACCTCCTCTTCGAAGTGTTCCCGCGTGTACCCCCTTTTTTCGGTCCTCCTCCTCCTTCTGTCTCTCTTCTTTCCCCCCTCCAACCAATATTGCTATCCCTCCTTGGCCTATCAGACAGGTTGTTGGACGGGTAGTTCTGATTGTTCCCCGGTGGCTACAAACTTTTCCCCCTTTCCGGGCCAATGCTTTTTCCCCCTCCCTTCCCCAATTTCCCCTGAAGACTCTCCACTGCCGTCATGCTAGTAATATGCTTCCGGCATTCCCTATGCCGGTGTAGGGTTCTGTTTTTCTCCGCGTCGTCATCGTCCGTTGCAAATTCGCAAGATATATTCCTGGGCCCGTTCGAGGTTTTCCCGCATCTCTGCAGGACTTTTTTTTCCCGGAGAACCCTATCACTGTTCGTAATTTCAAGGATATTCTTGATGAGCGCCCCCCAGTTCGCAGTCAAACCCCTTCACAACCCCTCTCCGACACCCCTTCGATCATTAGGTATTTTCCTCCGTATGAGTGGACCTTTCAGCCGTTGCTCCGTGCGACCCCTCGATCACGTTGCGCCGTTGTGCATCTTAAACTTTCCCATTAGTACGAGTTTCGTTTTTATCTTCCTTTCCCACTTCTGCCCCCCAAACCCCCCCCGCGTTAGTATCTGTGACCATATTAGTTTTTTTTCTGACTGCGACTCTCTTCCCCGAGGGAATAAAGGTTCCAATTCTGAGCGGTCCACTACCGTAAGAAAGTTTCCCCACCCATTTGTTTCAGCCTGTTTTTTTCTTGGTCGTGCTCATGGGCGCCCAGTATTGTTTAGGTTGTGTAGCCGCCTTCCTTTGGCCCCTCAGGAGGACTGTCCTCCTTCTGATCAGACCAGTCCTCCCAGGTATTCCGACTCCGGTTTTTCAGTCAACTTGATCTCCGGTTCCTTGAATTTGGCAATCGCTTGGTCTCCAGTGACTCTTAGGAAACCTTGTCTGCTTGCCTTCACATTCAGATTTTTTTTTTTTACTGAGATCCCCCGCCACTATAAGTCGCTACGTTGACCTTAACAGCCTCGTGCGCGTGGAGTTTCGAATACTTCCTTACCTTAGCTTGACTCCCTTCAGCTGTCCCAATTGACTTTCTTCCCTTCTGTCCGGGCATTTTGTCTTTGGATTCCCAGATATCGCCCTCCGCCTGTATTTTCCTCTTTCCCCCCAATTTGACGGTAGTGGGGTAACTGTCGTCCGGTTTTCTCCTCCCTATAGCTTTGTTGTTGTTGTCTCGCTTCTCCAAAAGCGTAGGCGGAGCCCCGCCCATACGTCAACCTTTTCCGAGGAACGATGAAAATCTACATCGTGGGCTTTCATCCTCAGATGCCCGAGGTCCCCCCCTTCAGTCTCTTGTGAACGAAATCAGTAACAGAGTTCTTCCCTGCTTTTTCAATCCGCGACACCTATGTATTGGCCAGCACTCGTTTAAGGAAAGGTGAGTGTGTGTCGTTTCTCTCTCCCCACCCACCGGACGAATCCAGCAGAACTGTCCTCCCCCCCCCCCTTTTCGATCAGTTGTTCCCTCTCTCTAGATGCAGTGCCTGCAACAACCCTTCCCCCTGATTACGCATGCCACCAATTTCGTGTTCTGTCAAAATCTGAGTCCGTATTCTTTTAGTTAGCGGGTGGAGTGGATTTCGTTTGTCGCTGCCCAACATGGAGCGTTTCCCCCAACCCATAACTTCCTGTTACCCCCCTTTTTCAGCACTCCCCCTCCTCCCTGCCTTCCGATTGTCGAAATGTGTTTGTTGACCACGGTTTTTTTCTCTTTCTACTCCTACATTGGGACGTTTATTAACCGATTCCCCTTCAGTCAAGAGACTTGTCCGGACCCTCGTTCAAAAATCTTCCCTAGGACACGGAGTAGTCTGGGCTAGAAGTTAGACATGCCTGACGGAAACATGTACTCCCCTTGGCGCTTTCTAAGCATGTTAACGGGATTAGTGATTCCCCCTCAATTTGAGCACTCCCCTTTGGCCTTTCCGTCTTGTTTCCCCACTCCTCCCCCTCGGACATAATTACCTTTCTTTTCCTTTTGTCTTTGATTTTTGCCTTTGGGTTTCTTAGAGCGAAGATTTGGGCGCTGTGAGTTTTTCCCCCTCCATGTATCAGTTGCTCCCTTCTTGAAACTAAGGCGATCCTTTTTCCCCCCACAGAACTTCCGAATGCGTTTTCGACAGGAGGCTACGGCTGTGGTATTTTCAAACGCCGTCGGCTTATTCATCGGACCCCTTCCACCAAGTACACGGCATTCTTCTTTATCTTGTGCCCCCTCCCGATAGAAAGAAATAGACTTGCTGACTTTCGACTCCTTTGAGCTGTTGAAACAGTTACAATAAGTTAGTCCCCTTTGGCAATTGGACGGTCTTTTTCATACCGACGTCCCCTTCATAAATGAACCGTGCCCCCCCAACATTTTCTAGGTTTCAGTTCATTCTCCGTACATATTAAGGCTGATTCCCCCATAGGACCCTCTTTTGTTTCCCTTGGGTCCTTTTTTTTCCCCCTGGAGGTCTCTATTTGTTCATCCCTCTTTGCCGAGAAGTTTTTTTGCTTTCATGCTTGACCATCCTTGGTTTTCGTCCCAGCCAAATTACATGGCTGGAGCAGTCTGTTCCGGGTCATCTTGGTCTACCGTCCCTCTCCCCCCATGAAAAAAAACTAATCTTTTTTTTTTTGCAAACGGAGCTGTATGTCACTCATTCGATCTGTGACGCGACAACTGGAAAATATGCTCCCCTTCTACCCCTTTTCCAATTGTTTTACGATGGGCCTTTTTGTTCCGGCAAGCCATCCTTTCTTTTATTATGGATAACCTGTCACATACCCTTTACCCGGAACCAACCCGCTCTCTCTCTTCAATTTGTTGTGAGAGAGAGAGATTTTAAATGTTCTACCTTTTCTTTCCTCCTTCGAGATTACCCCCCCCCCTGCTTGTCCTTCCCCATGCAGTCCCCCCCGATTCAACGGGCTCCACCGGCGAAGTCCCTCTCCTCCGGTTTTCTCCTTTCCCCTCTCCGGTTTTTATCTTCCTATGATCCCCCTTTTCCCCCCCCACCCCTCCACTGAACCTTCGTTTCAAATGTGTTTGGGGATCTGCGGTTGCCCACATGGACTCTTCGGTTGCTGCTGTCCCCATGCTCTCTCCCACCCCAAGGTTTTTCTTCCTTGCCTAAGGCACCCGGTATGAGGTCTTTCCGGCTAACTGCTTTGCCATCAGTTTCCGCCCTTAGCCGAGCGACGGAAAAACCGTGGCTCCAATTGGTTATGATTCTCAAAGAGCCGCTTTTCTTTCAGCCCAATATTGCCCCCTCTCCTCTTTCGTCCCTTATCCCTTCCCCCCTCTCCCAGCTAGTGGGGCAGTGCTTTCTTGCGTTCCCTCTTCTTCTGTCCCGCTACGCAATTCAAACCTTGAGGCTGTTCCCTATAGTTCTTTTTTCCCCCCCTTCAAGTACAATGAGTGTCGAAGTACAGCTCTTCGGCGACAGTTCGTTTTTTTCGTGGAGCCCTTCCCCAAGAGCCTCGCCTTTTCTTCTTTTGTTTTTATGTGTGCCACTTTTCCTCGCCTTCGTAATCATGCGTTTGAAAACACCTCCCCTCTCACTCGTTTTTTCCCTCCCTTAGGTCTCCCTCTTTTCCCCCCCATCCTTTTTAGCGCCTTTACCAGAGCGCCAACCGCTACTTTTTTGTCATTTCTCCCCCCCGTTCTATTGAGAGCCCAATTTAGCTCCTCCCCCATTCCCCACCCCCCCTTCCTTACCCCCGGAAAAAGTTCTTCTGTGCAGATTTTCCGCGTCCAACCGGTTGCTTCAGGTCCCAAAATATTTTTTGGACCCCGCCGTTTTTCCTCTTTAGACCATTCAGGATGTCTATACCTGGCCTATACCTTTTTAGCGCTCTCCACCTCTTTTTCTTCTTGTTCCCGCTTAGCCACCGCGGTTCTTTCTCAGCTTTCCTCCCCAACTTGGAGTCCCCTTCTAACTCCACTGTAGGTGTTTGAAAATAGACTCCTTACAACCTCCCCTTTTCAGCCATTGACGCTTTTTTTTGGTTTTCCTGGGCTTTTACCTCTCTCTCACTGGAAAGCTTGTTCCTCTGGCCTCTTTTTTTCCCGCCTCTCCTCAGTCCACAAGCAAAAGCTCACAATTTGTTTCCGTTTTACTCACCCCTCTTCTCTGTCTCTCATTGTTATACTATGGTTCAGTTCTCGATTGCTATCTCCCCAAGTATCCCCTTTCACTGGACTTTTCTTCCCCAGTTTATGCTTGATTCTTCACCCCTTCTTTTGTGTTTGTTTAAGGATTCCATCAACTCCCCCCTCTTCTAAATATTCTGTCGATAGTTTTGCCTCACCTCCCTCGGGCTCTTGAGTTCCACTCTCTCCTGATTGTTTTTTTCTTATTTACTTGCCCCCTTACTTAGTAATGAATTCTTTAGGAAATATTAGGCGGTGAAATTTTTTTGCCGCACGTTCTTTTCATAGCTCTTCAACTTTTGGGCTTCTCCGCAGGATTTTTTGTCCTCTTTTATCCTTCATATTGATTGTTTGTTTTCTTTTCCTATTAAAAAGCCGTTTTCTCCTTTCCCCTTACCCCGTAAAACGTGGAAGAGTCACGAGAAACTACGCTTGATCTTATTGAGGCTCCTCTCTTTCCCCGATGACAACTTTCCCCTCTCATCCTTTCCCAGCCTTCTGACAGCACTACTCGAGACGTCACTGACTTTCCCCGCCTCTCCCCCCTGGTTTAAGTCACTCCTTTCTTCCAATTTTATTCCTTTTTCTTTTGTGGTTGTATACGCCCCCCCCCACTTTCCGATTTTTTTCTCCCCTCCCTCCCCCCCTTTCCTCAAATCCGGGAAGTGCATCTTTAAGCGAATCTTTCTTTTAATAGACCCCCTTCGTCTCTCTGTCCCCCAGTTACTTGTTTTCTTCCCCTAGGCCGTAGTAGGTATTCTTATTTCGTTTTTCTCTCTTTTTCCCATTTAGCCTGTCTCCCCTTCCTTGGCAGATAGTGGCCCAAACACCTAAACACGAGCCACTTTCTGACCTCATATTTCCATGCCCCTAAATTCCTTGAAAATTTTGTTGTTAAAACGGCGTTGGCTACTCCTCCGTGGACTCGTGACGCCTCCTTCCACCTACTGCTCTCTTGCCCTTCCCCAGTTACAGCTTTTCTAATTTCTTTTATCAAACCCCCCGGTGAAGGAGTAGATGTAATCCTCGTGTTGCCGTCGTATTTTCCCCCCCCTTTACCCTGTGCGACTCGCAGATCCCCGGCGTCCCCCTTTTTTCAGTTTCTCGCCCCCCTTACTTCAGCACTTTGGAAGCAGGTGCAACTAATCTTTTTTTCCTTTTTATTTTCTTCCTTAGTTTGCAGTGGTTTCGGAATCACCCTTTCGACCCGTCGTCATATCCCCGTTTTGCAATTTTCTCTTCAGGTACTTTTCACGGATGACCCCTCTAGGTTTTTTTCTTCGCCATCGACCCATGGCGCGGTTCCTGATTACGGAGGGCTAATGTCCTGATTTCGACTGTCCTATTAATCCCTTCCCCTTCCCAATCAAGGAACCTTCTTTAGTGATTGGTAGACCCCCAGCCTTACTCGCCCATCCGAACTTCTTTCCGCATTTCCTATTCTTCCGTCTCATTCGATTGATTTTTTCAGGAAAATAAAGTTGGTCTCCGATTCCAAGTTTCACTTTCCGGTATTTCATCAAAGCGTTTCCCCCCTCCTTTCACTTTTTCCAACCCCTCAGATTTTTCTTGAGGTAGGACACCAGCCCATTGCTTTTTAATACTCTCCCCTGCCTTCCTTGGACATTCACAATTCCGTCTTTCCATCGTTGCACGGTGGGCCCATGCCTTTCCCGTCGCCTCATCTTTGTTTCCCGATTCTTTCCCCGCGATCTTTTTCCCTCTTCTCTCTTGAGAAACTCTACCCCATTCTTTTCTGGTACCGTTCCCCTTGTTTTTATCTGTGGGCGGGAAGTCCTTAAGGAATGATCCCCACCTACCACCCCTCCCTCTTTTCCCCTTCCTGTTTACTGGCGTCTTTTTACTATAAAAATAGTATGACTTTCCTCTTGGACGCTCCTGCCCCTCCTGGACAGTGTGCACGTGATTTCCTGTAAGGTCCCTCTTCCTTTTTCTTGGATCAGCCCTTCTCCCTTCCCAATACCCCCAGCTTAAATATATCTTGTCCTCCCCTTTACCCTTTTTTGCGTTTATCTCTCCCCCTTGTTATTTTTCCCCATTGGAATCCCGAGAAACTCTCTTTTGTCAACCCCCCCTTTCCGTTCCCATCTATCACTGGCTCCCCCCCTCAATTTTATCGTCTTGGTTTCCCCTTTTTTAGAGCCGTGCCTCTTTTCCTGTTTTTTTTGTCTCCCTTTCCTCCGGTTTCAAACTCAGTCCCGTCAATGGTGTGTGACCCTTTGATCTTTCTTTTCCCCAGGGATCTCCCCGTGTGGCGAAATCCAGTCGATAATGCACCCCATGTACGGTTCACCCTTTCCCTTTGGGTAGATGGTCGCTATTTCTCGATAGCACAAGCCATGAGCTTGTCCAACCCCCCCTTCGTCCCACACTATGCAGCCAAGACCAACCCCTTTGTGATTCCCACCCTTCTTATCTTTATTCTCGCCCCTCCTCTGCAGTCTTTGTCCCACTCCCACCATTTTCTAAGGGTACACCATCGACCCTGCAATCTTTTCTTTTGTTCTTGTCTTGTCTTTTAAGTCTGAGGAGGCTTCCGTGTTTTTCCACCTTGCCTCTTCTTTTTCCCAATGTCCTTTTTTCCCCAACCCTTAAATGAGGTTAAAGAACCTTCCGCCTCTTCGTTTTCCCTTTTTCTTTCAGTAGCGATTTCCAACCCGGGGCCTTTTAGTTTTTTTCCCCCCCGGTTCCTTTTCCCTTTGAAGCTAGAGACGTAGATCCTCTTGGTGTGAAAATAGTCGGCTTATTCTTCCCTGTTTTCCGTTCTCTTCCTTTTCCCCCAAGCAGCCTCTTTGTATCATATCCCCGTTCCTAAACTTCGCCATTAATGGATATGCCTTCCCCTTGAAAAGTTTAAGTACCTAGAACCCCTCCACCAACTCCCTTCCCCACAAAAGGAGATAAAATCATTGCAGTCTTTTTTTTTTCCACCTGAGTCCCCGTGCTGTTCCATTTTTTTTTTATAGCGTCGTGAGATCCCGGGCCTTTTATTTATCCTTCCTTCCTTTTAGTCCCCTTACGTTTAAGTCGGACGGCCAAAGAGATGATATCCCACCTGGAATCGTATCTGATGATTTTTTTCTCCCCTATTAGAAGCCCTGCGGGGACGTTGGATGCGCCCCTTGTTGACCTTTCCCCCCCTTCCGCCCCGTAACATTTTCTTTCGCTCCCCCTTTCCTCGACCGTTTTTCCCCACAGTGCAGTTTCAGAGGGACCTGCGGTTTTCCTTTATTCTTCTCACTGGGTGGTGGGTTTTTTTTTTTTTTTCTTTTTTTCTTTTTTCTTCCCCCCCTTTTCGGTTTGTCCAGCGCATTTTTTTCCAGATTTTTTTTTGGCCGCTTCCTCCCCCCGGATTTATCCAACCTGATACCGCTACCTTCCTCTGTTTACCGTCAAACATGTTCGATTTATGTTAGTATTTTTCCGTTTCTCCTTGTCCTTTGCAATCCCTCTTTGCTTCTGCTTACTGCAGTTCCTACTGGATTCTCAAGCTTGTCTTTTCCTTCCCCCTTTTGCGTTTGGTGTTTTTGCCCTCTTTCCTCCCAACCTCAAAACAAACTCATCCCCCAAAGGCGATAGTGAGTTACCCTCCATATTTCCTTCAACTTTCTGACTCTCTTTTATTGATTGCTTTCCCCCAGGGTCGAATGCTTGTTCTCTTCGTTATCCGGCGCCCTCCCCTCCTCCTCACTTTCTACTTCTCTTTCTTCTTCCCCCCTTGAGAGTGGGGGCATTTCCGCCGGTCCCCCCCGGGTCTTTTTCTTTCTTCTCCCTCTTTGTTGTTTGTACGAAAAAATTCCTTCTTTTCAAACCATTACCGTCAAAACTTCGAGGTAACTATTCCACTTTCCCCACGTGCTTCTATTGCTTATAATAAGCCGCCCTCTCCTCCAGCCCTCTCACTCCCTTCCCTCTCCCGACGAGCCCCCCTGACGGAAGTCGTCTAATCCGCGAGTTTACTTTCTCCCCTCTCCCTTTCATTTCTCCGTTTTTCTTCTTTTTTTTTTTCTTAAGTCACAAACCCAAAGGAAGATGTTCCAATCCCTCCTCCCTGTGTGCCCAATCCCCCCTTTCCTTCGATCGTTCCTTCTCTCCAACTACGCGCAAAGTGATTTGCACCTCAAGGAGATCAGAATTACCCTCTTTCCTCTTCCCCCTCGGCCTTCTGATTGCTATTCTTCGGTTTTTGGGGGCCGTCGCTTCCCTGGCCTTGCGGATTCTGTGACCCCCCACACCCCCCACCTACTGGGAGCAGACTACTCTGCCCATACTTCGCCGACCTAAGGGGTGTTGCCTCCATGCGGCCGGTTTTGAACGGATAAGTGCACGTGGGCTTTTCTTCTCTTGGGCCTTCCTTTTTTTTTTCTTCAGAATCCAGCTGTCTCATTTTACTTTTCCACCCATCTGCACGAGGAGTATTTTTGTATTTCAGTGTCCCCTCTAACTGCCTCTAGGACGGAAAATGTACTTCATTGGCGCCCAGATGAATTCATTTATTCTGGCACATGGTGTAGACTAGGGTGTTTTTTTTTTTTTGTTTGGTTTTGTTTTTTCTTTTTGACCCTTTGTTCTAGCCCTCTTTTTATCTTATGTGGCACTGGTTCCTTTGTTCCCCTTCATCCCCCCTCTTCCTTCCTTCTCCCTTTTTTTTCTCAATTTGTTGTTTACCTTTTTTTAGAGAGAAGACCCCTTTGGTTCTCTCCCTCCCTCTCCTTTTCCTCCTTTCCGTTCTACCCTTCTCCCAGTCCTTCGGACTCCGTCGCAATACAATTCTTCCCAGCCATTGGATATAGCGGCTTTCTCTTAAACTAAGGAGAATTGATCTTATTGTAGATATTAATGTCACGCCCCCCCACCTCCTTCTTCTTCTATTCTTGCCAATCCCCAAAGCCCTTTCTCACTGGCTTTTCTTCACCCGCATGGTCTTGATTTTCCCAACCTGACAGATAACTGGCTTTATAGGCAAAGTTTGCCACTTCCTCTGCGTTCTTCCTTGGTCCAACTTCCCCCCCGTGCACCCCGTATCTGGATCCTTCCCCCATCTTAACCTGTGGATTTGCCCCAGTTTTTTGACATTCTTCTAGGCGCATAGATAAGGAAACAGTTTTTTGCGAACTTTTTTCCCCTGCGTTTCCTTTTTCCTTCTTCCCCTCTTGTTTACCTCGGCTTATGGCAGTGTCTCCTTTATGTTTGCCCGTTTTACGCTCAATCTCAATTGCTATGCCGTAGGGACGACAAATTACTTTTTCTTCTCTCTTTTTTTCTTCTCCCCCCCTTTCTCTTCATTTTCAGACCTCCAGATCCCTGTCCCCCCCCGAGTGGCGGAGAGTTTTTCAAAGTTTGTACATTTATTCGGCTCCATAATGAAGATGTAGATGTTTTATTCGACCCACCTTCCCCCTCCTCTTGTTCCTCTTTTCCCCGTGATCGCTTTGCTCCACGTACTATTTTTGTGATTTGGTTAGCTACCTCCCCCTAAAAGTGACCAGAGAAAAGTATTCCCCTCCTCTTTCCTTTTTCCCCCTTTGTTTTCTCTCTCTTCCCTACTTGTTATTCCGGTTCCTTGGACTTTCTGTAGCCTCTCCATAGAGGCGAGTAACACAATGGCCTGCCCCATCTAACTTTTTGAGAAACTTGAGAGTAATGTTGACTGTTTTAGCCCTCTTCCTCCCTCTCTTTTCTTGGAGCACCTTCCACCTGAGACCCCTTACGAACAAGTTTGGCAGTATCTTGGCTGCCCTGATTTCCTCTGGCCAAAAAGATCTCCCTTTGCCCCCCCCTTTCATTTGATTAGCCGGCACCACTGTTATAAGGGGAGCCGCTGAGATCCTACCCCCCCTTCTTCCCCCCCATTCTTTACCCCCGATGCATTTCGAAGCGCCTTTCCCCTGTCCCAAACGATTTTTTCCCATTTATCGGATTGATCTCCCAGTGAAGATGAAGCTTTCCAAGCCCACCACCTTGCCGGCCTCTTTTTCTCCCCCCTCCCCGACCTCCCTTTTTTGGTTTCCTTTCCGGTCTTTTTCCCGTCTTAGGATACGATCCAGTCCCTTGTCCCCCCCCAAATTTTAGCTTTTGCCACTTGCTTTTCCTTGTTTAAGAGACAATGCGGCTCGTCCTCCATCGTAAGCCTGCGGCGAGTTCGCTTCCGCTTGTCCCCGCCTCCTCACCGCCATGTCGTTTTTTTCTTTTTCCTTTTCTGAAGAGCGTACGCGCTTCTTCCCATCGGAGGGTGACAAACCGCCGCCTTTCTTGTTCCCCGCCCTCTCTTCTGTCAGTTTGAAATAGCTCCCGTATCGCATGATAATTCCTTCAAAGCTCCCCCCCCTTATATCGGATAGATGGTTTAGCTACAGCCGTGACGCTCCCCCCCCCCCCCTTTCCCACCCCCCCTCAGTCAAAGACCTGACCTACTTCGATTGCGTTCCCCACCGCTTCATCACCTTTCGTGTTGGCTCTGAAATTTGATCAATGCGTTTCCCTCCCCCTTTCTCTTCCTCCTGTCGCAATGCTCTGTTTCGTCTCCTTCCCTTTTACCCTAGAGACGTCCCCACTCCGCCGTCCCTGGATTTTGTGATACTGAACGAATTTTTTTGACTGCTCCTCTTGACCCGGCACATGGAAGACGTCACCGTCCACGAGGAGTAGTGCCGAACATTTTTCCCGCCGTGTAAACCAAACCATGTTTCAGGATCCTCATTTGCAGGCTGATTTTTCCCTTTTCTTTCCTTCCCCCTTCTTGTTCTTTTTTTGTCAAGCGTCTCATGGACATTGGACAGGCGACTGGCCACCGCTCCGCCCCGCCTTCAGTAAAAAGGATACCGGGGATTTTGGACCCACCCGCATCTTCTTCCCCCCCCCCTTTTTTTCCTTTTTCCTTTTTTCCATCATTGCTATTGATCTTTGCCCGCAGTGACTGGCCGGTTGCTGATTCGGCAACCTCTTGCCTTTTTTTGTTGGAAGGCGCAAAATAACCACACATCCCTGTAAAATTCCCCCCTCCCTTCTCTGTTTTTTCCTTCCCCTTCCCCATGTGTGGCGAAAGGAGTATAATTGCTTCGTTAATTGCATTTCCCTCGTTCCTTTACAGGCCTTCTCCCTCTTTGGCCCCCCCAACTCTTTGATCCGATAAGAGACCGCCGAAGTCGTCTTCTTCCAACGTTTTGACGGTTAGTGGTTTGTAATGCCTCTTGCCGCCGGCTTTTGT
>Ga0179593_1392526_pt1 | contig 11791 bp, 8 predicted proteins | sample CZODoug2_1_08_16_FD_185931 | JGI IMG/M metagenome (GOLD analysis project Ga0179593, IMG submission 185931) | Vadose zone soil fungal communities from Angelo Coast Range Reserve, California, USA - CZODoug2_1_08_16fungal (PacBio error correction) | ecosystem: Environmental > Terrestrial > Soil >... | reverse complement strand
CATTCGCAACACAGTGTGCGTTTTTTTTTCCTCTTTAGTCCTTCCTAAACAGCGTGTAAATGCGTGTGGGGGAAAGTTTATTCCTTGAGCTGGTTTTTCTCAGTTAGAGCAAATTATTCTATTTTTTGGTTTTTTTGATTATCTACTGTCGAGGAATGCTTCAAGTAGTTTTACCAAGCTACGATCATCCAACGAAGTCCCCCTCCCGGGCTTTAGACTCTGCTCAGCTTTTCCCCAACAAACTGGCGCTCCCCAAGGATCTTTTGACGATAAATGTTTGCAGCTTAGCCGCGCCGGGGTTATCGATGCCGTTTTGTGTAAATGCCCATACCCCTCCTTTCCCTTGCGGGGTTTTCTTTCAATACTTCTTATTTCAAACGCCATCCTAAACTGGAATAATATATTTCCCTTCTCATTTCTTCCCGTATTACGATGATCGGTTTTCTCCCCCTCCAAACAAGACGGAGATACGCATCCTAACTCCGATTTCGGATAGCGTCAGCGGCTGCCTCGCCGTTCTTATATCTGGTAAGCGAAGTGACCTTGATTGCCTTGTGCACCGCCTCCTTCTCTGTAACAAGTCCGTTGTAAAGTCCTTTTTCCCACCCACTTACCTACTTCCAAACTTCCAATTTCATTTTTACGCGATTCTCCGTCAAATCTTTAAACCCTTTGAGTAGGGTCCCTTATTTCGCGATTTTCCAACCCAGTTTAATGGTCACCCCTCCGTCCTCCCAAAAAGGACAGACTCTTTGGTTTCTTCCACCGGTCCCCGGCTGCCTTTTTGACCTGTGGTAGAACGGAGCGGCAAGCCCGCCCGCGTTCCCCGATACCAGCCCTAAGTGCAGGTTTTTATTCATGGTATTACGACTAGCATTTTTACGCATTGAAACTATCCCTTTTGCCCATTTACTCCCACTTCCGTCTTCCCCCCCCCCCCCCTTTTCGACGTTAGCTTGACGAACCCCCGCCCCCCCGACTCGTTACCTCAATCAATTGTAGTATCCATAGGAGTCATTTTTTAGGCTCCACATTTTGTTCCTTTGGCCCCCCTCTAAGTCTAGATGCCTTCTAGGTTTTTTTTTACCCCTCCAGGATAACTCAATTTACGATGGAGGGCGGTTCCCCTTCTATTAAGACAGTTTAGCAATATATGTATGCACGGCATCGACAGATCTCTCCAGCCCCCCCTCCATTTCATTTCCTATGTGGATTTCCTCATGTTGGCGACGTTTTTATGTTTCGCAGCTGTGATTTGTACTTTCGGTGAACGTCCTCTCCCTTCTTTTTGTCCTTTTTCTTGCCAGTGCGCCCTCCTTGTGGTGACTTGAATTCGTGTTAGCGGACATTGAAGACTTGGAAACAGCCGACCGATTCGCTTTGCCTTTCAAGAGTGTTGAGTTACGATGACATTCTGAATTGGAGATGTTTTCTCGTGTTTGAAAGGTTCGGATCCCCTATCCCCCCTGTTCATAATAGGAAAGAGGATTAATGCGGAATTGCTGGCATTTTTTCGGCTGTTCTAAGGTACAGATAAGCGCTAGGTATCCGGAATCATTGCCTGGTTATTTTTTTTCAAGGTTCTCCTGTGCATTTCACTTTCATGCAATCCCGCTCATTTCTGGAGTGCCGTCAGATCCTTAAATTTCGTCCTCTTCCATCCCTCTTCAAATGATGCCTTTGGTTTCCTCTGCGTTGTTAGAGAAGCCGTGTAGATCCTTTCGATATGTCCTCTTTGAAGAAGTCTTTCAGGCATTCCGATGTGAAGCGCTCCATGAGTACTAGCGATATTTTCCGCTCTGATTATCCTATCTCCTCCTCTTTTGACCTTAGTACACCGAGGACTTGCTCTTGAAGGGCAGGTTCCTTCTTGTCACAGAGCCTGACCCCCCAGTCCCTTTTAAAGTATAGCTTCTTCGGATGATATAGTCCCGAGTTTGTCATTCTTTGATGATCCTGCCCCTGTCCTCCGATAGCACATGTTCCGAAGTTTCCTGGTCCCGGCTCCAGTCCGGGGAGCGGCGTTTCATACAGTTTTGGTGCGGAACCTCTTCCTGCCCCTTCCACTCGATATACTTGCTTCCCTCCTGGTGGTGAATACGACTCCTAAGAAACTTTGGGCAGTCCTTCGGTGCCTCAGCTTCCTGAAACCATAGCCGATTCTTCTCCCCCTACCAGTATGGTCCAGGCCACTGGTCCAAGTCCAGACTGTTAAGCGAATGGTGTACCACTCAACCCAGGTCCTTCGTTAGATTTAAGCAAATGTTTTCATCTAGCTGGAAGGGGAATCTACCCCTCCTGGGGGGTCAGGGGAGACGCCAACAAGGCTCTGACATTTATTCCCCCGGCCCACGTCAGGGCCAACTCATCTTCTCCCCCCACCCTTGGTTATGTGTTTTCTTCCATTCTCAGAAGGTGATTAACTGCCCTACTTTGCTCCTACGATTGGTGCCTCCCTTTACTGGAGACTGCCTTTTCCCCATGAGTTTCTTCTCTTTTGATGCTTCTGACCTGAATTTAGATTTGAAGATTTAGCCTTTTTTTATTTCCTGCCTCTCAGTGACTGCTGCTGCTCCTGCCTCGCCCGTTACAAGATCTAAGCCGTATGACCCTTTCCAGGTTCTATTCATCGGTAAAAGTTGTTACAAATGTTTCCCTTTCGTCCGAAATTCGTTGCGGCCCCCCACACGCAGGGACAGTGGATACTTATTAACCTCTTTCCCACTTTTTGTGAGTTTAGTAAAGACCAGCGGGTCCACTAATCTTTTTTTCCCTTGTTTTTTTGTTTTTGTGGTGTTTTGGTGTTGATATATCATCCCCCCCTTTCAGAACGTTTTTGTCCCGCTTTTAATTTTTGGTCCTCTATGTTCTCAGCGTCCGAATAGATGCAGTCTGTCAACGGCTTTTGCCTCCAAATCCTTTCCTCAAGCCGCGGAAGTGATTGCAACCTTATTCTTGGCTGTGTCTGCGCGCCTTTTTACCATTATTCGGTTTTGCCGTCTCCGTGGGCGTGGGTGAAGTAACTGCCCCGGCCCCCCTCCTCCGTCTTCATTGATTTTTCCCTGTTTTGATTGATGATTTTCGTTCCTTTCCTCATTGCTGTAAGCCCCATCGAAGCGGAAATTGCCCCTCTGATTCACCACGATCTCGAGACAGTGAGTTATACACTTAACCTCCCCCCTGATTTTTTATCACATAGTGGAGCCACCTTCTCACTCCCCCCTAAATTCAGCCCCCATCCAATGCGAGGGTATCGCTCTGATCCTTTCCCAAATCAAGACTAATTGTGCTCCCCCTTTTTTTTCTTGGTCTCTCTTTTCCGAATTTAAACCTACTGAACCGCACTGCGTACATTCTGACAACTTTTCGTGATGGCCCTTTTCGTAGAATCTGTAACGCTCGTACACGGCGTTGAACCCTTTTCCAGCGCTCATTTTACCAGCTCATTCGTTCTCCTCCCCTCCAAGCGTTCTTTTCATTAACCCACGGCACCCCCCAGTGGGACGATCCTCTTAACGGTCGTAAAACGCCCGCTTGGGCGTAAAAGACCACGTGGGGACCCCTCTCACAGGCCCCCTTGCCACTGTTCCCTCCCTATGGTTGGAGCTCTCTGGTTTCGCGAAACTTCACTCGTCTCCCCCTGACGTTTCAAGTTTGGCCGCCTAGAACTTTTCGTTTACCATTCCTGTGTTGTGGAGATATTTCGCTGCGCCACACTTCGCCATTCAGTGGTATACGATTCCTGTATTCGCGACCACCCTCCCTACCCCAACCATTTACTCGGGAAGTCTTTTTCGGTCCCTTGGTTTCCCTCCATACGGCCAACTCATGGTAAGGAGGATCGTCAACCTGGTTTTCCCGTATGTATTCCCTCCAAAACCCGACTATGGATTTTCCCTTTTCTCGTTTACGAATTCTGAAGTTAGGCAAGAAGGATACCCTTCTATAACCGAAGGCTTCTACGATGGCTGCCACTCTTACTCAGGGTTACGATTCGCGATCGATTTAGGTTACTGATTTTTGTAACTACCTTGCGCAACATCCCCCAAATTTTCTTTCTCCTCTGAGTCAAGGAAAGGACATACAGAGCGCCGTCTGACCCCCTCATTTCGTGAGCCCTCCCGGTTGTCTGCCGAGAGTTCCTTTACCTCAGGTTGTCATCCCCGAAAGTTCCTTTTCGAAGAACTCTATGTGTGCTTGTGTCTTCGTTTCCCCCTTTTCCCCGGCGATCCCCTGGTCACACAGCATTGCTTTGGTCTTGCTCACCAGTTCGTCCAATTGCCTTCCGGATTTTCCCTCCCGTCCACTCCAAATAGGTACCTTACCAAACCGTCATTTCTTTAAACTTGTCTCTCCGACGTGACCGCCCCTCTCCCGCGTTGTTTCTACTTTTTTTCCCCGCCCCGGCGTTTTCGTTCCTTTGGCCTTTGTCTTAACGCGCTAAAGTAGTCACCTTTTCTTCTTGCACCATACGGGCGGCCCATTCCTTCCTCGTTCCACAACTTATTCACAGGACTATCCCCCCTGCTAACCCCTTTGTACGAGTGTCCGTTATCCCATGTAACTCCGCCGTGTTTCCATGAAGCACGTTTGCCACCCCTCTTCGGATCATTAATCGCAAGTTGTAGTTTGCCAGGATGCGTGTGGAATGAATACTCTTTTGTCGTAAAATCCCATAAGGACATGTCTGTAAGAGCCTAGCGATCAGGGCCACTTTTCTGCGATCTTCCTTCAAGTTGTTTCGTTTTTGGAAAGATGTTCCCTTCCCAACGCCACAGCATATCATCGGGAACAGTTTTTTTTTCCTTTAAGAAGCAAGAAGACGGCTTCCCCCCGCCCCTTCATAGTTTGTGGAGGCCTTTGTTTGGTCCGATCATTGAGCACTTTCTGGAATCCCCCCTTATCTTTTGTTCATTACAAACAAAAAATGTGTTGTTCTTTTTCTGGGACACCTTAGTGCTTCACCTTTTTTCTAACATTTGTTGGCGTCACCTTCACATAGCGGTGATAGATTCCTTAACGAAATAGATAGAGATAATTTTTTCCCTCTTGTTTCTCTCATCCTACGTGTGGAGTGTGAAAACCCATTAGCCAACTTACCTTTTGACCGGACACTCAGAAGGGCGTTGCCGTCATCCGCCTTATCATTTTTAGACTCCGCTTTTCCGCAACCTCTCAACGTCAAGTTCATTCCTCACAGATACATTCCAGGTACCTTTCCCCCCCTCTTTGAAGTTGAAGTGCGGGCCCCTAACCCCGGTACTTTACATCTTTTTTCCTCTGCCACTTTTTGCGTCATGCCGGGCCCAGAGAAGGGGATGAAACTTTGGGCGATCTCTTCTTCAAGGTACTCAGAGACGTCCCTTTGAGACCCCCCCCTCCAGCGTTTGTAAATCTATTTAAGTATTTTTTATTATAAATAGTGATGGTTTTATTCTCGAGTACCCGACCTCAAACCTCCCCCCCCCCTTCTAATCGGTTAAATATTAGGGTCAGAAGCCCCGTTACCTGATGTATATTAGATCACTTAATAATATTTGCTTACCTCCTTTTTAGATGACAAAGAGAATCCTGCCTCCTTATCTGTTTTATTTAAAGCAGATTAAGTCGCCGCTTCGGCTCTCCGATTAATTAGTACGCCGCCGCCTTTCCAACCCTAAGTTCCGATGCCTCTTCCTCCTTTCACATTTTATAGGAGGCCCTACACGCGATGATTCGTACCGGTCAGATGAGGCAAGTCACTACCCTGAAGTCTTATATCCCTTATACCTGAGATTTTCCCGTAACTGACGATCTGAGTAAAAGTTGGGCCCCCCAATTGAATGCACTTACTTACGCCATTTACAGTTGGCCCCCTTTCCTCCTACCTGACGACTCGCCATTTCCAACCGGCCTAAACCTCGCCTTCCCGGCACTCTTCCTCTATTGACGGTCCGCGCGAGCGATTCATACGTTTCCCCGTACTTTCATGTAAGCTCGACATTTCGCCTTTTCACCCCCCCTTAGCTTCCTGTTCTGACTAGAGAGGCTGAACCCATCTTCGGCGGGTTTATTTTGAATTCCTAAATCGAACCCCCTGTTGTTCTTTTAACCTATTTGAAGACCCCAATTTCCCTTCCCCCCTCGTTACTTCGGACTTTTTGTAGATATGATACTAAGTAATCTGCTTATCTTTTCCTACCGCCTTTCAGCTTAATTGGTGCTTTCTGATGATTTTAACTCATTGCCGGATTCCCGTCTCGGCAGCGCCCCACTTTGGTCGAGTGTAGCAGAGTTACGTATTGAACATTTTTTGCCTTGATATGACTCCGGTGTATTTCGAAAGTGTCGACGCCGTCACGTTGTGGGCATACGCCATTGATTTCTTGTGTCACACCCCCTTATTCTCCTGTCGCGGCTACAGCTGTAGTCCGACAATTATAACGTCCTCTCGGCGGGCCCCCTATAGAGGTCCGCGTGCGCCGTCGACCCCCCTGTTCTGACCCGCCGAGCCTGTTTATACCCCTGACAGCATCTCCCTTTGGTGGTCTTGATGATTGGTGTGCCGAAAAATTTCTCCCGTGGACCTCGCCCTTCTCTCCCCCTAATTTTTTGACCCCGATTCCCGGAGTAGTAGCACACGGACCGGTACTTCCTGTTTCATTCTTTCCCTTTTTTTGCATTCACGTTACATTCGTGTACACGCGTACTCCACCAGGCAATTCCGATTTCGGACGCTGTCCCCGTCTTCTTCCCTGGTTTTTTCAGAGCTCCTTTTTGCGACGATCCAGACATATTCCGTCGGCTCCTTTCATTTTTTCGTAGCTCCCTTCTCCGTCCTCCCCCCCTCATTCTACCGAGAGATAGGAGTAACTACTCACAATAACAGTTTTTGTGTTAATCCATGACAGCTTCCTACCCCCGTAGGTCGTAGCATTTACCGAGCATCTCGTAACCTTCCGCGGTATGAGTCCTCTCTTACCCCCCCCTCTCCCAAGACTAGTTTTTATTTGGAGTCCTCCACTGTCCTGAATAGCAGTCCTCGAACGACAGATTTTCACTGGTTGACGGATTTCATTCCGGGAGGGATTGGTCGTCTCTACCATCCGCAGGCCTCTATCCCTTGTTTGTTTAGAGAGATATAGTTCCGTCAGGCTTTCATCTCCCCCTCCAATCAATGAACCCCGTTCCCCTTACACGATGTTCGGCCTGGGGACTTTGGCCATGATGGCCAAACCCCGTTACTTTTCATCCCACCCTCTCCCTTTGTTTCGGGCAGGCGATACCCTTGCCGGTTACGATTTTCCTCGTTGGTGAAATGATCCCCCCTCTTCCCCTTTCTGTTTGTTAGTTCAATAATTTCCGTGTTCCCAACGCCAATGCATTCATTTTCCGATCACCTGGCGAATTTTTCTCGACGATCTTACCCCTTTTCTGCCCCTTTACTTTTGCCAGTAGCCCGACCCTTCCCGGTATCCGATGTAGATGGCTTGCCTGAGCCTTATATCTTGGTCAGTAAGGCCAGCGGCATTTGTTGTCGTACGCCCCCTAACAGCAGAAAACCCGTAGCCAATACCGCCCCCTAAGCCCCAAAAGCAACCCTCCGTTTTTTCCCCCTCGAACTCTCCTTTCCTATCCCCACCGATCTTAGTGACTTTTGTCGAAGTCTGCGATTGTTCCAATTTCCCACTGGTGCTGGGTCCCCCCCCCCCCTTCCCCCCAAGTTCCTACCCAGGGAGTTTTTTTCGGTTTCTTTTTCCCTTTTTCTGGCCCTCACAGGGTGGTCGACTTGTTGCGTTACTACGAATCCGCCCCCTCGTGCTCTGCCTTCCCTTTGCCTTTTTCCTTTCCCAATATCCGTGCCTCAGCTGGGTCTGCCTGACACTTTATATGGTTGTACCCCAACTTCGTCTCTGGACACACCAATTTTTAGACGGCTAATCTGTCGCAATACAGCCCCGACTAGTTTCCACGATCCCTTTCCCCCCTTTTCCTCTACGGCGCATCGTTCCACCCTGGTTTAGCTTGCGCTAAATCGAGAGTGACTCCTAAACGCATCGGTACGCAATACTTCAGAATGGCCTTTTAATTCAGTGTGTTTCTTACCTGTAGTCGATGCACCATCCCACTCCATCGATCAGGTCCTGCCAGTATTGGACTTCCTATTCCCTAATAATTGGGCGGGAGCTTTTAAGGGTTCGGCCCCCGTTTGCTCGTATTATTTTCCTACAGCACCCCACCCCCTTTTAGTCGGGTGAGAACTCTGTGCTTTCCTTGCTTATCGGATTCCGACCCCGGCCCCGCTATTCGCGATAACCCCTAACGTGAATATTGAAGGATCCTTAGTTTTTAGGACGGTTTTGCAATTCCCGTCGGACCCCTTATTCTCGCCCGCCACTGGTCCAGGGAATCCGGACTGGGAGTTCAAATTTTTCTGCAGTCCTTTCTTTCCGATACGACGCCCTGTATCTCAGGCGACCTTCGGGCTCTTTGCGGATTGTCGCTTCACTTTTCTTTCAACGTTATTTGAGGCCTCATCCGTCCCCCTCGCTAGTTCCATCGGCCCGATGTGGAGGCTTCCTTTAGAAAGTTCAACATTCCCAGAGCACGCGGGTGTCGATCCCGTCTCGCGTAATACCCTCCGCTCTAGGTGAGGCCTTTTTCCTTTTGTCGCTGAGGAAGGACTCAGCCCCCTGGATTCTAACATCGCGCCCAAGCTTCTTTCTGGAACGCTCACCGCTGCCTGGTTTTTTGTCGCGTAGTTGAAAGCGCCGGCGCACCTCGTTATTAAGCTTCAATAGATTATAACAGGGATCCCCCTTTTTCGTCCCTTTTTTATCTTATATCTCAGGTCGACCCGCCCTCTCCCACGGTCATAGCAGCCCCCACTTTTTTCCCGGCAATTTTCCCGACAGCCCGGCCCCGGGCGCTTTTTTTTTCGCCGTTTTTTGGCCTCCTGCTTTTTCCAGATGTCGACCCGCGTAAATAGCCGTGCTTCCGGTGAATGACTCGAGAATGTGTTTTCGGTCTAAGTCTTTCTGCAAATCCGTTTCCACAAAATACCGATTGCTGCTGCCCGCCTTGACATTCGCGGGCCATACCGCAGTTACTGTTTTTCATGTTGGTGCAACGCCCCCTGTGCTTCGGTCGCGACGCCAAATTTAATCGATCTATGCGGTCCTGGCCCCCCCCCTCTACCCACTTTGTGCGGGCGAAATGCCGTTTCCGTAAGTAGTCGCAACGTCCCTACGCCTACCCCGCCATTTCGTTTCCCACCCTTGTTATGAACCCGCGACGGCCAGGGGTACCCGTTTTTTTTTGCCATGATTCACCTTTACCACCCCCCTTTGTTGCTCCATTCCTATTTATGTTTTTTCGTTCGCTTAGTTTTATCGAAAATACTGCTCGATGCCTCTTATTTGTTTTCTGCGATTTTACCTTTTCCTGCGAACTTTTGATCCAGCCGATATCCCAAAGGATCTCTGAAGATCTAGACCCCAGATTCCCTGTATTCTATTTGGAACAGTTCCCCCCCAAGTCTTACTTCCAAGGCGTTTTGGTCCCCCCATTCTGTCCCCCCCGCACAGCGAGGTTCTAGACATCTGGGTACTTTTTTTTCCCACCTTTTGCGTCTTGCCGGAAAATAGTAACGCCACGCCTGGTCCAAGCATTTCTCATTGCGGCCCTGACCTATGGAGAACGTTGTTTCCCGCTTTGACCCCTCCATTTTTCCCTCTTTTCGTAGAACCTCTGTCACTGTCTCCGTGCGGGGGAGTCCTTCCTGCGAGAGGATCGGTTAAACCACGCTTTCTCCTTGGCGTTCATCTTTTTTCGCGGTCCCGTTTCCCTTCATCATATATTTGTATTGCCTGTGGGCGTTTTGGTGAATCTGCCTTCCCCCCCCCCCCGAATCCGGCATTTTTTTTTCATTTTTTTTCCCCTTGAGCCTGCCGAAAGCAGCTTTTTCTGCTTACTCTGGGCCTTGGGCATCGCAGCTGGTCACTAATTGAACCGACTTTTAACAAGACGATAGAGTGTTGTCTGGTATCAATATAGGCGTGCACGTGATCAAAGGCGGGGGGTTTTCTGGGCCTCAAGGTGATCTGTAACTTAAAGCCAATCCCAATGCGAGTTTTCTGAAGACTCGTTCCCTTCCATGTACTCTCAGCCGAGGCTTCGTGAGCACGTCTTATTTGTCTTCATGCAGTTCTTGAAGAACCCCTCAGCTTCGAACCGTAGGATCCGACCGCGGCGGTGAGATTTATCCAATTTAGAATCCGGTCCCCTGAGCGAAATTCGGCTTCTCCCGTGCCCTAGTTTAGGGACCAGCGATCAGGCTCCCGACTCCCAATCGTTTTTCTTCACATACTTCCATCCACCAGTTGGGACGATATGCCGAATACCGTTCCCCTCTTTTTCAACCTCACGTAGTGGAGCACACAGAACCCTGGTTCCCCGGAAACCCGTTTCCCACTTCAAGGTCCCTGAATCTGTTGACTCCTTGTTTCTTAAATCACTTAGTGCCTGAGTGGACTAACTTGGGGCGAGATCGACATTCTCTCTCTTCCTCCTCTCCTGTTTGCGTCAGATTTTCGATCTCGCCACCAGTCTCGTGGTCTACAAGTTACGGTATTTTTCGCACCCCCCCCAAGCTCTGTTAAAGGGCAGCCTTTCCCCGTTGTTCCACGTTTCTCCCACTTTTTGCGTTCCCCCTCAGCCTTTTCTCCGGCCGCTCAGGGTGTTTAATACGTTTCGCACACCACACCTCTGGTGAGGATCCCCTCCCGATGGTCCCCGAATACTGATTTAATTTTCCCTTCACCTGACAATCCTTTTTCCTTGCTCCTTTGCAATCTCACTTTCCATTTCTGGGCGTTCGGTTCCCTGTGCCCCCCCTTTTGACTTTTCAATTGCGAAACCCAACTTCGGAGCCCCGCGGAGTCTCACCTTTGTTTTGTTTTCCCTTCTACCTGAGGCGCGTTGGAGACGCCCCCTTTCATGGCATTGAGGACTCCCTTTCCTTCAGGTTCTCCCCGCTGAAGTTTCTACTCACTCGATCTCTTCGAGCTTTTTTTTTTTTCTCTGGTTCACCTCCTCGATTGGCCTATCCGCCCGCAACGGACAGCATGTTTTCGGCCCTCTAAACTTTCGTTGCCTAATCGTCTGTAAGTCATCACCCCTCCCAAATGCGTCTCAACCTTCAATTCACGGCTGCGATCTCGAAGTCCACCTGCGGTGACATTTTTGGCGCTCTCCCCTCGACTTTGCCTTTACGTCATCTGCGCGTGACACCCAATGGTGTGTCCCCTTTGTTCTGAATTTCTGCGTTATGTGCACGCTGATTCTGGCTTTTTCGCCGCTTCGATCTATTCTTTGGCACTGACTCCGAATTCCAATCCCCTTGAGCTCGATTGTTCTTTCAGGAGCTGGGAACGAACCCCCCCCGCGTTCCACTCCCTCCACTTCTCTCTGCAGGATCGCCGCATTCACCACCACCTCTAAGAACAAACTTTTGTGCCCGAACATTATAACCTTAGTTTTCTATACCTGGGTATCCGGCGTGCCCTCCCGTTCGCGACCCCCCTCACATCCACAACTCCTCACCATGTCATTTGTCGTTGCTCTTTACGACTCTAAACGTCCCGACCTTACTGCCTAATAGCCGGTGTATCCCCCATGCGGTTCTTCAATAGTCCGTGTAGCGCCTGCGCAAGTACCGCACCGATTTATTAGTGCCGGGTATCTCCACAACCGTCGTACCAGGTTATCCTTTTGTTTTACCTCATTTCCACCGCATTTAATCAATCCGTTC
>Ga0179593_1632473_pt1 | contig 11792 bp, 23 predicted proteins | sample CZODoug2_1_08_16_FD_185931 | JGI IMG/M metagenome (GOLD analysis project Ga0179593, IMG submission 185931) | Vadose zone soil fungal communities from Angelo Coast Range Reserve, California, USA - CZODoug2_1_08_16fungal (PacBio error correction) | ecosystem: Environmental > Terrestrial > Soil >... | reverse complement strand
ATCCCCTTCCCCCCTCTTGGCTAAGGTCTTCCCCCTTCAGGCGGATGCGAGACCGCCCCTCCTTCCTACAAGCTAGGAACGAAGACTCCCCTTCCCGTTCGCGGGGGATCTGGTGAACCCGAAGAGGGTTCCCTTTGCTGCGTTGCCAACCTGAGAGGCGTACCCCCCTTCCCTCTCCCCTGATCCAACCTGACTCCACTTTTTTTTACTACCCCCCCCCCCAAACTAGCTTGTCTCCCTTTTTTCCTTTAGGGGTGGAAGATATAACACCCTTCCCTCCTCCCTTTTTCTTTATTTGTGTGATTTTTCTTCTCAGCACTGATCGTCTTTTCTTCCCCCCCCTGGTATGAAAAGAGCTCTTTCTCTCCCTTTCTGAAGTTTACCGGGTCTTTATCGCGGCAAGAAGTACTCCTTCTCATCCCTCTCATAGAAATCCCCTCCTCCAGCATGTCGCGCAAGTTGCCCCTTTTCCCTCATAAAAACTCTGAAGTACGAAAGAGGTTTACCCGCAACTATTTCTCCTTTCTTTCTCGCATAGATATAACAGTTTATGGAACCTTTCCCCCGGCTTCCCTCAGCTGGCTCGGTTAATTGCCGCCCTTTTTCTCACGGAAGGGAACAAAACCATTCTTCCCCCTCTTTTCTTTTATTTTTTAGGAATGAGGAACTTTTTTTTTTTCCCCCCCTTCTGTTGACTAATCGTCCTTATTTTCCCCCTTTCGTGGGTGCTCCCTCCCCTCCCTCCCCCCCGTTCGCCTGTTTTCCTCTTCTTGACGGTAGATTGCTTTTTCTTTTTTTCTTAAACTGTTTGTCTCCAATAAAGGGGGCCTTCCCCATCTCACCGACCCTTTTCCTAAAACAAAGGAGGCAGGTTACCACAATTTCCTCCCTCCTTCCCCCCCTCCATTTGAGTGGCGTTTAGACTGTTCCCCTCCCCCCTCGTGCTCCTCGGCTTCCAACACGCACTCCCTTCACAGTTGAATTGGTAACAGTTCAGTCTCCAATAAGGTTGACAGTCTCCTCCTCTTTGCTCAGCAATTCCTGTTCCCCTAGCTTGACGAAGCGTTTAACATCTCCCATTTCTCCCTCCTGATTTTTTATGCGTAAGACGGCCATCCTCCTTTTGTTTTCTTAGGATGCCGTCGCAGCTCCTCCTTTTGGATTTGGGATATCGATCCTTTCTCCCCCCCCCTTTCATGAAGTAGATGTTTGCTCCTCCCCCCCCTGTTTCTTGTTGTAATGTCCTTTTCCCATTCTAGTAAACAGAGCGGGATAATCTCTTCCCTCTTTCCCATGGGAACTCGATTTCCTTCCTCGATTAAGGTCAAACCTCCCTTGCAACTTCTACCAGAAATACTTCTTTCGGCCTATGCCCTGTATGGGGGTTCTCTTGCAGGCCTTCTTCTTTCCCCACAAATCAGAGCGAGCGCTGTTCCCTCAATGGAAAGAGAGGTTTGTTTATCCTACATCTTGCGTCCCCCCCTTACCCCCATTTTCGAGACCGTGTGGGATGATCTTCCCTCTCAAGTGTGGATGAGTGGATGCACTTGTCTTTTTCTTTCTCTTTTTAGCAAAGGGGAGGGCTTCGAGGTTCTGGCGGCCCTCAAATAGAAAACGGCCCCTTTATCCCCTCTCAAATTTTGAAGGAGTGCATTCGAGCTCATCCCTTCTTTCAAGTCTTTCGTTGACACTTGGCCCGATTCCCCCTCGTCGGGATGACGATTAAAAGCAATGAACTTGTTTTTTCCTCCCCCTTCCTCTCCAGCAGCGGGGAGAAATCTCCTCTTTTCCCTTTTTTCTCCCTTTTTGATATGGCTCCCCGCTGCGTATTCTCCCCCCCAACCACCAAATTTCATTATGGGATAGACCATCCGCCTCTTATCCTTTCTTCGGGGACACGGTTTCCCCACCTCCCCCTTTTTTTTTTCTGAAGAGAGAGCGAAGGCACCCCCTGCCGCAGTTCGATTGAGGGAAATATCGCGCGCGTCCCTCTCCCGAACATGATGAAAAAAAGCTTGGGGTCCTTCCCTTTCTGGAAGAAAAAGTAATCCCACCCCACCCTCCTCGGGAGAGAGAACCCTCCTCTTCTTTTCCTTTCCTTTTCTCTCACCCCTCCTCCCCCCCCCCCTTTCTCCCTCCCACCACCCTCAATCCCATCCCCCTTTCACCACCTACCACCAGCCTTCTTGCCCTCCATTTTTCCCCCTTCCCCCCTGCCTCTTCCTCTCCCCCCCCCCTCTCCTTTTCTTCCCCTCCCTCCTTAGCCATCACCCGTTCTCCCTCCATAATACCTCTTCCCTCCTCCTTCTACTCCTCCCCTCCCCCCCTCCACCCCCCACGGCCCCCCTTCCCCCCCCCCACCCCCTACCCCCTCCCCTCCTCCCTCACCCCCCGCCCCTACACGGCGACCCCACCTGCCCATCTTCCTCTCTCAGCACTCCCCCTATTTATTCACCACCCTCATCGTCCTCCTAACCTTTCCTCCCCCGCTCCCCTACCTCCCCAACTATCCCCTTACCCCCCCTTCACCCCCCCACTACCCTCCTACTCCCGCCCTCCCTCCTGCTACTCCGCTCACTCCAACCCCCTTTCTCTACCTTTACCGCAATTACCCCTTCCTCCCACCCCCTCTATCCTGTCCTCTTTATCCTCCCCTTCCCCCAAATCTTCTCATCTCGATTCAATTCCTCCTCATCCCTCAACTTCTCCTCCCGTTCCTCTAGCTTTAATTCTCTACTACTCTCCACCACTACCGCCCCCCGCCTCCACCCCCCCCCTTCCCGATTTTCGCACCATCCCCCCCAATGCCCAATGACTCTCCTCCCCTCCCATTACCTTCCCCCCTTCCTCCCTCCCCCACTCACCCCCCCCTCCTCTTCCTACCTTCCTTCCGCCTACCGTACCCTACAAGACCCGCCCTTCTTCCTTCCCCACCCCCACCCCCCCCCTCGTTCCTCCCACTCCTTCCTTCTAATACTGCCCCTTCCCCCACACTTCCCGTCTCCACCAACCCCCCTCCACTTTCTCTTCCCCTTCTCCCTCTTTCACTCCTATCCCCCTCGTAGAGCCTCCCTCATCCCCTCTCACCCCGCCTACCTCCCCCGGCCCATCATTCATTCCCCCTTCCCCCCTGACCTTATCCCTCCTCCCCTTCCCACCCCTCCCCTCCCCCACCACCGGCATCGAAGTAAAGAGAATCTCCCCGCAACACAGGCTTCCCTTCAAACGAAAACATCCCCACCTCCCCCTTCTTCCGGCATCCCATCCCCTCAGCCGGGCCGTGCGAAGGAAGGTTCTCGATCCAGGCCATTTGTCCCGACCTTTCATCGGGGACTCCCCACCTCGTGTACGCAACCGCTCCCTCTCTTGAATTCCGGCGACCCTCCCCCGCACATCCTTATCCTCCTCCAAAACCATTGTATACTATTGACTGCCCGTAACCTCCCTCTCTTATTGCACCTCTCTAGAATTGTCATTTTCTCCCCCAGTTGGTCCCCTCTAACGCTACCTTCGAGAGAACTCCCCTCTACGCATTTTTGACAAAATCTCAGCACCCCCCCACCCAGGCCTTGTGCATTACCTTCCTATGCTCCACTCTGACTCCCTCGCATAAAATATACCACTGTTCCCCCTACGGACCCCCCTCCACCCGGTACCGACGCCGGACAAGCACCGACTCGCATAGCCCTCACACCTGCCTGCGATTTCCTCGGTGTCGCCCTTGATGGGGGAGATCTAACATCCCCGAACAACTGGATGTGCCTAGATTCCTTCGGCCGCATCGATTTTCCTTCCGGATGGCAGATCTCCCGCGCTGTTTCATGTCGATTCGCGGCTCTCTGACCGGAAAAGAGTTCCCCTTTTCCTACTTGAGGGCTTCATGCTCGTTAGTACCCCACAAATGTCAGATCCCCTCTCTCCAGCAGGGTTAGGCTTTAGTCTTCCCTGGAGAAAAATTCCACCCTCCCAGTGCTCTGCGACGACCTGCCTATTCCCCTGGCTTTCTGCCAGAAAAATCGTACTGAGGTTCCTTTTTCCTCCTTTTATATGGTTCAAGAATGTAGAACAAATTCTCTTCTCCCCAGGTGGCACTTTCACGCTGGCTGCGGATCTGTTCAACCTCCTGTTACCATGCAACGGTGATGGCGATATTCCCCCCCCCCTGCGTGCTGGAAGAATGAGGCCTCCATCCTTTGTAAACCGGGCGAACGCCACTCCTTTTGCGAGGGCGGATTTGAACCGACGACCTTTGGGTTATGCTCTTTCCCCCCCCTTTCGTAGAGCGGAATGGGCCTTTCCAAGTTAAGACACAGTTCTCGTTCCGACCGGCAATTACGAGTGTCCGCCCTTTAACATTTGGAAGTCAGATTCCTGCTTGAGAGAAAAAACGCCGTAATAGCCAACTGGATCTTTCCCCCCCCGGCGCTGAAAAGAGGGAGTAGTACGCAGGGCCCTTTTGAAGATTTCCTCATGCTAAAAAACTCACATAGTCCCTTTTTTTTTTCCTGCGCGATGCGCCTCGAAATAAAACGGGCGGTACCCTTCCCCTTCTCTTTTGAAGCCTTTGCGGTTATAGACAATTCCCTCCCCTTCCCGCGATCCTCTCGCAGATCTCGATAATACGTTGGGTAAACTCTTCGCCTTCTTCTTTGTCCCACGATTGCCCTGCGCGACATGCTGATGGTGGCTTCTTTTTTTTTTTTTTCTTTTAGTTCCGGTAGGATCTCCATTTCTTGCCGCGATAGAGTGATTTCAAAATCGTCCGCCGCGACAGTGCCATGGCTCGTATCTCCTTTTCTCCCATGCCCACGTTCGATTTAGCTCACACGACCCCCTTCCCAAATCAAAGCCAGAAAACACGAACTCCTCCTCTTCGGCCACCAAGAGCTGATCTTACGCCGGTCAGGCCCCCCCTTTTCCAAGTTAGTGTTGGGGTAGAAATTGCTTCCCCCTTTTTTTCTTCCTGTGAATTTGTAGTAGCCGTAAGCATAGCAGGTTTTTTTTTTTTTCAAACAGCTTCGGGTTCACATTCCATCCCCGGCGATTTCCCCTTTTCAATTAGAGCGACCTTTCCAGTTCTATGAGATGAAGGGAGTCTCGCCCCCCCCTATTTCGTACCACACAGGCTTCGCCATTCTCTTTCCCTTTCGCCTTTCGCTATAGACTCTTTTTCCTCCCCTTTGTCGATAGAAGGTAAGCTTCTATCTCGAAGCAGGTTTTCCGAAATCCACTTGGGGGGTGGGTGGACCCTCCTCTACGCCCTGCAGCGCATCGCCACTGTCCCTGGCCGGCCCGTCTCCGTCCTTTTCCGTTACGTCGCCTTTTTCCTTTTGTTTTCCCCTGGTTGCGAGCGAGGACAAACTGTTATGCTTTCTCCTCATCCGCAAACGTGCCTCACCACTGAACTCCCCTTCCCTTTTTTTTCCCCGCCAGGTATAAACCACCTAGTTTCCTGACCGGCGTAGATTAGCTCTGGGTGGCCGACTCCCATAACCCGTCATAAGGGAGGAGAGTTCGTTTTTTTCTTCCCTCTCCTCGTGATCGGCTGGGGAGCTAAATAAAACTTTTGCCCTTTCCCCCATCGCGCTTCGCCATGGCCCTTTTCCCCTGTGGGCCACTGGTCCATTTTCACGCAGTACGCTGAGATAATACACGGACTGCTCGTCCCCCCCCTCAGATCCCATAAGCATTTTTTTTGCCACCTCGGCCTTGAGAGTCTTCATGAAAACTCCTTCCCCGAGGATTATCGAGATCTGCGCTTTTTCTCTTCCTCGATCTCCCCTTTCCCCCCCCCGTTCCACTCCCTCGCTGGTTACTTTGCCGACCTTTTTCTTTTTCCGCAGGAAAAAAAACCAGAGGCGCTGCGCGGCAGCCTTCCCTTCTTCTTCAGGAGGTCCTCTTTTTCCAAACGATTCCGGTCTTTCTGTCCTCGAAAGGGCTCATCGTCCGGATTCTATCCGGCGTGGTTTGCTCTCCAGCATTTGTCCCTCCCCCTCTGCTTACCCAACCGATTCTTTTTTTTTTTTTTTTTGGTTCGACGGATTTTCCAACTGTTTGTCTCACTCCAGGGGGCAGGCCCCTTTCCCTCTCAGCAAGGTGAGTTCAGATCTCCCCCCCCTTCCCTCACATCGAAACCATGACCTTTTTTGCGTTCGCTCTGTTTAAAAGACCTTTTCTTTCGTTAGTTCTCTGCTTCAAAAAAGCATTCCCCCTTCACCGTTGAATGGTAAACCGTCAGATCTCTCCGCAGCCAGCGTACGTCGCAACTTCTCCTCCTCCTTGTCCGCGAATGTGTGGTGAGAATGCTTGTTTCCCCCTCCCTTGACACCATAACCCCTCCGACGGCCCTCATTTACTGGTGGCGACAGGGGAATATCCTTGCCGTCGCAGGTAGTAAAGGTATTTCAAGCTGGCGCTTCTTTTTTCCTTCTCCCCTAAACGGCGCACATTTCCTGAGCGTCTTCCCATCAGATCACAGAGGCTTCTGTCTTTTTACTGTGAAGTCGCCGCGAATCGCCCCCCTTTTTGATATCTCGGCGCTACCTCCCCCTCTTTCCGTAATGGCGAAAGATATCTCTTTCCCCATCCCTGGGTTTAGAGGGCGAATCGCAAACATCCTGCCCGCTGTCAATATGGGGTCTCTTCCTTCTTCTTGATGCCACCAATATAGAAAAATATTCATTTCCTTTCCTTCCTTTCCTTCCAGCAATGACCAGCGAGGTTTGTTTTTAAACTGATTGATAACGGTCCCATCGCCCCTTCCTCCTCGGTTGGGATGAGAAAGTACCATGGGTTCTCTCCCCCCCCCCTTTCGTCGGTGTGGATGAGGTTGATTATTCCCTGCTTTTTTAGCAAAGAGTTTTTTTTTTTGGACGATTCCCTCTTTTTCTGGAGGGAGCGCTTTCCCCCTTCCCCCCTTTCTCAAGAGGAAGAGACCACATTTCTGCATCTCCCCCTTCCTTCCGCACATTTCACCCAAGACTGGTCCCCCCTCTTCCCCCGTGGCCTCCCCCGAAAACAATCCAGACGTCTCCGCTTTTTTCTTTATCCCAGAATGAAAATTGTGGTTTTTGTTTTTTCGCGGTTGCTCCATCTCTCTTTTTACACTCCTCTCAGTTTGTTTTTTCCTCTCTCTTTCTCCACGCTGTCGAGTCTCGGGTTCGCCAGTATGAAAACTCCCCCCCCCCTCCTTTCCCCCCCCCCCGAGCGGAGAACGTCTGGATTGTGGGCTTCTTTTCCCCCCTGACCAGTCTTGGGTGATTACCTTTTTTTCCTGGATGTCCCCCCAAGTGATGAGATCGAAGGCATCCCCCCCCTCCTTCCCTTTTCTCCTTCCGGTTTCGTTGAGTTCACTTTTCACTCGCCTTCACCGCCCCTGTGCTAAAAAAGCTTCTGTTCTCAGAGCCCATAAAATTGCCTCCCCCCTCCCCCTTCCTCCCTTTTTAGCTTCATTTTTAATCAACCCAGTTCTCGCAACATCCCCCCCTCTCTTTTTTCCCCCTTCTCCTGCAGTGTACCCGATTTTTCCCCCTCGCGGGCAGGATTTAGTGAATCCCTCTGCCCTTGCTAGAAGCTGCTCTTTTCCCTTGACCGCAAGAGACCCCCCTTGCCTCTGTCCTTCAGCGCATGAGAGGGAGACCTTTTTCCTCTGCCGAACAACAGGAAAAGGCTTTCCCCCTCCCTTCAGCATCGAGCTTCATGGAGGTTTTCTCTCCCTCTGCGTTACTAGAATGTAGATTTCTCCCTTCGAATGCGACCAGTACAAGCAAGGCCTTTCTTTTTTTTTCTCTCCCCCCCCCCCCCCCATTCGACGACTCAGGTCCTCTCCCGTGAGTTCGCTTCTCCGACTCCCAATCCACCCTCTTTTTTTCTTTCATTGCGCTGAGACGTTTTCCCTGGAGACCACCCCTTTTCCTGATGTCCGATGACCCTCCCCCCCTTTTTTTTCTTTTTTTCAGCAAAGGGTCTCTTTTCCCTCATTTAGCACACATTCTCTTCAAAGGCCTTTGATGATCAATTTTTCTTTTTTTCTTTTCTTCTGCAACGTAGGTTTTGTCCCCCCTTCAACGGTTGATGGCCTCTCGGGACACAAGGCGTGCTTTTTTTTTTTTCTTCCCCGCACGAACAAAGAACCGTCTTTACAGGCGCCCCCCCTTCTAGTGGGTTTTTTCTTTCCTGCTTTGAACCGCCGACCCTTGGGTTTTTCGAGCTGACTCACCTTTTTTTCTTTTCCCTTTTTTTCATGCCCCCTTTCTTTCCCCCCCTTCCGAACCCCAGTTCTCCGTTCGATGAAAACCGCCCCTCCCCCTTCTTTCCTCTCACACTGAGAATCGGTTGTTCCTTTCTTCCCGCTGAGAGCCCCCAGCCCGAGAATAGCCCCCTTTTCTCCTTCCGTGCTTTTTTTCTTCCTCCGGGATTTGCGCACCTTTTGTAAAGTTTCCCTTCATTCTTTCCCCCCCCCTTTTCCCTCTGCGAGCCATTTTTTCTTCTTCTCTGCGCCTTCAAATCAAACGGGCTGCAAGTAACCTAGCGCTGAGTGCAGCCTTCCCCCATTCCAGAAACTGGGATCCTTCTTTCCTCCTCCCCCCTTCTTTTTTTTTCTTCCGATACTCGTTGCGGTTCCCCTCTTCGTAATTCCTTTTCATGAAGGACTCGCAAGCCTCTTTTTTTTCTCCCTGAACATGGCTTGATGGTGATTTTTCTTTCTTTTCCCCTCTTTCTCTTTTTCTGCGGGAAGAGATAAGGTTGATGACCCCCCGCCCGGTTAAAATAGTCCGCCCTTCTCCTTTGCCATGGCGCTTCTTTCTTTCCCCCCTTTTTCTTTAGCTAAAGCAGATCAAGCGTCGCGACTAGGCATCCCACTTCACAGACAGAAACACGAACTCCTCCCTTCTGGATTGATGTGACTTCTCTTCTCCTCTACCAGGTCAGCCCAATCTTCCATGCTAGGTGGAGGTAGACCTGCTCTTTTTTGTGGATCACGAATTTTTCCTTAGCAGGTTGTCCTCGCGCATAAACCGGTAACCCTTTTTTTCCTTACATAAAAGTCCCCCCCACTAGGAGTCATGACGATTCCCTTCCCCTCCCTTTCGATGAGCTGAAGGGCTTCTCCCTCCCTCTTCCCCCGGATTAGAAATCGAAATCGATAGAAGAGAAGCTATCTCCCCCCCTTTTCCCCCCCCTTCTGAGAGTAGAGGGTAAATCTCCCTCTCTCTTTGGGTGGTACTCAATTTTTTCCCCCCTTCCCTTCTCCCCCTTGAAGAGAATAGTCCCTTTCCCCCTTCCCGGAAGAGAATTAAGGCCCCCCCGAGGTTACGTAGCCCGGGGATGGTCCTTTCCCCTGTTGATGAGCGAGTCCCCCTTTACGGAGAAGAAATTCTTGATCACCAACTGACCAATCGGCCGCAAGGTCTACCCCCCTTTGAGAAAGGAGTTTTTTTCCTCTTCCTCTTCCCCTTACATCAAGAATAAGGGGGAGTTGGTTTCTGGCTGTGGTGTTTTTGGATGCCCTATTAGCGACGCTTCCGAACTTTGGAAAAATGGTTTGACCATCCTCTTCTTCTCCTTTTCCTATTTTTAACGGGGATGCGTCACATCACTCGGATAGCGGCACTCTTACGCTAGCGATCCTACACTGACCTGCTGACTCCCCCCCTCCGTCGCGCAAGGGAAATCCGTTTTTTGTCCCCTTTCTTCCCCCCTTTTCTTGAAAGTACGAAGAGGTTTACCGACACGACGTATCGATCTTGGCCCGGCGAGGCTTCGCGCTCCTCTCTTTTTTCTATAAACCGCAAACGGCTTAACTTTCCTCTCTCCTTCTCCGTTGATGTTAGAGGCGCATTCCGAGCAGGAACAAAAGGGATGCCCGCGCGCGGCAGATTTTATTGTGAGTTTTTCGCTCCCCTATACGGGGCTCCCCCTTCCTTTGGTCATCGTACGGATTGAGTCTCCAGGTGGGGCTATTCCTGTGGGTTGACCCCAATTCGCCTTGCTGCCCCTTCTAAACTCGTATTGCCGGTAGAAGGATTTTTCATCGCCCTTTCCCTTCCCCCCCCCTTGCAGGAAAAGTCCGACTCTCACGAAGGTTGAGTCCTCGCATCACCCAAAGGTCGGCGGTTCAATCCGCCTGAAACGCAATGAAGAATGGCATCTTTTTTTTTTCCCAAGACCTGTTATTTAGTATCTGCCTCAGGCTTCCCCCAAGCACGCCTTTTGGTAACTAGCGGCCCTTCACCGTTTCTAAAAAAATACGGTTTTCCCTCTTTCACGTCGCCACTCAGCAAATTCCTTGTCCGAGTCTCCAATGCGTTTCCCATGAAAATTGGCTTTAGGAACCTCAGTACATTTTTCTGGTTCTTTTCCCTCTTCCTGGTGGGCCAGGGGAATAGGCATGTCCCTCAGCTGGCGCTCAGGTTTGGATTTGGGATATCTCTTCCTTTTCGAACTAAACGGCGCACATTTCATGAGCGTCGTGTTTCTCACGCAAATTCAGATCACAGACCTGTCAGTCAAGTCGCCGCTCAAACAGCGGGGATATATCGGCGCACCATACCTTCCATGAACTAGATGCTGCCGCATTTTTCGGTCACCCTCCTTGATGTGTTTCGGAGGCTCCCTTTTTTCAGCGGGTGCAGTGGGACGAGGGCCTCCATTTCCCTATTTTTTTTCTGCAGGCAAGGAAGGAGGCCACCCTTAACATATCAGCTGAGAGCGCGGGCCTTTTTCCCCCTGGCCCGCGAGGTTTGTTTCCCGACCTTTCTTTTTCCACTGCATTGATCAAGGTCTTTTTCTTGGGCCGAGACAGTGGTGGATGTGGATTTTCCTTAGCCCTCTAAAACGTGTAGGAAGTGTGGATGAGAGTTTCCCTAACTGTTCCCTTTTTTTTTCTCTGATAAAGGACAGCTTTTCTTCCCCCCTTTTTTCTTGCGGGAGGGCGCCTCTCTTTCCCCCGTAGCAAGAGGTCCGAGACCATTTCTTCTCGTGACCCTTTCTCTCCCTCCCTGAATAAGCTACCATTCACCCCTTTCGGTTTGACACCCGTGGACCGAGGCCTCCGCCCCCCCTCTTCGGGATGGGCGATCCCAGAATAAATTTTGTTTGATCTTCCTTTCGCCCCCAGGCTCTCCAGCAGCGGGGAGCCCCTTTTTTTTTTCTGCTCTCTTTCTCCCCGATGCTGGAGAGCGGGGTCGCCGTCTTCCCTTCTCCCTCCCATCCCGAAAGCGAGAACGTCTGATTGTGGCGTAGTTTGTGTTCTCCCCTCCTTTTGGGTGAAAGGGTAGAGATGGACAGTGATGAGCTCTCCTTTTTTTTTTTTCTCTTCCTTTTTCCTTCTCCTGGGGACGGTTCGATTGAAGGTCCCCTTTCCCCCATCTACTACGCCCTGTGCTAAACACGCTGGACGGTTCTCGTGCCCCCCCCTTCCTTGAGAAACCTCATCCACACTTCCTACCTTTTCTCTTCTCCTTCCCTTCTATCCACCACGGTCTCGCCCCCCCCTCCTTATGCCTGTGTCGATGGACCGGGCTTCAGTTCTTCCCCCTTTTTCTCACAAACATCGCGGGCGTTCTTTTTCTTTTTTCCCCCTTCCCTCCGCGCTCGAAGCTGAATATTTTTTTCCCCTCCTTCCCTAGGACCCATATTGACAATTCCTCGTTGAATTCTTCTTTTTTTTCTGGGAATTTTGCGAGTCGCCTCGCCCCTCCCCTTCTGTTGACCTCGATAATTTCCCCCCCTTCCAGCATCGAGTGGTTTTTTTTCGCGAGACCTCTTCTTTTCTTCGCGGCGACTGAATG
>Ga0179593_1512254_pt1 | contig 11792 bp, 12 predicted proteins | sample CZODoug2_1_08_16_FD_185931 | JGI IMG/M metagenome (GOLD analysis project Ga0179593, IMG submission 185931) | Vadose zone soil fungal communities from Angelo Coast Range Reserve, California, USA - CZODoug2_1_08_16fungal (PacBio error correction) | ecosystem: Environmental > Terrestrial > Soil >... | reverse complement strand
GGCTTTTCTTTTTGGGTGGGGTATCAGCCGGTGCTGTACCCCTCTTTAACCCTTTTTGCCCCCTTCTCTTTCTCGACATTGTGTATAGTCCTTTTCTCCCCCGAAAATTAACAGAAAACAGAGGAGCAGTCTACCCTAGTTTTTAATTGTAATCGCATAAGACCGACCTGCCACCCACACAGTCCCAGTGCACCTACTCTTCCCCCCCCCCGCGCTGAGATTCGGCTTCGTCTCTTGGTTCGACGAAGAACTGGAGTATAGCTTTTTGGAGTTTTCCTTTTTTTTTTAGTGACTTGTCAACTCTGGTTTCCTACTTCGTCACCCCGCTCAGACCCGCTTCTGGACTTTTTTTTACCCTCCAAGTAATACGTCCTCGACTTCCTTTCCATTCCTTGAACATTTTAATCTCCCCTCTACGAGATTAAGATAGTACAATGTCGTCAATGTTTCCCTACCCACCCCCCCCCCCCCCCCCCCCCCCCCCCCCCCCCCGCCGTCAAGGGAGGGTGACGCTTCGGAGACCCCTAAGGCCCTTTTTTCTCTGACAGCTGGGAAGCGGAAAAATAGACTGCTTACAGAGATAACTTCTTTTTGTACTCCCAACCCCCCATCCCCCCCAAGGGTTAACTCCCCCCCCCTAACAATTTCCTTTCAGATACTTTTCCTCTTATTGAAGGAACCGGTTTTTTTCTCCGACATTCCCTCCTCCACGCATCGGAGGAGATGTATTTTCTTATACCCCAAGTAAACTAAGAATACGGATATGAGTTCTTGATATCCAAACGATCCCCCCCTTTTTCCTTCAACTCGCTCCGATTGTCCATGGATCTTTCTTTCTCGATGGCGTCGATGTTCGTTCCGGCCATGTCCCGAGGTGGCTGCCTTTTCGAATTACCAGGTTACGGCTTTTTCCTTTATGGTTTGTTTTCGGGTACCTAATGCTGACCCTCTCGCTTGCCTTCTTTTTTTAGAGGGGTGCGCACGGAAGTCCCCTTCCTTCCGCCTTGCGCCCCTTTGATGACCTAAAGAAAGCCTTATTTTTTCCCCCTTTTCCCCCTCTTTTCATACCGGCTCCCCGCCTTCCCTCTGAGAATAGACTCGCTTGGTGCGATGGTGTCCCTAGCGCCTCCCTCTCTTGGGTCACCTCTTCTTCGTGCCTTCTTTTCGCATCCGTCCTCCCCCCCCCCCCCGTTTTAGACCTTTTTGACCGCGTTTCCCCCCCCTTTGCGATTCTCTTCCTTATGCTTGTGTCTTCTACAGACTCCTTCCTACGTTCTTAGACTCAATCTCCCACCCCGCCAGCTGTCCCTATCTGCAGGGGCCCGAATTCGACTTCCAAGCTCCTTATGTCAGATCGTTTTTTCGTACCCTGTGGTTAGTGAACTCTCCTTCTCGGAAAACCTGATGAGATGAGGCCGCTCCCCTACGTTTCCTGGTTTTACGGTTCCTGCATCTGCTTCCTGGCCCCTTTTTTCCAGTGGTCTTTGAGACATTTTTGGGTTTGCTCTATCGTGACGGGCACGGCTTGCTCCCCCCCACTGGGATATGTGTGCAGAAAACCTGTACCCCTCCCCTTGGATCATTTCTATCCTCAGCATTCCGCGAAACGCCACCCATGTCTTCGGCCCTCCCCTCTCCATCTTTCCACGTCTTCATTATCTCAGGACCATTCCCTCCTTTTTCTTCCTCACCCTTGATGTAAAAAGCAATGTCGATCTGCAGAAGTCGTACCTCATAGTCCCCCCCAATTCTTCCCTCCCCTTTTCGTTTACCGGTGTCCCCTATCCTCTATTTCTCTTTTCGTTCAAACAGCGTTTGTTTATAAGTCGTCTCCTTCCTTTTTTGCTAGGAAGAGATGAGAACCCCCCTTTGATTCTCTGGCATTTCCCCGCTCACCCTATCCCCTTCCCCCCCCTCCCGTGGCCTACGATTTCATAACTACCAGTGTCTACTCTGAATTTCGTTACCGAAAAACCACTGCTTTTGCCTGTTGTTTTCCCTGTTTCGAATCCTTCCGCTTTTGTCGAGCGAGTTTTTGATCATGCTGGAGAAAACGAAGGCACTCTTTTTCTCGTTTGGGCCTTCGTTGTTTTTTTTTTTTCTTGTTGACAAGTCCTCTCCCTCCAATTTTTACCTTGCCCCCTTGTTTATTGGTCTGAGTCGAAGGGTCCCCCTGTCACTGATTTGAGTTTCCCTCTTTTATATTCCTTCCTTCTTTTTCATTCTTTACAGCTGCTTCGTCCCTCCTTCGTAGAGAAACCTTTGGCTGGCTGATGAGTTTTAGCCTTGGATTCTCCCCCCGGTAGCTACGCTAGGTTCAGCCACCCCCCCCCCCGTGCCAAGAGATCTCGTCTCTCAAACCATGCACTCCCCAAAAAACTGTCTGAGCCCAAAAATCCATCTAGTAGTCGTAACCCCCTTGAAGTCTCAGCAAAAAAAGTCATGGATGAGGCTGTTACGGTGCTTTGTAGATTCCACGCACTAGCTACTAGGGTAGGTCGGTTATATACCGGAGGCCCTATGGACTTGGCTTCTCAGACGAGAGGGCATCCACTCCCCCTTTCCCCGAACTCTGAACTTCTCCAATCTGGATTCTTGCCCCAATTGACTCGTCGGGGCGGGGGGTATTTGTTCCCTTTCTCCAGAGAGGTTTACTGGACCGCTTGCGACTGCCTTCGTTACATTCATTATATCCGTGTGTAACCCAGACATCCTCCTTCTTTGGTTACCCCCCCCCGTTATGACCTCCCTTAGTGACTCGTTTTGTTCTGTTTCCCCCTAGACTCCCCTCGGTGTCTTCCACGACTTGAGTGCCGCCGCCCCCTCCTATTCTATTTCCGACAAGATCACTGTGCCGGATTGCTCTTCCTTTTCACCCCTGCCTCTGGTCCGTTGCACCGCGAGGTTTTCCCTACATCCCCAAGTTTTGTAGCCCCCCCCCTCATTGTTTGACGCGGACGTCTGCGCATTCTTCGCTGCCCCGGCAGCGACCCCGCGGGTCTCCTCCCCTTGGTCGGCTCTTTCCGGCTGAAATGTCCTTCGGTCCCCCCCTTTTAGTGTAGGTAAGAAAAAACAACCACCCCCCCCCCCCCCCCCCCATTGTTCCCTGATCGGCGTGGAGCCTTGTCAAAACTTCCTCCTAGGAAGACAGCCTGTTCTGCAGTCATACTCCCGTAGCTAGAACTTGCCCGGTCGCTCCTTGTTGCCTAGTTCTTCATCTAAATGAACCCCCGAGTGCTTTTCTCCGTCGAGGGACGAGGTTAGTCTCCCTGTCTCCCTCTCCGTCACATGTGGATTTTACACCGATATTACCGCACGCCTTTCTGTCAGACTGTGGTCTCCTCCTTTTTGCCGAAGGTGTCTTGATACCTTTGCCTCCCACAAGCTCCCTTTGACTTTCGGCTTGGTCCCCACTTCTGTTTTTGGGTGTACCCCGGTGGTTCCCTCCTGTCCAGAAGCTTATAGGGTTCCTTTGTCTGCTCTTCGGATCACCGAGGTTCGTCTCCCCCTCCGCCAGATTCCTTCCGGAATCCACCTTCCCAGTTTTGCCAATCCCCCTTTCTGTTGTAAAGACTGAATGATAGTGAGTTGCTAAATATCTACTATCTTTCCCCCCTCCCCCCCCCCTTTTTTTTGTTGACGAGCGTTGCTCACCTTACCGTTTCCGTCCCTCTTATCCCCAAAGTCTCTTTGATGTCCCGCGGAGGTGTACAGTCCTCGCGTTCGGGCTACTGAAATATCCTCGTTTCCCTCCTTCTTCCCCCCATTTTCCCTCCGTACGGCTCGCCTAACCCCATCCCTGTTTCAAGCAAAAGACCCGTTCCCCAGACTACCTCGACTCTTTTTTTTCGTAGTAATTGACTACCCGCCAGGTCAACCCCCGCGACCCCCCGAAAGTTGTTCCTTCCTTATTTGAAAATAACTTTATCTGCTTGTGGGCCCCTTTAATCTTAAACGCCCCACTCCTTTTCCTCCCCCCTAGCCCCGGGTCTTTCTTTCCAGGATTACATTACTCGCGGAACCGTGAATAACATCCCAGTTCTTTCAAGTTTGATCCCTGACCCGGTCTCTTTTTTGGATTTCTCTCGCCCCGGACATGAGATCCTTTCCGTTTCTTTCCTCCGTCTCCCAGGCTTACCGCATCTTTTCCCCCCGGTTCTTACCGAACTTTCAGTTCATTTCCAGACAGGGTCTTTGGCCCCCTCGGCTCGAATTCCTATAGTCCATGACTGCCTTCTTTAAGGGTTTTTGAATTCCCGCCCCCCTTACGTACGCTCAACGTCTGTGATCAACTAGCGAGTTCGCTTTTATGTGAGAGAAACTTGGTAGTTCGGACGAACTCGAGAGAGCAGATGCCGCCTTTTCCCACAGGATTTTTTTTTTGTTCTAGGAATTCGGAACCCAGATTCACTTTTCCCTTTTTTTTGGCTTAACCCCTTCTCGTCTAATTGTCACATCCCCCCTAGATACTTTGTAAGTTGCCCCTGGTTTAGTTCTAATCCTTTTACATTACGTTTTTTGATCACTTGACATTCGGTAAGAGATTGAGGGTCCTAAGTGCAGGTATTTCAGGAAATCGCTCTTCGGCCTTCATCCGCCACCCCTGCAATCTGCCTTCTTCCTTGGAGGAATGCCTAGATTTGTCGCCCGGTTTTTCCTCGTCGTAGGTTTCCCAATCGCTTTGTACCCCCTTCCATCCGCGAGTCTGTCCCTCTAAGAAATTCCACATCTCGGGGCACTGTAGTCCCCCCCCACCGACCCGCCCGCATTCCCCTGTCTTGCTTTCTGGGCTTTCAGACCTCTTCCCCTTTTTTTGGGTGATTTTGCCCATTTCCGCCTTGGTTTTTCTTTGTCAGTTGTGATTCCGGCGCGCTGCTCGGGCGACTCTTGTCTTTCTTTCCACATGCTTCCTGCTGCTCCCTCTTCTAGTTCCCCCCCCTCATCAGCAATCGTTTTTTTTCGCGAAGAATTCGCTCCTCTCTCCCTGACGCCTTTTTGCTTTCATAGTTTCCCTCCCCCAACGGAAGAAAAGCGGCATGTGGTACGTTTCCTTTTGTCCCCAACTCATCCTACTCGTGCCTTCTAGCGTGGTTCCTCTCTTGATCGCACCTGCCTAAGTCTCATGGCTCGTTTCCTCCGATGCCCCAGTTTGCCAAAAACGATAGCAACATTTGGCTGATTTTCCCCTCAGTACCGTTGACTATCCTCTGACCGGGGTCGAAACGTGAGCCTCCTTTTTAACCCTTCTTTGTTCTGGTTTGAATCGTGTGACAACCTTCCCCCCCTATGTTTGCACTTCCTCTCCTCCTTTTCGTTTTGGGCCCTGCCATTCCGCTTGAGTCCGGCGGCCCAACAAAAAAAGTCGGTATTTTTTTTTTTTTTTTTTTTTTTGGTTTCACCCCACCCACAACTTTCGCTATCCCCTTACTAGATCTACTGTTTTCCTGACGAGTTTCATTGCTTTTACTCCGTTGGACAGTCTCTTTTTCCGGAAGACCTATACACGTGGCGTTTTCCCTCCAGGGCTTCTGAAGATCTTCCTTCTTTTTCATCTACCCTTGAGTAAGGGCCCCATCCTGTCATGCCGCCCTCCCCTGATTTTTTTAAGTCGAAGCTTGCGCTTTTTTAATAGGGCATTCTCAATGTCAGGTTCCTTTTTTTTATTTCCCCCCCCCTCCCGGTGATGCGACTCCTTCCGTCCCTACTAGAACAATCGACTCATTTCCCCCCTTTTTTTAAACTAAAGAAATATCCCCCCCCGTTTCCGTCCCCACCTTCTCCCTGACCCGCCTTCTCCTTGACAGAGACAGACTGACGCTACTGGCAGTTTAAAGTAGCCAGATATGCGGACTCTGTTATTTCCTTCGCCTTTTGCTCATTTTGCATCCTGGCGGTTTTCTTTTTCGGACGACCAACTTTTTTAGTCTTTCTCCTGAACACCCTCCCCCCGGATTCACGTTTACTTCACACAGTTCCCCCTCCCCCCCCCCTCTCCCGGAGCATGTCCTTCTCCCGGCTAGACTCACCCTCCTACTCCCCTTCTGACCCGAGCTCTTTCCCTCGTTTCACCCTAGAAAAGATAGATTCTCTCTTGCTTTTCTCCGTGTTTGTTTGGCTGGTGAACCCCTCGTAGCTCATGAATGGATGTCTTTCAAGTAGTACAATCTCTTACCCGGATTACTTTTTCAGTTGTCGTTACCTAGCCACACCTTTTCCCCGCGCTCTAGTGTCTCTGTAGTTTCACCAGCAGCCCTCCCTCTTTAAAGTAACACACCTGCCTTTTGCCAGGTTGGTATGTCATTCCTCCCCCCTTCCTCATACTTTTCCCTGGTCCCCAGACCTCCCCCTTTTCAAATCTTCCCCTCTCTCGTACCTACCTCCCGCCAATGAACTTTTTTCTTCCCCTTTTGCCACACCCTATTACGCGGTGGGAGCAATTCCTCGTTTTGTTGTTGAGTAGTATTGCTCCCTCCTTCGAGGTCTTTTTTTTTTTTTAAACGTTTTCCTGATGATGGAAGAATCCAGTTCGTTTTGCCTTATCCGCCTTTCACGTTGTTTCTCCCGGCCCCTTTCTTCTACTTGATACGTGGAATCATCTTTTCCCCTTTGGAATTTTTCCTGTGACGGGATGTTTTTGCGGTGAAAATGCTCGTCCTCCCTATCCTCGTTGCCTCGTAGTGCTCGTCTTTCGCTTCCCCCCCGTTAAGGATGACTGTATTGAAACGTGACCTCCATCTTCGGTGGGACGAATTTTTCGACCGCGTCATGCACCTTGCTCCTTTCTCTCTTTCAATCCCGCGGCTCTTAGACTTGGTTTCCCCTATTAGTCCCCCGCTCGCTTTCCCGGGCATCGGCCCTTTTTTTTTTTCAGGTAGGCCGTCCTGCCACCAGTGCTCAGTTTACCTGGCTCTCCCCTGTCAAGCTTAGTTCTCTTGATGTCTGTTTTTGAACTCCTCCCGAGTTTCTGTCTCGTCCCTCTTCAACAGTAGTGCCCCTTTAGCGGAAGTGGAGAGTCAAGACCTTTCTCAGATCCTTTTTTGCGCCCTTTTTTCCAGCCTTTCCCCATTCCTTTCCCACTTTCGTGCGTCAGAGGTTTGCTCCGGTCCTTTCTCCTCTTTTCCTTTCAAATGCCCTTCTTTTCCTAAGCTTGCTAAGGATTGATCCCTCCTGTGGTATTATTTTTCTTGAACGGAAGGACCAGCATCCACAATTGTCTCTTTTTTTGAACCCCTGAGGCTACAAGAAGTTTTGATTCATCAGATGATAAGCTCAGTTCATGCGGAACTGCAACCTCGTCGTTCCCTTTTTTCTACTCGATCATATGGCTCCAAATTGTCTTCGACCCGGGTTTATCCGCTGTCATTCGTCAGCTGCCTTTGTCTTTCACATGCTATTTTAGGAAGAATATCTCCAAAGTACTATTCCAACTTTCCCTCCACTTTTGTTACCAGTTACTGCAGATATATTCTCATTGCCTCTGTTCCTCTTCCCCTCTCTTTGGTTTTCTCAGGGCCTGGTGTGGGGGTTCCGATTTCTTCCAAGGACGGATTTTTTTTGACGGCCCCCCCCCTGCGCCCCTCTCTAGTCTTCCCCCGCACCATATTAGATTTTCAGAGAAACCAGACCTTTTGGCGCGCCTTGGCCGATTTCTCACCAACATTTTTCTCGCTCGTTTTTTCCGCAGGCCTTAAGGCCCCGCTGTGCGCTTTTTTTTCTTTTTTTTTTTGTTTTTTTCCGACTGGCTGACCCCACGCTTCCCGATCTTTTTGTTCTTCGTTTCGACGTCCTCTGCTGATACCCGTCGCTAATTTGAATATTCTACGGCATTTTCTCTTTTGGGAGGTATGAGAAAAGGAAAGAGCCAGCTGTTAGGCTCTTGGTTATTGCCTTATTTATCCCTGCTCCTACCTTCGGGAGCTTTTCCCCTGCCCCCCTTTTGCGGGGATCTTTAGATTTTTCTAGTCTCGCCCCTTTTTTATCAGTTGACGTGCCCGGTGTTTCCCTTTCTCCAGCAAACTCAAACGCGTCCCATTTTCGAGGCCTCCCCCTTACTTCAAAAAAGGACGTTTTACAGCCATCAAAAAATCTCTGCGTCCCTCTTTCGGCCCCCTCCCCCTGTCCGCCCAAAGCTGCCTTCTGCGGTGGAGTTTTTCTTTTTACCCGGACCCGATAGTACGATTTTCTCCCGCTACCGCCTTTTTTTGACTGGAAGGATAAGAAAGATATTTCCATCCTCCCTACAGTCCCTTCCTCTCGACTCTCCCCCCCTCTTCGGTGTGATTCGCTTCATTTTACGCATAAACGCGGACGGATACTGGCGACTTGTTCCCTCTCTTCCCGCTTCTCCTGTGCAGTCCGGCCCCCAAGACAAGCTGCCTGACCCCCTACTTTTTCACTTGAACAGGACACAAGGAGGCCTCGTGGTATTTGTCCCCCTTTATACCACTTTTTCCCCTTTCAAATCAGTCCGAGCCCTCATGCTCGAATTATTCTACTACAGCAACATCTTCTTTCTAGCAGTCCTGTCCATGCAGATTCCCCCACCCCCCCCGATCGTGAATACCTACACCTATTCCTTCGCTTTGACCACCAGTGTCCTCTCCTGTACTTTCGACTGACTTGAGATGACCTTCTCCCCCCTCCCCCGGCTAGTAGGACAGTTCTCTCCTGATGTTTGAAGCTGCTTGTACACCTCGCCGTTCCTTCGGGGTGTTATAACACCGTTTTTCCCGGAAAAACCGGGATTTGCTCTGCACACGGCGCCAGTCTTCCTCCCAATTCGTTCGTTCTTCAAAGAACTCAGGTTTCCCCATTTTCTGAAACAGAAAAATCATGGTATCGGTCTTTCTCCGTTTTTTTCCACTAGCGTTACCCTGACCCCAGATTTAATCAAACCCCTTCTTTGTTCTTTTTGTACGTGTAAGATTCAAGCTATGTCTCTAACGATGTCAATTGTGGCTTTCCCCTCATTTACCTCGAGATGGACTGCTGGTGTCGCGGGGCCCCCGCCTTGTAGAGACTATCGACGGCCCACAAACGATACCGCAGTTGAGGAGTGGCACTGGTGGTTGAGTACCGGTGATGGGAAGAAAAATCCGAGGGTGTTTTTCATCCAATCTAAAGTCAGTCCGCTCCAGAGAAGGTCACAAAATTTGCCTTTCCCCCACCTTTTTGGTTCTACGAACGCCTCTCTCTGAGGTGTCTTTATTTCCCCTATCTCTTTTACTCCCTCCTCCTTTGTGTTTTTTTTTCTCTCTATTAGACAATAGGTCATCTTCTCCCCCTCACGGTGTCACGCCTTCTTCCTCCGCTCCTTGCGCAGAAATCTGACTGTGATCCATTGGCTATTCAAACCCCCCCGGTTCATCCTTCCCTAACTCTTCAGCAACCCTCCATTTCCACCCTCCCCGTTTCTCTGGTTGTCTTGGCCTTATATTTCGGACAACGTCTGCCCCCGCAACCCCCCTTACATCATTTCTCTCTTTTTTCATCCCCTACCTACCCGGCATGAAGTTTCCTCTTCACTTGAAACCCCCCGCCAGGACGGTAAATTCTCTGTTTTCTTTCATTTCTAGTTAATCCCCTCTCCTCTTAACCCTTTTCTTCTTTCACGAGACGCCTTTTAGAGGTCTTTCATTTTCCTCTTTTTCCCTCCGATTTTTCTGCGAATCTCGTCTTTCCTTTAAATCTCCTTTTCCCCCCTTTTCTCTACAGCTTGTACGCATTGTCAAGAGTTTTGTTAGAACCCCCTTTTTTCCCCCGGCCTCAGGTCCCAAGATGGTACTGGTCATCATACTTTCATGTGCTTTACGTTCAAGTTTCTAAAGCCTCTTTCGTCTCCTCGTCGACGTTCTGTTTGGAAAGTCGCCTTGGAGCATGGGCATGTATCCTCTCCGGATCTTTGGGATTAGTTCTCCGCAGAGAATAGAACTCCTCTTTTTACCACTTTTAGTTTTTTTTTTCCCCCCCCCACTTAGTCTGGAATGTTTTGCCGGTCATCTCGGGTTAAGTTCCCTGTTTTTCCCTGAACTATGTTTTTTGTTCCTTTTACATTGCACGTCTGTCCGCTTTAATCATATTCCCTCCTCCCTTTTTTCTCCGGTTTCTCAGCCCCCCTCTCCAGCCTTCCCTCTAAATTTGCTTCTTCTTTCTTAGTTAGAAGGAAGGTCCCTTTTTAGGTTGGTATGCTGTCTTCCTCCGCCCTTCCTCTCTCTGTGGCATTGTCCCTCTCCCATATCGAGGGGAGTCTCCCCCCCCCCCTCCGAAGAAGGAAAGTTTTACGGACATTCTCCTGTTCCCATCTTCTTCTTCTTTTATGCAGTGTACTGTGTATCGTTTTGAGTAAGAGAGAGGAGGTTTCGAATTTTGAGGTGCTTCTGATGCCAAATGTCATCTCCTTTTTCCCCCCCTTCTTTCCTCACCTCCCAGCATTGATCTATTCCGTTCGCATATTCTCTTCTTAGGAAAAGTGGCAGCCCAGGCTAGGACACCCTTGTCCATCCCATCTTCCCTTTTCTCTCGCCCCATAGCCTTCCCTTACTGACTTTTTGTCGGCTGCCCGGAGCCGCCTTTTCCTTTTGTCCTAATAAGAATTGAAAAAAAAGATCCTCGGCCTCGTGGTTGTGCCGCCATTCGTCCCCCCGCTCCAACTGTCCTGTCTTGTCCTTGGCCCCGATTCTGCGAAAAGGAGGGGGGGGGCAAGATGTCCGCCGAGGTCATCACCGGTCTGGTTTAACGCTTTTCCAAAGTGCGTGTGCGCGGGCGAACTGGTACGTGAGGTTCCCGTACCCCCATCTTCAAGAGCGCGGGCCCAACCCCACCACAGTCGACGGAGTTAAAAAAAAATCTCTTGTGCGCCTTCAGAACTTCCCCTCCGTGCCGAACCCCCCTGTCACCAGGTTGTGAACTCAGGCTCTTTCGACCGACCTTCCCTGACTCGAAAGTCTGTTGTTTCCATCCTGCCTTCCGAACTCTATGTCCTTGACCCGAGAAGCAGAGTAAGTCACTCTTCGTGATCCCGCTACTCCCTCCTCTGGTGTTTTAAGTTTCCCTGCTCATCTTGAATTCCCAAGGTTCTAAGTAGTTTGCGTAAACACCTACCCACGCTGTGGTCCTCCTCCTTCAGTAAGATATATTTCCCCCAAGATAATACGCTGTCAATCGTTCCCTTCCCAGTCCTGACCTCCCCGTCGATGACCAGAGAAATCCCTGTTTTCTAGAATTGGGCCCCGATATCTTGTGAGTGCCAACCTTCAGCTTTTCGGCGGAACACGCGCCTCCCCATCCTGGGCTATTGGAAGAATGGAGTTTGCATTCTTGAGAACCAAATTGCTATTATTTCTTCTCTACAAACACCGGTAATTTCTGACCTGCCCCCAGGACAGGACCTAAGGTACTCGTCTCGTCACCTTTGCAGGCGCCGTGTCTTGAAGGAACTCTCTTTTCCTCCCCTGGATACCCCCCGCCGCCCCACTTTGACTCTTGAAAGATTTTAGAAACAGCTTTCTTTCTTTCGCATTTCTTTTTGGCCCGTATTCCTCCCGGCATGTCTGGAAAGGCCTCCATTATGAGCAGGACAGGCCTCCCTCCCCTTTCTCGTTCCATTTGTCCCGCTTCTAGTAATTCCGCAGGGTTAAAGACCCACACTCCCCCACAAACACCCTTCCCTTTTCCGCCCACCTCTCATCCCCTGCTTCAGCCCCTTCGTTTGACCCAATAAACCGGTCCTTCATATACGCATATCCTTCACCACAGCCATACTTACCCTGCAACCCGCTTCCCAGGGGTCCCTC
>Ga0179593_1507727_pt1 | contig 11792 bp, 20 predicted proteins | sample CZODoug2_1_08_16_FD_185931 | JGI IMG/M metagenome (GOLD analysis project Ga0179593, IMG submission 185931) | Vadose zone soil fungal communities from Angelo Coast Range Reserve, California, USA - CZODoug2_1_08_16fungal (PacBio error correction) | ecosystem: Environmental > Terrestrial > Soil >... | reverse complement strand
CTTTTGTTCCTGATTTTTTTTGACACTTGTTGGCCCATAAGTTTCCCCTATCCTTTCTCGGTTTCTGAGTTGTGAAGGTGGAAGCATGACTTGTTTTTTACGCCGGCTAATTGTTCCAGTCCGACTTGTCCTTTCTTTCTATTTCAGTGGTTCTCTGCCAGCCCTCTTTTTCTTTTAGAGACCTGTACCTAACTCTCCCTGTTTCTCCCAGGGTTCGCCGTTTTCCGACGATGGAGCTTAATCCCTCAGAAGACTTAAGCCCCCATTTTTCCTCCGGTACATCTCATTTTTTTTTACATGTTTTTGTCTCCCTCACGGTTTTCAGGAGGCATTCCGCGTCCTGACGGCTTCGGGTCTTAATGATTGGCTCCCTTTATCTTTTTCCTGCGACGTTCCCTCCTCTCCTGCGTTTGGCTCCTCTTTTTTTTCTCAACGCTCTTGTGCATGTCTCTAGTGGCACAGACGACCGCCTCTTTTTACGGAATGGCTTGCTTTGGGCTGTTTCCCTTTCTTTTTCGTCTATCCTCTGCGTTGCACGATGAGCAATTTCTTGACTCTCTTGTGACAATCGTTGTTGGACACACCCAAGACACCCCCGTTTATTTATTTTTCCCCCTCAGTCCCCCTTTTGAGGATGTTCCCTCTCCTTCCTTTTATCAGCCCGAAATCTCGTCGCCTTTTTTCTCTCCGAGGTTGCTCACGCTGTGTTCCCTACTTCCAGAAGAAATCCTCTTCCCTCCCCACAACTGCGACCCTTTTTTCCCAGCTCGTCCCACTTTTCTCGATTTTTTCTCCTGCACGGGGATTCCCCGAGGCATGTCTGATTGAGCAGATTTGCTCGTCCCCTCTTCCCCTTCCAATTTCGACGCTTTACGTTTTTTTCGAGTACGGTCCCGTCGTGCATCACATCACACTTTTTTTTCTTGTTTTCCTCACGCCGACCCTTCCCACGTGCTCTTTTAGTGCAATTACGGCCGCCATTAGGCCAGGCCGCCGCTATTCCTGCCTCACTTTCGTTCCTCCTTTTTCGTCCTTCCCTCTTCCCTTTTGTTCCCCGTTTAATCCTTTCCCCTTTAAACAACGCTCGACGCTCGAACTTCGTCTTCCGAAGTCGACCTTGTTTTTCCCCTCAGTTTCTTCCGGCTTTTAGCGACATTTTTTCTCGCGAGGTCTCCGCCTTCACCGTCCCCCCAGAACTTCCCGCCCCCTTTCTTTTTCCTATCCCTTTCCAACGTGAAGCGTTTTTTTGTGTCTCCCCGCCTCGATCGATCTTCGTCGTTGCTTTTCCTTAATTTAGTGTGTTTCCTTCTCTTCTCCTTTTTTTTTTTATGTTTTCTAAGTCTATTTTTTCCCGATTTTCACCCCAATCTTTTTCTTTCTGATCGCTGCTCGCAGGTCTGCTCTATCGTGCCTCCTGCTGGTTTTCCTCTTCTCTCCTTTTCGAGACGGTCCGCGGCTTTTTCCCTCTAGTCTGTTCCTTTTTTCCTTCCCCCCCCAACCCTGATGACTTAAAAGAGCCGCTTTTTTTGTTCCTCATTGCGCGATTCCGCCCGCCACCTTTTTTAGTCCGTGCTTATTCGGCCCCCTCCCTCTACTCTTCTTTTTCCCGTCCAACTGCAGGGCTGGGTTTTTTGCTGCGGATCGCCTTCTTTGGTTCTGTGTCGGTATCTTTTGTAGACTTTCGATCCGGGTTTCTTCTCTTCCCGCCCTTTTTTCGTCTGGGGTCCTCCCTTTTAGAAAAGCTTTAAGCGACGTTTTCATGCCTTCGATCTTTTTCTTCCTTCACTCGTCTGGAAGTGCTCTCCTAGTATGTTTCCGTTTCATGTCCAGCTTTCCTTCTTCCCTGTGAATCCCTTTTTTTTCCCTTTTTCCGGCCTTGTGTTGATATGTCTCGTCTGGCCGAGTTGTTCAGTGCGAGTTTCTAAGCGGCTTCCTGGTTTCCCTCCTGAGACTCTCGTCCTTTTCCCCGCCGTTTTCAGCTTCCGGCGTCTCACCGGTCTCGTCTCTTCCCTTGCGGTCGTCGCTTTTCTGCTCTCTCCCCTTTTAGGATTCTGTTTGTCTCTTTTTTCTTTCCTGTTTTCCCTCTGTGTTGTATCTCTTAGCGTCGAGGGCGTAGCTGTTCGTTGGGTTGCGTTCTCTCGATCAGGATCCGATTCTCACGAAGATTTGTTGTCGTTCCCTTCCTCTTTTCACTGTTTGTCTTCTTCAAGTAGTTTTTTTTTTGCGTAGGTGACCTCCGATAGGCTTCCTCTGCTCCCGGTGCATCTTTTTTTAGGAAGTGGACGCTTACTGCAATGACCCTATCTCTATTGGCCCGGCCATTTCCGTTCTCGTTTACGGTACTCAGACTGAACCCCGTGTCTTTGATCCGACCGTCGCTTCCCCCCGAGTTTGACCTCCCGGTTTCCCCGATTTCGCTTCCCCCCATTCCGATCCCTCTTTTCAATTCCCGTTCAAATTTTTTCTTTCGGTGTGATTGAAATCTGTGCAGGCCGGACCCCTTATGTATGGAGATCGTGCCTTCTTCCCCTTGCTTTTTTAGGTCGTCGTTTGCTTTCCTTCTTACTTTAAGCGCGGCTTCTTGCTCCAAGCGCGTGAGTCTTTTAATAACTTCCTTCGTTTGGTTTCTCCGCACCCCTTTTTTTTCTGCTCAGTCATCCCTCTCTTTCGTACTTGGTTTTTTACGTGGACCCCCCCAAGTTGATAACCACTACGTGCTCTCTTTCCAATTCCCTTCTTTGGTTATCTTTCTTAATGGAGCCATTTCGTTTTTCTTTCCCCACCTACCATATACGCTCTTTTCCCCTCCCCCCTGTGTTTTGTTTTTGCCGATCTTTTTTGGGATATTTGTTGAAAATTGGATGCTTATTCCAATCTGCGTTTCTTCCCGAAAGGTTATTTTCGCTCGTTTTTGGTTTTGACCAGTTTATTTTTTTCCAGTCACGTTCCATTTTTCCTTCAGCACTGGCCGGACCTTCTCCTCTGCGAGTTCGCAAGTTTTCGTCTCCGCCAACTGAGGGTTGATATTTTATCACTCCCCCCCCCGCCCCTTTTCTCCCCTTTTCCCTTTAAGTTTTTCCTGCTGATTTTTCCAATCTCAGTCCGAATTCCCTCCTCTTTTTTCTGGAATTGCACCTATTTTTCCCCCTGGTTCCCTTTTCCTTGTGTTACGTTCTTTCCCCTTTTCTGACAGCTTGCAATCGTTTTTTTATTTTTTTCCCCTTCCCTGATGATCTTCTCTGAGACTGATGGAGTGCTAAGGATGTTTCTCCGGCCTCCTCCTCTGAGGGTGGTCAACTGTAATCCATTTCTTTCCCTCCACCTTTTTGTGTCGTCCATTCAACATTACTCCTTCCCATCTCCTGTATATTCCCATTCCTTTTTTTTCCCCCGCTTTTCACTGTCCCGGTTCCCGAAGATGCCGAAGCGCAGAAGTATTTTGCGAAAGCACTTCCCCCTTCCCCACCACGTTCGGGCTGTCTTATATGCGCGGAACCCACTGCCTTCTTAGGCGTCCTTTATTACTCCCCCCTTTCTTTTGCATTCCTCTTTTTCATTGACTGAGGCTGCGCTTGTATGATCCTTCTTTCCCGACCCGCTCGACCGATCGGTAGTTCTACACACCATTCTACTTACTGTCCCCCCCCCTTCACTCTTTGATTTCGGAGAAGCTCGAACTTGACGTTCCCTCGCGCCGGCTGTTACTGATAGATACTTGCTGCGCTAGCCCTTAACTCCCTTTTCCCCCTCCCTCCTTGACCTTCCCCCCCCCCCCCCAAACCAAGGACGTGTCGCCCTCGCTGTTCACCTTAGGAACATCTTTCCTGCTTCTTTCGACTTCCTCCGAATGGCTCCTTCTGCCAGTGGTGCCTCCCCCCTCTTTTTTTTCTGCGGTTCGGAGCCGTTAAGTCTCCTTTTTTCCCCAAGACCTCTGGCCTTTCCACGTTTCCAGAACTATTCTGTACGACCAAGATATGCTAATGTCCCCTTCCCTTTCTCCCCTCCTCCCCCCTTATTTTTTCAGGTTTTCCCCCTCTAGTATTTTTGGCGATTTCCCATTCAGTCGCGTCCTGAAGACGAAACGAAGTCTATTACCCCTCCGAGTCCCTCAGACTTAGGGAGGATCGTGCCACACCATCTTCTTCCGTGTCTGAGCTTGTACCCCCGACTCGGTCGATATTATGGTTTGGTGAGCGCCCTTGCTCCCGTCTCTCTTTTTTTTGGATTTTGAAACTTTTTTTTCTTCTAGATCCTGCCCTCTTCTTCTGGTGCAAGCCGGCAGGTTTTGCGTTCTTTGAACGCTCGATTCCCAATTGCCCCTCCCGCCTTTTTGTTCCGTCTTCTTTCCCCCCGTGTTTTTGTTAGGAATTAAGGCTTCGTTCCTCATAGTCCTGTTCGTGGACCGCTTCCCCCTCCTGTTCTGAACCCCCCACATGGAGTTGAGGGCAGGCTTCTTTCTTAGCCGGATCTTTCCCCTTGCGGGTTTTTTTTGGATGCTTGCTTTTTTTTCACCTCGTCTCTCCTCATCGAGGCGTCCGCCAGCACCGCTTCGTCTGGTTGGCCGGATTCAAATTCCTTTATTATCGTTCTTTCTTTCTCCTTCGTCGTCCTTCTCTTTCTCGAAAGTTGTTGGATAATTCGCGTATAGATGTCTTTTTGTTCGCTTGCTTCGGTCATCCGCTTTGTCTCATGCAGGAGATATGAGTCCCAAGTCCAAATAGTTTGGAGTGTCGGTCCCCCTTTCTTTTTTTTCGGATTTCCATTCTTCTTTTGAATCATTTACGTACTCTTCGTCTGATCATGTTTTTTTCACTCATGATATGTACTTTTTTTTATGTTATTACTTGGAGGGTTCCAGCTTGATTTTCTCCCCCCCTTCCCCACTCCTCGGTTCTTTTTCCTCAGGAGTTTTATCGGACGAGCGCAGAGTTTTCGTTGATCCAGCATTTCTCCCTACCCCCAAATGCAGATTCCTTTCTCCTGCATCTCGAGTCTTTTCCTTCTGTATTTTTTCTCTTTTTTTTTCCCCCCCTTTGTTATATGTGGTTGGTTTCCGACGGTTTCGCGTGGTCTTTCGCTCAGCGAGTGCGTCCTTGTCGCTTTTCCCCAGCGCTTCAGTGACTTTGATTTTCGTCTTCCCTGTTGCGCGTTTGACTATCACGTTAATCCTTTTTTGTCCCTGCAATCGACTGTTTCGTTGTCACGTCTTTCCTTTTCGCTGATTCTCTCGCCTCTTCTCTTTCTTTGTACCTTGCCCTTCCTTTTCTCAACGCCCATATAGATCCGACACACTTTCTTTCGCGTGAGGTCGCTCTTCTTTGACGGTGCCGACCTAATTTACGTTTGAGATGTCCCCCCCAGGTTTTCCTTTTTCCCGACTTTCTTCCTTTTATCATCATCCCACGCTCAGATCATCGTTCCTTTCATGACTTTTTCTTTGCGCTTGGCGGCATCGTCTCCGGTGGCCGGACAATTGATTTTCTCTTTTTCTGACCTTCCTTTTCCTTTCCCTTTTCTTTGCTTTTACTTAGTCGGAAATGCTCCTTTTTTACAGGATTTCTGCGTTTACTGTTTTGAAGGACCCGTTTTTTTTTCCGAGCCAGAACCCATCTCCTTTTTTTTCTATCTGCCCTCCTGTTGACGGTTTTTTTCGTCCTTGGACTGTGTACCACACCCAATTTTTTTTCCAACTCACCGCTGGTTTGGCCGTTAGACTTACACCTAAGGTGCCCGTCATAAGCTTCCCTTTTTCCCGGTGCCCCCCCCCCCCCCCACTTGACTCAAATCTCCCGTCTTTTGTAGCTCGTTTTTTTTCCGTTTGCGCACTTCCTCCTATCCCATCATTAGTAGGACGATGACCCAGGAGAGTTGTCCACGTTTTTTCTTTTCTCTTCCCCCCTGGTTTTTTCCCCTCCTTTCTTCTTACTTCAACGCTCATTTTGGCAGGACGGTCGCTCTCCACAGTTTTCTGCTCCGCCCCTGCTGTGAATTTCTATCGCATGCGGAAAACCCCCTCTTTGTCTACTGCTCTTTTTTTTTCCTGCCGCGCTTTCTCTTCTTTTCTTTAAGTTTCGAAGCATTCCGCATCTTTCCTGACGTTCTCCGCCCGACGACCTTAATTTGCACATTGATTTCCCCTGCGTCACCCCTTTCTCTTCCCTGACGTACCCAGTCTGATCGGAATTTGATTTATGCTTTTAGCCCGCCGAGCTGCCCCCGTGCGTGCATTCCCCGTCGCACGCATCCCGGTTTCTTTTCTCCTCACATGCCCTTTTCTTGACCTTGTAAGGTTGTCACGTCCCTCCCCTCGTCCCGCCGCGCGACTCTTAATGTCTGGTTTTATTTTTTCTCATTTCCTTGGTCTCCTCGGCTTTCTCCATTGTGATGCATGGTGGACAGGTTTTCTCTTGCGCGTTAGCATCCCCCATAGCGTCCCCGTAGTCTCGCTTATTTTGACCCCTTTTCCCCTGACCGTTTGGAGTTTACCTCCCTTCTTCTCTTCGCCCCGACGAACAGTCTGCACTATCCGGATTTCTTCACCCTATTCCTCTCATTGCCCTTTAACTCTTATAGGTGTTCCTCCCCCCCCCCACGACACTCCATGCCCTTTACACACTGTCCGATCGTTCCTCGTTTTTCATGCAGCTCCCCTGTTCTTTTCAACGATGGAAGGAGCATCCCTTTCCCTCTGCTGCGCGTCCGGCCGCCAAGTTTTCTGAGCGTCGGATAACCTCCCTTCCAGTTCCACCCTTTCCCCCTCGTTTTTTTTTTTAATCCGTCAGCCGATGTGACCACCTTTTTCATCCGTTCACGCAGCCTTCCCTCCCCTTCAATTGAATTTTTTGACTAGGGCCGTAGAGGCCCTGCCCTTCGTGAGCCCGCCTCATTTTTCCCGCCTTAGTGAAGTTTTTTTCCTCCCTCCTCCGTTTCCCCATCCCTCTTTCTTTGTAATTCCCGAGCGAACTTCTTTGACCCATTGCGGGTTCACGAATTCTCTCCCCTACGCCCCCTCTTTTTCTTTTTTGCTCATCCCAGGTTTGTTCTATTTTTTTGTTTTTAATCGAAGTCCCCCTTTTCCAGCAATCCTAGTCCTACCTCCGACGTAAATGGCTTTTTCTATAGAACGTGTCAATTCTGCTCCTCTCCTTTGTTCTTTTTTCATTGCAGCTTTTATTGTGCTGGCGAATTAGCCTTTCCTCCTACACAAGGCCATCGACCCGTAGGATAGGTCGCAGCGGTTGCGTGTCCTTCCGCCCTTGCCCCAGTTTTTTTCTTTCACTTTTTCACGTTACTTTTCTCGTTTTTCATCGGTTGTGTCCCGGACTTCTTTTTTTCATACGTGTTTGTTGTCTTATCTTTTTTTTCCTCTTCCTTCTCCGATATAGGTTTTTTTTTCTCCCTCTCTTTCACTCCTCCCCCTTTTTTTGTGACTTACGCAGCAGTGTCGGGCTCTCCATTTTCTGCCCCCGTTTTTTTAAAGAGAAATTTTTTTTCTCTTCCGTATTTCCCGTCCCCTTCACCTCCCCTCTTTCAGTTTTTGTCTTTCCCGCCAGCACCCCGTGTTAGCTTTGTGGCTACTCAGGCATTACTCTCTTCGTCCTTTGCCCTTTCTTTTTCTTTCCCTGACTGTTTTCGACTTGAGACGGAAGTGTTCCCCCCCCACCAGTTAGGTCCTCGAGTCCTAGTCTTTTTCAAACACCCTATTTCTTTTTTTTGGAGGAATTGGTCATGCCGGCCATAGTCCTTTTTTTCGTCTTCCTTTCAATGATCGCGCCAGTATTGTTCGGTACCTAACCTTGATTCAGCTTCTCCGTCTTAGTGTGTGAATAGTTTTCGGTAAATCTTTCACTTCTGTAGTCCTTTTCCTGTCGAGTATTTCTTTCGCGTTGAAATTCAGTGTCTCCGCCTTGTGATTTTTGTGCCCTCTCTCGTTCTCCGTGTTTTCTCCCTCTTCATTTTTTTTTGACAGGTTTCCTGGCCCTCGCCTATTTCCATTGCCGGCTCTGGCTGTTAGGGCTTTCCTTAGTCTTTTTCTTTCTCTCTTTTCTTCTTTAGATGGTTTCAGCGCTCCTTCTGTCAGGATGATACTCGGCTTCCCCCCCGCAGATAGGAGCTCCATCCCTCTTCTCCTTAGTTTTCGACCTCTTTTCGAGACTTTATTGACAGGTGTCTCCAGCTTTTCATGTTGTCGCGTTTTCTCAACCCCCGACCCGTACTTTGTTGGTCCGTATTTGCTAATTCTTCCCCTTGCTTTCCTCACCTTTTTTTAGTTCCCTCTCGGAATGTCATGCCAATTATCGATATGGCCCTCCCATTATCTTTTGATTGTTTGAATTTGATCCCTCTGCTCCCTGGCCTCCTTTCTTCTTTTCCCTGTTCGCGCCTCCCCAATTTTTTTTTTTTTTTGGTCAGCTAGTCTTTCGACCTATTTTTTACCTTGCAGGTTCCGGCTGTCGTCAATGCCGTGTCGTATTGGCTTGGAGGTTCGGACCTGTCATCCTTAACCTTTGCTTTGATCTCTTTTTTCTTCGGCTTTTGAGTGCTTTTTTTGCTGTAGGAAAATGCCAATTTTGATCCAGGTCCCTTTGTTTTTTTCTTTTCCTGCTCCCCTCCACAATGGTTGGCGTCTTCGCCCAAAACTATTTGCTGAGCGCGCCCGTCATGCCACGTTAACTTTGTTGTTGCCGTGGCCCCCCCCCCCAAGTTGTCCCCTTTTTTCAACTCCCTTCTCTTTTACGAAAATTTGCGTCGAATCATGCTTATTGTTCCCCCCGACTTCCAAGTTTACCTTGCCCACACACCGGACCAACTAATCTTCTTTTTTCTCCCCGTTGTGTTTTTTTGATTTTTCTTCGGAGTGGTTTCAACTATTGATTTTATCCCCCCCCTTTCTTGTCCTGGCCGGGAACTGGTCCCTTTTAGACTTGAGTTAGGTGAGTTTCTTAATTGGTGTACCTTCATTTTTTCCAACGTCCCCCCTTGAACTTCAGGCTTTTTTACTGGGCGTCTTTAGTCCCTCCGTCCTGCCGCCCCCCGTGGTTACCGATCAGTACGCTTCAACCCTGCTCGTTTTGTCCTCTTCGCCTCTTCTCCTTCTACAAAGAATTTGCCACCCTTCAGAATCTTTCCGCCCTTTCCGTGCTAGACCTCCCCTTTTTCTTTTCTTTTTGCACCGTTTGAGCAGTTCAATTCCAAGTCACTATCTTCCTTACCCCTGTTTTTCCTTCTTTAGATTTTTCTTGGGTCACATCGCCCGCTTACTAATTCTGAACGCCCTGATTTTGGCGACGTTCTCAATAACTCCTGTCCCTTTTTCCTTCTTTCCTTCCTAATATAGCCCAGAACGATTATGTTATTTTCCCTTATCCTCCTGTCCTTCCTCCGCGTAATCTTCCCCCTTGGACCCGATGATCTCAATGCCTCTTTCGCGCTCCCTCCGTCCGGAACACCCTCATCTCGTCATTATTGCGACCACAAAAGGATTCCAGGCTTTGGCCTTGGCCAGCGATTTTCTTTCCATAAATGTTTTTCCTTAATGATTTAGGGCTTCGTCATGAGTAGCTGACCTTGAGCCTTCCGCTCCCGCTTGTCGGTTTCCCCTCAACTTCCTGTGCTCCTACTGGCCGACTTACGAGACTGAATCTGATTACCCCCCCGAAGCCGGTTATTTGTGGCTCCTCTTTCTGAAGTGTTTCCTCCTCCATGCTGAGCTTGGCCTCTTCTTCACCTGCCCTATGTCTTTTTAGACTTTTCACACGTATTTTTTCTTTTTGCGCCCCGTCCTTTTTAATTCCCCCTTCATCAGAAGTCCTCCCCATCTTTCCATCGAATTTCACCTGAATGCCAATTGTTTTCCTCCTGCATGTCCATTTTTTTTTCCCGCTTTCTTTCAGCCCAGCCTGTTCCACACCAGACGGTGTTTCCCGTTCCAGCCTTTTTCTGTACTCAAAGTTCTTCCTTCCCCTTCACGGTTTTCCTCCCTATTTCATTCTCCCCTATCCCCCGATTTTCGGTTTCGATCTCCCCACCGTTCAGGGCTGTCTCGACGAAGATTTCCCCTATGGTCTCACTCCCCTCCTCGTCCCTTGATTCTCCTCTTGCCCTTGCCAACATGCTGAATTTTGTGCCTGCCATCGCCTTTGTTGGCCGAATAAATCCCGAGCTTCCTTGCCCATCCCTTCGATTTCGTTCATCTGGCACCATTTTTCTAATCTGATACGCCGTCCTTCTCCTTTCCAGCCAAGCGTGGCCACCTATCACGCCCATTTTAAGCTTACTTTTCGCTCCTCCCAGGTCCTTCCGGATCTTCTAGAAGCGTTTTTTCGATATTGCCCTTTTTTCTTCCTAGGCTTCCTGTGTTACTCCTGCGTTTTCAGAACTCCCCCCCATTTTCGGTAAAGCAAGCGCCTTCGTTTGCCGGATTAGATTTTCCCTCTTTTTGCGTGCTCCTCTTCCCTTTCTGCCAGCACCTTAGCCTTCTCCCCTCTCTTTGTATTGAGTACCGTTACCAGCCCGGAGCATCCCTCTTTCCTCCCTTCTTCTTCGGTTTGAGTTAGTTCTGGGTACTGTCTTCAGTATTCTTATTCACGCTTCCTCCGTTTGTCGGGCTCCTCCCCGACCAGTAGATGTAGCTTTTTTTGTTTTTCCTTCGTTTCCTTGCTTTTTTCTTCTTTATTCTAGTCTCCTAAATTTAGGGCAACGTGATCGCGTTCCCTGCGTATGTTTCTTCCTGGCCTGTCATTTGTTGGCTTAATCGGTTGACTATCCCTTCCTTCCCTTCGGCCGGTTCCCTCGTATGCTTATGTTCTTCGTTAGGAACTTTAGTTCTTCTTTTTCCCCGCGAAGTGCTCCCTCCCCCCTGCGTTCGCACTCGCCGCGTCAGTCACTCCTGACCCCCGCCGAGTTGCCGTTTTTGGTTATTCTATGTAATTCTGATGTTCCCTCCCCTGCGCTTTTTTCTCCTTTTCCTCCTTTTGTTCCCGGTTGTCGATTTTTGGCCTCCTTTGTAGATGGTGGTTGTAGAACTTCGTTTCCGCATCCTTTTTTCGATTTCCTTTTTTCTTAGTTGAGTTTTCCTTTGTCGGTGTTTAGAAAGAATTCGTCCCCCTTGGAGTTTTCCCCCCTCGTTTTGACTTTGGGATTTTTTTGATACGTCCTCCGATTCGTTGTTTTGTCCTTTCTTGATGCTCTCAATACTTTTCAGCTACTTGCTCGTCGATCTGACGCTTACTCCTCCTTGTCATTCCCTCTCCCCTGTAGCGGACCCGTTTGCTTTTTTTTTTTTCGGTAGTCGTTGACCCGTTCTTCCCTTTAACAACGTCTGCTCCCAGCGTTGAGTAGAGCTAACGTCGTCGTCTTGTCTTTTCCCCTCCGTTCTTCCCCGTCTTGTCCCCCTCCTTTTTTTGAAAACTTTTTATTGAATCCCTCTTTTTAGTTGTTTTTCCCCGGCCCCTTCTGGTGGCCGTTCGGACAGGATGTACCTTCCGATCCCCCCCCCGCAATTGCTTTTTGTTCATTCTGTTTTTTAAGCGAATCACGCCTGCTCCCTCGGTTTCCAGTCCTTTTCGGTTTGACGCCCCGTGTCCCAATACTCACCGCCGGCTTTTGTCTTTTCTCGACCCCCCTTTTTGTGAGAGTGTTTAAGTCTACTGTTTTCTGCCTTTTTCCCATCCCCTGTTTCTTTTATTCTCCTTCCACCAAGCCTATTTCTTTCATTGATCCCTCTCGGCCCCTCTTTTGGCCGCTCCTATTTTTGACTCCTGCCCCTTTCAAATGCCAACACCCTTCGCCCC
>Ga0179593_1415721_pt1 | contig 11792 bp, 13 predicted proteins | sample CZODoug2_1_08_16_FD_185931 | JGI IMG/M metagenome (GOLD analysis project Ga0179593, IMG submission 185931) | Vadose zone soil fungal communities from Angelo Coast Range Reserve, California, USA - CZODoug2_1_08_16fungal (PacBio error correction) | ecosystem: Environmental > Terrestrial > Soil >... | reverse complement strand
CGAGCCGTCCCGTTTGCCCTTCCTGTTCTTAACCTCTGATGACCTTCTTCTATTCGTGAACCTCTTTCCTTTACTGAGTATTTTTCCCCCAAGCTTTCGTTTCCCCCTAGTATCCCGCCCCATTCCCCATTTCCTCGCACCTCTTCCCTTCTCTTGCTCCTGATTGGCAAGATAAAAAGATGGGGTATCAATCCAGGCCGGTGATGTCCCTCCGTAATGTGCTTTAGTGTCCGAGCTATAGCTGTATCCCGCATCTTCTGGCGCTTTTCGACTCGTCGTCCCTTCTTTCTTTATCCCTCAGTTTTTTCAGTCCGGAGCTAAAAGATCTCCTCCCCGTCTCCTCACCTCGAGCTCCTTCTCTCCTCTCCCCTACCATTGTTTACAAGACCATAGTAATTATTCATCGACGGATGGATTCTTCAACACATAGTTGATTTTGGCCCAAGGTCTTTTCCCCGGCGGCCGGTCTCCTTTGACATCCGGGAATCTCTCTCCTTTCGGGCAATTTGGGCTTTCCCTCAGCGTTCTCCTCCCTACGTCAGATAGGTCTCGTCCAGACCTAGAAGATTTAGTAACCCCCTCCTCGCGTGCTCCTACGATACTCCTCCTGATCGGTACATCCCCCCTGTTCGTTTTTTTTTTTCCCAGGACCCGCTATTTGTGCTTTGCTCACCCTCTCTTCTCTAATCACTCTCCCTTCAGTCTCCCACAGCACCCCCCCCTCCAAGCTTTTTCACCGAAGCGTTTCTCGTCAATTTCGGCTCCCCGGCTATATCGCCCAGTTTTTCCTATCGTATCTTTTAGTTTTTTAAAAAGGCTTTTCCCCCTTACTGCTTTCCGGCTGAGTGTACAAACATCATCTCTCGACTTTTTCCTGCCAGTAGTTGCAGACGTTTCCGCATGGCTCTTCGAACCACACCACCCCCCCCCCCTTGTGTTTTGTGTCTTCTCCAATTGAGAATACCCGGGAAGCCTTGCCCTTTGACCTCGTGGGAGAGTCGTTTACGCTCCGTTTTGGACGTTAGTTTTACTTGCTCTCGTTCGAGAGTATCCCCACCTTCAGCTCTTCTGAGTTGTTTTTCTTGATCAGTCGACGCTGGAAGTTTATCTGTTGGTCTAACAAACTGCCCCCCTCCCGTTGGCCTCCTATGTTCGTGTCGGATTTTTCCCGTCGCTGCAGTCCTTCCCCTCCCCCCCATTCTCTTCTTGAGCCCTTTTCTCCCCTTTCCGATTCGAAAAAATGTAGAGAGTTGTTCGTTTGAGTGTGGCAGGACTGAGAAAACTCTTTTCCGAACTTCGTTCTCCAGACGCGGTTTCTCGTCTTGAGTCGCGCAAAGGTGACCTTGGACTTAAAGATCCCCTTGGTTGAGACTTTTCGAGCCCTGCTTTCCGCTATTTTAGGACTCCCAAGCTGGTCACTCAGGCGTGTTTTCGGCCTTTTGAAATTTTTCTCCCGTCTAGAAGTTTCTCTGAGCTCAGCTATTTTTTTTTTTGGCTCGGGACTCTTTTGCGCCCCTCGACTTTTTTCACTCTTTTACTCCTCAACCCCCCGCGAGTTTGAAAAATGGTCGTTCGTTATTCCTCCCCCCTGGAGTCTTCCCCCTCCCGGAGGTAGTTTCTTTTCCTTTAGAGTCCCTCCTTACGAAGCTTGTCCACTCCCGTCGCGTATTTTCGTCGTTTTGACACCTCTCCTACAGTTGTCTTTTGTTTTTTAAAACCTGGCCCTTTTCCCCCCTTATACTCTCCTGGATGAAGCTGATACACATGGGTGTCAAGTAGAGGTAGCGATGTGATCGCTCCCTTTTCCCTTGTCTCGATCGATTCCCTGCCGTCAAGTACCCCCTTCCACATGGGGAACTCCCCTTTTCTCAGGCTCCCGCCCGTCCTGCACGACCCTAACTATTAGGCCTTTCCCCTTTTTTGGAGTCCAGATTAAGGGCGCCTCATCCTTTTTGCGATCTTGGGTTCTTTTGCCGGCGCACAACTATGGCCCTCCTTTTGTTCTTGATTTTTTCCGTTCAGTTTCTTTTCCCCCTTGAGTAAAAGTTGTCTTCCTTCTTCTTTCTTACAGACTAAAAAGATGTTACCCTCCCCTGTCGCCCCCACCTTTTCCGACTTGCCCCAATGTTCTTCCCGACTCTCGGAATTCTTTTTTTTTCCATCTCATTTCGAATAATTTTATGATTCAAGGAACCCTTTTCTCACCTGCCAGGAGCATGACCCTTCTCTCCTTTGTGTTGTTTGAATCTAGATGTTGACCTCTTTTTCAGCTTCCTGCCAATGTCTCCTTTTTTTCCCTTTTTCGAATCCTTCCCTCAAGAGAATGAACCCCCCTTCCAACAACCCCATAATGTAAGAGCGTGTTTCACAGTGTTATCCCTCCTACTTTTTGGTTGGGAGACCCCCTTGTACTGGTCAATTTTTTTCTTTTTCCCCTTTATCACCTTCCCCCTGTCTCGGCACAGTTGAAGCCTCTGTAATCAGCGACCGGAACCCCCCCCCCCATACTCCTTTTTTCCCTTGAATAGTTGAGTGCCTCTTCTCTCCCGCCCCTTCCCTTCCTCGTCTTTTTCTCTCCTTTCTATTGTCTCACCCCCCGCCGTTGGCAGTCTTCCCCTGGCAATTAGGAATTAGGACCGTTTCGATGTTCCATCCCGATTTTTCCCCCCCCCCTCCTGGTTTTACCCTTTGAATGCATCCTTTCCCCCCTCTCCCAGGGAAGGCCCATCTTCCCTCCCAACCCCTATTTGATTAACTCTGTCCCCCCCTGTCTTTCAGAGCGTTCCCTGTCTTGCTCTTCGTTTTCTTCAATTGGCACCCCCATAAGGCCACCTTTCGGGTCCAAGATCCCTTCACTATCTTTTTTTTTAGCCTCAGTTAAAGGCCTTTCTAATCTCCTCCGACCCTCCCCTTTTCCCTGATCTGGACTTCCCCCTATTTTTTTTGAATCAGATACCTTTTTTAAATAGCGGTGGTTCTTGGAGTGAAACGATTTTCTCTTTTCTTCTTCTGTCCCTCCCCCTCCGGACCCCCGGCGCGTTGCGACTCGCAGCTCTAGTTTTTCCACCAGGTCACTAACTCCGCAGTACTCCTTTCTTTGAGTTATTAGCCCTCTGTCGTATCGAGGTCCTCTCTGATCACATTTGGTCCTCCACCTGCTTCACCTCCCCTCCCATAGATTCTTTGATTCTGTCTCGTCTGTGTCTGTCCTCCAAAGTCCGATCCCCACGTCCCACGGTAAATTTTCTCCTGATTTTTCCCTCTGCGCCCTTCCCTCTCCCTTGCTTCTCCTCTGGACACCCCGGCGCCGTTTCTCCCATATCTCCACCCTGGTCCCAGTTTTTCTTTTTTTCTGCCCAGCTCTTTCCGTCCCAGCTAGCTCCTCCTCCCAATCCAAAGTCCCCAGGCCGAGTTTTTCTTGTTGTTTTCTTGACTATCGGTTGAAGAGTTTTTCCCCAACAGTGTCACGCCTCTGAGGTGCGAACTCGATCCCACTCTTCAACATTTCCTTGTCAAGGAGATTCTGCTCCCTTTGATATGAGAATCACTCCCTCGGTTTTTGTTTCCTATTACCCTTAGTCTTTTGCCCGGTGACTTTTTCCCCCGTATCTCCCTGCTTCTTTTGGCATAGTGCCGTTGCTTTTTCGTCGTTTCCCCCCCCCATTTTATTGTTAGAGCCCTTCGCTCCCTTTTCGATTTTCTTGTTCTTACTCGGTCCTCGTGCCACTGCGTCTTTTTCCCGCAAGGACGTTCTTTGGGAGTTTTTCCTGCCGAAGGTGGATTTCTCGATTCTATTTTGTCTATTTATGGTCGCGTAGGCGCACCTTTAACGGGTTTTCCCTCTCTGTACTCTCTTACGTTGCGCTTTTTCCTCCTCGTTTGAGTGGTTACAAATAGGACCCTCGATCTCTTCCTATCCCCATATTTCGAGTTTTCGCGCTCCCCCTGCTCTTTTCCCTTCACCAATCTTGTCCCTCTCTAGTTTCCTCCTTCCTATTCCGGCAAGATTCTCCTTCCTTGGGGTCCCATATCCTATGGTTGGAGAGGGCTAAAGACTTTTGCCTATTCATTCCTACTAATGTCAGATGTTTTTTTAGCATCTTCCCCCTTCCCGCTGCCTGCAGTTAGCGGGTTCCTTCTGTGGTGCGACGGCCTCTTCCATTTTTCTTCCACTCCCTTAATCTCCTCCGTTGGTGTTTTGTGATATCTCTCATATTCTCCACCCCCAATGCAATTTTTGATCTGACGATCGACAGAGCTTCCGAGGACCCCCTTCCCCACTTACCCCCTTATTCATAGCCCTTCTTCGGGCTCCTCACATCTTTCTCGGGAACCACTTTTTCCCTCTATCGGCTTGAAGGAAAGCGGACCCACCTTTTTTTCCCTTTTGCGAGCTTTCCCCCATGTGTCGGTCCAATAGATGCTATCCCCCTACAACGACTCTCTTATGGGTATCCCCTTCCCCCTAGTCGTTTCCGTTTCGAGTCCCCTATCCTTTGTTTTCCGCTAACTTTTTCCTTTGCCTCGCAAATGATAGTTCTCTCCCGGTCCTTGATTGAATTCCTGCCTCCAGTTTCTTGGAATAAAAACTCTTTTCCCTTTTCCCTCACCTCCTTTTTTTTTATAGTTCCCTTTTCCCCACAAAATCCTCTTGGGTACCTCCGACTTTGGATTAGGCACGATGTTTACCGGCGACCCGGTGGGCCTTTTTTCATCTCCCTTGTCTCTGAGCTGGATCGTTGCGAAACGTTCCCCCCTGGGCGTCCCTACGCTTGCGGCCCTAGGTACCCCCTCAGCGCTCCGACCGGGCTCCCCTTTCTTTCCTCATGAGCAGTGCCCCCCCCTCTTTTGAACACCCCCCTTGGCGTTGAGGAGTCCGAGCCCACTTATAAATTCCGGCTTTCTTGTCTGTTTTTTTCAAAGGAGTGAGTGCGTTCTTCCCTTTTTTGTCAGCGTTTTCTGGTTTTTTCTTCTCGCTTGTAGAGATCTGTGATCCTCCCCCCCCAAAGCCGACGGCATGGGCCGTGGTTATAGTTCCGATTCCCGCTTGTCATTCATTTTTCTTTTCATCAACACCTCGATCCCACCGGACCGTGTGTTCCTCATATGGGCTGTCCGTTGGCTTTTTTCGTCGATTTCTCCTCGCACGACCTGAGCTTGCCTCGCCTGGTTATTATTCCACAACCATGTCTCGAGGGCTAGTTTCGTTTCTTCCTTTTCTTTCAACCCCTTTTTCTTTCCCATCTGGCTCAGACGCCTCTGGGCGGCTGTGATCGAAAAGGTTGAAGTCTCCTGGTCCCTACGGCAAGGGTGTTGACAACCTTCTCGAGCCCTTCGATTTATTTCTTTGGACATCCTACCAGATTTGAAACAGGATGCGGAGGATGGCCCGTTGCTCCCCTGTCCTCTCCGCGCGCTTTTTCGAAGCGATGGTTTTTAGCTCGTGCTGACAGCGCGAACTGAATAGAAGGGTTCTCTCCGCCTTTTTCTTCCGGGCCCCTTTCTTTTATGACTCAAAGTACTTTCCCTCTCGCGAACTTAGGTGGAGGGGATGGGCCCATCTTAGCGTCTTTCGGGCCTTTCCCCTGAAGAACCCTCCCCCCTCCGGCTAGTATCGTCTTGAGCGGGTCATCCTCCCCCCACGTTTTTGGGGGGGGGAACCCCTGGCTGTTGCCCAATACGGCTTCAAGACGCTCCTGACTGAGGCCGCGAGCCCCCTGTTTTTTAACTCCCTAGTGAGCCTCTTTTCCGGCCTCCCCTTTTTTTATTCCCTTGGTAGTCCTCTCCAAGGTCACTTCACTTTTTGGACACTTCCCCTGCTCAATCTATTCCTTAATGATCCTTGTGATAAGGTGAAGCTGCCCAGTAGGGGGGGGGACCACTTTCCCTCTGCTTTAATGGCCCCTCTAGATTTTTTACGTTTGAGGCTCTCACTGCACCCCCTTACCCCATGTTTCTTTTTTTGTCATTTTCGCTTGTTGACCCCTGAGTTAAAGGGCGTTTTTTCATTTTTCGTATCCCCTGACCCCCAGACTTACAGTCCCTTCTGGCGCCAACAACCGTTTTTTTTTAAGATCCATGTTTTAGTCCCTTCCCTCCTACTTTTTGCAGGTCTTTGTCGTCCGTTTTTTCTGATCAGTTCGCTGAAGTCACCTTCTGCCCCTTCAGTTGTGAAAACCCCCCCCAGCCACCCTCCTCCTAATCTCCCCCTCCGTTTTTGTAGATAGTCCTTTTTTTTTGTTCACAAATCTCCCCTTTCACCCCGTTCGAGGTTCCTTTCGCCACCCTGATAGCCAGCGTCCTTCACCACACACTTATTTACGAGCTTTTCTCCTGTTTGAATGCATTTTTTTGGCGAAGAAGGTACCTTTTACCTTCGTTTCTTATGATGCCCCCAAGTTCGCATTTTTTCCGGACAGCTGTACTTTGTTGCCCCCTACCACTGAACCTCCCCCGCCCCCCCTTCTTCCCTAGTTTTGATTTTTTTTGGCAGAACCCTCCCTTCTGCTCCCCCCGGTATGACGTCACTGTCCGCTGGTACCCCAACCCCTCCTTTCAGTTGACACTGATGTTTGAAACCTTCCTTCCTCCTGAATGCGATTTGGAGCCTTGAGTGATTTCCCATACGTCTTTGTCCGTCCCGTCCTCGTTCCAATGTATGTCCAACTGCCTGTCCGCTCCATCTCTACCCCCTACTTTTGTCTAGAGTTACAACCTTCTGGACGTCTTGAATGGGCCCCAGGCCCCATTGGAACCCATTCCAACCCGGAGGATTGACTTCCCCGTAAGCCTAGGGCGGTTTTCACCCTTCTCTTTGCCCGAGTAGGTTAATTCCCAGCATCGAACTTCTTTCCCGAGTGAACATCCCTTTGTTGATTATCCTTGACCCGGTGGCCCTGCGGTCTTCCGGACACTTCTGGTGGAGATGTCATCCTCTGTCCCCCTATCTTCGAACTCGAGCTTTCTCGACGGCCCCGGTCCTCCTAATTCTTTTTTTACCCTGATTGTTTCTCTCCTGGTTCGCAGAGTACTAGAGGGTCCCTTGTCCCCCCCCCCCCATTTTCTCCCTTAGCCTTAAAATTTCTCGACTATCAAGCGCCCATCTTGTCTTCTAGAGTTTTTCTAGATTTTTTTTGACTAGGCGGAAGCAACTACCCCCTCTCCTCCTGTGTTTTTTCTATCTCCCTCAGGCTCCGGTATATCTCGTATTTGGCTACTTGCCGCGACATTATTCCCTCCTCCGCACACCGATTTCCCCCCGGGTCTTGAGCTAGTTTTTTCTTCACGAGTCTCAATTCTGCTTTTTTTTTCCCCATCGCCATTCTCTCTGCGTTGTTTTATTTTTTTCTTCTCGAGAAGTCCAGTCGAGTCCCTTCCAGATTTTCCCTTCCCCCCTGCCGCTGCGCGGAAGAACGACCCCCCTTTTCTTTAAGAGACTTCGAGTTTCTGAATGATACGTTACCTCCCCCCACCGTGCCCTCACAGTTGGTTTGGTATCTAGAACGTTAGCCCTTTCTTTTCCCCGCCCTTATTCAACAAGGTTATCGCTCTGGTTGCCCATCTTGGCAGGGGAGTCGTGAACTCTTTGTTCTTTTGACTCCCCGCCCTTTATAATCGCGTGCGAGAGATCTTGGTTCAGCTCCAAATCGAGGCATAGGAACTTGTTCTTCTCCCCCTCCTCCACTTGTGTTTGGGGTCCTCCCTACCGTAGAGGTGAGTCGCGCCGCGATTTTTAGAGCTAGTTGGCGAGTACGTTCCATTCACCGGAGGATCCCCTCTTAAGGTGCATTCTCTTATAGCATTTCCTTCTTTTTTTTTTTTGGAAATCGGACACTCGATGGTAGTCCTTCGTTCCCATCTAGAAGAGTTTGTTCAGACTCTCCCACTGTGCCGCCCCCACATCTTCCGAATTCTCCCTCGACCCTGTTCATCATCTAGGAAGACGTTCGCTCGTCTTGTTGCTCTCAATTTTTTGATCGCTACCGCCGGTGAGAAAAGCCTACTGGTCTGTTTTTCTTTTTCCCTAGATGCTTTCTTTCGCTAGTTTTCGTAAGGCGTTTGTGCTACTCTGAGTCCAGATCTCCTTACTCCCCTCCCTCCTCCTTTTGTTTTTTCTAGGAATCCTCAGAGACCACAAAGCGAGCCCCTTCTTTCCCGAGCTCCCTGATCGAGACGATACCCGCACCACGCGTCATTCGAGTCATTCCTAGAATCTGGTGGCTACAACTTGGCACTTGCAAAAGCCATGGCGCCCCCGGCCTTACTGCAATAGTTTCGGGACAGCCAGGGGAGCTTCGTCGGAAACGTTTGGCCCCTTGTGCGTCGCACAACTCGGAGAATTTGTCTGGCTTCATCTAAGGTCGATCTTTTCTCTTTGATTCCTTTTTGTCCAATCCTGATTCGACAATCGGGAGATACCAGGTTTTGAAGTTGGCAGTACGCTCTCCCCTCCTCTATCACCCACCGCGTCGCGACTAAAAGCGAGTTCCAGTACGGCCCCGCCCCCTTCCTGTCGCTTGCTGACCCCCCTCCGAGTTGCCAGAGACCGCCCTCTGTTTTTTCCGGTCGATCATAGACCTGGCGCTTCTCGTCGCGGGCGTGTGCCCAAGAGCGGGCGACCTTTCCGGCCCTGTACACCCTATGCCCTTCGACCTTTGCCCTCAGTCGGGAGAGCATGGCCCTATCCTTCCAACCATGTTTTTCTGTTGCCGATTCCTGAATCCTCCGAAGGGCTTGAAATGTTTTCAAGTCTCTGCGTTCGTTCCGCTCAGAGAGCAGAGATTGGAGTTAGCTTTATCGTGAGTATCGACCCCTCAACGGCCTGGGCTCTTGTGGTTTTCTTCGTCTTCATATATGGGCATCCCCCCCGAGCTCAAACGACCCTTTGAAATCTGGTGCGTTCCAGTAGCCCTGTCGATGGTTCGAGCCACCCTTCCAGAGCTTGGCGCCCGGCGTCTCCTTCTTTTCACCGTCGAGATTTGTTTCGTTTGAGCGATGCCGGAGCTCTTTCCCACCGAGGGAACTCTTCCTTTTTAGTTTTTGCCGTTGTCAATGCAAGTGCATTTCACGCTCCATGGGTTGGATCCCGTCCGCGATTTTTTATGCCGGAGAAAGCACTGGAAATGGAGTATGGTCGGTTCTTCCAGTTGAGCTTCTAGCTGAGTTTTTTCGAGATGGTGGAAGGGGCATGAACCAAGCCTGCCGCCATCGCAGAGCCTCTTTTCCATCGCTACCCAAGCACAGTCGAGCAAAATTTCTATTAAGTCCCCCCTGGCGTATTTTTCTACTTAGGTGAGATGTATGTTCTTTTAGGAGCCCTTCTTTTCGTCGTGTGACCCTACCCCGACCCATCGAGTACTGTCTCTGAAGCACCGTCCACTGGGATTTGTTCCCCCATGGCCCCCCTTCGTTTACCACCAGATAAAGAAGTGAGGTTCTCTCTACACCCCACAGGTGTCAAGCCTTGATAGAGAGTGTCTGCGGCGGCTTTGGAGGTTTACTTCCCACTCTGACTGGGGGACATCAAGAAAGCTTTTTCCCACTCGCCCTGCCGGAATTTCCTCTGGTTTCCACGCCTTTGCCAGTCGGCAGCTGCCCGTCGGGGTGTTTCTCCCAATGGACGCTTTTCCTTCCCTTTCAGTTAGTTGTTTTTTGTGCCTTCGCCATCCCCAGAAATTTTTAGGCTGGTGTTTCGGTTCTCTTGATTTTCAACTTAGTCCAGCTGTTTCCGGTCCGTGTTTTCTCCCCTCAGAACCCCACTCTTGGTACCAGTTCCCACTTTGGCCCAACCCGTGCTTCAGGTCCCTCTCACCTGTACGGGCCGAGCTCTGAATGAGGGTTCAGGAGATTAGATCTTTTTCCTCACTCGTGTTTTTGCGCTTTTGAACTAGCCCCAGAATATCAGGTGTTGGTGAGAGATCTTTTGCTCTCTTTCCAGGAAGGGGAACCGTTCCTCCTTTTTGCTTTCGAGAAACTCTACTCAGCGCGCCGACAAAAAGGGATTCTTAGGGACGCCCTTTGTTTTTTTTCGTCCTCCTCCCCTTTTCGCGCGTGTCGTATTTCTCCGTTAAACTCCCCGAAGAAGATGGGACCGTTGAACTTCCTCCGAACTTCCCACAAACCCTTTCCTCCAAATGTCCGGCCTCGTTGTGAGTGCGCCGGCAGAAAAGTTCACCTCCTTTTCTTTCCTCAGTTTTTTCCGGACATCCCTCTGGTATCCCCCCCCCTTCTTTTCCCCGCTTTTCTATGGAAACATGGAGTCTTTCCGGCCTTGCGATTTTGATCTGGGATGTCCCCCTTTTTTTTTTTTTTTTTGCCAACGGTTCCCCTTGCGGTTTTCCTGCCTGCCCCTTCATGGCCATGTCGGTCCAGGCCACCTCTCTAACTCCTGTCTTTACCCCCATTTTGTTTTTTTGCTTTTTTAGAGGTCTTTTTCTTTCTTTGGTGCTCCCCCATTGGAACCCCCTCCCAAAACGGTTTGATGCTCTCGACGACCTTTCCCCCTGGCGGTTTGTAAGTTATGCCCCTCGTTTTTCCCCATACTGCAATACAGAGACCTCCGTTCCTCGTTTGCGGGACGCCGAGCCTTGTTTGAGGATTCCCCAGGGTGGCCCTTCGACCCGTTGCTTGTTCGGCGAGGAACGTAGGAGGAGAGCTTTGTTTTTGGTCCTTCGACCAAGCGTGCAGTATTTCAGCCCCCTGTGGGTGGGGGGGGGGTGGTACCCTTCCTGCCTAAGCAGACTCCTTCGTTCCAGATTCTTCGCCGAGCGCGTATCGGGGGCTCGCCTTTTGCTCAACACTGTTCCCTTCCTTTCCCCCGCGCCCTACTTCTGCACCGAGCCGCGCCTAGAAGTCACGGGACGCTTCTCTATTTGTTTTAATAGTGGACACTCTAATTACCCTGACACTCCGCGCGACAATGTGTGCCGATAGCTCACGGTCTCCCTTCTCTGTCGTAGTTTTCTTTTTTCGCCCGGTCCGAGAGAACACCGGGCCGCACGACCGCCCCAAGTCTGATCCCACAACTTTTTCTTTTGAGCTTTGTTTGGCTGCCCAGTAGACCGTCACATGCTCGACGCTTGCTCCACATTTTTTTTTTCTGATAGTGTTTGTTTGAATATCTAGGCAATAGTTCTCACAGCTATCCCTCCCTGCTGCGCCTGGAAACGCTGACGAGATTCCTCAAGTTTTGCTTTCCTATGTAGAAATGCAATCCCCCTCTTTTTTTTTTTTTGATCGTTCCGTCCTTCTTTCCCGACTGCTTTTCCAGGTTTCGAGCGCTTCTGTAAATATTTCCCTGAAACTTCGCTTTTTCTCCCTCTTCTTTTTATAAGGATCTCAGAGGGGAGTATGAGATCCGGGTCTCCTATTTGGTTAATAGGCCACGCTGTGATCCGCAAGGCGAATCTGTGTCGTTTTTTTCCTCTGCCGAGAGTTTTTGAGGCCTGATTTTGTCTATTTGAGTGGAAGGGAGCATTACACCGGTTATCTCCCTACCCCTGTACGAGATTCTTTCCCTTTCGTCCCCCGCCGTTCGGTACCTTCCCCCCTCCCTCGTTTGCTCTTTTAGGGATGACCCCGAGTTGTAGCGCCCCCCGATTGTCAGTACCCACAGATTGCCCCTCCTACCCTCCTCCCCCCGTCAAGTTAGGCCCCCCGCGATTCCTGGCGAAGGGCTCTTCACTTCACCCTCTGTTTGGGAACGAAGTTTTCGATGACCTAATTCGCTTGTTCTATTCCACTCGATATAGTTGCTCAGTCAGTTCTCTCTAGTTGCGTTCTTTTTACTCTGG
>Ga0179593_1268687_pt1 | contig 11792 bp, 11 predicted proteins | sample CZODoug2_1_08_16_FD_185931 | JGI IMG/M metagenome (GOLD analysis project Ga0179593, IMG submission 185931) | Vadose zone soil fungal communities from Angelo Coast Range Reserve, California, USA - CZODoug2_1_08_16fungal (PacBio error correction) | ecosystem: Environmental > Terrestrial > Soil >... | reverse complement strand
CTGAGGCCCATTTCCCCCGCGGTAATCGGATCGTCTTGCCTCTTCCAGCGCCCACAGGTCTTCTATTAAGACTATCTCTTTCTTTTCGCCCTTTTTTCTGTCCAACTCGTGGCGCCTCGGCCACACGTTTCACGGGGGACAACCGAGGTAGCGGCGGGACCCATTCCTTCTTAGAAAAGAGTCCCATCCCTCGTTTTTTTTTGTAGGCGACACAGAAACTCCTAGTCCGGCGGTAGTCAACTTTTAGGTCACGGCCAACTGGCGAAGTTTCTCAGTCACCCAACCCCCAAACCCCCCCCTACAGCCGGTGTATCACTTTTTTGCCGAAAGATTTTTTTTTGTCCTCCCTTTCCTGAAAGAAGCCTTTTTTTTTTCGAATTCCTCTGCGGCGTACTGAGAACTCTCCCTCCTTATGCACGTTCCCCTGGAGAGTCGCGCCGCCCCCCTCCTTCTAGAGTCGCGTGCCCGCGCTTCTCCTTAATCTGCCTCTAACGTCGTACTTCCTTTATGTCCGAAGGGCCCATCCGCACGCCCGTAAGAAATTGACCTTTTCTTTACGGCGGAGTCTGTCGCAAACTCCATTCAGTTTCTCCTCCTTTGTCCCACAGTGCTACGCGTTACACTATTGGTTCCCTCCCACCTGTATAAGAGATCCTCTTTTACACTCTCTGGTCTTAAGAACTTATTTTTCCTTGCCAACAGTACCTCAATTGTGACCCAAAGTTCATTTCTTCCTGACGCTCACTCCCCAGCGGGCGCAAGGCTAAAACGACCTCTGGGAATCTTTTCTTCTGGCCCTGGAAAAAGTTCTTCACCCCCCCCCCCCCCCCCCCTTTTTTTGAAGTCCTCGATGGATTTTTTTGAGTCTTCCAGGTGGTCACATTCTTACTGCCTCCTGGGCCTCTCTTTTTTTTTTCCAGAAACGAGCCGTCCCCGGCCCGCGACCCCCAACCTTACGAGACGCAGAGAGTTTTTATTCCCGTTTTGAATGATAATGCTCATGCCTTTTATCGACAACGCAGATTTCTCTTGTCTCCCAACCAAGCTGTCATGAAGCTTTGTTGAAGATGCATTTTTACCATCCTGACAGTGGTTTTTGTCTTCCCTTCTCAGCCCTTTGTGATTTTTCCCCTGACCTTTTTTTGTGTTGTGGGGGTTGTTTGGGGTGGGTTTTTCTGGGGGGGGGGGGGGGGGGGGGGGGGGGGGGGGGTGGGGGGTTTTTTTTTTTTTTTTTGTTTTTGGTGGGTTTTTGTCTTTTCTTCTTTTACTAGCGGTCGTTCTTGTTCGCCCAAGGTGTTTTGCCCTTCTAGAAGGGTTGTCAGCGAGAACCCTCCCTGTTTTTGTTTTTGAGAGACTCTTCTTGGTCTTCCACTCAGATGGTGCTAAGTTGTCGACACCCCTATACACCTTCCTCGAAGTCTTTTTCCCGACCCCTAGAGCGATTCTTAGAGTGCCGACTGGCCGTAGCAAGTTTTTTTCGCCAGGGTTAAGAGCCCCCAGGGTGCAAATGGTCAGGAATACCCAGCCCCAGGCCTTGGGCCTGTCCGTTTACCCTCTCACCCTCAGTGTTTCGTTGACCTCTTTGTATCATGAAAAAGTTTATTGTTTTCCCTCATTTTTCCCCCTGTCGAACCATCCCTCTGCTTTCGTCTCAGGGGAGGAGGCGGATCTATTCAAGACTGCTAGTTCTTCTTCCCGGTGCCTCGATGTTCTTCCAACGACCTTCTCCCATGCCCCCTTGTCTCCTTTGAGCTTTTTCCCCAGGATTTGCCCCTAGTCCATCGCCTCAACTTAAAGCCAAGTTTTTAGTGGCCGGGTCCTTTTTCCTTTCAACCCATCAATTTGTCCTTCTTTGTAAGTTTTCGCCCCCTATGGTTTCTAGATATGCTTTTCCTGACAGCCTGGTCTTCACCCAGGTGGTAGGTGTAGCCTTTCTTCCTCAGTGCTGGGCATCTTCCCCTGTTCTCCAAAGCCTCTTGCGTGTGCTTATCTTCTTTTTTATCATAGTTATCTGGTGGTCGATGTGACCTCAGGATGGTTAATTCTTTCTTCTAATAGGATATAATCTTTTGGCGACCGATGTGACCTTTGGAGCCTCATTTCCCCCCCTTTTGCCCGGGGCCTTTCCTCCTTTTTATGGTCCCCTCCCCAGATCAGTTCTTAGTATTCTGAAGATCAATGATTCTCGTCAGTTTTCAATTATTCATTCTGAGCTGCTGTCGAAGATGTTTTAAGACGTTCTTCTCTCGGTGCCATAATTCGAGGGCCCTGTTGCCTCCCCTATTTCCCCTATGAAGAAAGTAGGGAATGAGCGGAATTCCCCGCTTCTATCCGATTCGATTGACCTCTTATTGGCTTTTGGTTTGAGTCAATCACCTGTCGTCGGAATGTCGGTCGGCGCCGATTCGGACTTGCCGTGTGGACAGGGCCATCTTTTGACCCAGGTGGTTCTGGCCAGTTTACCCAAAGTACCCATGGGGCGGATAGACTTTGCAAGTTAAGGGTGTACTGCATGATTTTTTTAAGATTTCCCTATTGGACAGATCTTGCCCCCTCTTAACTGTGTGTCATTCTTAGAACCCCCTGCTTTTTAAACTTGATAACTATCGATCAGATTTTTTCTAGCTCCCTTTCGATTTTGTTCGCTGGGCCCCCCCCTCTCACTTCTAGAGATTTTGACCGGGATGGTAAGACTCTCTGGCCATCCCGAGATATTGAGTTTCCAGGTCCTCTGTCCCTTTTAATTTTACTTTTGGCTTTTCATATGAATTGGGAAATCCTCGCTCCAACCGTCCTTTCGCGAGAGAAACCACTTTAGTACGCCCTCCCCTTGATTCTTCCTTTCTATTCTTTTTTACCTCAGCCTTTTATCGAGAGCAATCTACGGGAGTAGGGTACGATGCCCCCCTCCCCGAGTTAATTGTCCCCCCCCGACGGGGCGTTTCTCATTCAATTTTTCAATTTAGGACTTGGTTATGATTAGCCTTCGAGCTAGCACCTCCTTTTTCTGAGATGCGGGTAGGGGGTATTAGCGGAAAAGTTAACTCAACCCCCCCACTCGTCCCAAGGACGCGCCTCCCTCCCCACAGCTAGCTTAATCCTCCCCCAAATTTTTCATCCGGGTGCCTGGATAAGTTCGTTTATAGAAGATTAAAACCTACTCGTTGTTCCTTTAATGGCCACGCAAGGAACCCGCGAAAGACTACTCTGCCGTTCTGTATTGAACGACCGGTTCCTCCCCCCTATCTTCAGGAGCCAGGTCAATTTCAATTCCTGACCCGTACTCCTTTTCACGAGACGAGCCGAGCAAAATATCCCCCTGCTCCTACCCGAACTCTATCCTTCTCCGGTCTCGGGCAAGGAAGCCTCGACCCGTAAACCTTCGTGTACACACGCTTTCGTAGGAAATGCCGCCAGCCTATTTTCTGAGGTAGAACTGTCTCCTCCTCATGCCCCTCGCCTTAGAATTCCCTCCTCAAGAAAATTCCTCCCTTGCAGCCCTGCGCCGCGAGTAGGAACAAACCCAGGTCCGGCTCCGAACGAATTTCTTTTTCCTTTCCGTCCACTCTCTAGTGCCGCTTCTTTCCAATTCTTCCGAGACCACAAACTCGGTGCCTCCTTCACCCCTAGTGTTGAGCTTTATATGGTTCCTTACCCTTCATACAACCTTTCCTTTTTTCCTCCGATTTACGAATACTCTTTGCCCGCCTCATCTTTTTGAAGAACGCAGGTTTGCCTCCCTTCTTGTCTGTCTGTTCTGTTCCCCCCGCTAGGAGATGTTGTTTTTCCCCCTGGCCGTTGCATTTTGAAACTTAAGTTTCTGCTTTTCCCTCTTTCGTTTCGTGGCACTCCCGTTATCGAAAGTCCGATCTTCCACTCTCCACATTTCCCCTCTTAGGGTTTTTCTTAAAATTCGTTAGGTCTCTTCTTGGCTGGCGGAACCCACTGCCCTTGGTATGATTTCCGGTCGTCCTCTTTGGCAGGTTAACCCGTGGGTTCCTTGCTGCCCCCCTTCTCCTCTATCTTTTCTTTTTGTTGAGAGAGAGATATTCCCTTCCTTTTTCCTGTAGAAACCCGCCGTTTTCACGGTGATCACGTGACCTCCGTGATGCCAATAACGACGGCTCGTCAAGGGACGAAGGTATGTACTCCACCTTCCCCCCTACCTGATGCCCTAACTTTCTCCGATTATTTTCTTTTTTTCTCCCTTTCTTGATGTTTTCGTTGATCTGACGTTTTCTCTCGTAGGAGTTTCGAAATCTTTTTCCAAATCTTCTTTTCCTTAAGTTCAACACGGCCTTGGTGGGCTTACCCTCTCCCGCTCTCTCCCTTTGCTGTCACTTTTTTTATCCTGAAAGTCCTTTTCCTTCCCGCCCTGGTCCCTTTTGTCCTAAGGAAATTGTGGCGGGGCCGGCTCTTGGATTATTCCTGCGGTCGGAGTGTCTCTTTCAGATTGAACTGAAAGCTCCGCGATTTTTTGATGTACTTCAACGGCGGTCACCTTCAAAAACCACGTCCATGGTTCCTTCAGCTCTCACGAACTCGAGGCACGTCCCGCGGGTGTCGGCTTCTTTAGGACAGGCGACTGATTGATTGTGGCCCAGTAGTGAGTAGAGGTTCGTCCCAGGTTAGGCCTCGGGACTGGTGTGCTACCTGGGCCTTGCGCGACAGCGGTCCCCTCCTTTCCGCTGTTAAACGTCGGCGGAGTGAGTCTTCCGCCATTTTGAATCTTTTCTCATGTAAGTATTATCTGCATTGAACCTGAGAGCAGGAATTAGCTCGGCCTTCGGATCCCGGTTCTCTTTCGATTTTATTTTTAGTTGTCCGCAGGGATTAGGTTCAGTTTTGCCTTTCTGAACAACACCAGGCTAGGAGTGCTGCGCCGTGTCCCTACGACAGCTCCTTTCTTATTTGTTTTTTCTTTTTCTTTCGTCTGGGCCGGTTCCGGTTTTTCAACCGGGAGTCTGTCAAATTCTTGCAGGCCACGTGTGCGCCGTGTTAGGCTTGTCTCTTTTTATTTTTGTTAGGTACGAGTTGTTTTCTTCTTTTTTGCCCCCTCTGAAAGCGAAGACTAGATCCCTCATACGATGAGATTGTTTTTTGTCTGGCGAAGCAGGACCGTTACCTTGTCCTGCTATCTTTTGTGTCACGATTTTTCTTTCATGCCATCCTCTTTGAAAAGAAATATTTTGTACCGTCTTCTGAGACGAGGCCCCAGTCCCCAGTTTTTCCCCTTGAGCCCGGGTTTCTCCTCTCTTTTCCTAGCGTTACTTTTCTTTGGATTCGCGAGGCTAATATACGACAGATGTTTTGACGACCTCGTACCCTCCAATCGCTTTCCTTCTGTCCGTTTTTCCCCTCCCCGCGGGCAGCGCGAGCTCGAAAAGTCCAGCCCCTTTTCGTCGCTCCTCCTGCGGTTCTTCTTCTTCCTTTTTCGTTGCGACTCTGTCACTCCTGTCCCCACTTTTTTAAATATTCCGACTGACAGCCTCGCAGCGGATCTACTGATGAGAACATCTTCGACTCCGCGACTGTGTTCGGCCGCCCCCTTCCCCTCTTTCGCCGTCGCTGCCTTTTTTCCTAACGATTCTTCTTCCTGTGACCGGCAACGGCGTCTGTCTTTAACGCTCCTACCGCCACGAAGTGCTGGTTCTTAATAGACAGAGTTGTCCCCGTCCCCTCTTCCTGCCGACGTGTCTTTCATCCCCTGGCGAAAGGTTTCTTTTTTCCTCCTGATGGACACGTAGCCTTCCCACCTTTAGGAAGCTTCCCGAAGTCAGACAGTATCTCCGCCGTTTTTCCTTTCTCTGATCTGTGACTGAAGGATCGCTGCCTTCATCCCTTGCCTCACTTCCAACTCACATTTACTTCGAGGAGTGGGCCTTTCTCCCCCCCCCATATGCAAAGGCGCCTCCTCCTGTGAGAACGATCCTCACCACTTTCGTCCTTCCCCCCGTTTTTACAGAGTCGCAACGTCTGCGACCCGCGGACCGGATGGCGCGGACTGCTTTCCAGCACTCTCCCCACACTTTTTTCCCTTCACTTCTTTAACGTCACGACCATACAACCAAGACGTGTCATGACCCCTCCCTCTTTTCCTCTGGGGCCCTCCCGGCCGGACGCCTAACACTTTTCGTCTAGCCGTCGGTTTTCCTGGCTTTTTTTTCTTCTGATTCCGAGCGCGACTTTCCCCTTTTTAGGAAGTTCTCCGATTGCAACGACCTTTTCTGATTCCGGAAACGAGCCGTTCTCCTATCTTTCTTATACCGACGCCCCCCTTTCCTTCTGATCGAACTCTTTAATCCTGACCTTTTTTTTGCCATTGTCCCGTCCGGACGGCAAGACAAAGTTCGGTTCCCGTTTCCCTGCACTGGCGTCTGCCCGGAAAACTGTCTTGCTATTAGTCGACTTTTCAGACCTGGTCTTTTTTTCCAAGCTTTTGAAGTGGCCCTGAGTGATAGAAGCCGTCTAGAGGGTCGGCCTGCAGTTCTTTTCTTACTCCCCCTTCTTTCCACATCTGCTTTTCCGAGTTCACCACTCCCTCTATTTTCTTCCCCTCTTTGTTGTTGGTGGAGTTTTTTTTTTTTCCTTTTGAAACTCCTCGCGGTGACAGACGTTGTCTCAGCCCTACTTCCCTGGCAGGAAGCTTTTCCAGTCTTCGAGGCCCGCTTGAGATGGCTTTTCAACCCTTGTGCTCCTCTTACTCCTGCCAGGGGCTTCCCATCAGGTCTAACAGACCTCGGTTTCTTCTTTCATCTCATCCACATAGTCCTTGTTTGTCGTCCAGGTTGTCTTCCCTTTTCTTCAATTGTTTTTTTCCAAATTATCCGGCGAACCACTTTTTCTTCTTAGTTGGAAGGGGCGGGGAAGTCTCCTTCTCACTCCTGCTCGTTCCCCTTTTTCCCTCTGTTTGGTATCTTTCATCGTATTATTGTTTTTTCTGTAGTCGCTCGGTGGAAAGACGACAAGAGAATTGCCTCATTTACGAAACTTTTCTTTTATGAATTTGGGACTCTTCGTGCCTCTGACGTCTTTTCTCCGATGGGGTCGTTTAGTAGTTTTGAAAGACATTCGAGCTTGTCAGGGGTTTTCTTAGACTTGCCTCTCATTTTCTTTGCTTCCGTCGAAGACGATTTCTTTTTTTGCAGCATTTTAAGTTTTTCGTTCTCCTCCTGACGGTGGTATTTCAGCTGTAAGGAAGATATTGACTAGACTGGTACAAAGAGGTGGCAATGGAGTTGGGCCATCTTTCCCGTCTGCGTTTTGACCTTTCCCTCTTCTCGGGTGAGGTTCCCGCTCCATCCTTTCCCTTTTCGTCTCTTCTGATCAGAGATTCTAGCGCCTGACTTTTTCCGATTGGACCGATGCGGTCATGTCTCTTTTCATTTTACCTTCCCCCCCCGTCTGATTATTTGTTACCTTCAGCCGCCTATGTAGAGAAGAAAGCGTCATGATCGATGGTAGGATGCGCTGGCCCTTTTCTTCTGATGTCGCCGCGATTGACTCAATTGTCTTTTTCTTTAGCTTTCGACCTTCTCTGAAGTTCTACTGCCCTGGTCGGGAACTCTCTTTGAGAGAATATAGGGGGAGATCTATCATTGGAACAGGTTGAGTCGATCACAGCGTGGTCTCTTCTCGCCCATCTCTTTCTCCAAAGCTTTCGAAAGATTGTTTCAGGAATTTTTCCCAGATCCCCACCCCGGTGAACAACAGGTGTAGAGGAGAAATCTTGGCCACATCTTCAGTGGGCCATCGGCGTTTTCCTTTTTTTTTTTCCTGATGGCCTTAGGATGGGCATTCTCATTTCTGAGGTCCCTTCGTTTCTATCCTTACCAAGAGATTGCGAAGTTATTGGAATCCCTTCCTTTTGCGTCTCCAAGGGTGGTCGGTACCATAGTTTCGCTCCCACCCTCAGAGCAGTTTCCGCGAGACCTTCCCCCCCTCTATTACGGTCCAGAACGAAAAGTAGACCTCTGCCCCCCGTTTCTAGGGTATCATTTTCCCACGTAGACCTAATTTTGAAAGCTCCCTGTTTCGGTAGGGGCTCCCTTCAGGAGGAATCCGCCTTTTTTTACCCCAAAGTTTTGTTGTATGCTCACAAAGAGAGTGCAATATTCCGATTTCCTCCCTCCGACACGTATAGTCCTTTAGTTCTTTAGAGGTAGGAAGTATTTCGCCCCTACGATTTAAAATCCCCATACTACTCTAAGATCCACCCAGCCTTGTGTCCACAGACTACCACTTTTTTCATCAGGGCTGGCCGGCAGGCCTATTAAGTTCATACTCTGGTCTCTCAAGAATGCCCCTTTTTCGCTCTTTCCCGCCCAAAGATATGACGTCTGTTTAGTTTCGCTGCCGGAGGCATGACTCTCTAGAGCCTTCTACCCTTTCCTCATGCTCAAGGTCCCGTCCTCGTCGCTAAAGATAGTAGGCTCCCCAGAATACGGCTCTTTGCCTAACTTAGAGGACGGCCCTTAGGGATAGTAGGTGGTCCCAGTAACCGTCCCAGCCTTGCCACGGTCGAAATAAATAAGCTTCCTCGGACTTGCCATCTCGGCCTTCGCGATCCTTTTTCAGCAAGCGTGTGAGAGTAATTCAGCCCCGTCCCTCTTATCGCCCGATCCCGCGAACCAAAGTGGCCCCCTCAAGCCTCGTCTCTGGCATCGACCTCTCCGCCTTTTGAAGGCCCATTCGTGAAGTGAATTTTTACTTGCCCTTAGATGGCCAGAGCCCAATCTTGCGTTCCTCGCCGGTGAAAAGGTATCTTTCTTTCCTATGGCATATTATTACTCTACCCCTTAAGTCCAGTCCATCCTCAGTTTATAAATCTCTCCCAGCCCCATTCTTAAGAAGAATCTTGGCCTGGATGACCCAGTACCACTCGCTTTTTCGGTCTTGAGAAGGGAAATCTTCCCGAGAGATAGGAGATGTTTCACCCACCTCTTAAAAATTTCTTCTTCCTTGGTAAGACCGACGGACGCCGTTCTAGTGCTCTCCTATTTCGAACCCTTCTTTGGCCCCCCCTCTCCTTCGTGTCTGGCTCTAGGGAGACAATTTGGAGGATTCCCCGGAGGGGGATGGAGTTTACGACCATCCCCTTTTTGCGCTCGCGTTGAGAGGAGGAGTCCTTTTTTCTCCCGTTGGAGTTAAGAATGTACTTTTCACTCTTCCTCAACTTTGTTTTTTTTTTTTGTTTTTTTTAGATGATATAAGGAGTTGCGCCCTTTTTCCCTCCCCCGCTCCTTTGATACACCAACCTCACTGCCGGCGGGCAATAACGACACTAGAAAGATCCATCGCTTTTTTTTTTCCTCCATTCCCCGCCTTCTTCCGACCAAATGGTCCGAGCCCCTAGCTCTCACATGAGGATACCAGCTTTTTTGAGATATCGGCGTAGTACAAGCGGACGTCCATTGTTCCCTTTCGTTCTTAAACTGTCAGGTGCTTTCCCCCTTTTCTTTTTAAACCACTCCGAGCTAGTTCAGATGGATGGTAATTACAGACAGACCAAGAACTCCTGTACGTTAAGACAGGACCGCCGCGGAGGAGGAGTGTCTTTCTTTCTTTTTCATGTTTGTTTTGTCAGAGCTTTTCTGCTACAGAGTTTCCCCCCGCTAGGAATATGGGTCTGTTGAACGCTTGTTTTGACGTCGACCACCAGTTTTTGTTCATATCCGGCCGCGGTCACGTCCGCGTTTTCCCACTTACGGCCTGCCTTCGATTGTACGCCGGGAGAGGTGGCAAGGCTTGCCTTCTCTGGGCGCCGGAGAATAGGGAATTTGCTTCTCCTTGGCCTCGTCGCTCCTCAAATTTTTTATCCGCTGTCCCTTCTGAGTTTAATGTCTTCTTGGAGTTGTCCCTCAGTACCGGCTTTGCGTGATGTATGGGTCCGAGCGGCTTCCTTTCGGAAGCTTTTTATTTGTTTTCTCGTTATGCTGGTGGTCCTTCTTGCTCGCTTTCGCTTAGCATTCAGTCTTTCCCTGGTAGTTGCCTGAGCCGGGGCCCGTTGACCGGCTCTCTCTCCTTCTTGCAGTTCCATGATTCCCTCCTCCCTGGCATTCGGGCTATGCTGTTTCCCTTGAAGGCCACGCCCCCTGAGGAAGGCGTCCTTACTGCTGGCCAGGACAGACTTCTTGTAACATTGTGAGGCTGGTCGAGAGCTTCGTGCTTCGCGTTCTTTCGTTTTGACGAGTTGCGGTTCCTCTGAGACGACCCCTTCCTCCCCCGATTTGACTCTATGCCTTCCGAAGTAGACGTTATCCCAGAAAAAGAGTCCCTTCTTTCCTTATTTTTTTTCTGGCGACCCCCGAGGGGGCGCCATCGCTTTTCCCAAGAAAAGAAAAATTTTTTTTGTCAGGCTATACTTTAGTTATTTAAAGAGGACTTCCAGCTTTCTCTTCCCCTGATTATATCAGGCGGGCGTTCGACGGGTCTTTCTCTTCTTTTCCCGATTATTTTGAGTTAGTCTCATTTCTTTCAAATATTTAAGATATAGGAGTTTCCAACTGCTCATCACTGCCCAGCTGGTGGCCGAGTTCATTGATTTTCTGTTCCTCCTTTTTTCTTCAAGTCTCGCTGACCAGCTCACGCGCCCTCGACCCCTCTTAGAGGCTCCTAGAGCGTCCTTCCAATTTTTATCCAGGCTCTCTCCTACGTACCTGCCTTCCTTTTTCCCTTAGGGAAGACTTTGACTTTTCCCTCCCTCTTGTATTCAAATCTTGAACTTCCCCCACTTCTATGCCCCCGTTTCGGACGTCCCTTCCCTTTCCGATTCTGCAAAACCTCATTTTCTTCTCCGAGATTTAACGTAGTGTTCTTTCTCTCCCAATGGTAACGCCACCTGTCAGAGAGGCGAATCTTCCTCGGTTCCTCTCGTCCGACAATCGCTTCATGCCGCGGGTCACGGCGGAAGTTTTCCCTGTCTACCGACCTGATCTTCCCAATGTGGTCCGAGCGGTTCCGACCAGAGTAGAGCCCGGGCCTAACGTGCTATCGCCCTCCTAAAAATGTACCCTTTGTCCATGAGGGAACATAAATTGAAAAGGGAACCCTCCCATTACAGGAGAGAGGAGGGGACGCTGTTTACTCCCCATTTACGCTATTGTTTTACCCCCTCTTCAACTATTTCCTGAAAAGCCCTTTTTGAGTAATATGACCCGGCCGTCTCCCTCTGCTCCAACTTCTGAGGGAAAAAGCCAGTTTGAGCTACTTTTTCTTCCTGAAATTCCCCATCCACTTTCACCGCACCCTCACAGGTACACTAGCACCCCCCCCTATGGGCGCATGACTGCCCTAGTTCACCTATGGTAAACCTTTCCTTTTTTTTCCCCCCGGTTACGTTTTTAATCGACGGTCCCAGTTCGAGGTCTGGTAGCGGGCTCAGTACACGTCTCCGCCCTCGGCAGTAACAGTCTAAGTTCTTTCCCCTCGAAATCGTTCGCCCCCTGTCAACGTAGCATTTAACATTTCTTTCTCCCCCCCCCTCCCACCGGTACAGAACGTTTTTCACTTTATCTTTGCCCCTCATCCCTTGATAAGGACGACGTGCCGTGGAAGAACTGCCTCGTTTTTCTCGTGGTCCGCGGAGTATGACCGATTTTTTTTTCCTTACGTTAGGATTGCTCGGACCCTTGGCCTCCATTTGAGAACACGCGAGCACCGCTTTGCTACTCCCCCAGCGTCGGGCCGTATCGCTCCCCCCCCGACCTTCAGAGGGTCGGTCTGTCCGTCGTCCGTCGGTTGTGTCCTTCCCTTAACTGCCTTCCCCTCCTTTGGTCAGCGGCAAAACCCCT
>Ga0179593_1739721_pt1 | contig 11793 bp, 16 predicted proteins | sample CZODoug2_1_08_16_FD_185931 | JGI IMG/M metagenome (GOLD analysis project Ga0179593, IMG submission 185931) | Vadose zone soil fungal communities from Angelo Coast Range Reserve, California, USA - CZODoug2_1_08_16fungal (PacBio error correction) | ecosystem: Environmental > Terrestrial > Soil >... | reverse complement strand
CTGCCCAATGATCTTTCTTTCCCCCCCGGAACTTCCACAATCTTTAATTTCTACTTCCTTCCACTCTATTTTTCGAGAATAGGGGTATGCCCCATTCTTTCCCCCTGAGATCGGCACGTCTCTTTGCTCGCCTGTGTTCAGCGAAATTTCCCACTTTTTGCGTTCCAACATTCTTTCTTTTCTAGTGACGATGCTTTCCGTTTCCCCAAAAGAAAGAATGGCTGTTTACTTGTTTGATCAGGAAAAACCAGATCCCTTGCAGGATGCTTCGTTCAATTTCTTTTGTCCTTGATCCCTTTCTCGCAGATGGATTGCGTTTCCTCGCCCTTGTAGCTTTGTTCTTGTTTTTTCTAGGGAAGAAAACGCGTTGACCCCTTCTCTGCTTACGGACACCTCGGAGCCTTTTCCCTTTTGTGGTATCTCTGGCTGTTTTTTTTTTTTTTTCTTTCTTCCGTTCATTTCAGAGCAGTTCCTCCGAGCTGGACTTTTTCCTTTTTTCCTATAGTTTGGTACCAATTTACCTTCACCTTCGTCCCCTTTTCCCCTTTGATTTTATAGAGATACATTTGGTTCCGCTCAGCGGAAAGAGTGGTCTCTCTGGTTCGTATCGAACCTATTTGAACCTTCCCCTAACCATTCTGTTCCTTTCGGTTCCTCTTCTTTTCCCCCACTGCAATTCACATTTGTTCTCCCTCTCCCTTGAAGATAACTGAATTGTACGAGTATCCTCTCAAGACTGACGCTGTTATCTCTTCGTAACTTTCCCCCAGAGCTTCCTCTTTCTCTGTCCTCAAGACAAACTGGTTTAATGTCACAAGTTTGAATATCATTATTCCTCGATTAATAATCAGTGGGTTTCCTTCTTTCTTTCCTTGCTTCTGCCGCCCGATGTTCTTTTCCTACTGGTGACCTACGTCCCATTCCTTTTTTCCCATTTCTTTTTGCGCCCCCAGTTTCTACTCTTCTCCCCCCCTTTTCTTGCGCACCAGGGCAAACTTGGTTCCCCTCCCCCCCCCCCCCCCGGACAAGTTTCGTTCTTGGACCCCCCCTTTGGTCCTCCCTCTTGTGGTTTTTTCCCCTTTGATATTCCTACTCCCCGAGAGCGATAAGGGGGCTCCGCTGCAGGCGGCTCAACCTTTAAGCAATCCAGCGGGTTGACTTTCTTTTTTTTCCGAGTACTACCCCTCCCCAAAGCTTTTCCCCCCTCGCTACCCCTGATACGCAACCGTCCCCGGAAGATGGTCCACAAGATAAACACCGGTTCTGAAAACACCTTTTTTCTCTTTGTTTTTCCCCTTTGGACCCCCGTTGCCCGTCCCAGGGTCACACCCCCCGACGTCAAACTAGACAGCTTTGATTCGAACTATCAGTTTTCCGGCTGGGACTTCATATTCTACTCCTTTGTTGAGGGGGTTAATTCCCCTCTTTTCGTTTCCAATTCCCTCCCCCCTCCATTACTCGCACTTTCCGTTCACGGATGAAGATCATGCCTCCAAAAACCCAGAAGGAGGGCTCAAAAGCTTTAACGACTTTTTCACCTGGCGTCGGTTTTTTATCCCCCCCTCTTTCACTTAATTTTCCCCCCCTTGCCGGTTTTTAACCTTTCACAAGTGAATCGGATCCTTTCCTTTGGTTCGAATCCATGCGAGGCATTTTTTCTCCCTTCATAGTTACGCAGTGGAACGCCTTTTTTTTCCCGTCCCCCTATTAGCCAGGCAAGTTCGAACATCTCCCTTAGGTACCCTCCCTCTTTGGGACTCACTGAAAGGCGTATTTTTTCCAGCAAAGCCTGCGGACCGAGACCTCTCTCCAAAGAGGAAGGAAACACCCCATGCCGACCAACGCAGCGATCTCGGTTAAACCTTTCTTTCCTTCTCTTTTTTTTTTTTCCAGATTTTTAACCTTTTTCTATCTTTTCCTCCTCCTTTGAGAGAGATGAGAAATAACCTCCTTGGACTCATTTCTCCCGCGAAAGAGGATCATTTTTCCCCCCCGCGTGACGGTTTTTTTATAGTTGTTTTTCATGTCTCCTTTCTCCTTTCTGTTCATTTTTGTCCCTTTCCCCCACACATCGCGTTTAAGATGTTCTCCGTATTTCCGCTGCAGGACATATCCCTCCCCCAAATAATCTTTTTGTTCGACCTTTGCTTATATCGATTTTCTCTGTAACTTTCTTTCCAGTTCTACTGCCCTTTTATGACCTGCAAAGCTCCTTTTTTCCCTTTGTGCTAAGTTACCCACGAGGCAACACCGGTCGGGAATCGGTAATTTTTTCCTTTTCAACGGTGTCCCTCCTACTCCTCCACTCTTTCACTCGTTAAAGCTTGGGCGTCTCTTTTGAGATGGAATGATCTTCACCCGGTTGAGACGTAAGAGTTGAAGGTCTCCCCTCCTTCCTTGCCGAATATCCTCTTCATTACGAGGTCTCCCCCCCCTTGAGTAGTAATATTCTTCTCCCGTTTTCTCAACTTTCTAGTCGTGAATCGCGAAACCTCCTCGTTGTACGTTAGAGTAGTTTTTTAAAGTTCGCGCGGGCGCCTCCAAATTTTTCAACCGACTTGTGTTCTCCTTTTTCCCCCGATTTTCTTTTAATGTGACGGCCTCTTTCCCTTCTTGGGTAATTCGTCGTAAGGTCAGGGAAGGACCTTGAACTTTTTCAACCAGATTGGATTCCCCCTCTTTCCTCTAAGGTTCCCCCTAGGCTCTGCCTTTTCAGACCCCTTTAGGTTTACCTTAGATGACCGTCGTGCCGTTTTTTCGATTTAGCGGGAAACTTTTCGTGAACCACGTTTCCCTGGTTACCAGCTCCCCTTCGCCGAATCTTCCCTTCCTTCCTGATTTCAATCTTTTTTTTTTTTCAAAAGGAATTGATTTCATCCGTCGAGCGGCAGAGAAACATTCTTTCTCAAGAAGGAAACCCCTTTAATAGAATTTTCACCTTGCCATGCTTCGGTCCCAACCCCCCTCTTCTTTGACTTCGTATGATGCCCTGGACCTCCCGCGATGGTTATTTCTTAACCGGTTCAGCGGTTTCCTTTTTGATTTCTGGATACGGTTCTCAGGTTGACTCCCCCCCCTGCTTCCTTTTCTTTCTTTGTTTTTCCCTGAGCGAGTTCCATCCTCGTACCGGTTGGATGATCAACCCCACTTGAACGCCCTCATCTGTTCTATCGCCCCAGTTCCTCTTTTTTGCTTTTGAGTTTCACACGCCCCCCTTTGATGCCGAACTGTGATCTTCTTGCTTGAACTTGGACCGATCTTTCGCCAGTCGTCCAGCTCTTCCCGGCGTCCCGCCATCCGTCCCCCCTTCGTTATCCACAAATTCCACCAGGCTCTTTTCGTGTACGGTAAGAAGAAGTGTCTCCCGCGTTTTCGTAACGTCCTCCCCTCTCACCAATACTCCCTTTTAAGTTCATTACTTTCCTTTTCTTTCCCCCAAGCGAGTGCACCCCCTCCGATCAAACGATGCAGCATCAGCTTTCCCATGACGAAGAAGCGCGGCACATTTCTTGTTGCCTGATCACAGTTAAAGACAGATTGCTAACTTTTTTTTTTTTTGCAGATACCTTCCCAATTGATCTGCCTATTGTTTATAAAATAAAAAGTTCGTTTCTGAAAGGAGAGGAACACTCGAATAAGGTTGCGCCTAAGTTATAATGGTGCTTTTTCGCTAAGTTCTTTCTTCCGGACTTTCCTCCTCCTTTTGTCGTTTTTTCTGTTTCTTGCGTCCCCCTTCCCTTTGGGAACAGCTTGAAATTCTTCTTCTCTTTTCCTCCTACTCCCCCCTTTTTCTGCATTTCTGCCCCCCCCTGTTCACGAGGCGCCCCCAATCAATGTGACTTCGGGATTTGCCCGGCGATGTCTCGTTCGCTGTCGCGCCTTTTTTTTGCACCCCCCCCCCCCCCCCCCCTCTCCCCCCTTAAAGTCTTTTCCTTTTTCCAGACAGTTCAGCCCGCACTTTGCAGTTTGTCGCTTTCCACCTAGGATACCCTGCGGACTTTCTATTTTCATGGAGCATTTTTTCAGACCTAGTATCATCCCCCCAGAAAATTTGCCGGCGTTCTTCGTCAATTTTATGCTGGTATTTTGCAGGCCTTCGAGGTTTTTTGTATGAGTCCCGCTTTTTCTTTTTAGATATCCTTAGACTGGACCTACGGGGTAAACTCTATTGCTTACCGGACCTCTTTCCCTTGGTTGTATGTTCCCCTGCTCTTTTGACTTTTGGGACCGACGATTTTTTCCGGCTGGACGCTGGTTCAACAATATAGGGCCCAGTCTAAAATCAATTTTGGCCCCCAATTTGGCTTTCTCGTCTTTCTTTCGCGCCCAGGCAACGTTCTTCTCTTTTTTTTTCTACCCATTTGAACAGTGGTTCGTTAAATTCTTTGATCAGCCAACCCAGTTTTAGGCGGCCGGTGGCACCACATTGACCCCCCCCCCCAAACCATTGGTTGGGCTTTTCATTCCAGGGGAAGCGATACGCGTATCCTCGATAAATGACCCCCCCTTCAACGGGTCCGGCCCCTTTGCGTAGCTTTGTTCATTTTCCCTCTACCCCTTCCCCATGTAATTTTTTTTGCTTCTTGTTTAAAATATCATTATGATGATTCTGATCCCAGTTTGGTAATTAGTCCGCTCCTTTTGTCGTCTTTTTTCCTTAGTCTTCTCCCCTGGTTACGCTCTTTTTTCACTCCCCCCCTTTTTTTTGCATTCCAATTTACTTTTTCGAGAGCGAACACTTCGATCTTGAAGAAGCGCGATCCCCAGGTCCCCTGGTTACACTCCACGCAGTTTTCCCCTGGTAACCTAAGGAACCCCGACGGTCATCGATTTGGCAATATGACACCTTTATTTCTCCAAATACCTCGAGCCTAAGCCCCCTTCCGTATCTCCATTCATTCCCCCCCCCCAGATTTTGTTGAATTCTTTCTGACGATTACCCTCCCTTGAAGGGAACAACGAGGACAATCTCTCTCGTGACCCTGAATCCCCCCTGACCCCCGATAACCATTCCCCCTCGTTGTATTTGTTTGTTATTTCTATAGAAAATTTTACTCCCGATCTTTTTGGCACTTTACCCCCGAACGGGCAGGAAACGTCCCTCCCTTTCCTCGAACGTCACCGTTTTATTCGAACCCTAAAACGGATGGGCTCCCTTTTTTTCTTTGGGCCCCGCCTCGGTACTTCTTCCTATTAGTATAGGAAAGGAATGCTCCCCGACTTCGCAAAGCTCTGCAACCGGATGCTTTCTTCACCAGAAGCGGCGCCAAATCTTTCCCGCGCGTTGTCACCGGTTTTTTTTCTTGACGATTACCTTGACCTTGACTTTATCCCGATCTGGAAGTACCGCAATTCCCCTCCCTTTTTTTTTGTAACTGTCTCAATCTGGTCCATTTTTCCCCTTCCGCTGCGTGGCCTGTTTCTTTTTTTTTCTTACGCGTGACCCTCACTCTTAATGACCATCCGATCTAGCCACCCAGTCGAACATCTTCCTTCCCCGGCAGGCAGTTCTAACAGCTTGGTCACGCGCTTTTTTTTTTTTTTACAAGTCTCGAAATGATACCCCGCCACACTAGTCCCCCCTCATGAAGACAAACGCAGCCTTCCCCCCTCCCGGCCCCATCGAGATCTTTTTTCCACGCGGGTTGTTTTTTAGAAATGCGTCCCGGGACATCCCTTTCTCTTTTCTTCATTCGTTTGTTGTTTCTTTCTTTCCATCTCCACGTCGCGGCCGGATCATTTCCCTTCGAGGAGCCGAAAAGTTTTCACCCCGTGAACTGGTGTACCTCTCTTTTTTCTCCCCCTTTCGTCTTTTATGGCATTGTTTCTCTTGCCCCTCTGTTCCTGTGCTGTGAATCTTCCCTCTTCCCGAGGTCATGCTGCCGGACATTTCCCCGAAGCTGTTCGAACTCTACTTTTCAGATTCGGATTTCATCTTCCTATCCCCCCCATGCTCCTGGCCTACATTGACATATTTCCCCCTTTCACAAATCGAGGCACACTTCGGGAATTCGTTCCTATCGGAAAGTCAACTTCCGGACTCCCTTCCTAATTCTTTTCCCTCCTTTTCGTTTTTTATGGTTCCAAGATCCATTCCGGTTGAGCCCGTACGCCCCCGAAGTAGGGATGCCTTGCCGTAATAACGAATAACTTCCGTATTCCTGCGTGATGGCACTCCCCTCCCCCCCAAACTAGAATATTAGCCCTTTATCTCCCCCACTGATAGTTTTTCTCCCCGAAAAGAGTCTGGAAGTTCGAGTAGTATTGACCTTTTCGCCGCGGGCGTCCCCCAAAATCCATCAGTTGTTTTTTGAACCCCTTTTCCCTTATGGTACTGCTTGTTTCGGTTTCAGGGCCTTTGCATCTTTGAGGTCCCTTCATGTTTTTTTTTTTTTTTTACTTAAACCGGTAGACGCTGAAATTCCCATCCTCTAGTTTGAGATCCTCCTTTGCCGTTTTTGAGATTGTGTTACCTTTAAATTTGCTCCGTTGTTTCCTTTATTTCGCTGGTCCCTTTTGGCGTTGCACCACAAGTTTGCCCCTGTTCAGCGCTTCTTTCAATATAAGAAATTGTGGCTCTCTTCAAATTGGCTGCATGAGAAATTCTTTTTCCTCGCTTAAAAAATCCCTCCTTCCCTCGGAGCGTCATACGCACCTTCCTTTCTTCCACGCCCCTTTTCACACAAAGGCAGTAGGAACTGACTTTTTCTAAGAAGGAGATGGAAAACCTGACGCTTCCTCCCCCCGTCTTCCCCTCCCCCATTCGCTTCCTTTTCCCCTCCCTTTTTCCCTTCTCATACCCCTCCACCCTCTGCTGGCCCACCTCCCTTCACACTCTCTTCCTTATCATCCCACCCCTACGTACCCCTCATTGCTCCCTTACTCCCCCTACTTCTGTCGTATCTTTCTCCCTTCTTCTTCGTACCACTATCAGTCTCTTCTCACCCCTCTCATCCCTCGACAACCCCGTCTCTCCCCTCCTCCTATTTTCGCAGATCACACTCTATTAAAAACACCCTCTCTCTCTAACCCAAACAACCCCCGCCCACCCCTCTTGTTATTTGGCTTACCTTCCTTCTTTTTTCTTCTTTATCTACTACTCTCCCCCTTCCCTCTTTCTCTCTTTATTTCTCCCCTATATACCCTCCCCCCCCCTCTCTCTCCACCCTCCGGGTATCCTCCGCCTCCCTGCCTTCTTCATCCATCTCTCTCCCCACCCCACATTTCTACCCCTCCCCTCCTATATCACCGTCCCCTTAGCTTCACCTTATTCTCCCTCTCTCCTCCTTCGCCTTCCCCTCTTTCCCTTTTCTTCTACCCTCACATTTCCTCGTTTCCCTTCTCCGTCACTCACTCTCCTTCCTTACCCTCACCTCTTCCATAACCTCTCTCCCTTTCTATTTTCCCCCCCCTTCCCCCTACTTCCTCCTATTGTTTCGAGCTAAATCTTCGCCTCCACATCCTCTTTGACTCCTATCCTCTTTTTAGCTTTTCTTTTTTTCTTACTCTTCCCCCCACACCATTCTCCACCCTTTCTTTCTCCCGTCCCCCATACTCTGCGTTAGCCATACAAGCCCCTCTACCCTTCCCGCCACTTCACTTTTTACTTTCCATGTCACTTCCTATCTCCCTCCTACCCTCCCCTCGCCCCACTCTGCCCTTCCTTGTCGAGCAACCTCTCACGCCTGCTCGCTCCACTCCCCTTATCGCCTCCATCCCCCTCTTCCTCCGACTCCCTGACACCTCTCCCATCCCTGCCGCTTTTCTCTCTTCAACTTTCCACCCTCCCGTCTCCTCTCCCTACCTCCCCCCCCTCGGACGCCCCAGCCCCCCTCTTCCTTGCCCCTTTCCTTCTCCACTTCCGTTGACCTTCTATTCCCTTCGCCCCACACCCACTCCTCCGCCCTCCGTCGTTCCTAAGCTCCGTCTCCCTCAATTTCTCCCTCCTTCGGCCTCACTTTCTCTCCCCTCCCCACCAAATTTCCCCTAAACCCTAATTTCACTTTCTCCAATCTCTTGCTCCCTATCCCGCCCTCACTCCCCCTTTACCCCTTCCCTTCTTCAATTCTGTCTCACAATCCCTTGCTTACACCCCCCACCCCCCCTCCATCAATATTCCCTACCACCTGCCTTTCCACACGCCTTCCACTCTACACCTGTCGTCTCTCCAGCCTACCTCCCTCTAGCCCTTCTCCTCCCCTTTCTGTGTTTTCCCTCTATCCCTCTTTTAACTTCTTTCACCCTCCGTTCCCGCCCCCTTTTCCCCTTTCTTTCCTATTCCCCCCCTTTCCCCTTACAGAACCCTCAGTATCTACCCCCTCCACACCTCCCCCCCTCCTCTCACGTTCGTCCTCTCTCCACCTCTTTTCCCTTTTCCGACACCGCCCCATCCTCCCCCCTCACTTCCTCCTCCTCCCACCCCTGCTATTTCTCCCCTCTCCCCATCTACTTCCCCTCAGTCTTTTTAGTAGCCCTCTCCCTACCTGAAACCTCCTCCCCCGAAATGCAAGCCACTTTTTTTTCCCGCGCCCTCCTCCCCCTTTCTCGCCCTCTCCCACCCACCATAAAAGACCTCTCCAAAAAAAAACACACAGCCTCCACACTATCTTAGTCCCCACACTTCCTCCTCTCTATCTCCCCCCCTTTTGTTCTTCTCCCTTCTCTATTCCCCAATATCTTTACTCTGATATTACACCTCCCATTTTTCCACTTCCCCTTTTCCTCTATACCTAGCACCTCCTTTCAACTACCTCACCCTCACCTCCCCCCTTTCCTGCGTCATCCCCTCCTCCCCTTCTTTCTCCCATTATCCGCCCCTGCCCGTTCCTTCCCCCTATCCTCTCACCCCCGCTCTTCTTCCCTCACCCCTATCCCATTCCCTTCGATCACTTTTTCTCTCCCCCCCTCGCTCCCCCTCCCGTCTACTCCTATCCCCTTCTCCTCCTTCGCCTCCCCCTATTTTACGTCCACGATTTTCCCCCGGGTACTCATCCCCTACTCGCAACTCCTTTCTATCATCCAACCCCTCCAATCACCAAACCCCAATCTCCCCTTACTACTTTCCCCTCTTCTCCCCTACATTCTTTTGAACCCCCGCTCGTTTCCTATCTTCACCTCCCCTCCCACAGTATTCCTGCTTACTCTTTCCCTCCACGCAATCGTAATCGTTAAACTCCCTACCTAATCACCCTTCCGCTCCATATCCCTTCTTTCCCGCCACTTCTTCCTCGTAATACATCCCTGCCAAGGTAAAGATCGTCACAAATCATTGTGTATGGTTCGCATGGCCTTTCCTGTGGCGATTTTTTCCCCCTTGAGTCTTCGTGCCTCTTGTTTTAAGCTTTCATAGATATCCTCCCGGTTGAAGCTTCCCTCACCACTGCTGGAAATGAGTTTTTGTTCTCCTGCCGACCCCGGTACCAGGTTGGCTGATCCCCCACTTCCAATTGAAAGCCAGTGTTCACCCCGTGCGTCGAAAAGACATCGCTCCCAGCCTCGTTTCCGGCGTGAGCGACTTCATTCTCATTTGTTCCCTTTGTGACTTTCCTAACTGGTTTCCCCCATCTCACGCTCGGGTCGGTTCTTTTTCTTTGACCGGAACCTCAATAACGAGGCCAGAGCCCCCCCCCCACGTCCCAGCTTCGAGTAAGCCTTTTTCCCGGTTTTTTTTTTTCCACCGCCCTTCTACGCTTCTCTTTTTGTCCCCAAGCGTAGGCACGCCTTTCCCCTTCGTCCGACTCGCCCGCCCAGACCAATTGACTTGACTCCGAGGAAGAAAAGTGGTTGGCCTGTAAAGAGTCCCCCGCCCCGATTGCTCCCGAGGGCCTTTTTTTCAAACTTTCTAGTTTGCCCCCCCCCCTCCCTTCAAACTGCCTCTGCCCTTTCTCCTTTCAAACAGCGATTTCTCCGGTTTCAGATCTCGGTTTCTACTGGTGTGTGCCCGATTCCTCGAGACCTCGCCCCCGTGCCCCTTTGTTTTTTTATTATTGTCGGGTTGCCTTTGTAAAAAAGATAATGGCCAAATTGGAAATCCTTTCCCCTCCTACGTTGTTGTCCTTCAGACTTTCTAGGTTCCACTCTTCGCTCCCCGCCCCCCCTTTGATTAGAAGCGCCTTTCCCGGTATCGTTTTTTGTCGAGAATCTTCTACATTTTTTTCTCTTCACCTTTTTCTTATGCTTGTTTTTTTTTCTCTCTTCGCCTTGCCCGTCCCCTTCAACCTAGGATATCACTTTGTGGAGAGGAGAGACCCCCCTCATGCCTTCCTGACTTTGCTAGGCCCTGATTTTTGCTGTCACCCGCGGTTTGCCTTCCTATTGCGCGGCTGGCTTAGTGACTCTTTTTCCGTCTTCTTCCCTCTGAGGACGGGACGAAACGCTGACCTACCTAACCTCTTTTTTTTTACCCGGTGGTTTCTTTCTTGGAGAGTTATGACCCGGTCATCCTTTTTCCCTTCTCCCTTCTCTCTGGTTTAAAATATCTTTTCCAATTTTTTCTTCTCCCGACGATAACGCCTACTGTAACAAATTTGATTTTTATTCGATCCCTCCCTTTTTTCTCCGCAGGCCCTTCCCTTCTGGTACGATTCCCCCCTCAGTTTTTGGATTCCCTTCTTTCTCAGCCAACCTTTTTCGGATTCCGAGCGCATTTTACCACCGATGCGTTAGCATTCCTCCCTCCCTCATACCGTTGACTACGCGTATCCTTCCCAAGATTGACCGCTGTGAGGGTCCGCGAGGGAAAATAGCTTTTTTTTTTGTGGTTTTCAATCTTCTCCGGAAGTTCACCCTGTGCCGATCTTGACCGTTCCCGATTCCTCACTACATTTTTTTTTCCTTCCTTGTCAGTCTGACGCTCCGATTTCCTGATGCAAATCAATGACTTGGTGCACTTGGCGTCGCCCTACCGACTTTTTGCAGGCCCTCCTTCGATCTTGAAAGACTCCTCCCCCCCCCCGCGTCCCCCACTTTGGTTTCCTTAGTTTCGCAAGGTCTCGAAGGACAAAACCAACCGAGCCTTTTTCCTATTTTGGAAAACTCTTCCCAATCCCCTTTCCTTTTTCTTTTCTTTTTCACAACGTCCCCCCCTTTTTTTTTTTTTTCTTTCCAGCCGTCCTGCCCCTTACTCCCCCCCAGGGACCAAGAGTTCCCCTTCCCCCCTCTCCGTTGACCCTGTCTTTCTTTCTTCAAAACCTTAGAAACACTATTTCCCTTTTTTCTGAGACGCCACCGCGGCTCCCCCTTTCCCTCAACAACTCGGAAACTCACTTGAAAGAGTTCGTGCCGACCTTATCCTTTAAGCCACTTTTATTAATCCTTGGCCAGCATCGGTATCCCGTACTCCCCCGGTTCCATGCTCCGTCATTCGCACTTTCTCTTTGCAACAGGAGAAGATCAGCCTTTCTCAAACCCCATGACGGCGGCGACATTTCCCCCTTCCGGCTTCATGCGTCCCAGTTTTTTTTTTTTTAACCGTTGACTTTATCCCTTTTCAGTAATTCCCCACATCCCCTTTTGCCCTTTTTTACGGTAGACAGTACTTACTCCCTTTGTCATGGGGTCTTCCCCTTCGACTTTCCTTCAGTTACCTTGACATGAAATCCTCCTCCCTTCTTTTTGAATTTCTGCTGCTTATGTCCATCCCAATCGGGAGAGAACAGTTCCTATTGTGGTTGTAGTGATTGACCTATCCTCTCCCGAGACACGGATGCGACCCACGCAGCTATTTCTCCGACATTTAGCGGAAACCCGTCCGCGTTTTTCCCTCGTTATAATATGAGCGTTGAGAATCTCTCC